>Ga0326728_10024242_pt1 | contig 11019 bp, 9 predicted proteins | sample MB3enrmetagenome_FD_207602 | JGI IMG/M metagenome (GOLD analysis project Ga0326728, IMG submission 207602) | Lab enriched peat soil microbial communities from McLean, Ithaca, NY, United States - MB31MN | ecosystem: Environmental > Terrestrial > Soil > Wetlands > Peat | place: USA: New York... | reverse complement strand
AACCGGCCGCGACGGCGAATTCGTCGGCGAAGCGGCTGGCGTAGACCAGCAGCTTCTTCGGCACGCAACCGCGGATGACGCAGGTTCCGCCGACCCGGAACTCTTCGGCGACGACGACCTTCGCGCCGTGGCCGCCGGCGACGCGCGCCGCCCGCACGCCGCCCGAACCGGCGCCGATGACGAAAAGGTCGCAGTCGAACGCCATCGCCCCGCCCCGTCTCGCCGCCGCCCGTCTGGCTCAGAGACCGGGCGAGCTAGAAATCGTGACCCGTCTTCTTCAGCTCAGCGTGCAGCCGGTCCGGCATATCGGTCGACATCTGATCGCGCCAAGCGCCGACCAGTTTCGCCGCGTAGGCGGAAAGCAGCCCCTCGGCGTTGGTGGCTTTCTTGCCGACCGGGCTTTCATAAAAGGCCGCCGCATCCTTGAGTTCCTGCTCGGTCATCTGCGTAGCGAGAAACTTGGCCAAATCGTCAAGGACGAGCGTCTCGCCCTTGTCGAATTCGGGTGTGATGGCCTTCAATGCGTCGTTGAGCGGATCGCGCAGCTCCGGACGGGTGGCGAGGACCTCGCGCTGCATCTCGGCGGTCATCGCCGGAATGAGGCGATCGAGCGACGGCTTCAAGCCGATGTCGTTGATCATCGTCGCCGCATAACCAAGGGCCGCAGGCGTGGGGGCCGTCGGCGAGGCGGCCGCCGGCGTGGGGGCTGCCGGCGTCGAGTCAGCCGCGGCCGCCGCCACAGCGCCGAGCGAGAGGACGAAGCAGGCGGCGAGAAACGCTTTGATCATTGGGAACGACACGATGTCTCTCCTCTCGAGATTGAGGGTTAGTCGAGCGCGCCGAGCACCTCGACGCCCGCCGGGCCGGCGATGACGGCGGCGCTCGCGAAGCCGATGAACAGCCCGCATTCGACGACGCCGGGGATGAAGGCGAGCGCCTGAGCGAGCGCCTCCGGATCAGGGATGGCGCCGAAGGCGCAGTCCAGGATGTAGTGGCCGCCGTCGCTGACGAAGAGGTCGCCGTTTCGGCGGCGTAGCGCCAGCGCGCCGTGGAGGCCAAGCGCGGCGGCGGCGCGCTCGACGCGCCGGACCGTTGCGGCGGCGCCGAACGGGACCACCTCGACCGGCAGCGGAAAGCGTCCGAGCTGCGCCACGCGCTTGCCCGCGTCGGCGATCACCAGCATGCGGCGCGACGCCGCGGCGACGATCTTCTCGCGCAGCAGCGCGCCGCCGCCGCCCTTGATCAGCCGCAGCACGCCGTCGATCTCGTCGGCGCCGTCGACGGTGAGGTCGAGCTCAGGCGTCTCGTCGAGCGTCGTCAGCGGAATTCCGAGCTCGCGCGCTTGGCGCTCCGTCGCCTCCGAGGTCGGCACGCCGACGATCTTCAATCCCTTGCGCACTTCGGCGCCGACGAGATCGACGAACGGGCGGGCGGTCGAACCGGTGCCGAGACCGAGGCGCATGCCCGGCCGGACGAAGGCGATCGCCCGCTCCGCCGCCTGCCGCTTATAGGCTTCGCTGTCCGACAAACCCCGTCCTCCGCCGCAGGCGTCTCCGCCCCGCGGCCGATGGCCTAGCGATTCGACGTCAGAAAGGCAAATCGCCGGCGGCGGCGCTAGCGGCGCGCGGCGGCGACGGCGTCGTCGAACGTCTTGAGCCCGGCGCGCGGCGCGCCGACCAGCACGGCCATGTTGCCCGGGGCGTGCTCGTTGCGCCACATCTTGGTGTGGGCGCGCGGGATCTCGTCCCACGGAAACACTTCCGACATGCAAGGAGAGATGCGGCGTTCGACGACGAACTGGTTGGCCGCCGACGCCTGCTTGAGATTGGCGAAGTGCGACCCCTGGATGCGCTTCTGCCGCATCCAGACGAAGCGCGCGTCGAAGGTGAAGTTGTAGCCGGAGGTGCCGGCGCAGAACACCACCATGCCGCCGCGCTTGACGACGAAACACGAGACCGGAAAGGTCTGCTCGCCGGGATGCTCGAAGACGATGTCGACGTCGCGTTTTCCCGTGATGTCCCAGATCGCCTTGCCGAACTTGCGCGCTTCCGCCATCACGGCGTTGAACTCGGGCGAATTGACTTTGGGCAGCTGACCCCAGCACGAGAAGTTCTTGCGGTTGACGACGCCGCGCGCGCCGAGCCTCATCACGTAGTCGCGCCTGGCTTCATCGGAGATGACGCCGATCGCGTTGGCGCCGGACGCCGCGCAGAGCTGCACGCCGAACACGCCGAGCCCGCCGGAAGCGCCCCAGACGAGCACGTTGTCGCCGGGCTTCAGCCGATGCGGCTCGTGGCCGAACAGCATGCGATAGGCGGTGGCGAGCGTCAGCGTGTAAGAGGCGCTCTCTTCCCAGGTCAGGTGCTTGGGGCGCGCCATCAACTGGCGGTCCTGGACGCGGCAGAACTGGGCGAACGAGCCGTCCGGCGTCTCGTAGCCCCAGATGCGCTGCGAGGCGGAGAACATCGGGTCGCCGCCGTTGCACTCCTCGTCGTCGCCGTCGTCCTGGTTGCAATGAACGACGACCTCGTCGCCGACCTTCCAGCGCCTGACCTTCGCCCCGACCGCCCAGACGACGCCCGCCGCGTCGGAGCCGGCGATGTGAAACGGCTGCTTGTGGACGTCGAGCACCGACACCGGCTCGCCGAGCGCCGCCCAGACGCCGTTGTAGTTGACGCCCGCCGCCATCACCATGACCAGGACGTCGTGGCTGTCGAGCGGCCAGGTCGGCACGACTTCGACCTGCATCGACTGCTCGGGCGGGCCGTGCCGCTCCTTGCGGACCACCCAGGCGTACATCGACGCCGGCACATGGCCGAGCGGGGGAATTTCGCCGATTTCGTAAAGGTCTTTCTTTTCGACCCCGGCGGAAAAGGAGACGGGCGCCGCGCCGCCCCCGGAGCGAATGGTCATGACGTTCCTCGTGACGCGGGCCGCGCCGACGGGCCGGCGGCCCTCAGCGACGGGCGCGGGCGCCGAATTTCCCGCTTATTGCACCGCAGCAAGCGACATTCGCGCCTGGCCTGAGCAAAATCAATCCCACTTTGGTCTCTGCGCATTCCGCTACGCCATATTCACCCGGCGCAAACGAATGCCCGGCTAAAATGACCGCGGAGAGGCGCCTCGCCGGCGCCGCCGTGCGCGCGAGGCCGCCATGGAAGCGATGACGCCATTCTTCTCGATGATCCGCGATCTCGACGGATTCGAGATGGTGTGCTTCTGGCTGGCGGTTTTCGTCGGCTTCGTGCTGATCGGCTTCGTGCTCGACTTCCTCATGGGCCGCCAAGGATTTGGGCCCTACGTCAACTCGATCCTGGCGCTGATCGGCGTCTTCGGCGGCCTGTACGTGCGCTATAATTTCATGACCCCCTATCTGCGCTACGAACCCTACCTGAGTTTCGGCCTTCTGTTCGCTGCGCCGGTGTTGCTGGTGTTGACGCTGAGCTTCATGCGCACGCGGGTGTTTTAGCGTCCGTCTTCGCCTAAGTGACGACGCCGCTCGGCTAGCCGCTCCGGCGAACTTCTGCGATTGTGCCCTGCACAATGAGCGGAGCGGGAGACGAGCGGCGGACATTTACGGCCGACGTGGCTGAGGCCGCGCCGCCGCGCGACAAGCCGTGGATTTTCCGCACCTACGCCGGCCATTCGACCGCGCGCGAGTCGAACCGCCTCTACCGCGCCAATCTCGCCAAGGGCCAGACCGGCCTGTCGATCGCTTTCGACCTGCCGACCCAGACCGGCTACGACAGCGACCACCGATTGGCGCGCGGCGAAGTCGGCAAGGTCGGCGTCGCGATTTCCCACGTCGGCGACATGCGCGCGCTGTTCGAGGGCATCCCGCTCGCCGCGATGAACACCTCGATGACCATCAACGCCACCGCGCCGTGGCTGATGGCGCTCTATGTCGCGGTCGCCGACGAGCAGGGCGCGCCGCGCGCCGGCCTGCAAGGCACGACGCAAAACGACATCGTGAAGGAATATCTGTCGCGCGGCGCCTACGTCTTCGCGCCCGGCCCGTCGCTGCGGCTGACCAAGGACCTCATCCTGTTCTGCGCCCGCGAGACGCCGAAGTGGAACCCGATCAACGTCTGCTCCTACCACCTGCAGGAAGCCGGCGCGACGCCGGTGCAGGAGCTGAGCTACGCGCTGGCGACGGCGATCGGCGTGCTCGACATGGTGCGCGCCTCGGGCGAGGTCGACGCCGAGGCGTTCGCCAACGTCGTCGGCGGCGTGTCGTTCTTCGTCAACGCCGGCATGCGCTTCGTCACCGAGCTCGCCAAGATGCGCGCCTTCGTCGCGCTGTGGGACGAGATCACGCTGAACCGCTACGGCGTCGCCGACCCCGCCAAGCGGCGCTTCCGCTACGGCGTGCAGGTCAACTCGCTCGGCCTGACCGAGCAGCAGCCGGAGAACAACGCCTACCGCATCCTGATCGAGATGCTGTCGGTGGTGCTGTCGAAGGGCGCGCGCGCCCGCGCGGTCCAGCTGCCGGCGTGGAACGAAGCGCTCGGCCTGCCGCGGCCGTTCGATCAGCAATGGTCGCTGCGGCTGCAGCAGATCATGGCCTACGAGACCGACCTGCTCGAATACGGCGACATCTTCGACGGCAGCGCCGAAATCGAGGGGCGCGTCGCGGCGCTGAAAGCCGAGGCGAAGGCCGAGCTCGAAGCGATCGCGGCCATGGGCGGCGTGATCGCGGCGATCGAGTCGGGCGAACTGAAGCGGCGGCTGGTCGAATCCAACGCGCGGCGGATCGAGGCGATCGAGCGCGGCGAGCTCAAGGTCGTCGGCGTCAATTGCTTCACCACCAGCGAACCGTCGCCGCTGACCGCCGGCGAGGGCGCGATCCATGTTCCCTCGCCCGAGGCCGAGACGGAGCAGATCGAGCGCCTCCGCGCCTGGCGGGCGAAACGCGACTCGGCGCGGGTCGAGCGCGCGCTCGTCGCTTTGCGCGCGGCTGCCAACAGCGGCGCGAACATCATGCCGGCGTCGATCGAGGCGGCCAAGGCCGGCGCGACGACCGGCGAATGGGGCGCGGCGCTGCGCGCCGAATTCGGCGAATACCGCGCGCCGACCGGGGTCGCCAATCGCGCCCGCCAGCAGGCCGGCGACCTCGACGCGCTGCGCGGCGAAGTCGAGCGCGTGTCGATCAAGCTCGGCCACCGCCTGAAACTGCTGGTCGGCAAGCCCGGTCTCGACGGCCACTCCAACGGCGCCGAGCAGATCGCGACGCGCGCGCTCGACGCCGGGCTCGACGTCGTCTACGACGGCATCCGCTTGACCCCCCAAGACATCGTCGAGCGCGCCAAGACCGGCGTCGATTGCGTCGGCCTGTCGATCCTGTCGGGATCGCATCTGGCGATGACGCGCGAAGTGCTGGCGCTGATGAAGGCGGCGGGGCTGACGCGCGTGCCGGTGGTGGTCGGCGGCATCATCCCGCCCGCCGACGCCGAGGCCTTGCGCGCCGAGGGCGTCGCCGCCGTCTATACGCCCAAGGATTTCGCGGTGAACGCGATCATCGGCGACATCGTCGCCCATGTGGACCGCGCGTTCGACGAGACGGCGCCGGCGCGTTAGGGCGCGCCGCGGCTGTGGACGCGGCCGGCGGCCGCGTCCCTTTCCTCACGCTCTATCTCGAGACCGCGGGCCGCCCAATCAGGCGCCGTCCCCGCCCGCGCCTACAGGCCCGCGCCGCGCGGCGGAGGCGACGGCCGGGTCGACCAAGGACGGCGCCATTTTCGGGCGCGATGATTTGTTTTCAGCGGCTTGCGCGACAATTTTCCGCCGCGCCGGCGCGGTGAGGGTTTGGCGTCCCGGCAGATGCAGGCGCAATAAGGGGGCGAGGAAACGAAATAGGGCAATTCGTATCCTGTCCCCGTAAAGCCGTAAAGCAATTCGTATCCTGTCCCCGTAAAGCCGTAAAGCCCGTAAAGGCTGTCCCCGTAAAGGCCCGTAAAGCCGTAAAGCCCCGTAAAGCTGTGGAATTATGCTCGCGGATTCCGGGCGTGTCGTGGTGCGCGCGTGGAATGAATGTGGTAATAATTGTAAGGACGTGGATTTGGTCGACCTTCTTGATTGACTAAAATTGGGCGATAATAATGTCGTCACCGTCGCCTCTTTACCCACTATTGAACGAGATAAATCACGCGGCAGCTAATGGCCTGCCGTTTTTGGCCTTGGCAATGACGGTAGCGTTGCCAGACATTTGCGTCACGCTTGCGTATGGGCGCACGACAGCGAAGCTATATAAGGATTGGTGTAACGCCAATCTTGGGAAAGAGTTTAGCATAGTGACCGCAGATGATCTTTACTCTTTGCGTTGTGGACTCCTACATAATGGTCGCTTCGGCGATCTAAAGAATAACGTTGCAAGGGTAATTTTTGCTCTTCCTGGCGGAGCAACTTTCGTAAATTGCAGAATCAATGACGCATATTTCTATAGCGTGGTTGAGTTTTGCAGTAATTTTACAAAGGCTGTCAATCTCTGGTTTGAGACTAATAAGACTGATGCAGCGATTCAGGCGAATATCGTAAATCTCATGCAATATAGGGTAGGAGGGCTTCTCCCCTATGTTGCCGGAGCAACGGTGTTGGCATGACATCTGGCAAAGAACAATTCAGCGACGAGGAAACCGCGCGCCGAGAAGATGCCGCGCTAAAGCGGCGTTACGGGGACGGGCGTTGCGGCGACAGGGGCGTTGCGGCGAGAGGGGCGTTGTGGGCGTTACGGGCGTTACGGCGACAGGATACGAATTGCACAATTTCGCGATCCCCAGCCAGCGCCCGACTTTCTTGACCGGAACCGCTCCGCCCCTCGCCGGCGCACATCAAGCCGTCGACCTCGTGGAAGCGTCTTTTTCCGAAGCCGGAACGCTGTCAAGGGGCGAAGCCCGCCTGCGGCGGCGCGCGTAACGCGCGCCCTTGACAGCGTTCCGGCTTCGGAAGTTTTGGCCTCCATGAGGTCGACGGCGCGGTGGGTCGGCGGGAGCGGCGGTCAAGTGCGGAACCGGCTGCGTCCCGCCGGAGCGTCTCGCTATCACGGCGTCATCAGCGCCTATGTCGAACGCACGTTCGAGGCGCCAGCTTGCTTAGCCGTCATGCGCGGGCTTGACCCGCGCATCCAACACGAGGCGCGAGCGGCTTGCCACGATCGTCGCCGCCTGGGCGCCCGGATCAAGTCCGGGCGTGACGAGAGAAGGGCGGTCGGGTAGCGTTTCGAGGCCGGCTGCAGTGCGGATGGGCGTCTTCAGATGAAGGGGGGCCATGTCTACTTCATGGCGAACAAGCGAGACGGAACGCTCTATGTCGGCGTCACTGCCGAACTGGCGCGGCGCGCATTCGAGCACCGCGAGGGGCTAGTCGACGGCTTCACCAAGCAGCATGGCTTGAAACGGCTGGTCTACTACGAATTCCACGAAGACATCCGCACGGCCATCCAGCGCGAGAAGACGATCAAACATTGGCCTCGGCTATGGAAGCTCGCGCTCATCCAGGAGATGAATCCGGAATGGGCGGATCTCTATGAGACGCTGAATTCATAAGGGAACGTCCGGCGATGCCCACCTTGCGTCATGCGCGGGCTTGACCCGCGCATCCAACACGAGGCGCGAGCGGTTCGTCGCGACTGTCGCCGCTTGGGCGCCCGGATCAAGTCCGAGCGTGACGGTTCTCTCGCGATCGCGATCAACAGCGGCCCCGAGTCTGGCCTGGATGCGCGGGTCAAGCCCGCGCATGACGCGGAGAAAGAGAAAGAACGACCGACCCGGAGTCCCTCACGCCAAATATTGCCCACCGTTGACCGTCAGCGTCGAGCCGGTGATGAATCCGGCGGCGTCGGCGGCGAGGAAGACGACGCAGCGCGCGACCTCCTCCGACGTGCCGAGCCGGCGCATGGGAATCTGCGGCAGGATCGCTTTCTCCAACACGTCGGTCGGCACCGCCGCCGTCATGTCGGTCGCGATATAGCCGGGGCAGATCACGTTGACCGTCACGCCCTTGGTGGCGTTCTCCAGCGCCAGCGCCTTGGTGAAGCCGATCTCGCCCGCCTTGGCGGCCGAATAATTGACCTGGCCCATCTGGCCCTTCTGGCCGTTGATCGAGGAAATGTTGACGATGCGGCCGAAGCCGCGCTCGCGCATGCCCTCGATCACCGGGCGGGTCATGTTGAACAGCGAATCGAGATCGGCCGCCATGACGGCGCGCCACTGCTCGAGCGTCATCTTGTGGAACATGCCGTCGCGGGCGATGCCGGCGTTGTTGACCAACACGTCGACCGGCCCCAACTCGGCGGCGACCTTGGCGAGACCGGCGACGCAGGCGTCGTAGTCGGCGACGTCCCATTTGTAGACGCTGACGCCGGTCTCGGCGTGGAAGCGCTGTGCGGCTTCGTCATTGCCATAATAGGTCGCGGCGACCTTGTAGCCCGCGCTCGCCAACGCCTTCGACACCGCTCCGCCGATGCCGCGCGTGCCTCCGGTGACGACAGCCACTCTCGTCATCTATCTTCTCCTGACCGTTCCCCCGGCGTCGCCGTGATGACGACGCTGTCGTTCAAGTCGGCGCGTTCAGCGCTCGACCGTCATTGCGATGCCCATGCCGCCGCCGATGCACAAAGTGGTGAGGCCTTTCCTGGCGTTGCGGCGCGCCATCTCGTGCAGCAGCGTCACCAGCACGCGCGCGCCGGAGGCGCCGATCGGATGGCCGAGCGCGATCGCGCCGCCGTTGACGTTGACGATCGCCGGATCCCAGCCGAGCTCCTTGTTGACGGCGATCGCCTGGGCGGCGAACGCTTCGTTGGCTTCGACGAGGTCGAGCTCCTTGACCGACCAGCCGGCGCGCTCGAGCGCCTTGCGCGAGGCGGGGATCGGCCCGCTGCCCATGATCGCCGGATCGACGCCGGCGGTCGCCCAGGAGACGATGCGCGCCAGCGGCGCAATGTTGCGGCGCTTTGCTTCGGCGGCGGTCATCACCACCAGCGCCGCCGCGCCGTCGTTGACGCCCGAAGCGTTGGCGGCGGTCACCGTGCCGTCCTTGGCGAACGCCGGCCGCAGCTTGGCGACCGCGTCGTAGGTCGTTCCGGCGCGGATGTATTCGTCGTCGGCGACGACGACGTCGCCCTTGCGGCCCGGCACGGTCACCGCAACGATCTCGTCCTTGAAGCGGCCGGCCTTCTGCGCCGCTTCCGCCTTGTTCTGCGAGGCGACGGCGAAGCGGTCCTGCTCCTCGCGGCTGATCAGCCACTTGGTGGCGATGTTCTCCGCCGTGTTGCCCATGTGATAGCCGTGGAAGGCGTCGATCAGCCCGTCCTTGAGCATGGTGTCGAGGAACTTCATCTCGCCCATCTTGACGCCGGCGCGCAGGTGGGCGGCGTGGGGCGCGAGCGACATCGATTCCTGCCCGCCGGCGACGACGATCGCGGCGTCGCCGTTGACGATCTGCTGCAGCCCGAGCGCCACCGCGCGCAGCCCGCTGCCGCACAATTGGTTGACGCCGAAGGCGGTCTTTTCCTGCGGCACGCCCGCCTTCATCGCCGCCTGGCGGGCCGGGTTCTGACCCTGGCCGGCGGCGAGGATCTGGCCGAGGATCACTTCGTCGACGTCGGCCGGCTGGAGCCCGGCCGCTTCGATCGCCGCCTTGACCGCCGCCGCGCCGAGTTCGTGGGCGGGCGTGTTGGCGAAAGCGCCATTGAAGGAACCGACCGCGGTGCGCTTGGCGCTGGCGATGACGATCTCGGATGCCGACATGGCGGAGTTCTCCCTGAGCGCAGCGCCGGCGCGTCCGCCGCCGAAAGGCGGCGCGCCGGTCGATGACCTTCTAGCCAAGCAATGGCGGCGGCGCCAGTGGCCGACCCGTAGCCACTAAGTCGAAAGCCGCCCGCCGCCCCCCGTGCGAGCAAACCGGTGAAAAACGCGTTGACTGGCCTTTCGGGCGGCGCGTTGCAGTGCAAAATTTTGTTCCGGCAGCGCAAAAAAGGGCCTATCGTAACAGCGCCCGAGCCAGGGGCGAGCGTAGCGTCGAGACGGTCAACGATGACAGATCCCAGCTCACCGATCACGATAAAGAAATACGCGAACCGCCGGCTGTACAACACCGCGTCGAGCGCCTACGTGACGCTCGCCGATCTCGCCAAGATGGTCAAAACCGGCGAGGATTTCGTCGTCTACGACGCCAAGACGAACGAAGACATCACCCGCTCGGTCCTGGCCCAGATCATCTTCGAGCAGGAGGGAATCGAAGGCCAATCGCTGCTGCCGATCACCTTCCTCCGCCAGATCATCCGCTTCTACGGCGACAGCGTGCAGGCGTTCCTGCCGAGCTACCTCGAATATTCGATCGACCAGTTCAGCGGCGAGACCCAGGCGATCCGCGAGGCGGCGGCGCGCGCCTTCGGCCAGGCGCCGTTTTCGCCCGCCTCGTTCGGCGCGCTGCAGGAAATGACGCGCAAAAATCTCGCCGCCTTCAACCAGGCGCTCGGGCTGTTCTCGCCTTTCGCAGGCGCGAAGCCGGCGCCGCCGCCGAACGGCGCGGCGGCCGAGCCGGCCAAGGCCGACGCCGCGGCGGCGAAGCCCGACATCGACGAGCTGCGCGCCCAACTGACCGAGATGCGCCGGCGGCTCGACAGCCTCACCGACAAGCCGGGCAGCTGACGGCTCAGCCGGCGGCGCGCGCGCGGCGCGGTCGGCGCGGCGGCGGCAGGTTCGTAGATCTCCGGACGGCCGACGAGCCGACCCTGCAGCAGGTCGACGCCCCAGTCGCGCAGCAACCGGCGCGCTTCCTCGTCCTCGACCCATTCGGCCACCGTCGTCAGGCCGAGATGGCGCGCGAGATCGGCGAGGCTGCGGACGAACGCTCGGTCGTCGAGCGAGCTGGCGACGTTCTGGACGAAGGCGCCGTCGATCTTGACGATGTCGATCCCCAGCCGGCGCAGGTTGCGGAACGAGGTGTGGCCGGCGCCGAAGTCGTCCATCGCGATCTTCATGCCGAGCGCCTTGACGCCGGCGAGCAGGCGCTCGATTTCGT
>Ga0326728_10024240_pt1 | contig 11019 bp, 6 predicted proteins | sample MB3enrmetagenome_FD_207602 | JGI IMG/M metagenome (GOLD analysis project Ga0326728, IMG submission 207602) | Lab enriched peat soil microbial communities from McLean, Ithaca, NY, United States - MB31MN | ecosystem: Environmental > Terrestrial > Soil > Wetlands > Peat | place: USA: New York... | reverse complement strand
GGCCGCCCGCCAAACCGGCCTGCGCAGTTGCCTTTGCTACGAGGTCTCTGACCGCGACGGCGCCGAAGTCGCGAGCCAGGGCATCGAGGAGAATCGCACCTTTCTTCAGCACTGCAAGGACGCAGGCGACGATCGGCTGCGCGGACTTTTCGGGATGCACGCGTCGTTCACGCTCAGCGACGAGACGCTTGCCCAATGCTGCCGGGTGGCGGCGGATTTCGGCGCGGGCTTTCACGTGCACACCGCGGAGGCGGCATCGGACGCGGAGAGCTGCCGGCGAGAGCATGGCAAGTCCATCGTGCAACGGTGGGCCCACTTCGGCATTCTGAAGGCCACAACTCTGCTGGCGCACTGCATCCATATCGACGAGCGCGATATCGATGAGCTGAGCGCGACAGGGACCAACGTGATCCACAATCCGCAGTCCAACATGGGCAACGCGGTGGGCTGCGCGCCGGTTTTGGAGATGCTGCGGCACGGCGTTCACGTCGGCCTGGGAACAGACGGCTACACCCCTGACATGTTCGAGTCGATGAAGGCCGCCAATCTGCTGCAGAAACATCACGCAGGCGATCCGCGCGTCGCGTGGGCCGAGCCTCCGCAAATGCTCTTCCACGAAAATGCCAGTATCGCAACGGAATGTTTCGGCCGTCCCGTCGGCAAGTTGGTTTGCGGCGCGCACGCCGACATTATTTTGGTCAACTACGACCCGCCCACGCCGATGAACGCGGCCAATCTTAACGGCCATATTCATTTCGGGTTCACTGGAGGCGCTGTCGAAACGGTCCTGATCGGCGGCAAGATCGTCATGGACTCGAGGCAGTTGCTCGACCTCGACGAGCAGGAAGTGATGGCCAAATCCCGCGCCGCTGCAGCGGAAATGTGGAAGCGGTTCTAGAAACAAAGAGAATACCCGGCCCACGCGTCATAATGGAAGCTGCATCTCTTTTCCCCGAGGGTCCTCGATGAACGCCTCCAACTTCCACGTGCTGGCCAAGCCGATCGGGCCTATCTGCAATCTCGATTGCAAGTACTGCTTCTATCTCGAAAAGGAATCGCTCTATCCGCAGGTCGAGAAGTGGGCCATGCGCGAGGATGTGCTGGAGAACTACATCCGCCAGTATATTGAAGCGCACGACACGCCGGTGGTGAATTTTGCCTGGCAGGGCGGGGAACCGACGCTTCTCGGCGTCGATTTTTTCCGCCGCGTGGTCGAGATCGAGAAGCGCTATGCCGACGGCAAGCAGATTGCCAACGCCTTCCAGACCAACGGCGTCCTGCTCAACGATGCATGGGCGGAATTCTTCCTCGAATATCAATTCCTCATCGGCATTTCCATCGACGGTCCGCGCGAACTGCACGACGCCTACCGCGTGGACAAAGGCGGCCAGCCCACCTTCGACCGCGTGATGCGCGGCATTGAAACGCTGCGGCGCCACAAGGTCGACTTTAATACGCTCACCACCGTGCATCGCGCTAACGCGGATTCGCCGCTCGAGGTTTACCGCTTTTTGAGGGACAACGGAAGCGGTTACATGCAGTTCATCCCCATCGTGGAGCGCATTGCGCATCAAGTGACCGAAGAGGGCCTGCGCCTTATCTCACCGGATTTTGCCGGCCCCGCGAAGGTCGCGCCTTGGTCTGTTGAGCCGCGCCAGTTCGGCAAGTTTCTTTGCACGATTTTCGACGAATGGGTACGGCGCGATGTGGGCCGCACCTTCGTGCAGCTCTTCGACGTGAGCCTGGAGTCGTGGACCGGCATGGAAGCCAGCTTGTGCATCTTCCGCAAGACCTGCGGCGCGGCTCTCGCCATCGAGCACAGCGGTGATCTCTACTCCTGCGATCATTTTGTCTATCCAGAAAACCGCCTCGGCAACATCATGGAGTCGGCGATGGCTTTACTAGCCGGCTCTGAGCAGCAGCAGCGCTTCGGTGAGGCGAAGGAGTCCACGCTGCCTCGCTATTGCCGCGAGTGCGATGTGCGCTTCGCCTGCAATGGCGAGTGCCCCAAGCATCGCTTCCTCACCACTCCCGACGGAGAGCCGGGGCTCAATTATTTGTGCGCCGGATACAAGATGTTCTTTCACCACGTCGATCCGTACATGCGGTTTATGGCGGCAGAACTGGCGGCCGAGCGGGCTCCGGCCAACGTGATGCGCTGGGTGGCCGAGGAGGATGCGCGCGCGCGGCAGGGGAAGACCGGCCGCGTCAAAATTGGACGCAACGGGCCATGCCCCTGCGGCAGCGGCCGGAAGTTCAAACAGTGTTGCGGTGCGTAGGGAGCGAGTCAGCGAGTTAGCGAGACCTTGCCTGTCTTGCGGGGGTCAGGAGACCCCCGCTACAGCCGGTCTGGAGACCGGCGCTACAGGTTCTCGCTGCGCGTGAGAGATGCGGGCTAGTGAAAGTCGTGCGATCGCAGTTCCAGGCCGGCGTGCGTGAGCGGCGCCAGATGCGTGGCCTTCACGTGAACCACGCCATCCTGATTCTGCAGCGCGCCTTCGACAAGAAGAAACTTGCTCCGAGTCACTACCAGGCGGTTGTGTTCGTAAACATCCGGCGTCACGATCACGTTGGCGATTCCTGTCTCGTCTTCCATGGAAATAAAAATGAAGCCCTTCGCCGTTCCCGGCCGCTGGCGCGCGATGACGCAGCCGGCCGCGCGCACCCACACGCCGTTGCGGCAATGCCGCAAATCTTCTGAAGATAAAATGCCCTGCGAGCGAAGTTCCGCACGCCGGTAGTGCATGGGATGTTTACCTACTGTCAGACCAGTGCCTGCGTAGTCGGCCACCAGGCGTTCTTCAATTGTCATTTGATGGAGCGGCAGGCTGCGATCGTCTTCGCGCAGATTCTTTTGGATCAGCAGCGGGCTCTCCGGACGGCCCGCCCACTCCACCTGCCAAAGGGCGTCGCGCCGGTGTGCAACTTTCTCCACCCGATTCAATGCGCCGATCCGCGCCAGGAGTGTCAGCTCCCTGCGGTTGAGTTCCGGGACGCGCAATGCCAAGTCATCCGCCGAACGGAACGGGCCATCCTGCACGCGCGCGGCCAGCAACGCTTCCGCAGCCTGCTTCCGCATTCCCTTTGCATAACCCAGGCCAAGACGCATCGAGAGCGCTCCATCCGGTTCGTGCTCCACCGTGCATTCCCACGCCGACACCTGAATATCGATGGGCTTCACGCGCAGTCCATGGCGTTGCGCGTCTTTCACCAGCACTGCCGGCGAGTAAAAGCCCATCGGCTGGTTGTTCAGAATGGCGCAGGTAAAAGCAGCGAGAAATTTCACCTTGAAGTAGGCCGAGGCATACGCGATCAGGGCAAAGCTTGCGGCGTGCGACTCCGGAAATCCGTACAGCGCAAAGGAGCTGATCTGCCGCACGATTTTGTCCTGCGTCTGCACGTCCATACCGTTGGCCGTCATGCCCGCGCGCAGTTTCGATTCCAGATTCTTCATCCGTTCCCACGAGCGCCGCATGCCGACCGCGCGCCGCAACTCTTCGGCTTCTGCGCCCGTGAAGTTCGCCACCGTCATGGCAATGCGCAGCAGTTGCTCCTGAAACAGCGGCACGCCCAGGGTGCGCCGCAAAACCGGTTCGAGCGAGGGATGCGGATACGTGACCGGCTCTTTTTTCTGCCTGCGCCTCATATATGGATGCATCATCTGGCCGACGATCGGCCCCGGTCGGATGATGGCCACCTGCACGACGAGATCGTAGAAGCGGTCAGGGTAATTGCGCGGCAGCGAAGCCATTTGCGCGCGGCTCTCGATCTGGAACATGCCCACCGTGTCGGCCTTCTGCAGCACGCGATAGATTTCCTCGTCCTCCGGCAACTGCGCCAGGTCCACGCACTCACCGTAGTGCTCGGGAATCAGCTCCAGGCAATCTTTCAGGACGGCCATCATGCCCAGGCCCAGCAGATCCACCTTGATGATGCCGAGATCCGCACAGTCCTCCTTGTCCCACTGCACCACGGTGCGACCGGGCATGGACGCGCGTTCCAGCGGGACAACATGATTAAGCTGGCCCTGGCAGATGATCATGCCGCCCGAGTGCTGGCCGAGGTGACGGGGCAGATCCTGAATGCGCATGCACAGCTCAAGATATTTGGCGATGCGCGGATGCCGGATGTCGAAGCCCGCGTTTCTGAAGGAGTGCGCCATGGTATCGTTCTCGCCGCGCCACTCCCAGTGGCTCACCAGGTTCGCCAGCCGGCCCAGCGACTCCTCATCGAACCCCAGCGCCTTGCCCGTCTCGCGCGCCGCCGACTTGCCGCGATAGGTGATGACATTGGCGGTCATGGCCGCGCCCAATTCGCCGTAGCGCTGGTACACATATTGGATGGCCTGCTCCCGCTGCGCCTCCGAGGGCAGATCAAGATCGATGTCCGGCCACTCGCCGCGGCTTTCGCTCAGGAAACGCTCGAACAGCAGCTCCATCCCTACCGGATCGATGGCCGTAATCTCAAGCGCGTAGCACACGGCTGAGTTCGCCGCGCTGCCGCGTCCCTGCACCAGGATGCCGTTGCTCTTCGCAAACTGCACAATGTCCCAGACGATCAGAAAATAGCCTTCGAAACCCAGCTTCCCAATCAGCTTGAGCTCGTGCTCAACCTGTTTCTTCGCGCGCTCCATCAGTCTGTGATCGCGCTTGGGTCCGTAGCGCCGGGCAACACCTTCGGCGACGCGTTTGCCGAGAAAGCTGATCATGGTTTCGCCGTCCGGCACGGGATAGCGCGGAAACTCGTAGCCCAGGTCGTTCAGCCCGAACGTGAGCCGTGACGAAAGCTCCAGAGTGTTGCCGATGGCTCCGCGCACATCGCGAAACAGCGCCATCATCTCGCGCGCCGTGCGCAGATGGCGCTCGTTGTTCATGGCCAGCAGCCGGCCTGCGCGGTCAAGTTCCGTGTGGTTGCAGATGGCGGTAAACAGGTCGAGGATCTCGCGGTCGTACGCTTTGGCATAGCGCACGCCGTTTGTGGCCAGCACCGGTAACTGCGACGCGCGTGCAATGCGGATCGCCACCTGATTCCGCCATTCCTCCTCGCGCTCGCGGTGCCGCTGCACTTCGACGTAGACATTTCTGCTGCCGAAGATGCGCGTCAGCTGCTCCACAACCTTGCGCCCGGCCTCTTCACCGCCGCGCATGAGCGCCGCGGCCAAGGGGCCCTCGTCTCCGCCCGTCAGGCACACGAGGCCAGATGCGTATTGCTCCAAATCGCCGAAGTTTGCCGCGCCCTCCTGCTTGGTCGACTCGCGCATCTTGAATTGCGTGATCAACTGGCAGAGGTTCTGGTAGCCCTGGCGCGTTTCGCACAACAGAGTCACGCGTGCCGGTTCCGGCACGCACTGGTGCGGCAGCCATGCGGGAGGTTTCAGACGTTCACCAAAGCTCATGACTGCGACCTCGGCTCCGATATGCGCGCGCACGCCGCTCCGCTGGCCGCTGGTATGGAAGCGCGCCGCGCCATACACGCCGTTGCGATCGGCAATGGCCATGGCCGGCATTTCCAACTCAGTCGCGCGTTCCATCAACGCCTCCGGCTGCGAGCCTGCTTCAAGAAAACTGAACGCGCTGGCCGCATGCAGCTCGATATAGCGCTCAGTCATACAGCGCCGCCATCTGCCAGCCGCCGTGCATCCGATCGCGGACGAGGCAACAGCAGAGCAGGGAATTGTCCGCGGCCCGCGCCACAATGTCCCACTGCTCATTTCCCCAAAGTGTCGGCTGCCACCAGTCGCCACAAGCGAGCCATGGGCCGTAGGCGCGTTCGACTTTAAAGCCCTGCCCGCGAAAATAGAACTGCGCCGGCCTTTGCGCTTCGAGCGTGACGGAAATGCTCTCCGCCGGCCGCAGTTGCCGCGCCGCTGCGCGCAACTCCGCCGCAGACGTGGTTTCCGCTGGACCCTCTGTCACACGTAAGGCTTCGATTCGAAACGCATCGATTTTGAACGCTTCGGGCGCGTGCGTGTCCACCAGCGCCGCGCGGCCCACATTGTCCTCGCCCACCACGGCCCGGATGCGCGCCAGCGTAACATCAAGCCGCGAGGCCTCGGGCAGTTGCGGCGAGAACAGCCCCAGCTGCACCTTGCTCGTCTCGCCGGGCTCCGCATCGAGCGCGACCATGAGCACTGCGGCCGGCGGCGGATGCGCTTCCAAATCCAAATGCAGCAGCCTGATCCAGAGCCGCTTGTCGTTGGTCGGCAGCGCCGGCCGTACCGTGCGCGCGTGCATGCCGCCGCCGTCGAGAGTGAGCGTGATAGTGACCGCGGCCAGCGCAACCAGGCGCGCATTGGCGCGCACGATGAGTTGATCGAGCATAGCTGCGGCGACGAACAGCAGCGAGTCCAGCAGTTCCACGGGAGAATCGAGTTCCATTTGCTCTGCCAGCTTGAGCGGCGGCTCGACCGGCTGAAACAGATTCGTCCGCTCGCCACGCGCCAGTTGCCAAAGCCGGCGGCCTTCCTGCCCCATACGCGCAACCAGGTCCTTTTCAGGCAGCGCGGCCAGCATGCCCAGCGTGCGCACGCCCCACGCGGCAAAAGTTTCTCCCTGTTCGTCCGACGGATCCAGTACCGCGAGCGGCAGCTCTGCCAATGCCGCCGCTTCCTCGCCCCGCGGAATCACCTTTACTGTTGCGCTCGGCGGCAAACCGCGCGCCATGCACACGGCTGCATGCAGATTGCCGCTCACCGTCACGCAGGCGCGCACGCCCACGGCTCGTACACGTTCCACCAGCCTCCGCGCCAACGTCTCCGGCGGCCCAAACAAACTTCGCGTCCCCGCAATATCGATTCCGCAAATGAAGGCTGTGTCCTCACTTTGCTCCTCCACTCGCGGTGAGAACGCGCCCGCGCATTCCAGCAGAATCGCCCGCGTTGCCGCTTCTTCTTTCAGCGAGCGGGCCAGCGCGGCCGATGCCGGAAAGGCGTCCACCTCCACGCGCGTCATGCCGCGCACCATCCCCAGCAACCGCGCCTTTGTGTTCAAGGAGCAGACCTGCTCGAGCGGTACCGCGCCCTCCATCACCACGCACGGCTGCTCCCTGAGTTCAGGCCGCAGCCGCAGCAGCGCCTGCACGGGAAACTCCCGCGCATACAGGCACGCATACAATTCGTCCGTCATCGCACGCCCGCCCATGCCACGCGGCTCTGCCAGTTTGCCGCGTTCGCTCTTTGGGGAGGCTTGCGCAGTGGCACAACATTTTCTGCCGCGCACGTAAAGAGCCGCCGCACCACCTCGACGCTGTGCGCCATGCCGGTGAATAGCGTGGCTTCGTCCCGCAATGCATCTCCCGTCTGCAGCTGCAGCGACAATTCCGCACTGCTTTTTGCGCAGCCGTACTGGGCAAGAAGCAAAATACTGGCCTGCGTTTTCTCTGCCGCAGCCCGGTAGCGGAACCACGTGGCAAGCGGCACGCGCGAGGCAAACTCCGGCGTCAGGCCGCCCAGGTCCAGCACTATTGCGCTGAATCCTCCCGCCTGCAGCAGGAGATCGGTCGCGCGTAATGCCTGGTCGAGTTGTGCCCAGATGCCCGTTTTTTTGGGCGTGCGCTCGTTGAAGGACAAGTGCAGGTGCCCGTCCGTCTCGGGACGTGCGTGCGATTCTCGCTCTCTCGAAAATCGCAGCGGAGGTTCTTTCGCCCCTGCGGGGCTTCGGCGGGAAAAGTCGGCACTTGTCCCCAGGCTGACGCCTGGGGCTACCGTCTGCCGCTCCCTTCGGGAGTTGGTTGAATTCGCTGGTTTGTCGTTTGCTTCGGACACTTCCGCATGCAGAAGTCCGCTCACGGCGCGGGCCAGTCCCTTGACCTCGCCGCGCGGGTGGCCGCCGCAGCCCCCGCCATGCAGTCCTTTGATCGCCGGCGCGGGCGTCAGATACTTTTCCGGCAGCGAAAATCGTTGTTGCGCGCGCGGCGCCGCGGGTTTCGCCGCCCCGCACCGCACCCACAACAGCCGCTCCAGGTCCACGCCGGCCGCCGCTGCCGAAGCCGGATCGAGCGCATTCGACACGTCGATCCACGCGCACACCCTTCCGGCTTGCGTCAGGCCCGCCACAAATTTGAGCGCAACCGAGGTCCGCCCCGAGCACTCCGGACCCACGAGTTCGGTGAGCGCTCCTACGGGCAGCCCGCCGCGCAACACCTCATCCAGCGCGGCAATGCCTGTGGCCGCAACCGGCCGCACGATCCTCGGCGCGGGCGTCAGTGCCGCAGGAATCCTCGCAGCGAGGGCAGACTCGATTTGAAGGCGGATTGCGGAGGCGGCAGGCATGGCGCAATACTTTCGCCTTATATTCGCCTGTTCGGAGACTACATGCAAGCCCCGTCTGCACCAATCCCTGTGCAAACTCGCGCCAAACCCATGAAATCCAACCGTTTATTTTGTTTGTTGGCTAGACTGGTGCTATGTGTGGCCGCTACGGGCGCCGGGCAGACAAACAGCGGATTGCGGAGTGGTTTCGTACTCACGACACCGATGTCTTCAACGAAGAGTATTACGAGACCAACGCAGCCCACTTTACGCCCTCTTACAACATCGCCCCCGAGAGTATGCAGCCGGTGGTACGGGTCGACCGCGATACCGGCGACCGCGTGCTGGCGCTCATGAAGTGGGGCCTCGTGCCCTATTGGTCGAAAACTGCGAGAGCCAATTTCAGTTCCATCAATGCGCGGGCTGACAAGCTCGCGACCAGCGGCGCGTGGCGCGAGCCGTGGAAGCACCGCCGCTGCCTCATCCCCGCCAACTTCTTTTACGAATGGGAGCCGCTGAGCAAAGACGAGGAGAAAAAGAAGATCAGCAAACCGTGGGCCGTTTCTCTTCCTGACGAGCGCCTCTTCGCCTTCGGCGGCATCTGGGATCGATGGAAAGGCCAGGACGAACAGAAAAACGAAATTGTAGTGGAGAGCTTCAGCATCATCACCACCGATCCCAACGAACTTCTCGAACCCTTTCACAACCGATGCCCGCTCATCATCGATCCCAGCGACTATGAGCGATGGCTGGCGCCGTCCGAGCCATCCCATCTGCCCATCGACCTGGTGAGCACCTGGCCGGCGGAAGACATGAAAGCCTGGCGCGTGGCCAAGCTCCAGGGCAACGGTCCGCATCTGCTCCAGCCCCTCGCCGAGTCCTCCACCTGATTGGTTTGCGATTCAAAAAACCGGCAATTCGCCAACTGTAGTACCAGGCGCTCGAAAGCTGGCGCGCAGAGATTTTTCCGACGGACTGGGCGGGAAACCTCAGGCGCGCAGGTTGCGTGCGCACGATTGAGGCCGCGAGAAGGAGTGTATATAAGATTGCGCGACCCGGTTCCAGAGCAAAAGCAGGTTGGGATGGATGTGCACTTTTGAACTGTGAGAAAAGGTCGAACGAAATCAAGTCATAAAGCCAGTGAGAGGAGCGGCGACAGCGAGGAAGGGGTGCTGCCTTCGGGGGAATTTCGCCGAATGATCTGGCATCGCTGCCGCCGCTGATGGGGAGGGCACCTGATGAAAATGTTGCAAAACCAACGCCTGGAAGACTGTGCAAAATTGTTCACAGTTTTTTGCACGTTGGCAGGATGGGGAGGCGCAAGCTAGTCGTGGAGAACTACAGCAAGAAGTGAACTATGGATCTCGAGCCCTCTCCTGCCATGAGCAAGGAACCCTGATTCTCTGAACCTGTTCATGAAAAACTCGACACGCAACCGGGATGTGCCCGCCATATCGGCGAGGGTCTTCTGGCAGACCTCCGGGATCGCAGTCTCGTGCTTGCCGTCTTTCTCGAAACCAGCAAGCAAGAGCAGAACCCGGGCTACTCTCTTTTCGCAGGGATCGAAAAGCTGGTCGACCAAGGCCTCATGATATCGGATGTTCCGCGTCAGCAGATATGCGACGTACAGATCGGAGAGAGTGCGATCCCGCTCGAGCGCAAGCATCATTGCGTGCTTGTCAATCTGCAGAAGTTTGCAATCAGTCATTGCGGTTGCAGAGTCGGTACGCAAAGGCTGTCCAGCCAGGCCACCGTCTCCGAAAAAATCTCCCTCGCTCAATATGCCGAGAGTTACTTCCTTGCCAAACTTTGATACGACGGTGAGCCGAACCTTGCCTTCCTGGATGTAGAAGATTGCGCCGGCCGCGTCTCCCTGCGCGAACACTGTTTGCTTCCCGGGAAAGGCCACGACTTCTACACCCTTGCCGATGGCTGCAAGGATCTTCCTTGAGTTGGAGTCGCGATCGTTCTTTGCATTCGTGTTGGGCACTATCAAGGGCTTTTCCCGGCGCGAAGGTAAGTTTCACAACTTTATGTCAGTAGGCGCCGCCAAGGCTGTTCAACTTTGCTCACACAGGCTCGGGGCGCATTATTTCGGCCCGAGTACGACCGCGACCTCCTCAGGCAAAGCTTCTGGTGCGACAACGAGAACCCCTATGATCGCCAATCTCGCTTTAGCGCCTCCAAGGTTCGCGATCGGAGCGCCACCGGGAGGCATCCAAGTGGCAGCGTTACAATCTGGCGGAATCGCGGCCGGGATTGATCCGGGAGTTATTCGCCCTGCAACGGATGGCATTCTCCCAGGGTTCTCAACCATCCCCCTTCATTCCACGGTGTGCAATTGAGGCCAGTATTCACGCGCATGGCCGCCCATGATGGATTCTGCGTAGGGTTCCTTTCCCGTCTGCGAAGCCGCTCCCACTCAATCTTTGCTTTCGCGGGAACCCCGCACAGGAGAACACCATGTCCTATCACTTCACGAATGACCAGATCATCATTGCAGTGACTGTGCTCGTCGTTGCTGCCATCTTCGTTGCGGAATATCTTAGACGACGCAAAGCCAAGACTGCGGCCCTCCGCAAGCGCTTCGGAACCGAGTATGACCGTGCCGTCCTGGAGCATGGCTCTTTGGGTACGGCCGAGGAAAAACTGGCCGATCGTGAATCTCGCGTGCACGCACTGCAGATTCGCGAACTTGGCGCCATCGAGCAGGGACGATTCGCCACCCAGTGGCAAACCGTGCAATCCCGCTTCCTCGATCACCCCGAGGC
>Ga0326728_10024239_pt1 | contig 11019 bp, 7 predicted proteins | sample MB3enrmetagenome_FD_207602 | JGI IMG/M metagenome (GOLD analysis project Ga0326728, IMG submission 207602) | Lab enriched peat soil microbial communities from McLean, Ithaca, NY, United States - MB31MN | ecosystem: Environmental > Terrestrial > Soil > Wetlands > Peat | place: USA: New York... | reverse complement strand
CGCCAATAAGCGAGCTGCGATCCGACTTCGCAAGCAAGCTGCAAACCTTGGCTACCAGTTAACACCATTGCCCGAATCGAACTCATAGGGTGTTGTTCCTTAGGAGTCGGCATGGCGACTGGAATCTGACGACTTTCCCTCGGTTCAGGATCGGCGTCGTGAAGGGCGTTTTTCGTTACTAATCCGCCGGGAAGCCCCAAACTGAAGCTGGATGAGAGCTTTGGCCATCTGTTATCAACAACCGACATCGGCGGATGTCGGCCGCAATCAAATCGAGAGCGCCGAGGATGTGGCCCTCGCCGTAGGATTGCTCGGAGTGGGAGCGCACCGTGTCGCCCGATTGCGGATCGATCAATTCTTCCAAAAGAGCATATTCAACGCCGGTACGAGTGATATTGGAAGTGACGAGCGCGCGAACGTTCTCTCGCTGGCAGTTTTCGCGTCCCAAGACCGTGCAATTCCTTCGCAAGCAGGTCTGTCCATGAGCGGCGATTGTGACTAGTGGACGGCGAGGGGAGCCGTATCGCGCGGGAGCCCTGCGATTGCCTCTCGAGTTTCGTTGAGCGCGTCCAGAATATACCGGTGCTTTGGGCTGCGCTTTGCGAGCTGTTCCAGCATTGCCTGGGCCTCTCGAAGGTTTTTACTTGCCAGTTCAGGGTGATGCAGACTGGCTTCAATCCTACCCGTATACAAAATGGCTACTGCATGAACCATTCCGTTGGACAGAGGATCGGGGTCGCGTAGAGCCACTGTGCGAAACATGGAGTCGGACCGCTGCACAAAGACCAAAGCCTCGCGCGGCGAATGCATGAGGTAAAGAGCCAGCCCCATCGTGAGATTCGACGAAGCGAGGTCGGCGATGGCCTGCACATTATTCTTGTCGGAGTTCACCATGCTTTCAGTCATCGCAATCGACTTGTGGCAGCGGATACGCACTTCACGCGCCACACTGGCGCCAGGCGCAAATGATCGTCCGAATGTTCTGACCGGGGAACTCGGGCCATGGCATCACTTGCGCGCAAGTCCTTTGAGATTGGCATCGCAAATTGCAACTTCGCTGGCGACGCGATCGGGTTCTGAGAGATCGTAGGGTGCGAGCAGGTTCCGTTGTTTCAGCGTCAGCAACTGATTGAGGCTCTGCTGAAACCAGTAACGGGCTGTGCGCCAGTTGGCAATGGCCTCGGATGCAGGGGCAGCAGGCCGCGCAGCCAGACGCTTGAAGTCATTGGCGAGCGCCGACTGGGAGTGGGCAAGTGCGAGAACGCTGATGGAGGGACTTCCACGGCCGGCAGAGGCCAGGGCGGCAAAGATTTGCACGGCCCGGCGCCCATGCTGGATGCCCTGGTCCACATTTCCCAAAGAGGAGAGAGAGTTCCCCAATCCCATTTCGCAGAGACCCAGGTAGCGCATGGCCAGGGCATCGCGTGGATCGGCTGTGCTGAGCTTCTGGTATCCCGCGAACGCCTCCCGGTAGTTGGAGATCGCCTGTCGATAGTCGCCCTTCTGCTCGGAATAATTTGCGGTCCAGTATTCGCTCTGCAAAAGGAACTCGCGAAGCTGACTGTTTTGGGGATTGGCCGCAACCTGTGCGGCGAGGATGGCGTGCGTCTTGCTTTGAAGAGCGATGGCGGAGGCAAAATCGCCTTGAAGGGAGAGATCGCCGGCCATGTATCCGTAGACGCCCGCGAGCCGGGTTTGCACCTGATTTCTAAAAGCCTTCGATCCTCCTGTAATGGCTTCGCGGATAGCTGCGGATTTTCGATAGTAATTGACCGAGCCGGCCACGTCGCCCTGGTCGGCGAGCAGAATGGCAAGGGAGAAGCAGACCCCGGCCAGTGTCTCCTGTGCCTGCGGATCGTCTTTGCGATCAACGGCCCAGGTTGTTGCGATGGCGTAGGCCTTGCGGTAAGCATCCATGGCTGCGGCGAAGTCGAGGTTGTTTTCGAGAGCGAGACCGAGGTTCATGTAGGTGGCCACCAGAGCCGCCTGATCGGAGAAGGTGCTGGGATGATCGCCGGCCAGGTCAAGGCGAATGCGGAGGGCCTTGCGATAGCTTTGGATGGCTCCGGCAGTATCGCCCAGGTTGGCGAAAAAAGGATTTGCCTGTACGTCGCCGACGCGCTCATAGGCCGTGGCCAGCTCGCGCTCAAGATCGGGCGAGCCAGCTGACTCCTGGGAAAGGGTGTCAAGATAGTGCAATGCTCTGTCTGCGACGATTCTGCGCGCCGGCGTTGAGCCGGGCAGGTCTTGGATACTGTCGTAGACGTCGAACAGGAGTGAGTTAGCAAGGCTGCGTACGTCGTTGAAGCGCCTTTCCGCGCGAGCCTCCTGCATGCGAGCGATCTGCGCTTCTCTTACGATGGCTACTGCGCCGGCAAGCGCCATGAGAGCGAAAACCGACGCCACCGCAAGCGCGAGTTTGTGGCGCTTCACGAATTTCCCGCTCCGGTAAGCAGCACTTGCCGGACGCGCCAGGACCGGTTCGTGGTTCAGGTAGCGGCGAATGTCGGCGGCCAGATCGGCCGGCGCGCCATAGCGGCGGGCGCGATCCTTTTCCAGAGCCTTCATGGTGATCCAGTCAAGGTCTGCACGCAACACGCGGATTAGCTGTCTGGGCTCCGTGCTGCGCGCTTCCGCTATCGCGTTTGGGGAATGATGATCGCCACTGACCCTCGTGCTCGGTCTCGGTGGTTCATCCTCGCGCAGCTTGCGCAGTAACTCGTCGAGCTGTTGCTTTTGACCCTGCTTGCTTTCAAACGGCTCTCGCCCGGAAAGCAACACATAGAGAACAACTCCAAGTGCGTACACGTCGGTGCGCGTGTCGATATCCAGCACATTCGCGTCAGCCTGTTCCGGACTCATGTATCCCGGCGTTCCCACAAGGTTTCCGAAATGTGTTTTGATGGCGTCGCCGGCGATGGAATGCGTGACCGCCTTGGCCAGCCCGAAGTCGATGATGCGCGGCACAGGCTTGCCATCCACCTCAACCACCAGGATATTTGCCGGCTTCAGATCGCGATGGATGATGGCTTTCTGGTGCGCGTGCTGCACGCCTTCGCAGGTTTCAATCAAGAGTTCGAGCCGATCGCGGATCGCAAGTTTCTTTCGATCGCAATACTCCGTAATCGGCAAACCGGGCACGTATTCCATCACGAAATACGGCTGACCCTGAGACGTTGTCCCCGCGTCAAACACCTTGGCGATTGCCGGATGTTCCATGATCGCCAGCGATTGCCGCTCCGATTGGAAGCGTTCAACAACAGCCTCGTCGTACATGCCGGCCTTGATCATTTTCAAGGCCACTTGCCGGCGCACGGGAAATGTCTGTTCAGCCAGCCAGACCTGTCCCATGCCGCCTTCGCCCAGCTTGCGAATCAGATGAAAGCGCTGCGCAAATTCTTGTCCTTCTTTAAGGGCCGCGGCGGAGTTGACGCTCTCCAACTCCGCGCTGATCATTTCGGCCATCGCGGAGGATTGCAGAAATTCGGAGGGCACGTTGGCGCTCTGCGCGAGCAAGACTTCAACTTCTTTGCGCAGGGATGGATCGGAGGAGCAAGCCCCGTCGAGAAATGCAGAGCGCTGCTCCGGCGCCAGTTCCAGCGCCTTCTCGAGCACATCGCGAATCTGTTCCCAGCGCTCGGGTGTCATAGGTCGGCTGCGGTGTTCATCTGGCGATGCAGCCAAAGCCGGGCTGTGGCCCAATGCCGTTTGACTGTAGTGGGCGAGAGATTCAGCGCGCATGCGGTTTCATCGATGGAGAGGCCGCCGAAGAATCTCATCTCGACGATGCGGCTCTGTTGCCGATCGAGCCTGGCTAATTCGTTCAGCGCGTCGTCCAGCGCGATCATGTCCACGGTCGGCGTCTTGCCCGCCAGGTCTTCATTCAGCGAGAGCCGGTAGCCTCCATCCCGCTTTGCGGCTTTTCGGCTGCGCGCGTGCTCCACCAGAATCTGTCGCATCAATTGCGCACAGATGGCAATGAAATGCTCGCGGTTCTCGAACGGGCCTGTGCGTTGTTTTTCCAGCCGCAGATAGGCCTCGTGGACAAGGGCGGCACTTTGCAGAGTGTGGCCGGGCCGTTCCTTTTGCAAGTAACGATGTGCCACTCGCCGCAGTTCGTTGTAAACGCGAGGGAACGCGGCGCGCAAGGCCTCGTTGTCACCGGCCTGCCAAGTCGCCAGTAGCTCATTGAAAGTGTTGGACGGCAGTTGGGGCAACCAGCCCTCCGACTTGAGACCCCCCGCGGGACGTTTGAAAACAAAGATAGGCGCACGCGGAGTCAATGTCAACCTATTGAAACTAAAGACCAATCGCTAGTAATTGCGCTGAGTTTCTTGTCCCCTGCTGCGGGCCATCAAAGAAATTCTTTCGCTTCCATGGTCCGATTTTCCTATCGATTTCGCTTTAGCAGATAACAGGGCTTCCTGTACTTGCACCTGGGTTACACCAAGACATCTCTTCCCGGCTTCTTTCATTCGCGTCTGGGCCTTGTCGATTCATGGCATGTCTTTCTTCGCTCACCGTGAGCGCGGAGCAGGCAGAGGGACGGCAACGTTTGAGAACAGCAAGGTCTGCAAGAGGGAATTGCCGGCTGCACCCAGCGGCAGTTTCAGAGTTTAAGAAGAAGGTCATCGGAGAGGAGACGCAAAATGAAGACAAACGGTAAACACGAGGTCATCGCACGAATCGCCGGGCCGGGCTTGGTGCTTGCCGCCGTCTTCGCCCTGGTGCTTTCCGGCTCCAGCGTGGGTCGCGCTCAGTCAAGCGCAACCCCGCCCGCGGTTCCGGCCGCCGCTCCCGCAAAGGCTGCGCCGGCTGCCCAGGCTGTGCATCCGGTGGCGCCGGCTAAACGCCAGCCCGGCGGAACCCACGAAGGCATCAAGGTTCACGGCCACTGGATGATCGAGGTGAGAAGCCCCGACGGGAAGCTGATCTCGCACACGGAATTTGAGAATTCGCTGCAGGGTGGCGGGCGATCTGCGCTCGCCTTGCTCCTCTCGGGCTACACCCCCGGAGACTGGATGGTCGTGCTTGACGGCGCGTCAGGCGATTCGCAACCAGTCTGCACGAATTCGTCTTTCTCTTCGGGCGTCGGCCCCTGCGGCATTGACGAAACCGGAGGCTATTTCCAGACTTCTCAGTGCCCCGGCCTCGGCTATCAATGCTTTCCAACGCTCACAGTTGTAAATCCGTTCGTTCCCCCCGCCACCCTGCTCGGCACGGTAACCCTCCAGGGCACAGCCACGGCGGGCGTCGCAGGCGTCATTACCGACGTGGAGACAAAGACAAACGTCTGTTACCCGTCTTCGACGCCGAGCACCTGTCAGACCGGCAGTGGGATACTGACTAACGTTGTTTTCACCGCCGCCACTCTGCCCCAGTCGTCCACGGTCGCAACCCCTTGCGGCGGATCAGGACAGATCTCCTGCGCTGTGACCGTCCCTGCGGCCGGAGACACAATCAACGTCTCCGTCACCATCAGCTTCCAGTAGCTCAAGCGAGCGTGCAGCCCCATGCGGCGCGCAGTCAGGCGAGGAGGAAGCGAGATGGGCAGACGGCCAGCGACAATTCGTGACGCGAACGCGGTGAAAGCCTGCGCGGATGCCGTCGCCCGGCGCAGGGCCTTCCGATTCGTTTCCCTTTTCGCGGATCTGGAGCGCATACTTTGCTTCCCCACCCTTCGCGCGCACAGCGGCGCGCCGGTGCTCACCAGCAAGAGCGGCGGAAAACACACTTGGGTTTACCGCAAGACGGCTAGAGCAATTGCATTCTGCCTGCTGCTGGCCGGATTGTGCGGCGCACTCCCGCTTGCGGGCCAAGTCACACCGCCGAGCGCCGCTGTTCCAGGCGATTGGACCTGGATGAGCGGGAGCAACACGATCCCCGTCGTCGGGGGGGTGGGCCAGGGAGAATCAGGAGTGTACGGCACGTTGGGAACGCCTGCCTCCACAAACGTCCCCGGAGGCCGCTGGGGCGCTCCGAACTGGAGGGATAACAGTGGCAACCTCTGGCTCTTCGGGGGCTTTGGCTACGCTTCCAACGGCAATTTCGGCTATCTCAACGACCTTTGGGAGTTCAATCCTTCCACGAACTACTGGACCTGGATGGGCGGAATCACCACCACGTTGAACGCCAATAACTGTGGCGAGTCCCCCACGTACGGGACGCTGGGAACGCCCGGCGGCACAAATGTTCCCGGAGGCCGCCAGAGCGCTGCAAGCTGGACCGACAAAAACGGCAATCTCTGGCTGTTTGGAGGGCTGGGCGATGGTTTCGGCACCTCCTCCGGCGCTTGCGGCGGCGCCTTCAGTTTTGGCCGTCTCAACGACATTTGGGAGTTCAATCCTAACCTTTCCAACTCTGTCACTGGTACGAAAGGCGAATGGGCGTGGATGGGCGGAAGTAGCACGGTACCCAGCTCTGGTGGACAACCCGGAGTGTACGGGACGACGTTAAATACGTTCGCTCCCGGAATCTTTCCTGGAGCCCGCCAGAACGCTTCGGCCTGGACCGACCTCAGCGGCAATTTCTGGCTCTTCGGAGGCGAAGGTTACGATTCCGGCGGCAATTTTGGCGAGCTCAACGACCTGTGGGAGTTCAATCCTACTCCTGGCGAAGCTACTTCGAACCAATGGGCATGGATGGGCGGCAGCAGCACGGTGCCTCCGTATTCCGGCAACCCAGGAGTGTTCGTGATGCCGGATCAATATCCCGGAAGCCGGTACGGGGCTGCGAGCTGGACCGACAGCAGCGGCAATTTCTGGCTCTTTGGAGGCGAGGGATTCGACGGCACCGGCAATAGTGGCAATCTCAACGACCTTTGGGAGTTCAATCCTTCCACAAACAAATGGGCGTGGATAAGCGGGAGCAGCACGGCGAATCAGTTCGGTGTGTACGGCGCGTTGGGAACGCCCAACGGCACTGTAAATGTCCCCGGAGGCCGCTACGAGGCGGCAAGCTGGATCGACAGCAGCGGCAATCTCTGGCTCTCTGGGGGCCAAGGCGACGGCGCCACGAGCAGTGGCATGCTCAACGATCTTTGGGCGTTCAATCCCCCCACGGACCAATGGGTGTGGATGGGCGGCAGCGGCACCCCCTTCTTGTCCGGAGTGTACGGGACGTTGCAATCGGCTGCTTCCGGAAACATCCCCGGAGGCCGCAATCAAGCTACGTCCTGGACCGACACCTACGGCAATTTCTGGCTCTTCGGGGGCGATGGGCGCGCCAACAACGTCAATTATGTGGGCGCACTCAACGATCTTTGGGTATATCCGCCGCCTACGATCTGCTGGAGCCCGTCGTCCTCCGCGATTCAGATTTCACCCGCCACGCTGCTTGCGGACTTTGTGGGAGGGAGTTATTTTCAAAACTTTACCGCAACCGGCGGCTGCGGGGCCGGATACGTTTGGAGCATAACCTCCGGCGGAACAGCGCTCACCAACGTGGGCCTCACGTTTTCGTCTGGAGGCGATCTCTCCGGCTCAGCCACCGCACCCGGATCCTTCCCCTTCACGGTCCAGGTCACCGATCCGCGGGGCAACAGTGCAACGCAAAACTATACGCTCACCATTTACCCAGACATCACGGTTTTGCCCGCTTCGCTGCCTGCTGGCACAGTGGGAACACCGTATTCGCAGCAGCTGACCGGCGGCGGTGGCGCCGGGGGGCCGTATTCGTTTTCCGTAGCTTCGGGAACGGCGCTCTCCGCCGTGAGCCTCACGCTGTCGCCAGGGGGTCTTATCGCGGGCACACCCAGCGCCACCGAGACCGCGGCGCCCTTAAAGGTGCAAGTAGCCGATTCACTGGGCGATTTCACGCAGCTGAACTATACGCTCACCATCAATAGCGCCTCCTCGGGGCCCATCACCGTGAATGACCCCGAAACCATCACCGTCAATGACAGCGCGACACAGGTCCAGCTCGTCGACGAGGTGAGCGATCCTGAAACAGTCACTGTCTCGGACATTCCAACTGTCACCGTCACCAGCGGACCCCTGAACATCACCACTGCTGCTTCCGCGCCTGCCGGCTATGTCGGCGTGCCGTATGCTCCCATTGCGCTTTTCACCGCCAGCGGCGGCTCGACGCCTTACACCTGGACCGCCACAGGGCTGCCGACGGGGCTGAACATTGCAAGTTCTACAGGCGCCATCTCCGGCACACCCACCGCAGTTGGGGATTACCTGGTCACGGTGAAAGTCACCGATTCGCTCGGTAACAGTGTTTCCGCACCCTATCCCATCATCGTAGAACCGGCCCTGGCGATCACCACCACCGGTCCGTTGCCCACTCTTTATTTCGGCTCGACGTCGAACCTCCCCATCACGTTCACCGCCAGCGGAGGGAGCGGAGGTTACTCGTGGACCGTCGCAGGGCAGCCTTCGGGGATGTCCATGTCGACTGTGTCAGGCGCAGGCGAACTCTCCGGCGCTCCCACCGAACTGGGGGTTTTCACCGTCACCGTGACGGTCCAGGATGCGGCCGCCAACACGAACTCCGTGATCTTCTCTCTCGCGGTGGCTTCCCCCTCGCTCGGGATCAGCGCGAGCCCGACCGCCTTGACGATCGTTCAAGGGCAGTCGGGTTATACCATGCTGACATTCACACCGATAGGCCCTTACAGCGCGAACTTGACGTTGAGTTGCTCCGGCCTGCCCGCCAACTCACAATGCACGTTCACCACGCCCAGCGGCACGGCTGTCCCCTCGCCCCTGCTAGTGGTGGGGGCGCCGGTGATCGTGAAGCTGACGATTGAGACGGATGTCAGCAGCACGCTGGCCCGGACGGAATCGGCTCCAACACCGCTGCGGCCGGGCACAATCCTGACGGCAATCGCGTTCTGGTGCCCGGGCAGCCTGCTGGGGCTGATTGCACTTCGGCGCAAACGAAAGTTGTTCACAAAGAATCCGAGAAGTTTCGGGCTGTGCCTGTTTGTGCTGCTCATCGGCACGGTGGCCGGTCTGGCGGGCTGCATTTCCGGCGGCGGCTTTGGCACCTATGTCACCCCGGCTGGCACTTCAACAGTGACAGTGGTTGTGACGCCAAGCTCGGGAAGCGCGCAAACATTGAACATCGGTGTCACGATCACGCAGTAGGAGAAGCGCTATGCGAACCTTTCGGGTCCTTCTTCTGGGCTGTGCGATCATGCCTTGCGCCGCGCTCGCGCAAAGCGCGAGCAACTCCGCGGGAGCTCCGAATGCTTCACTCGCAGGCAGCAAACAATCCGATGTGGCGCCACTTGAGGTTGCCGTCGCATACAGCTACTTGCGCAGCAACGCCAACCCTGGCCAGTGCGGCTGCTTCAACTTGAACGGCGGTAACGCTGAGGCGGCGTTGCACCTCTATCGCGGGTTCAGCGCGGTCGCAGACTTCAGTGGAGAAAACACTGCCAACGTCAACAATGGCGGACAGGGGCTATCGCTGGTTTCGTTCACCGCCGGGCCCCGCTTTTCCTTCTTGTTTCACCGCAAATTCGCGCCCTTCGCACAAGGCCTTTTCGGCGCAGCGCACGGATTCAATTCTTACTTTCCAGTCACCGCAGGCCCCACAGGCACGGCAACTGATTTCGCCATGATTGCGGGGGGAGGATTCGACATTCGGATCGCCCGGCACCTTGCCATCCGTCCCATTGAGGCGGACTACTTTCTCACCCGGTTACCAAACGGAGTCAACGGAACCCAAAATAATCTTCGCTTGAGCGCAGGCGTGGTGCTCCGTATCAGATAGCTCGCGGACATAGTTGCCATTAACCCAGTAGCAATTTCTTCTTATGAGAGGTTCGCTGTCGGTCGAGGAATTTGTTTACGGAGTTGTACGGATCCAGGAGGCCACTGTAGGGCGTTGAATCACCGTACGGATGCATGTGAATTGATTTCCTTGGCGTTAGGTCTACCGCGCTTGGCCCCCGGGTACGAACTGTCAGGAAGTGGCTCATTCAGAGAGAGGGAGACATGAGATCTCATTTGAGATGGAGATTGTTTATCGCAAATGGGGGCACTTGCGTTGCTGGCGACGGCGCTGGCTGTGGGAGCACAGACGGGCCAAAACCTGGTGATCAACGGTGACTTCGAAAACGGCAACACCGGTTTTACAACGGGATACACATTCGGCGACGTTTCGAATCCAGGCACTTACTCCATCGGTACCAACCCGTCGAAGGCGCCCGGAGCGTTTGGGGATTGGTGCAACTGCGGCGATCACACTTCGGGAACTGGAAAAATGATGATCGTGAATGGGGCCACCGATGCGTCATTGCCGGTTTGGGAGGAGATTGTAGCCGTGACGCCTTCGACGAACTACACCTTTTCCTACTGGGGTGCCGAAGTGGATCACGACAGTTCGTCCTTGCCTCACTTATCGTTGAAAATCAATGGCAACGTCATTGGAAGCAGTGCCTTTCCGGAGTACCCTCCCGACAACGGAGGTCAGTGGCAGAACTACAAGTTCACGTGGAATTCTGGTTCAAGTAAAAGCGCGGACCTGGCCCTTTTCGACCTAAACACGGACGCGTCGTGGAACGACTTTGCGCTTGACGATATCCGTTTCAGCGCTGTCCCAGGTCCCGCTGGCGGGGCGGGAGCACCGGCGCATAATGCTTCGAACTCAGTCCCAATCAACGCCCATGCTCAGATGAAGGAGAAAGACTTGTAGGGCGACGAAATCGCGCTCAAGCCAGAGGCGAAGATTGCTTCGCTCTTCATGGAGGCTATAGCTAGGGAAGGACACCGATTTCGGGGTTGCAGGCTGTTGACCGTCAACCCGGAAATGTCGTTAGCAAGTAGAAATGTCCGCTTTTGAGGACAAATGAAGTGTCCGGTTTAGTTAATTGTCAGTGGTCGCAGAGGCGGTGGGAAAGTGCGAATCCCGCGCAGTTTGCGGGATTTGCAAGTTGGGAGGGAAAGTCGGTTTTTGGACTTTTCCTCTCAACGTCTTTTCCACGGCCTTGATTTGTTTTTTGGTCAGCGGCGTCAAGAGTTTTCCTTGCTCGCTGTAGTGTCCGACACGGTGCCCTGCGATGGT
>Ga0326728_10024235_pt1 | contig 11020 bp, 7 predicted proteins | sample MB3enrmetagenome_FD_207602 | JGI IMG/M metagenome (GOLD analysis project Ga0326728, IMG submission 207602) | Lab enriched peat soil microbial communities from McLean, Ithaca, NY, United States - MB31MN | ecosystem: Environmental > Terrestrial > Soil > Wetlands > Peat | place: USA: New York... | reverse complement strand
TGGTGCAGATATGGCCGGGGACTCCGGTGAGCGAGCCGATCTTCGCGGGCAGATCGGGCAAGGAGAGATACTCCGTCAAGGGCATTCGGCTGGCCGATCAGGGCGTGGACCGCACGGGCGCGCCCGCGGATGGATTCATGGCGGGGATGGACGTCCACGCGCCGTTGACGGTGGTGGGCGACGGCCCGGTTGGCGCGGTAGGCCAGGCGCTCGACCGGCGGATCGGAATGCCTCCGGGACACGCGCAGAGCGATTGGGCGCTGGGCATGAAGATGGTGATCGAGCTGCCGGAGGACACTCCGCTGAAGCCCGGCACTGTGTGGCACACCTTCGGATTTCCCGAGCCGGAGATCTTCGGTTTCCTCTATGTGCATCCGGACCGCCTCGTCTCCGTCGGCATCTTCGTGCCATCTTGGATGGGCGACCCATCGCGCACGGCGTACCGTTATTTGCAGCACTACATTCAGCACCCCGCGCTGTGGCGCTATCTGAAGGACGGCACGCTGCGCTCGTGGGGCGCGAAGAGCTTGCAGGAGTCGGGTAAGCACGGCGAGCCGTTCCTCACGGGCGATGGATTTGCGCGCATCGGCGAGGGATCGGGCAGCACCAATATGCTCACCAACTCCGGCGTGGACGAGGCGTGGACCACCGGCGTGCAGTTGGCCGATGCGGTGGTGGAGCTGCTGCGCGCGGAGAAGCCCTTCACCCAGGAGAACCTCTACGCCACCTACGTTGCGCGCCGCCACGCAAGCTCGCTGGAACGCGAGGCCGAGCAGGCCAAGAACGCGCGCAACGGGTTCCATCATGGACTTGTGCGCGGGCTGATCGGCATGGCCCTGGCCGGGCTGACCGGCGGAAGGCTCTCGCTGGGCGGAGAGGCTCCATCGGCGCATGAGCAGATCCATCCCTTCTCGCCGGATGAAGTTGCAGGCGTCGATGCCAAAGAGGGCGAGCGGCTGGCGAAGGAGGCGCGCCAGGGTGGGCGTCCGTTGCACGACGCGCTGATGACCGCGCGCGGCTGGCCGGAGATCGAACTGGACGGACGGCTGTTGGTGACGCAGCAGGACGCGTTGCTGATGGGTGGCAAGGTGCAGGCGATGGCGGGCTTCGCCGACCACGTCGTCTTCCGCGACCCGCATCTCTGCGCCGAGTGCGCGGAGAAGACATGCGTCGCCATGTGTTCCGGGCAGGCCATCACGCAGGGCGCGGAGGGCATGGTCACCTTCGAGCGCGAGAAGTGCGTCCACTGCGGCGCCTGCCTGTGGAACTGCGCCCACACGCCCTTCGGCGAGCACACCAACATCGACTTCCGCGCCGGCGCGGGCGGACTCCACTCGGCGGAAAACTGATCTTCGCGTAGAGAGATAAAATTATCGTTCTGAGCGAAGAGAAGAATCCCCGCATTTTGTTTAAGCGAGATTCGCTACGACGTCAGAAAAAATGTTTTACGCACTCTTTCATACAAGGAAGTATCAATGGCACAAGCATTGCAAATCGTGGTCTGCGCGGGGATTGTTCCCGATCCGCTGCAGACCCTGGAGCCGGTGACGGGGCCAAGTGGGCCGGGGCTGAAGAATGAGATGGTGCTGCCTGCGGTGCTCGATCCGTGGGCGGCCTGCGCGCTGTATGAGGCGGCGCAGTTGGTGGTGAAGAATCCCGGCAGCAAGCTGTGGCTGGTGAGCCTGGGGCCGAAGGCCAAGCTGCAGCAGGTAATGATGACGGTTGGCCAGAAGGCGGCGTTCGAGCTGGTGCCGATCGACGGGCCGATTGGAGGCTTTCCCGATGCGCACTCGACGGCGGCTGCACTGGCCGAGGCGATTGCAGCGCTGCCGGGGCTGGACCGCACGCGGCTGCTGCTCTTCGGCGGATGGGAGTCTGCCACGCGCGGCGCGGGCGTGACGCTGCAGCTTGTCGGCGAGCGGCTGGGCATCACGGACCAGTTTCAGGGCGTCGATCAGATCGCGTTGCGCGACGATGGATCGTTCGAGGTGCTGGAGCGCGTGGAGGGCGGCAGACACCAGGTCTCGGTGTGCGCGGGTACGCCCGCCGTGCTGGGATGGGCGACCGGAAATCTTGCCGAGCCGCGCAACAATCCGCAGACCGGCATGGCGAATATGCGCGGCATCCTGCCTGCGCTGCAGAAGGCCAAGCGCGTTGATCTGGCGGCCAACGGACTGCGCTACGTCTCGGTAAATCTGCCCAAACAGCAGCGTGAGACGCGGGTGGAGAAGAATATGGCGGCCGACGAGATCGCGTGCGAGCTGGTGGAATGGATCGGCGCGGAGTGAGCACAATGGAGACGATTCTGGTACTGACGCATGTGGATGAAAGCGGCTCGGCGCTAACGAAGGCCTCGCTGGAGGCGGTGACCGCAGGCGTGGAGTTGGCGCGCCAACACACGGCGAAGCTGACCATCGGCATTCTTGGTGTGGATGCAACGGCTGCGGCTGGCGCCGTGGCTGCGACCGGCGCGCGTTTTATCGCCGTATCGGGCGAGGCGTTCACGCAGCCGCGTTACGCGACGGATGCCGCCGCCTGTGAGGCCCTCTGTCGCGCGGCGCAGGCCAGCATCGTTCTGGCTCCGGGCAGCTCGCGTTTTGTGCGCGTTGCCGCCGGAGTGGCGCACCGGCTGGGCGGATTCATCGACACGCACATCACATCTCTTTCCAGCAACGACAGTGTGGATGCGACGCGCTGGTTCTATCGCCAACGCGTGGAAGCGACCATCAGCCGCGACGCGCGCCCGTGGTTCCTGCTGCTGGACGCTGGGACTCATGCGGCGTTTGCGGGCGAAGCAGCTGCCGCGCAGGTTGAGGCGGTCGCGGTCACGCTTCCCGCAGTGCGCACGACGGTTGAAGACTTGCGCTCACCGATGCGCGATGCGCAGACGATCCGCCCGGACGCGAAGCTGCTGTTTGTCGCCGGGGCCGGCTGGACCAAGAAGCAGCCCGACGGGCAGATCCATGTGGCCGAGGCAGGCGAGCTGATCCTGGCTTTCCTGCGCCTTAGTGGCGCGTCGCTGGGAAGCAGCAAGTCGCTGGCCGACCAGAAGGCCGAGGGCGAGCAGTCGGTGCTTCCCTTCCTGACGCACATGAACCAGATTGGGCAGACGGGATCGACGCCACGCCACGCCAAGGGCCTCTCCACTTGCTGCCACGGCGAGGAGCCGCACGTGGTGGGCTGGCGCTTCATCGCGGAGCGGAGGGCCATCAGCCTCGACCCCAACTGCGGATGGACACGCGGCAAGGCCGACGTGGTCTACATCGCCGATGCGTTTCAGGTGATGGCGCAGGTCAATGCGCTGTTGGAGGCGCGCAGTGCATAGGTCTCTGGCCGAGTGAATTTGTTCAATCCCACCCTTGCGGCAAGAACAAGTACGCCGCTAAGGATGGGGCACCCACTGCGGCTTTGTTCACTCAGACGCGAGGCACCATCGAAAGATCGACGGTCCAGACATAGACGGCGATGGCCGCAAAGAGGAAGAAGACGGCGACCCAGACGCGCCAATCCAGATGAGCGCTCTTCCAGTAAGGTTGCTTATGCGATTCCTCCTGGTAGGTCGGCGTAAAGTCCGGCTCTTCGTGTGTTTCGTCGCTATGGTTGTGCATGGTATTGCTCCCTCTGCCTGCAAGCCTGACTCTTCCCTGGCCTGCTGCGCCTGAGGGTCACAAGGAGTGTGATGCCGATTCTGGATACAGTGAATAGGGATTGCTGACTTTTCACATCGAGGGACGAATCGCGCAACCAGTCAGGGGATGACTGAACAAGTGTTTAGCATTCCCTCAGGGGCTAAAGCCCTCTTAATTTTACGGCGCTTATGGACGGGCTGAAACCCGTCCCCTTCAATGCAACACTGCTAAGATTCCCTAGCTTGCGCCGCCGCTGGTCATTCCGCTGACGACCTCGACGGGCAGGATTCCCATCTCGCGATATATGGGGTGGGTGGCGGCGCGCACGGCAGGCAGGCGGGTGGTGAACCACAGTGCGCCGAGCAGCACGGTGGCCCCGTTCAGGACCACGGTCAGGGGCGCGCCGAACCAATGCGCCATAGCTCCGGCCAGCAGGCTGCCGAAGGGCGCCATGCCGACGAACGCAATGGTGTAGTAGCTCATCACGCGGCCGCGCTTGTCTTCGCTGACGATGGTCTGGATGATGGTGTTGCTGGACGCCATGCCCTGCATCATGCCGAAGCCCGCGATTAGCATCATCCCCATCGATAGCCAAAAATTGTGGGAGAGGCCGAAGCCGATCAGCCCCGCGCCGAAGACCGCAGCGGAGACGGCGATCTTGCGGCCCAGGCCGAGGACGCTGCGTCGCGCGGCCAGCAGCAACGCGCCCGCCAGCGCGCCCGATCCCATCGCGCCCATCAGGAAGCCGAAGGTATGCGGACCGCCGTGCAGCACGCGCGCCGCGAAGATCGGCATCAGCACGACGAAGGGCATCCCCATCAGGCTGATGACCGCGAAGAGCAGAAGGATGGTGCGGATGGGCACGAAGTGCGCGACGTACGTCCAGCCCTCCTTCAGCTCGTGCAGCATGGATGTGGCCGCACGCTTCACGGTGGGGGCATGGACGTGCATCATCAGCAGGGACGCAATGACGGCCAGGTAGCTGATGCCGTCGATCAAAAAGCACCAGCCCTCGTTGCTGACGGCGATCAGCATTCCGGCCAGCGACGGGCCGATGAGCCGCGCCATGTTCACCATCGACGAGTTGATGGCGATGGCATTACCGAGGTCGCGCCGGTCCTCCACCATCTGCACCAGGAAGGCCTGGCGGCCGGGCATGTCAAATGCGTTGATGATTCCCTGCATCGCACTGAGCGCGAGCACCCAGGGGATGGTGATGCGGCCGGAGAGCGTCAACGCGGCCAGCACGAGCGACTGCACCATGGCCAGCGTCTGCGTCCACACCAGGACTTTTTGGCGGTTGAGCCGGTCCACCCAAACGCCGGCGAATGGGGCAAGAAGGAAGGTGGGAATCTGTCCGGCAAAGCTGACCGTGCCCAGCAGCAGCGCCGATCCGGTGAGGCGGTAGACCAGCCATCCGGTGGCCGCACGCGTCATCCACGTGCCGATGAGCGAGACGCTCTGCCCAGCGACGAAGAGCTGGAAGTTGCGATGGCGCAACGCCCGCCACGCATGAGAGACGCTGCCTTCGATGCGCTGCTCCTCTACGCTAGGAGACTCGTTCGCGCCAGTCGTCTCGACCGCGCTGGGCGGGGCGGAAGACTGGGCGAAGGCCGCCTCCGTGCCCGCGCGAGTTGGTTCTTCCGGACCGCTCAAGATTGCTTCCTCGTCTGCATTCGATTTGCGGTTCTCCCGTGGATGACCGGCCGCCGTCAAATGTTTCAACCGGAGCCGGAATGAGAAGTTCTGCTCTATCATTTTCTCTTACTTAGCAGTAATGATGAAATGCAGGTGGCCTCGATTTACTTGACAATGCGTGGCAGAGGATATTAACTACGCATGTTAATCATGGTGAAGGAGTTCACCCTTAACCGCTGTCCTGCCGCGTAGGCCGGTCAGATGATGACTCCTGACAGGGAATTCTGTTGCGGAGTCATGTCCCGGCCAGTTCCCTGAATGAGAATCTGGGAGTTCGCATCATGGGAGAGACTTGGGCCATGTCTGCGCTATGGGCGGGTGCGGCGCCGGTTGCGGCTGGGCGGACGATCTGGAGCCTGAGATGAAGGCGACGCGACGGCCAGGAGAGCTGAACGATACGCAGCAGCGTCGGCTCCGGGTGAGCTGCCAGTACATCGACAAATTGCTCTGCAATATCGAACATGCACTGCATTCCGCGGCATCGCAGTCTCCGTTTCCGCGTTATGTCATGGACATCAGCGACGCGCAGGGGGCTTCGCTGGAGGAACAAATCCGGGGCATTCGCGCGCAACTGCTGCGCACGCTGGCATGGCAACATATGGAGCCAAACCAGCCCGATATTCCGGTGACTCGACTGGTGACGGCAAACCTTGCATTCGCGAAGATCGCGATTGAGGAGCTCAGGCCTCGCACCATGCGCGGCTCCGGAACTGTCCCGGAGGACGCAATCGACGAACTCGATGAGGCGCTGCACAGACTCGGGTCGCTGGTTGAAGGCATGGAGCGATCGATTGGCCGGGAGTTGGACACAGATGGGGACGGTGGTTCGGCAGAACACGAAGGGCAGGGCCGGTCGCAAGGGTAATAACAGATGCAGGAATGTAACAACAGTTCGACAGTGCAAGATTACGGCAGCCTTCCGGCTGACAGATACGTGGGTATGGATGGCGCCTCCCGTCTGTTGCGACTTGGCAGACTGGCCCAGGAACTTGGGGCTGAGCCTGTCGCTGAAGAAGCACGTGAGCTCGCGGCGCGGGTCTCCGAAGGACGTTTCTATGTAGCTTGTGTAGGTCAGTTTAAGCGGGGCAAATCCACCCTGCTCAACGCTCTGGTCGGCCACGAGGTTGTTCCGACCGGGTTTGTTCCGGTCACCGCAGTGCCTACCGTGATTCGGTTTGGCGACGAACTTCACGCGCGCGTTCGCATGAGAGACGGGGCCTGGCGGGACGTTGCGATGACTGACCTGAAGGAATACGTGACCGAAGAACTGAACCCCGAAAACAAGAAGGCCGTGGAGGGCGCGGAGGTATTCGTGCCCAGCCCCTTGTTGTCCTCCGGCATGTGTTTTGTGGACACGCCGGGTTTGGGCTCGGTCTTCACCGGAAATACAGCAACCACGCAGGCGTTCATTCCTCACATTGATGCAGGGTTGGTTGTGGTCGGAGCCGATCCGCCCATTGCGGGCGAGGAGTTGGCGCTGGTGGAAGCAGTTGGCAGGCATGTTAAGGATTTAATTCTGGTGATCAACAAAGCCGACCGTACCAGTGATCCGGAGCGAGCAGCGGCGGCCAAGTTCACGCGCGAGATTCTGGGAAAGCGGCTGCATCGCCCGATGGGCGAGGTTTTCGAGATTAGTGCCGCCGAACGGATGGAAGACCGCGGTCCGCTGCGGGATTGGGAAAAACTGCTGGCGAGCTTGCATCACCTCGTTGACGACTCGGGCAGAAATCTGGTTCGCGCCGCGTGCGACCGGGGCCTCCAGCGCTTATGCGAGCAATTGCTGGCCATCATCAGTGAGGACCGCGATGCGCTTCAGCGGCCAATCGAAGAATCCGAACGGCGCATCCAGCTCATGAAGCAAACCATCCGCGAGGCTGAGCGCTCCATGCGCGAGCTGAATTTCCTGTTTATGGCGGAACAGCAGCGGATTTCGGACCACTTCGTAGAAAGGCACCAGCGGTTTTTCCGCTCCGCGTGGACGGAATCTGAAACAGAATTTGGCGAGGAGCTACCGTCCGTACCCCTCGGCTTTGGCCCGCACTATCGTCGCCGGCTGATGCGCCTCGCCCAGGAGGTCTCGCGCCGCAAGGTTATGCCTTGGCTCAAACCCGAGCAGGAAGAGGGCGAGCGCCAATATCGCGCCGTGGCCCTTCGATTTGTGGAGATGGGAAACAACTTTCTGAGAAAGCTGGCGGAGGCTGGCCTTGGCGAACTGACGCGGATGCCGCATGCGCTTGATCCGGAGAAAGGCCTGCGCGTGCGTTCCAGGTTTACTTTCGAGGGCTTTATCGGAATTGCGCAGCCCCCATCACCGCTACGCTGGCTCGCCGACATCTTTTTGCCGTTTGTGGGTGGACGCAATGTAATCACGAACGATGCACGAGAATTTCTGCGGCATCTTTTGGAAGTCAACAGCGCGCGCGTACAAAACGATGTTCTCAATCGCATTCAGGAAAGCCGGGACCGCTTGGAGGTCGAGATCCGCAAGCTGCTGCATGAAGTCAGCCGCATTGCAGAACAGGCGCTTGACCGGGCGCGGAAAGTCAAAGAAGAAGGAACGCCTGCCGTACAGTCGGCAATTGGACGGCTCAACCGATTGGAACAGGATGTTTCGGCGCTCGTCTTGTCCCATTCCGCGGAGTTTGTTCGTCACTCCGGAGCGGCAACAACGTAACGGGTCGGGATGAAAGAGTAATTTCAGGCCCTCATGCTGCGCATCCACTTCGGGGAGAACGACAAGGGGCGGAGCAAGCCGCTGCGCGAGTGTGCGGGCCGGTAGTTTCGGCGCGTTCCGGAATAACACAAAAGTGGCACGGAGGTACCGCGAAGGTTCGCGGAATGAACTTGGGTGGGATGGCGAGAGGGATATTCCCTGTCGATAGTACAAGCAGTGTGCGGTGGTGAAAACGAGGCAGACCCACGCTTTTCCGGTCCATGCCGTCCAGTTCGACCACCCCAAAACTGCCGGGGTCCACGAGGAGAACCTACGATGCAGTATTCAGTAGCATTGGCATTTGTTGTAGTTGCAGTCGCTCCTTTGATCGGCATCTGGCGGGGACATGTGTGGGCGAAGGCCAATCGTATGGTTCTGCAGACGGCGTCCCCGTCGACCGAGCAGGACAGCCAGACCGCATAGTTCGCTCTCGCAGGGTGACGAGAGCGGGAGGGCCGCCAAACGGGTGCGCCCTTCTGTTTGCCATGGCTGTGCAACGCTTCTGCTGTACGAAGCCGCGGAACCAAGTATTCTGTAGAGCGTGAGCAAAGAACAGATTCGAGTCCAGCTTCCCGACGGGTCAGTGCGCGAGGTCGCGCGCGGAACCACATCCCTGGAAATCGCCAACAGCATCTCGCCCCGACTCGCCGCCGCGGTGGTGGTCGCGCGGATTCGTCCGCTCGGCGCGGCGAATCCCACGCGCGACAATGAGACCGTCGCGAATGGGGCAGCCGATTCCGGCGCAAGCTCGGACTCCGAAGCCGCGATGTACGGCGCGGCCGGTGCGAGCGGCGACAGCACCCTCCTGGTGGACCTCGCGGCGCCGCTGAACGAGGACGTGGAGCTGTGGCTGCTGAAGGAGGCTGACGAGGCCGCGCTCAAAGTGCTGCGCCACTCCGCCGCGCATGTGATGGCAACCGCGATCCTTGAACTCTTTCCCGAAACCAAGCTCGGCCACGGGCCGGCGACGGAGAACGGATTTTTCTACGATGTCTACCGCGAGACTCCGTTCACCGAAGCCGACCTGGCCGCCATTGAGGCGCGCATGGCCGAGGTGGTGGCGCGCGATGAGCCGTTTGTGCGCGTGGAAGAACCGCGCGAGGTGGGGTTAAGCGACTACTCCGCTGCGGGCGACTTCATGAAGGTCTACTTCATTGAAAAGTTCACCCAGCCCGGCGACGAAATCTCTTTATACAAAAACGGCGGCTTCACGGACTTCTGCCGCGGCCCGCATATCCCTTCCACCGGCCGGGTCAAGGCCTTCAAGATTACGTCGATTGCGGGCGCGTACTGGCTGGGCGACGAGAAGAACCAGCAGTTGCAGCGCATCTATGGCACGGCGTTTTTTTCGAGCAAAGATTTAGACGCGTACTTCAAGCGGCTGGAAGAGATCAAGGCGCGCGACCACCGCGTGCTGGGTCGGCAGCTTGACCTGTTTTCCATCCAGGAGGTCGCGGGCGCGGGGCTGATCTTCTGGCATCCCAAGGGCGGCCTGGTCCGCAAGACCATGGAAGACTGGATGCGCGAGGAGTGCGTGCGCCGCGGCTACAACCTGGTCTTCACGCCGCACATCATGCGCCGCGAGCTGTGGAAGATCAGCGGCCACGAGGGCTACTACAGCGAGAACATGTACCCGCCGATGGAGCTGGACGACGCGGAGTACCGGCTGAAGCCGATGAACTGCCCCGGCCACATCCTGATCTATAAGTCCAGCCCGCGCAGCTACCGCGACCTGCCGCTGCGCTACGCCGAGCTGGGCAACGTCTACCGCTACGAGCGCTCGGGAACCATGCACGGGCTGCTGCGCGTGCGCGGATTCACCCAGGACGACGCCCACATCTTCTGCACGCCGGGGCAGATCGAGGACGAGGTGGTCGCCTGCATCGACTTTGCGCAGTCGGTGCTGAAGACGTTTGGCTTTTCGGAGTTCAAGGTTGAGCTATCGACGTGGGACCCGGCCAAGCCGAAGGACTACTCCGGTTCGGCCGAGAACTGGCAGCGCGCCACCGAATCGCTCCGCCACGCGCTGGATCGGCGCACGATTCCCTACCGCACCATCCCCGGCGAGGCAGCGTTCTACGGGCCGAAGATCGACATCAAGCTGGTGGATGTGCTGGGCCGCATGTGGCAGCTCTCCACCGTGCAATTCGACTTCAACCTGCCCGCGCGCTTCGAGCTGGAGTACAAGGGCGAGGACGGCGAGCTGCACCGGCCAGTCATGGTGCATCGCGCGCTCTTCGGCTCTGTGGAACGCTTCTTCGGCGTGCTGATCGAGCACTACGCCGGGGCGTTTCCCTTCTGGCTCGCGCCGGTGCAGGTCGGCCTCGTCCCCATCAGCAGCGACAAGCACCTGGCCTACGCGGAGCAAGTCAAGGCCGCGCTCGAAGCCGCCGGCCTGCGCGTGGAACTCGATGCGCGCAACGAGAAGATGAACGCCAAGATCCGTGACTTCGGCCTGCAGAAGGTGCCGTTCATCCTGATTCTGGGCGACAAGGAAGCGGCTAGCTCGAGCGTCAGCGTGCGCACCCGCGGCAAGGGCGATGAGGGCTCCGTCCCGCTGGATGAATTTGTCGGACGAGCGCAAAAGCTGAGGGACGAACACGCCATGGAGCTATAAATAATGCCACCACTCACACCTCAGCAACGCGACTCCATCCTGCCAATACTGGATAGACTACGTGCGGACATACGTGAACTAGCAGGCGCAGACGAAGCTGCTGTATTCCAAATGCGGCGGTATATCGCCAGGCGGTTGGAGTTCGATGAGAGGGGAACTCCAACGGACCGCAGGAAGCTCAAGGACTTGAAATGGAAGCTTCAGCGCGGTCTCTGCGCTCAATGTAATTGTGAGCTCCCGATTCGCGGAGCAGAACTTGACCGCACCAAGGCTCTTCTCGGATACACAGAGGAGAACACTAGGCTTGTATGCCACATCTGTCATCGAAAGGCACAAGAAGAAAGGAACTTCGCATGAGCCACG
>Ga0326728_10024234_pt1 | contig 11021 bp, 12 predicted proteins | sample MB3enrmetagenome_FD_207602 | JGI IMG/M metagenome (GOLD analysis project Ga0326728, IMG submission 207602) | Lab enriched peat soil microbial communities from McLean, Ithaca, NY, United States - MB31MN | ecosystem: Environmental > Terrestrial > Soil > Wetlands > Peat | place: USA: New York... | reverse complement strand
GCACAAAGGGATCGAAAGGTTCTTCCTGACCGGCTCGAAGGCCGGGATTCAGCCCAGCCATGCAGCGAAGCTCACCGACCAACTCGGTGCTTTGGATATCGCCAGAAAGCCGGAGGACATGAACTTCCCTGGTTGGCAATTGCATGGACTGAGCGGTAGACTTCAGGACCACTGGGCAGTAAGGGTGAATGGGAATTGGAGACTTACGTTTACCTTCCAAGGCGAAGATGCCATTCTTGTCGATTATCGGGACTACCATTGAGTAGGAGTAACGTGATGAAGATGTACAATCCTCCTCATCCGGGCAGATTGCTGGCCTATTATGTCGAGGGACGCTCAGTGACAGAGGTTGCCGCCCATCTTGGCGTCACCCGCCCTGCGCTCTCGCGGATTCTGAATGGCAAAGCAGGCATCTCGGCCGATATGGCCCTGCGTATCTCGGAGGCCTTCAATACCGATCCTGAATTTTGGCTGCGCCTTCAAGCGCAACGCGATCTTTGGGTAGCTTCTCAAAAGAAGCGCGCCAAGGTGAAACCGCTGGGAGAGATCGTCGCGGCCTAGTTGATGATCGCGGCGAATACGCGCATTCCACGCGGCAACCCGGCGCAAGGAATTTCGCAACTATTCCGCCCATTTCCTGTTCTTATCAACGGAGAGACCATGACGGCTCTTCCGTGGAGACGACCTATATGCTAAGCAAGTCCTACCGTTTGCTTCCCGTCCTGATGTTGACTCTTTGCTGCACTTTCAGCTTTGCAGTCAGCAACCAATTGAGTTCCGCCGCCAAGGGGATCAACAAAGCCAATGCCCCGGTGCCCACGCCGCTTCTGAGTGGCAAGAAGGTCTTCATTTCCTTCGATCCCAGCGATGTTCTGGCCTTTCCATCTGTCTATAGCGGCGGGCCGGAACGGGCTTACAACGAGCTCTTTGCCGACATGACGCAGTGGGGGGCCATTACCAGATCGTTCTTGACCCCAAAGACGCCGATCTGGTCTTCTCGGTCCGCTTTGTCGAGGGACACGATCTGTTGTGGCCGCAGATCCGTATAGTGATGGCGGATGCAAAAACCCACGTCGTTCTCTGGGGACTCGTCGAACAGATCGACGGCGCGGTATTCAAGAAGCACCGCGATCAGGCCTTCTCCAATGCCGTGCTCAAGCTGGTAAACGATATTCAGGAGTTGCTGGCTCCCGGCGCAGCGCAGCCATTTCCCTTCCCGGAAGCCGGAAAGACGCGTCTGTCCGATCAATGATTCAAGCGAATGACGAAGCCATCGCCACATGGGAAAGCGCGGACGGGGACGTCCGCGCTACAGGCGGTCGGGAGGCCGGCGTTACATTCCTGTCCTTATGAAATCTGGCGGTCATGAAACTGAGCCCTAGTCCCAATTCCCTATTCCCTATTCCCTCGTCCCTATTCCCTAATCCCTATTCCCTCGTCCCTAGTCCCAGCGCCTTCATCTTGCGGTAGAGGTGGCTGCGCTCCAGGCCGAGGAGTTCGGCGGCGCGGCTGATGTTGTTGCGCGCCTCCTCGACCTTTTTCTGGATGTATTCGCGCTCGTAGGCGTCGCGCGCCTGTTGCAACGAGGAGAACTCCTCGGTGGAGCGGGTTCCGGCCTTGTAGGTCAGCGGGGGCAGGTGCTTGCGTTCGATGGTGAGGGTGCGGGGATTGAGAATCAGCACCCGCTCGATGACGTTCTTCAGTTCGCGCACATTGCCCGGCCAGCGGTACTCGGCCAGCGCCTGCAGGGCATCGGCGGCGATCTCCATGCGCGGGCGGCCGTACTGGCGGCCGAACTCGGCCAGAAACTCCCGCACCAGGGGAGGAATATCCTGCTTGCGCTCGCGCAGCGGCGGCACAAAGAAGGGGACCACATTGAGTCTGTAGAACAGATCCTCGCGAAAGTTGCCCTTGGCGATCTCTTCTTCCAGATCCTTGTTGGTGGAGGCGATCAGGCGCACATCGACGCGGATCGGCTGCGTCCCGCCCACCGGGGTGAACTGCTGGTCGTCGAGGGCGCTGAGCACCTTGGATTGGGTTTTGAGGCTCATGTCGCCGACTTCGTCCAGGAACAGTGTGCCGCCGTCGGCGCGTTCCAGAGTGCCGCGCTGCTCGGAGGGGCCGCCGGGTTGGGCGCCGTGCCGGTAGCCGAAGAGCTCGGCCTCGATATGCGCCTCGGGAATGGCGGCGCAGTTCAGCTCAACGAAGATCTGGTCGCGGCGCAGGCTCTCGGCGTGGATGGCGCGGGCGATCAGTTCCTTGCCCGTCCCCGACTCGCCATAGATCAGCACCCGCCCATTGGTGGGCGCCATAAGGCGAATCTGTTGGCGCAGCGCCTTCAACGGAACGCTCTCCCCGGTCAGCACCGCGTTCATGCTGAACTGGCGCTTGAATTCCAGATTCTCCGCCCTCATGCGGCGGGCTTCGACGGCGTTCTTCAGCACGATCAGGGTGCGCTCCAGCGAGAGCGGCTTCTCCAGAAAGTCGTAGGCCCCCAGTTTGGTGGCTCGCACCGCCGCCTCGATGGTGCCGTGACCGCTGATGATGACAACCTCGGGGCGCGTTTCCAGGGCCAGCTGATGGATGTCGGCGAGCACCTCCAGGCCGTCGCGGTCGGGCAGCCAGATGTCCAGCAGCACCACATCGAAGGGCGCATCCTCGAGCTTCACCACGGCCTCCGCGGCGGTGGCCGCGGTGGCCACGCCGTAGCCCTCTTCGCGCAGGATCTCTTCCAACGTGCTGCGGATCTCAGCTTCGTCGTCTACCACTAGAATCTGGTTCATCGCAGCAATCCTTTCATCGGTTCGGCCAGAGCGACCTCGACCGCAGCGGCCGGCAGCGCCGCTTGCGCTTCTTCATGCAGGCTGGCGCTGAAGAGCGGCAGCCGCAGCAGGAAACGGGCGCCCTTGGGACTGTTAGACTCCGCGCGCAGGCTACCGCCGTGTTCCTGGGCGATCTTGGCTGCAATCGACAGCCCCAGTCCGGTGCCGCGGTGCTTGGTCGAGTAGAAGGGCAGGAAAAGCCGTTCGCGAATCTCGTCGGTGAGACCGTGACCGGTGTCGGCCACCCATACGTCCACTGCCTCGCCCTCTTCCGTAAGCCGGGTGCCGATGCTGAGCACCCGCAGCAGGCTGCCCTGCATAGCGTCGGCGGCGTTGTCGATGAGGTTGGCCAGGGCGCGGCGGATGGCCTCGGGATCGGCCAGCACGGTAGGCAGCTCCGGCTCCAGATCGCGTTCGATGGTAATGCCGTCAAGCCTGCCGGTAAACATGGCCAGCGCGTGCTCGACGACCTGGTTCAGGTCGCAGGGACGGGGCTGCGGGGCGGGAAACTGCGCCAGCACCGAAAACTGATCCACCAGCGTACGCAGCGTCCCCACACAGCCCAGGATCACCTCGCTGCATTTGCGGATCACAAGCGGCGAATCCGATTGCCCGCGGTCCAGATGGCGGGCGATGCGCTCGGCCGAGAGCGCGATCGGCGTGAGCGGGTTCTTGATCTCGTGGGCCACCCGCTGCGCCACTTCCTTCCAGGCCAGTTGCCGCTGCGCCCGCAGCAGTTCGGTGGTATCTTCGACCACCAGGACGGTGCCGGCCTTGCCCCGCGCCAGCTCCAGCCGCGCGCTGGTGATGGCCAGGTGGAGGATGCGGCCGCGGGCGGCAAACTCCAACTCGGTCGAGGCTGCGCCCATGCGCTGGCCGCGCCGGATCACCACCGTCACATCGTCCAATATCTCGACCGGCAGCAGCACCCCGATCTTTTCCCCGGCCAGACTGCCGTCCTCGCGCAGGCCCAGCAGGGCGGCGAAGGCGCGATTGCTTTGCAGCACTGTTCCGGCGCTGTCCAGTGTCACCAGCCCACTGGGAATCGTCTCGATAATGGTCTCCAACTCGCGCCGCCGCGCCTCGACCGCCAGGTTGGCCGCCGTCAACTGCGCCGAGGAACTCTCCGCCATCTGCCGGCTGGCTTCCAGATCGGCCGCCATGTGGTTGAAGGCACGCACCAGGTCGCCCATCTCCCCCGCCGCCAGCAGCGCCACGCGATGGTCGTACTTGCCGTCGGCGATCTCGTCCATGGCCACCGCCAGCGCTTCCACCGGCTCGGTAACCTGCTTGGAGAGAAATAGCGCCAGCCACACGCTGGTAAAGAAGACAAAAACCGTAATCAGCAGGAGGAGTAGAAAAAACGTCGTGCGGATCTGATTGCGCCGGCGGAAGAGCTCCCAGTAGGAACTGGCGCCGGAGCGGATGCGGTGCGCCGTCTGGCTCAACCCTTGGGGCATGGGCAGCGCCACCACCACCACCTTGCCCGAGCCGGTAGCCGCCATCCCCAGCGCATACTCCTCGCCCGCGACCTTCATCACCGGTTCGTCGCTGCGCTGCGCCGTCGAATAAAGATTGGTCGAAACCGGCCCATGCAGCGCGATCTCCGCACCTTGCTCGCCCTCTTCCAGCCAGGGGAGCAGGCTTGATTTGCTCGACTCGGGCGGCGATTGAAAACTGGCCAGCACCCGCTGATCCTTGCCGTAGACCACCACAAAGCCGCCCGACAGGGTAATGCGGTGCGAACCCAGTTCCTGGTTCAGCTCCCCCAGTTCCCGGTCGGGAGCTCCGGAAGAGGCGATCGAATCCGCCTCCACCCGCGCATTGGTGGTCACATACTGCGCCAGTTCCAGCACCACGCGCGTGGAATCCTCGCGCAATTGCGAGTTGTTCGAGGTGAACCAGCGGTCCAGCGAGCGGTTCATCAGCAGATAGCTGAAGAGAAACATGAAGACTGCCGGGATCAGGGCGATCAGCACCGCCCCCATCACCATGCGCGAGCGCAGTTGCGCCCCCAGCGCACTGCTGCTGCCGCTGGCATAGAGCTTGAGCACGATCCTCAGCAGCAGCACCAACAACAGCAGAAGCAGCAGGAAGACAAGAACCGTCATACCCGTGAAGATCAGCGTCTCGCCCGCCGTCTGCGGGTTGAGCAAGGGCACATTCGAGGTATTAAAGGCTTGCATTCCGCCCAGTAGGGCAAGTACCAGCAACACCGCGCAGCCTAGAAAGATCGCCGTTCGGCGCCGCGAATCGCCTTGTAAGAACATGGGCAGATTATAGTGCGCGACAGGGAACCAGGGAACGAGGGAATAGGGAATAGGGAGCCGTAGTTGGATGCAAATCGAAGGTTGGATACAAATCGAAAGCTGACGATGCGGGAAATCGACGAAATCGAATGCGCTACAAACGCCTTGTCTGCTCGAACAGGGTTGATCCCAACTGAACCGGCCATGAAAGAGATCGATCAGCCTCCGATCAACCGATCAATGTTCCCTATTCCCTATTCCCTGTTCCCTATTCCCTGTTCCCTATTCCCTGTTCCCTATTCCCTGTTCCCTATTCCCTTCAACCCAGCACTTCGGCCACCGGCGTCCAGGGGCGCAGTTGGCTTTCGGCCACGCCGCGATAGGTCAGCACCCCGCGCCAGACATTCAACCCCTCGGCCAGACCGGCGTCCTGACGCAACGCCTCGCGCGCGCCCAGGTTGGCCAACCGCAGCAAATAGGGGAAGGTGGCGTTGGTCAGCGCCAGCGTCGACGTGTGCGGGACCGCGCCGGGCATATTGGTCACGCAGTAGTGCACCACGCCGTCCACCAGAAAGCTGGGCGCGGAGTGGGAGGTGGGCCGCGCCGTCTCCACGCAGCCGCCCTGGTCGATGGCCACGTCCACAATCACCGCGCCCTTTTTCATCTCCGCCACCATGGCGCGGGTGACGATCTTGGGCGCCGTAGCGCCGGGAATCAGCACGCCGCCGATCACCAGATCGGCCTCGCGCGTGGCTTGGGCCACGTTGTGACTATTCGAGGCCAAGGTATAAAGCCGTCCGGCGAAGATGTCGTCCAGCTCGCGCAGACGGTGCAGATTCACATCGACGATGGTGGTCTTGGCTCCGAAGCCCAACGCGATCTTGGCCGCATTGGTGCCCACGATGCCGCCGCCCAGAATGGTTACATTGGCAGGGGCCACGCCGGGGACGCCGCCCAACAGCACGCCGCGTCCGCCGCGTTCCTTTTCCAGATAGCTTGCCCCCACCTGCACGCTCATCCGCCCCGCCACCTCGCTCATGGGCGTCAGCAGCGGCAAGGTGCCTTGGCGGTCGCGTACGGTCTCGTAGGCGATGCCGATCACCCCCGACTTCAGTAGCTCATCGGTCAGATCCGGCACCGGGGCCAGATGCAGATAGGTGAAGAGCATCAGTCCGTCACGAAAGTTGGGATATTCGCTGGGAATCGGCTCTTTGACCTTGACTACAAGTTCCGCGCCGCCCCAGACCTCGGCGGGATCGCTCACCAACTCCGCGCCGGCGCGCAGGTACTCGCCGTCGGGAAAGTCCGATCCCGCGCCGGCCCCGTTCTCCACCAGCACGCTATGCCCGGCCTCGGTCAGAGCCTTCACCCCGGCGGGTGTAACTCCCACGCGAGCCTCTTGATCCTTGATTTCCTTGGGAACGCCGATCTTCATGGTCAACCTCCGGATGCACAGGCGCCGCGAACCATCCTGCGGTGCGCACGCCAAGAAGAATGGGCGGACAAGGGCTTCGTACCACTCAACTCCGCCCCTATCCGCCCAACCACCAACCGCGCGCCTCAAGCAAACAACGCCCTCTTCGCAAGACGCTGCCGCGAAGCCGCGGTTCCAACTGCAAGCGGCAACTAAAGCTCCGCGTCCACAGAGAAGACTGAACCGGAGATCGCATGGGGTGCGGGTCCATCCGGGGTCCATCTTTCGTGCGCTTGCAACTTTTTAGATATTACGGCGAAAGCGGCTTCCAGTGTGTGCAAAGAATGTGATAAAAGGATGAAATGCGAACGATATGTGAGAAGAATAGCCAGATGGAGCACGAATTATTCGAGCCTCGATCCGTATCCGCTGTCCGCATCGGTTTTGCGGCCGACTCCCTGCTTACTCCCGCCTTCGAGGAGACCCCTTTGGACTTGGAGAACCATATGGACACACATCTCGAACGCGATTGGCAAGACTCGCTGCATCCCAGCGCCCTTGCTGCCGGGCTGGACGAACTGGACGCCGCCATCCTCCGCTTCCTGGAGCGCCACGGTCGCGCCACCAACTTCGAGGTGGGCGAAGCCGTCGGCCTCAGCGCCAGCGCCGCCTCGCGGCGCATCCAGGCGCTGGAGACCTCCGGCGCCATCCGCGGCTATCGCGCCCTGATCGACGACCGCCTGCTGGGCAAGCGCATGACGGTCTTCATCCGCGTCACCCTGGAGCGCCAGTCGGCCCCGGTCCTGCAGGCCTTCGACGCCGCCATCCGCCGCTGCAAGGGCATCGTCAGTTGCCACCTGCTGGCCGGTCAGTACGACTACCTGATCACCGCCCGCGTCGCCGACATCGACGACTACGGCCGCTTGCACCACAACGAGATCTCCCGCCTGCCCGGCGTCATCCGCCTGGAGACCAGCTTCGCCCTGCGCGATGTCCTCGATGACGAAAAGGTTTAATCGTAAACGGCTCGACAAGCCGTCTCTCGGTCAAAGCAGCTGCTTCGGTAGACTGAATGCGGCGTGCAGGAAGGAAAAGCATTCTTGGATTACTGCGTAGTGGACGTGGAGACCGCCAACCAGGCGCGGCACAGCATCTGCCAGATCGGCATCGCCGTCTTCGCAGGGGGCAAAATGGTCGATGGCTGGGAGAGCCTGGTCAATCCCGAGGCCGATTTTTCCTTTTGGAATATCCGCGTACACGGCATCCGGCCGGAGATGGTGGCGCAAGCGCCCATTTGGACGCAAATCCATGGAGAGGTGGAAAAGTTGCTGGCCGGCGTGGCCGTGGCCAGCCACACCTATTTCGACCAGGGCGCGCTGGATGGAGCCTGTCTGCGCGACGGCCTCTCGCCCATTGTTCCCCTCAAGTGGATCGACACCTGCGGCTTGGCCCGTCAGGCCTGGCCCGATCTGGAGAATCACAAATTGCCCACCCTGGCCCACCACTTCGGCATTGCCTACCAGTCGCACGACGCCCTGGAAGACGCTCGCGCTGCCGGCCAGATTCTGGCCTTGGCCATGGAAGCAAAAAACCTCACCATCGCCGACCTGCTCGCCCTGCCGGGAAAATCGGTCTCGCGCTTCACCCCATACCAGCCCAAGGCGCGCCCCGCCCGTCGCCGCTACGCGGCTTTCTGATTGAATCCGGCCTTGGGCACACTCAACCTAAGCCTGCATGCGAAGGCCGATCCCGATCACTGGCCAACCATGGCCTGGTAGAACAGGTTGGCGGAGACGGCCACGCCGCCCATGGGTTGCCAGCCTTTGCGGATCGCGTCCTTGACCGCAGCCTCAAGCTCCTTCTTGGAAGCCGCTTCCAACACCATATAGGCAATGACAACCGGCATTTCACCCTCCCCAAAAATGGCGATTTTTTTACCCGGACCAGTCGGATTGTAGCGCGATTTCTGCCCACCCGGCTAGAACCTTCCCAACCCCGCCTCCACGCGAATCTCGATTTGGCGCAATGTTTTCGTGAGAGATCAAAAGAATCCTTTATGGGCCGACGACGGCCTGCCAATCCGCTTTAACCCTTGCCGAAAAACATCAAAAAGACAGCTGAGTTTATCCCGCCGGTTGCGCAAGCAGCGCGTTCTTTTGCCTTCTCTGACGCTGCGCGGTACGGGTTCTGGCCCGCTGGCCGTACAATAACCCTTGAGGTAGAACTGTTTTCCCATGTCATTGAACGGTTATCCATCGCGCACCTCTCGGTCGCACGGCCTGCGCTCGCTCTTCAGCATGTTCTCCAGCGATCTGGCTATCGATCTCGGCACCGCCAACACCCTGGTCTTTGCCGCGGGCAAAGGCATTGTGGTCAACGAGCCCTCTATTGTGGCCATCAACAAGAACACCGGTGAAGTCGAAGCCGTGGGCAAAGACGCCAAGGAGATGCTCGGCCGCACCCCCGGCAACATCGTGGCCATCAAGCCTATGAAAGACGGCGTCATCGCCGACTTCAAAGTCACCGAGAAGATGCTCAACTACTTCATTCAGAAGGCCCACAACCGCAAGATGCTGGTGCATCCGCGGATCGTCATCGGGGTGCCTTCGGAGATCACGCAAGTGGAAAAGCGGGCGGTCGAGGATTCGGCTTACCGCGCCAAGGCCAGCGAGGTCTACCTCGTCGAGCAGGCCATGGTGGCCGCCATCGGCGCCGGTCTGCCCATCACCGAGCCCGGTGGCAACATGGTCGTGGATATCGGCGGCGGCACCACGGATATTGCCGTCATCTCCCTGAGCGGAATCGTCTACTCGCGCTCCGTGCGCATGGCCGGCAACCAGATGGACGAGGCCATTACCAATTACCTCAAGCGCAAGTACAACCTGCTCATCGGCGAACGCACCGCCGAACAGATCAAGATCGAGATCGGCTCCGCCTTCCCCCTGGACAAGCCGCTGACCATGGAGATCAAGGGCCGCAACCTCATCGAGGGCGTGCCCAAGACCATTGCCATCGACGATTCGGAGATTCGCGAAGCCCTGGGCGAGTGCATTGCGGTCATCATGAACGCCATCCGCGTAGCTCTGGAGCGCACCCCGCCCGAGCTCTCTGCCGATATTTCCGATCGCGGCATTGTACTCACCGGCGGCGGCGCCCTGATCAAGAACCTGGACAAGCGCATCCGCGAAGAAACCGGCCTGCCCGTCAGCGTAGCCGACGATCCCCTGGCCTCGGTGGTTTTGGGTACTGGCAAGATGCTCAGCGACTTCCGCTTGCTGCGCAAGATCAAGATCGACTAACAGAGATCAGGGATCAGGGATCAGGGATCAGGGATCAGTGGTCAGTGGTCAGTTGGAAGCCCCAGGCCTGCAATTCAGGTTTGGGGCTTCTGTTTTCCGGCGAAGATTCCCTTGGCGGGCCACGCGTTTTGGCCGAGTGCTGGGAGGGACACACCGTCTTCTTGATTGCGCCGTCCTATTTTGCCGCCGCCCGCAGCGCCGTCAGCATCTCGCGGCGCAGGATGGCATTGATGCGCGACTGGTAGCCCTTGCCCTGGGACTTGAGCCACTCCAGCACATCCGCATCCACGCGCGCGGTGATCTGCCGCTTCACTGGGCGATAAAAATGGCCGCGAATTCCCTTTTTCCATTGCTCCGCCGACAGTTCGGGAGCATCGCTCAAGTCGATTTCGCTGTCTGGTCGGGCGGCCAGCGCCTCCAGGTTGGCAACCTGCTCTTCCGTCAACTCCGGCAATGTCTCCAGCGTGTAGCTAACCATTTTCGTCGGCATAACTTCTCCTCTCTCCCGGTGTAGCCTTTCGCGCCGTGATGATGCGAACCAACTCGACGAAAGTACCGGGTTCAACCTCTTCGCGAATGGTGTGCGCTACCAGCAGTAAAAGAACTCCACCGGACGCCTTTCTTACGATTCCGATTGTCTGCCAGCGTTCCTCGCCGTCAACGACACGATCCGCGACGAGAACCCGGTGCCGGTCGCGGAAGACCTGACTGGCTTCTTCAAAGCTGATTCCGTGTTTGCGCTGGTTGGCGAGGTTCTTGGCCTCGTCCCACTCGAACCGGATTCCGTTCACTACAATATTGTAGTTGCAAATTCGCAACGGCTCAAGGAGAAATCAACTTTCTGGATGCGGGCGAATCGCGATCCTCACCCCACCCACCCAGTACGCGGGATGGTGTGCGATTGCCGCCGTTATACTGGAATTGCCCCATTTCTCTTTGCTTTTCCCCAGCGCGAGCTTTTGATCATGGAATCCTTCTTCGTCCGCTATCGAAATTATCTGGTGCTGCTGGCCGTGCTGGCGGTGCAGATCATCGGTCTGGCCGTGCAGGTGCGCCGCGCCGAGACTTCGCGGACGGGATTCGACACCCAGGACGGGCCCGGCGTGCGCCTCATCCGGCTGTGGGCCGAGGGGCTGGTGGCTCCCCCCGAGCGCCTCATCCACAACTCCAAAATGGGCATGATCTACCTCTGGCAGAGCTATCTGGACCTGCACCGCGTGCACCAGGACAACCAGGA
>Ga0326728_10024233_pt1 | contig 11021 bp, 7 predicted proteins | sample MB3enrmetagenome_FD_207602 | JGI IMG/M metagenome (GOLD analysis project Ga0326728, IMG submission 207602) | Lab enriched peat soil microbial communities from McLean, Ithaca, NY, United States - MB31MN | ecosystem: Environmental > Terrestrial > Soil > Wetlands > Peat | place: USA: New York... | reverse complement strand
CTTGGCGGTGCGGCTGTATTGGAGCTTGCGCCGCTCTGCCGCCGGTTCGCATGTCCAGTAGCCCGGGCTGGCGCATGATGGACGCAAGTCCATCGCCGCTCTGATTGGGCGCTGGGCCTCCCGGCAGAGGGCCGGGAGATTGCAGAATGAATCATGGTCGTGGCCTGAGAGCCAGATCGAATAGATGGCTGGTGGAATCGGTCCACCGCAGGATTCAAAGAGGCAGGCCTTGGTCGGGACGAGCCAAAAAGAATCCTCTAAGGACGAAGCCCTGGAAAAAGCCCCAGTGCTTCGTCCGGTTTCCATTGTGGGCGCGCTGGGGGCGGCGTCAAGGGTCTTCGATAAACTCGCTGCGCTCGCCCTTGACCCCGCCCCCAGCGCGCGGGGGTGGTAGTGTCTAAGGATATGTGCTTGACAAAGCCGACGACATTATAGATGCGCCAGCCAGCGGGTTTTGAGGCACAAGGGCGCCGAGCCTCCGCACGGGCTACCTGAAACGGTCGACGAAAGGACAGTTCTGCACTGGGACCGAGTCTCTCGAACTCGCATAGTTGGCCGACTAGCCGACCCTTTCGACCTTGATCGGATCGCCGTCCTTCACTTTGTGCAATTGTGTGACGGGCCCGTGTGTTTTGCCCCAAATGTTCGTCCGTGCCGCGAGGCGGATTTCTTTGCCGCGGGAAATGGGTGTGGGGCCGAAGCCGATGGCGATGGAGTCGCCCTCGACCCAGAAGGCCAACTCGCCTGCCTCGACCACGTCCTTGGCATCCGCCTCCTTGCTCACTCGAACCGGCGTGGAGAAGTAGACCTCATCTCCCCAGGTGGAAGCCGTGGAAGTGAAAGGCAGCTCGGCGTAGATGGCATCGGCGGTTGGAGTGTCAAACAACTCAGCCTCCAGGTTCACCGACCCGATGGTCATTTTGAGTTTTCGTGTTCCAGCCATATTGGAATCATAAGCCGGGCAGCATCAGGGAATCAAACACCCGAGAACAAGCCCTCCAGGTCTTGGAACCCGGAGACGCGCCATCTCTGGAGCCGCTTGCGGCCTTCTTCAATCAGGTCGAGGACTTTCTCCTTTTCCTGCGTGTTCGGAGAGGCCATTTTCCACAGCGGGTCAAGCCAGGTGGCCAGTGGAATATTTGTTTCCAGGGTGTTACGCTCCAGCACGGCCAGTGCGGCTGCTGTACCGAAGGCGTAACGTGATGGCTGAATGCCCTGCTGTAACGCCACGCGCAGGGTTCCCACCAAGCGGTCGTCCCACTCGAGTTTTCGCTGCGGGTCGCGCCCAACCCTCTCGACGCTGTCGTGAAGGAAGGGATTAACCATCCGGGCGAGCAGATCGTCCGCGTATTCCCGATAACCTTCGTGAGTAAAGAGCGGATCTTTACCTGCGTGTTTACGGACCAAAGCTTCTCCGGATTCTTGAATGAACGCGGCGCGGAGGAAAGCCATGACATCAGGATGCTTGTTGAGGTCCGCAATACGGTCGACGCCGCGCATGGCGCCGACGTAAGCCGCGAGGGCATGGGTGGCGTTGTGGCCGTACAGCTTGGCTTCTTCGAAGGGCAACAAGTCATCCTTCTCTTCAAAAACCTTTATGCCGCGCTGAAAAGGCGGCGCATCACCGGTGCCCGGAAATCGGATTTTGGAAATCAGGATTCGGTTAAACGCTTCGACCAGAAAGGCACGCCGGCCTCCTGGGGTGATGGTGGCCAAGCCCTGCAATCTGATTTCATCCGCGTCAGAAACTATACCGCTCATTTTTCCGATCACGGTGTTCAAGAATCGGACACGGGTCGAGACACGCTCTCTTTCGTTTTCGGGAATCTCCTCGAGAACTCTTGCTTCCAGGATCTCCGCCGCATGGTTGTGGTTTTCAGCCGCGTAGACGATTGCCTGTGGCCCCTGCGTGGCTGCCTTGCGTCGCAACCCCTCGGCCAGGAGGCGATGAATGCTTCCGGGGCTTGGCAAATTGTAGAATTGCACGCTGGGCACTGCGGTGGCGATTTCCTCCGCTTCCGCGATCGCTTCCAGCAAGCGGCGCCGGTCAGATTCAGAGCCCGGGTCCTCGATTTCCAAGGGCCCAACCTCCGCGATCTCGATGCGGTCCGAGTGCGCGATGTTCACGGAGAAACGTCCGCGTGCTTCGCGCACCGCATTCACGATATCCGGCACCACTTCCGCAACCACCAGCCGGCCGAAACTATCGGATCGGAAGGCTTCGTAAAGAAACAGTCCAGCTTGGATGGCCCCGAAGCCGAACCCTATAAATGTGTGTTGACCGGTAAGTTTCAAAGTCAGTTGTCCGTGGTCAGTTGTCAGTCGTCAGTTGAAAGATCGAAGAACGGGGCTCGGCGCTTGGGGCTGGGGACTAGGGCAATTCTGGATCGTGGACTTCGAACCGCTTTCTTCCTTCTTCCGACTTCTTACTCTCGTCCACCCTTGTCTCCTGACTTCTGACTTCTGCTCGTCACTTGTCACTCGTCACTGTCGTTAGGTATTCCGCCTCATCCCGGGCGCTCCAGGATTTCACCGCACGGATTTCCGCGCTGCGCCGGTGAGGGTACACCACGGCCTTGCCGTCAATTTCCTGAGCCATTATCATTCTCAGGAATTCAATAGCGTGTTCCAGGTCGCCCACTCGAGTAATGTGGCACCCGGCGTCAATCTCCCTGGTAACCATCAACTCCAAAGTTCGGGCGATGTCCCAAGGGGAACCTCCACTTGAGCCGGTGACGTTGATCTCCTTGTAATGGACGATCCCCGTGTCGAGGCCGATGACGTCTTCACCTTTTTTTAAGCCGCCAAACAGGTCCAGGACGGCGCCCCGCCCGACCAGGCTCTGAGCGCTCTCGATGGCCTTCCTGGAGCCGACGGCCACAATCACATCATCCGCCCCGCTATAATTCGTGAGTTGGTTCACGAACTTGTTCAAATCAGTTGCCCCCGGGTTGACGACCCGAAGGTCGATTCCCGCCTTGCTTGCCCGTGGCCCCAACAGTGTCCTCACCAGTTCCAAACGTGCCTCAACGAGATCGGCCACCGCAATGGCACGAGGTCTGTAGCTAAGCGCCAAGTCCACGTGCATCCGGCCCATAGCCCCCGCACCGATCACCACGGTTACTCCTCCGGGCTTGAGCCCTTTCACCACCTGGCGTGGCCCCAGTGGTGTCGTCTGCGCCAGGTGGACATGGTGGTCCTGGGCCGAGACGCAGCAGGACAAAGGCTCGCTCATGGCCGCGTGCGCGAAGGGGAACGCGGAATCTCGGATCGGGAGAAGACATCCCGCTGCCACAGTCTCTTCCGTGACGAGAACATATTCCGCGAGGTGTCCTGGCAGCGTGTAGCCGACAGCGACCTTGGCGACGCCTCGGCCCCCGTCGCGATAACGCTCCGGGTGATTGATGGGCGGGTGATCGACCGCAGGTTGAATTACGTATCGCTCGCCGGGATGGTAGTGATCTTTCAACTCCTGTCCCACTTCCACAAGCGTCACGGAGCCCTCGTCTCCAAGAATCACCGGGAACCGCTCGAGGTCCCAGCCATACAACTGTTTGTGGTCCGGCCCCTGCTCGACCAGCTTGATGAGTGACGTGCAAATCCCCGCTGCATCGACTCGGGCCAGCATTTGACGCGCGCCAGGACGTGGAGTCGGAACTCGCCGCACTTGCAGGTGAGCGAAACCGACACCATCCAAAACCAGGGCGCGCATATCAATAGGAACCGTCTGAGATATGCTCATTTATATAATGCCTCTATAATCAATAGACAGAAGAGCCTGAACACCTGGTCCGCTGAGATCCTCAGTACTCTCCGCGTTGAGGCTTGACATGCGCGGAGGACACAGAAAATCTCGTTTCGGTTGCGGCCAGGGGCTGCGCTGTGGGGCAAGACCCAAAACGGCCAGAAAAAAGTCCCGGCGGGCATGTGCCGACTTGCGAGGTCCGGCTTTGTCTGCCGGTGCAGAAGGAAGAGCACAATCCTATCGGCAACCAGTAATAGTGGCGCGAAGGCCCGTCATCTCAGGCGCGCTTCACGCCGGGGCGCAGAGCTCTGCGCCCCGGCGTGCGTCATGTTTGACGAGACCCCCTCTCGCGACCGGCCGAACTTCGCTTGTCGTGGCCGCGCAAGGTTGCCTTGTTAGTCGTAGTACTCCAATCCCAAGTGAGTTATCAGCTCTTCACCACGAAGGTGGCGAAGGGTATTCTTGAGCTTCATAAGTTGAATGAAGATGTCGTGCTCGGGGTAAACGCTGGCCGCGCACATGGGGCTCTTGAAGTAGAAGGACAACCATTCCTGGATTCCCATCTTCGCCAGGTCCGGACAGCGTTGAGCGAGGTCCATGAAAAGGACGAGGTCCAGCGCCATGGGAGCGGCCAGGATCGAATCCCGGAAGAGGCAATTCACCTTAATCTGCATCGGATAGCCCAGCCAACCGAAGATATCGAGGTTATCCCAGCTTTCCTTGTTGTCGCCCCGTGGTGGGTAGTACTCGATTCTCACCTTGTGGTAGTAACCCTTGTAGAGCTCGGGGTAGAGATCAGGTTGAATGATGTACTCGAGCACCGAAAGTTTGCTTTCTTCTTTGCTGCGAAAAGCTTCGGGATCGTCAAGCACTTCGCCATCGCGGTTGCCCAGAATGTTGGTTGAAAACCAACCTTTCAATCCCAGAAGCCTTGCTTTGATGCCGGGCGCCAGGAGGGTTTTCATGAACGTCTGGCCTGATTTGAAGTCTTTACCGCACACGGGCACCTTCTTCTCGGCCGCCAAGCTAGTGAGCGCAGGAATATCCACGGTGATGTGCGGCGCGCCGTTGGCGTGCGGGATGCCCAGCTTCAAGGCAGCGTAGGCATAGATCATGCTGGGAGAGATGTCCGGGCTGTTTGACTTTAACCCTTCCTCAAAGGTCGCGAGGGTGGCATGGACAGGATGCGGCTGCGAGTAAACTTCCGTCGATGCGCACCAAATCATGACCAAGCGGTCAGCGCCTGACTGCTTCTTGAACTGCTGAATGTCTTCCATGACTTTCTCGGCAAGATCCATTTTTGACTTGCTGGTCTTGACATTGTTGGGGTGCAGGTTCTTCACCCACTTCTGCTCGAAGGCGGCGGGCATCGGCCGCAACTCCTGGAGAAAATCCTTCAACTGGTCAACGTGAGCTTTTTCCAGGACCCCCGCTTTGATGGCCGCTTCGTAAGCGCTGTCAGTGAAAAGGTCCCAGCCACCAAAAACCAGATCCTCGAGATTAGCCAGGGGTACGAAATCTTTGATTCTGGGAATCCGCTTCTCCGTGCGTTTTCCAAGGCGCACCGTACCCATCTGTGTGAGAGAACCTATAGGGAGCGCAATCTTTCTACGAACCGCTTCCACACCTGCGATCATTGTGGTCGCGACTGCCCCCATCCCGACCGTAAGAACACCCAACTTCCCCTTTGGTTCTGCTATTGGAATCTCTTTCTTTGTCACTTTTCTCGTCCTCCACCTCTTAGGTAGGAAATTAATTCATCAAACCAAACCTGCTATGTTCCGCCAACACCCAAGGAATTGCAATAAGTTTTGCACCCAGCGTCGGACTCTTACCGTCCCGCTTGACTGAAGTGCTCGAACCTGGCACGTGGGTCGGCAATCGTAGGTCTGCCTTCAAGGTCAACGTACCCTCCCCGGCCCTGCGCGACGAGCCGTTGGTGACCGAGCAGCAAGGCGGTGCTTTCGCGAAACCATGGCTCGAATTCCGGGTCGAGGGCGAAGGGGTCGAGCAGGGACCGAGCCTCCGGCGTGTTGTGTTCCGTGCCATTGAAGACTGGCCACCAGCGGCGCCGCGCGGTCGAGACAATTTCAAGCAAGCGCTCGCGCGTATTGCGGTGCGGGATAACCTCAACGGCATAAAAGCCCGTTGCCTCTAATCGGTCAAGGAGAGCCCCGATGTCCCGCTCCCCGGAGGTGACCGGATTTCCGAGAACCGGGTAAGTGGGGATCGATCCAAAGGCCAGGAAGATCCTGCGTAGCTCGGCAACGGAGACAAAAGCCTCCTCGGACTCGCGCACGAAGCAAGGAGCGCCCGCCTTGAGGAGTTTGGCGCGGAGAAAGATTTGCAGCGCGGCATCGTCAGCTCCTGCCGGCGGAGACGCGCCGCAACAATTAGCTATAGCCTCAGAGAGGGATACTCCCTGCGTTGCGGCCCACTCGCGCAACCGCTCGAGCGCGGCCCAGGCCACGTGCCGTTCGGTGGCATTTCCACGCGGCGTCAACCCACGAACGGACTCCCACGTCGGGCCATCGGCATGCAGACGATCCTGGAAGAGGGCGGCGACCTTTTCGGTAGTCTCGCGATTCCGCCGCTCGAGGGCCGCCCGCATGCGCGCCAGATTACGCATTTCAGTTGAGGCATCGGAGGGATTCCTGGTTACGCCTTTGCCGCACAGATACACACGGCCCGGGTTATCGGGGTCATTGAGCAGCAGGCCCTCCGCCTCGGCGTCACGGTCCATGGCTACGGCCTCGAGCGAAAATGCCGCAGCAATGTCGGCAATCTCACAGGCGCGGCGGAACTCCTCGTGCCCTGCAATCGTGTAGTGGTCGTTGATGCCCAGAACTGCCAAGCCCTCCCGCGCCGCCTGCCACACCGCTTCCGTCGGGGAGCGAAAGACGCTGAACGATTCGCTGGTGTGAATGTGGCAGTTGGTTCCGCGGTGCGGTCTGGGGCCGAGTTGGGCGCACAGTTGGCGGAGAGCGCGCGAGCGCTGTTCGAGCCCTCCCTGGTAAAGCTCCGTCTCGAGTTTGCCCGTGCTCTCGACCGATAAGCTGTTCATCGAACCATGACCTGTCCGCTGTCCACGACCAGTGTTTGGCCGGTGATGCAGCGCGCGGCGTCGGAACAGAGGAAGACCGCGGCGGCCGCAACGTCCGAGCGCTTGATATCGCGCTTCAGTGCGGTCAGCGAAACATAGTAGGGGATGACCTCTTCCGGCTTGATCCCCTTCTTGAGGGCGGCGGTTTTGATGTACTCCGGGTTCCAGATTTTGGACCCTTCGAAGACGTTGCCTGGGGCGAGGGCATTGACGCGGATGCCATCCTTCCCCAGCTCGAGCGCCCAGCCACGCATCAGGTGGAGCTCGCCGGCTTTCGTGGCGTTGTAAGCGGAGTTGGCTCGGGAAGCATCCAAGCCGCTTTTCGAGGAAAGTACGACCATGGCGCCACCGTCGCCCTGTGCGCGCATAATGCGAGCCGCCTCCCGCGCCACCAGAAAATAGCCGGTGAGATTGATCTCCAGCGCCTGCCGCCACTTATTCACCGGCATGTCCACCAACTCGTAGGCCGGCGCCACCCCCGCCGCGCAAACGACGATGTCCAGGCCTCCCCAATGGCGCAAAAGCGTGTCAAATGCCCCTGCCACGGCGTGTTCGTCAGTGACGTCCATGTGCACGGGGAGCGCGCGCGAGGGCTCTAACGAGGTGGCCGCAGCTTCTTCTGCGCCTTGGTCGTCAACGTCGCAGAAGGCCACGACCGCTCCCGCTTCCACCAGACCCTGGGCAATCCCACAGCCCAAGCCGGAGGCCGCGCCCGTCACCAGGGCGACCTTACGCGCCAGCGGAGCGGCAGCGGCGCCAAACAAAGCCGAGCGGTAGTGTTCCGCCTCCCAATTAATAATGAATTCGGCGGCAGCAGGGCCGAGGTTATGCGCGCCGCCGCGCCCCGCCGCCAAACGCGTGATCTTGGCGGCGGCCACGCCCAGCGCTTCCGCCGCATCGAGCTTCGCAGCATTTTCAGCCAGCAGGAAGGTCCCCACATTTCTAATCATAGCCACTCTGGGTGGAGCCTTCTCGCTCAATGCCGGTTTCAGCTTCGCGGCCAATTCCTCCAGGGATTCGCCCAGGACCGCGCGGGAGCCAGTGTAAACAATATGGTCAGGTGTCAGTGAGCCACCGGCCAACGTCTCCGCCCTTTCGTCGCAGGCCACGCCGGCCAATTCCGCATCGTCCGTGCAGCGGGCGAAAGGAGCACCGCCTCGCGCCTCGCGCCACACGCGGCGCAGCGAGACCATGGCCTTACGTAAGGCTGAAGAATCCAAACCCGAAGGCGCGCGCAGCGGCAGCACTTCCGGCAGGAAGTACCGCTCGCAACGCCGCACCCATTCATTATGGAGCGCCAGACATGCCTGCGCCTCGGGAGCCGAGACGAGAAGGCCGTGGTTCTCCATGAAAATGACATCCGGAGGGCGGTGGTGGTTCTTTGCGTAAGCCTCAGCCGCGGACTTGATGGTGGTGGCGAGGCGCCAGCCGGGATCAGTGTAGGGCACCCAGAGCGGTGGGAGTTCATCCTCTGGTGTAATCTCCCCCAGGGCCTTCAACCCAGGCCCGCAATTCAGGGCATTAGCCGCCACGGGGTGAGTGTGGATGACCACCCTGCCGAGCATGGCGTGGAGCGCCGTCTCGACCGAGGGCCGCCCGCTGCCGCCGCTGACCACGGAGGACAGGTGCTGCAGCACACGCGCCTCGCGGGCATTGGTCTCCAGCCCGGCAAGGTCCTTCCGATCGAAGATGCTCAGAACTCCAGCCGTGTCCACTTCCACCCAGCCGGCGGCCTCACTCATCGCAGTCAGCGGCGTCCCGCTGGCCTTGATGGCCATCGTCCGCCCGTCCTGAGATTTCACCGATGTGTTGCCGCCGCCCGCCTGGACGTAGTCCGGATTAGCGCCGACCGCGCGAGAGATTGCAATCAAATGTTCCAGAGATTCTTTATCCATCGTGGTAGTTGCTAGTTCACTAGCGCTGTCATTCTGAGGCCCCGTTCTTTGGGGCCGAAGAATCTCCGCAGTTTTCGGTGTTCCTCGCCAACTGCGGCTGGCCAATTGCTATTCGCAGTCGATGACGGCCTTGATTCCTTGTCCCGCCTCGACCACGGCATAGGCTTTGACCATATCTTGCAGTTTAAACCTGTGCGTGAGGAAGCGATCCCAGGGCAGGTCGTCGCGGGAAACCATTTCCAGGGCTTGGTGGTAGTGCTGGAGGTTGGAAGCAAAGCAGCCGAAGACGGAAATCTCGTTGTAGTGAATGAGATTGGCGTCAATGCCCAGAACCGGGTCGTCCTTGGGCACGCCGGCAAAAAACGAAACTCGCGCTTTCTTGCGAACCAACTTCAGCGCATCGGCCTGGGCCGCCTTCACGGAACAGGCGACGATGGCAACATCAAATTTCTCGTTGCCGCCTGCTTCCATAACCTTATGGACAGCGTCCCCACCGGACGTATTCACGGGCACACCGACCCCAAACTCGCGAACATAATCCAAACGTTCCTGCGACACGTCCGCCACCATCACGGGGTCGCAACCTCGCGCCTTGAGAATGCTGGCATGCATCAGACCAATGGGCCCGGCCCCGAAGACCACCGCACGATCCGCCGGCTGAGGGGATAAGTACTCCTGGCCGTTCAGGACGCAGGAAAGCGGCTCGATGAGCGCCGCGCGCTCCACGGACATGGAATGCGGAATTGGAATCACGTTGCCTTGGGCCACCGCAGGGGCAGGAACCTTGACGTACTCCGCGAATCCCCCGGCATAATCGTAGCCCAGGGCGGTGAACGAGTCGCAGAGGTTGTATTGCTTGCGTTGGCAGTAAACACACTTTCCGCAGCCCACCACGGTGGCGACCACAACTTTTTGGCCGAGCTGGAGCCCACCTCCCACACCTGGACCGATCTCGTGAATAGTTCCAACAATCTCATGCCCGGTAATCGCCGGCGGCACCACGTTCTTCTGCCCATGGGTGTAAATGCGCTTGTCCGTCCCGCACACGGAACAACGGAGAACCCGCAAAACGACCTCCCCTGTTCCAGCCGTGGGCTTCGGAACGTCTTCGATCCGCACGTCTCGCGGCCCGTAAAAAACTGCTGCTCTCATTTGCCTTATGACCTTTCTCCAGCCTCATGCGGCTGGCGCCCAACTGCCCAGCTCACTCCGTTGGTAGCTAGGATGGCTTTGCCCACTGCGCCGTCGTATAGCGGTCGGGTTAAACAGGTGCGGGGACAGGATGGGTCGGCAACTGTTCGCACGTTCACCTGGACCGAAAACCAGTGCCAACAAGCGCACAGTATACACATAAGCCCATGTAGATTCAACGCGCATGTGCGACACGCGCACGTGCGACCGGTGGTGGTATGTTTGGGCTTGAAGCCACCGCGCGGAGCCTGCCTTTATTGGACCAGACAATGCTCGCGTCCGCCTTCGCACTGGTCCTGCTAGTGTCGCGTAACACCTAACTTTTGACAATTGGCCAGCGGCTCTGCCACCCTGGTTGTAGGGGTACGGCTTGCCGTACCCTCTTCATTTTTATCGCGCGACCGAACCAAGAGGGTACGGCAAGCCGTACCCCTACAACCAGGCAGCGCCCCGCGAGCATGGTCAAGAATTGGATGTTACAGCACACTAGGAACAGGTAAACTTACGATCTTCATAGCGCGGTCCATCCGCTTCCGCTAACCTCCTGCCAGCTATTAACCACCTTTCTTTTCAACAACATTCCAGCTTCTAGCGGCTAAGTACATGTGTTTTCATATACATACCGGCTTAGCCCCCGAGTTTTCAACGGCGACCCTTTGTTTTCATAGACATTCCAGCTTCGTTCCTTCAATTTTGAAGTTACCAAGCTCGTTCTTTGTCTGTCCAGGGCGACATCTTATCTCTGTCTGTTGTGCCTGCCAAAGCCCCTGCCAACTCCGGTTCCCCTCACATGGACTACGCGGTAAGCGGCGCCAAAAGGGGAACCGACCAATTCACCATTCCCTATTCCCTGTTCTTTGCCCCTGCCTTCCGCCTCCCGAACCCTGAATCCCGAATCCTGGCTCCTATCGCTTACTATGGTAGCCTATCTTGTCTCGCCTGTCAAGAGACAGGAAGTCTGCTGTCGCGGCAAAATGATAATGTCCGGTTTCAGCAAAGTAGAAATGTCCTGTTCCACTCCGTCAAACTTGACGGATGGAAAAACAGGAGATGCTGATGCTGAGTGGGAAAGAGCGGGACCGGTTGA
>Ga0326728_10024232_pt1 | contig 11022 bp, 11 predicted proteins | sample MB3enrmetagenome_FD_207602 | JGI IMG/M metagenome (GOLD analysis project Ga0326728, IMG submission 207602) | Lab enriched peat soil microbial communities from McLean, Ithaca, NY, United States - MB31MN | ecosystem: Environmental > Terrestrial > Soil > Wetlands > Peat | place: USA: New York... | reverse complement strand
AAATTTCAAAACTTGGCGCCTTAACGCCCTACGCCATCGCCACCCAATTCAACGTTAGACTAAGCGTCGCCAGAGACATCCTAGAAGAGCTCGAACGCCGCAGGTTAGTGAAGCCTGTCGGCGGGAATGCGAGAATTAAAATTTACAAGCTCGCCGCGGCCTAAACCTTCTCCACACGCACCTTCGTTCCGCTTTTCAAGGAACGGAACATTTCAAGGTTAGACGTAACCTTACCCACCAAGTTGACGGGACTATACGGGGCGGTTGGGCCGTAAAAAATGCATAGTGCGGAGCCCATGGGCCAATAAGCCATCGCTCCAACCTCAACCCTATCCTTCGCCTTCTCGGTTCCCATCTTGACTGGAGTTTCGAAGTAGATCATCTCTCTCCACCTTGCAGCTCTACCTTCGAAGGGCAATGTTTTCGCGAGATTGTCTACAGTCATCGGACTCTGAAACCTGATCAGCTCACCCTCCGCTTCACCATACGGTGAAGCTATTAACCGAACCCTGTAACGCGTCACGTCCGTTTCAGGGGGTTTCGTTTCCGACGGCGTCACAGCTGGTTCGCTGGACAAATGCTCTTCCTTCGACCCTTTTGTGGTCTAATCGGGTGTAAAAAGGCACGCGTAGGATACTGTAGGGTACAGCGCTCTCCTGAATCGCTAGCGTTCATAGTTTTCTGGCAAAAAGCATAACTATGCCGCGCCTCTAGGCCGACGAAGTGTTTGGAATTGACCGATCGAGTCCGCACTGTCATAATGGGCGCCGCGGGAAGGGACTTTCACAATTTCAACGTTTACTTCCGAAACAATCGAAGGTATGAAGTTGTGGCCTTTACCGCAACCCAAATTCCGGGAATCGAAGGACGCACATATCCTCCAAGACTGTCGGGACGACTCTGCCCCAGAGGAGTGCGCATTCTACCCGAAACAGATCTTCCTAAAATCATCAAGGAAAAGAATGTTGAGCTCGTCGTGCTTGCATACAGTGACCTCTCCTACGATGATGTGATGCACAAAGCCTCGGTGGCGCTGGCCTGCGGTGCAGACTTTCGTTTAATGGGCCCGAAAACGACGATGATCAAATCGAAGCGGCCGATGATTTCCGTCTGCGCGGTGCGGACCGGGGCTGGTAAGAGCACGGTTTCTCGAGCCGTCTGTCGATCGCTGAAGAAGTATTATGGACGGGTCGTCGTGATTCGTCATCCGATGCCCTATGGAAAATTGTCGGACGAAGTATGCGAACGGTTTGCCACGTTTGAAGACATGAAGCGATATGAGTGTACGATTGAAGAGCGTGAGGAATACGAGCCGCATATAGAAGTCGGCAACGTGGTGTATGCTGGAGTGGATTACGGACAGATTCTGCGAGAGGCTGAGAAGGAGGCTGATGTCATCCTGTGGGACGGCGGAAACAATGACCTGCCATTCTACAAGCCTGATCTACAGATCGTGGTGGTTGATCCACATCGACCTGGCCATGAGCTTCTCTACTACCCTGGGGAGGCCAACCTGAGAATGGCGGATGTTGTCGTGATAAACAAAGTTGACACCGCTCCGCCCGAGAACGTCGAGATCGTTCGCAAGAACGTGAAACTGGCGAGACCAGAAGCAAAGATTGTGGAAGCAGCTTCTGAGATTCACGTGGACGACGAAACGCTAATTCGCGGAAAACGTGTAGCTGCAATCGAGGACGGGCCAACGGTCACACATGGTGGCATGAAGGAAGGCGTAGGGGCGATTGCGGCACGAAAGTTCGGGGCCAAAGAATTAGTCGATCCGAAGCCATACGCAATCGGCTCGATCAAACTCACCTATGAGAAGTACCCGCACCTTGGCCAAGTGTTGCCCGCGATGGGCTATGGGGAGAAACAGATCCGGGAGCTGGAGCAAACGATAGCAGCAATAGATTGCGACTCGTTAGTCTTGGGAACCCCAATCGACCTACGAAGAATAATGAACCTACCTAAACCAGCAGTGCGCGTCAGGTACGAGATTCGAGAAATAACCAAACCTACTCTAGACGAGATCCTTCGAACAATGCCGATCAAGATTACTAAAAAGTCACGTTAGCACACGCTTCAGTGTGTCGAAAACGTAGTCCAATTCCTGTTCCCCCAGTTTAGGATGCACGGGTAGAGAGAACACCTGCCTGCACGCCTTCTCGGTCTCGGGTAGTGGTCGCCTCGAAGTTGACCGTTCGCGGTATAGCGGAAGCAGATGCAACGGTGACTCGTAGTAGACGGCGGCTTCAATGTTTCTTGATCTCATTTTCTCAATTACCTTGTTTCGCTTCCCCGCGTTTGCGCCCCGTAGTCGAAGCGTAAACAAGTACCATGCGTGCTTGCGTCCTTCGGGCTCCTTCGGGGGAACCACTTTACCCAGCATGCCAACCTTCTCACCAAGAAATTGCGAATTCGTCCTACGCCGTTCTAGGAAGGAAGGCAGTTTTCTAAGCTGAGCCGCGCCAACGGCTGCCAACACCTCAGTCATCCGATAATTGTTCCCAACCGCAACCGGCCAGTAAGGCCGCTGTTCACCATGCGACCTAAGCATTCGCAACCTTTCCGAGTAATCATCATCATTCGTCGTAACCATTCCACCCTCCCCCGTCGTCATATTCTTACCCGCATAGAAACTGAAGCAGGACATATCTCCAATCGAACCGATACGGGAGCCCTTATACTCAGCTCCATGAGCCTGCGCAGCATCCTCGATCAACGCCACCCCACGCTCCCTTGCCACCTTCTTCAAAGGATCGAGTTCGGCTGGAAGCCCGTAGAGGTGAACCGGAATAATCGCCTTAGTATTTCGTGTCATGGCCGCCTCGACCGTCTCCGCGGTGACCGTGTAAGTGTCAGGGTCGATGTCGGCGAAAACAGGCTCAGCACCCGTCATAAGAACCACCTCAGCAGTTGCGTGGAAAGTAAACGAGGGAATAATCACCTCATCCCCAGCCTTAACCCCGGCAACCAACAGAGCACAGTGCAAAGCCGCTGTCCCGCTGTTCACCGCAACAGCATGCTTCGCCCCCACATACTTCGCGAAGTCCTTCTCGAACTCCAGAACCCGCGGCCCCATCCCACTCTTTTCCGTTAGAATCCCGCTCTTCAAGACCTCGGTTGCCGCGTCAATCTCTTCCTTCCCAATCATCGGCTGGTTAATCCGAATAATGTCCCGCACAATGAATCTACTCTGAGTCAATTTTGCTGTCTAGTCTTGTTCATCTAAAAGTGTTTCTAGAAAATACGCGAACACGATTCGATGTTGGGGGCTTCAAGAGCCATTTACGATGGCGGAGACCAAGTAACAATTCATCGAAGAGAGGTTGACCACAGGATGTATGGACTATGTTGTACACCTATGCAAGATACTTGCAGATCCTCACGCTTTGGCATGCCCACACGGCTGAGGATGCGCAAGTCTCTTTCCTTAACACAAAAGGATAGATTGTTTGCGATCGAACTACTTAGCAACGGAATAATGTGTTGCGCTATGACCGAGCCGGTAGACTGCAAACGCGGCACCAACACCAACGACCAACAGAACTACAACCTTGATCATTGTGTTAGAAACCAAACCCGCGGCGGCAAGATTACCTTCCATCGGGGTCGAATTGTTACGTGTAGTAAAATTTATATGAAATCAGTTTCGTTGTGGGGATCAGTTGTGCATAGCGGAGGCTTTGAGAACTGTCAACGAGAAATGCAGGTCAACAGACACTGATCTTGAAAGAGGGTACTTCCAGGTCTGAAGGTCGTGACGCGCAGCATGCTAACATTACCGCAGCGTTAGTAGTTGCCGAATCAATCCGGTCTTCCTTGGGTCCCAAGGGGATGGATAAGATGCTAGTGGATGGTTTTGGAGATGTAACGATAAGCAACGATGGTGCCACGATCCTTGATGAGATGGAGGTTCAGCACCCCGCTGCTAAGATGTTGGTTGAAGTAGCTAAGACTCAGGACGATGAGGTCGGAGACGGGACGACCACCGCAGTTGTTCTGGCAGGAGAGCTATTGACGAAAGCCCAAGCCCTCATCGACAGGGACATTCACCCAACCGTAGTCGTCGATGGTTACCAGATAGCGAGCGAAAAGGCGCTCGAATACCTCCGCAAACTCGCGATCAAAATTAATCCGAACGATAGAGCGATGCTCAAGAAAGTCGCAAAGGTCGCCCTAGCAAGCAAACTTCTCGCCGAACATAAGGACCTCATCGCAGAAATGGCGGTAACTGCCGTCATGCATGTGGCCGAGAAGGCAGGGGCTGTGTTCAAGGCAGATGTGGAAGACATCAAGGTCGAGAAGAAACCTGGAGGCGCGTTAACTGACACTGTCCTGATTGAGGGCGTCTTGCTTGACAAGGAGGTCGTCCACCCGGGTATGCCAAAGCGAGTCGAGAAAGCGAAGATTGCTCTCATCAATTGTGCACTTGAGGTTGAGAAACCTGAGTTTGATGCGAAACTGAACATCGAGAACCCCGACCAGATGAAGGGCTTCCTGGATGAGGAAGAGAATATTCTAAGGGACATGGTGAATAAAATCGCTGATAGCGGTGCCAATGTTGCAATATGCGAGAAGGGTATTGATGATGTGGCGCAGCATTTCATGGCGAAGAAAGGTATCCTTGCTGTACGACGTGTAAAGCAGTCTGACATGGAGAAGTTGGTCAAAGCGACTGCGGGACGTATACTCACTCAGCTCGAAGGGCTGAAACCTTCCGACCTCGGCCAAGCAGGCCTCGTTGAGGAGAGAAAGGTTTCCGACGACAAAATGACCTTCGTAGAGGGTTGTAAGAACCCGAAAGCGGTTAGCATACTCGTGCGCGGAGGCACGGAGAGAGTGGTAGACGAAGCCGAACGCGCTCTTCACGATGCGTTATGCGTTGTTCGGGATGTCGTGGTTGAGCCTTTCGTCGTTGCGGGTGGAGGATCAACTGAGGCTGAGGTTTCTCGTATGGTCAAGGCCTACAGCCAGAAACTCTCAGGAAAGGAACAGTTAGCCGTACAAGCATACGCTGAAGCGCTCGAAATCATACCGATCTCGCTTGCAGAGAACGCAGGTATGGATCCAATTAACTCACTGATGGAGGTAAGGGCGAGACACCAATCGAAGTCTAAGTGGGTAGGCATCGATCCGATCAAGGGGAAAGTCGCAGACCTGGCGAAACTCGAAGTTTATGAGCCCCTTGCGGTAAAGGTGCAGGCTCTGAAATCTGCTGGCGAAGCGGCCTGCATGATCCTGAAGATTGACGACGTCATCGCGGCGTCCAAATCGAAAGAAAGCGGAGCACCAAAGGGGCCAGAAAAAGGTGGCAAAGAAGAGGGAGAAGGCGAGTCCTAGAAAAGCATCGGTGCAACTGATCGGCCCCAAGAAACTCACACGTTTCGAACGAGCTAGGATCGTGGGCGCGAGAGCGCTTCAAATTTCGATGGGCGCGCCCGTATTACTCGACGTACCCGAATCGTTGAAGTCACCGATCGAGCTTGCGGAACTTGAACTACAGGAGGATGCCCTTCCGATTAGCATACGAAGATCATTGCCTGACGGCACTAGCTTGAATATCCCACTCACAACGCTGCTTGAAGGCGAGCGAGAAGAAGCCGGCTACTAAACCGGAGACTGACAGATTCGGCGTCACTAGCGGAAGACAAGAAGAGTTGGCTTTACGCGTTCGTAATCCTCCTGCTAGTATCAATATGGATGCTCTCAATGCGCCTGATGAACAATCCATTCCTAGCCCTAGACTTCGAAGTAACTCTAGTCTATCTTCCAACAATCCTGGCAGGGATAATCGCCGTTCAGATGATCCGGAAACGGAGCGAGCCTCAGTAACTTTCTTACCCTCGTAATTCGGTTACTGGGCTACCCGTCTCAATGGCCGATTATTGGATAAGTCATCCATGGTCGGCGTCCAAAACCCATAGGCCGAATTGTTGGATGGAACCGGTGTTGGTGGCATGTGGGACAAAGGACAGATTGGACGCCGTACCTAGCGCAGGTCAAACATATCGGAACCCCACATTCTGAACAGTACACCTGTGCCATCACTTGAGGATGAAAATAGCAGAAGCTTTTGTCGGGGGCTTGGTTTGGAGGAACAACAACGGAACTACCGCACATTAAGCAATAGTTAGCGATCTCTCTGTTCTCAGCCCCACACATCGAGCATATCTTAGCCAAACCGTTCACACAGAATACTATGACTATACCTGTCGCAGAGATAATGCTTCCGCGCTTATCTCTCTTAAGTGAAATTCTTATTGGTGCCTAGCAAATTTGCTTCTCTGACTCCCATGTCTCTCGCAAAGTGTCCGAACTGTGGCGGACAACTTGATTTTATCTCGGGTAGCAAAACTAGGTCTAAATGCTGGAATTGCGGCTACTATAATGACTGTTGTTAGGTGATTGCACTGCAGTACGAGGACATCATGAATTATGTCGGGAGTTTAGTTGGGCCAGGGGATGAGATGCAGGTCTGGGTTAGGGGTAAGTCAAATGAACTCAGAGAGCACGGAGTATACCCAATTGACCCACCCAGAGGACGATTCCTAGAACTCATCGCCAGAATCAAGTCCCCTCGACGAGTCCTGGAAATCGGGTCGGGAGTCGGGTACAGCGCGTTATGGTTCATGAAAGGCATGGGTCGCAACGGAACGTTGGAAGCTATCGAAATCGACCCGAAAGTCGCCAGCAAATTGCAAGAAGTCATAAAGAAAGCCGGACTAAAACGCCGGATAAAAGTTCACCAGGGCGCAGCCCTAGAAATACTTCGAACACTAAGAGGGTCTTACGACCTAGTCTTTATCGACGCCGTCAAGGATGAATACCCACAGTACTTGAAACACGCGATGAAGCTAACCAAGTCTGGCAGTGTTATACTGGCTGATAATCTGCTCTGGCACGGCGCAACCCTTCTACAAGGAGTACGAACAGAAGGCGCCGAAGGAATAATTGAGTACACGAAACAAATCTTCAACGACGCTCGACTATCAAGCCTACTTATTCCACTCGGAGATGGACTAGGCATAAGCTACAGAGTCAAGTAACATGAAAGAATCGGGCCCATGCGTTGAATCCGTCCGATAGACCCATAAACGTGACCCATTATCGACGCACCGCGTCAGGCGATGCTAAGAATCAGTAAGACCCGAGCTCTGCAAGTCTCACTCGTCGCCATCGCCTCCGTGATCGTCATAGAGGGGCTCGCTGGAATAGCGACAGGCAGCCTGTCGCTATTGAGCGACGCCGGGCATGCCTTATTCGATGCCATATCAACACTGATACTGCTTGTCGCGACCAGCCTCTCGCTGAAACCAGCTGATGAGGACCATACATATGGGCACGGCAAGATCGAATCCTTAGGCGCGCTATTGGGCGGCATCATACTCCTGCTGTTAGTGATTGGGATTACAGCTCTCGCATTGTTGCGTCTGAGCCTCGGAAACCATGCTCAACCAGGGATATTGGGGTACGCTGCCGCTTCATACACGATGAGTATTGAAATCATTCGAATGACCGTTCTCACCGCGGCTTTGAAGACCGGAAGCCCTTCCGTTAAGGCTGACCTCTATCACGCAGCCTCAGACTTCTTCTCAACGTCGCTGGTTTTCGTCGCGTTAGGACTGACAAGTATTGGCTACGCGGGAGGGGACACCGTCATATCCTTCGTTATTGCTGGGCTCCTTGGGTATCTCAGCATAAGGCTGATTTACAGTTCAATGCTCGACCTCAGCGACGCCGTGTCAGGAAAGTTAGTTCAGTCAGTTCTGCGAGAAATCAAGACGACTAACGAAGTGTTGAAAGTCAAATCACTACGGGTTAGGCGCGTGGGTGAACAAACCTACGTCGACGCGGTTTGCGCAATCTCACCTGACGCCAAAGTCACTGACGCGGATACGATAGCTTCGAGAATTGAGACAAACCTCACGAAACTGCTTGGAAAGGCTACTGTAATGATACACGTCGAGCCTCTCGAATGGGGTGTCCCCATAGAGTTGCAAGTTCGAAACGCAACGAACCAGGTCGAAGGTGCAAAGGGAGTACACAACCTCTCAGTTACAGCCATTGAGGATTGGGTATATGTGACGCTGCATGTTCAAGTCGATCCTTCCCTCCCACTAGATAAAGCGCATGAGATCGCGCGATCCGTCGAACAGGGAATCGAAAAATCCATTCCCAGAGTTCGCCAGGTCACCGTCCACCTGGAACCCTTGCTTCCTGAAATCGGAGAAGGACAAATCGTAGAAGACAAACACGTCTCCGATACAGTAAGGTCTGTAATCAAATCCTATCCAGACGTTCTCGAAATAAGCGCAATAGCAACATATCGAGCGGAAGGGAACCTGCACATAAACGTCCACTGCTTATTCCGAGGAGATGAACCAATCTCGGAAGTTCATGAGATGATCTCGAAGATCGAAGAGAGTGTTAGGAAAAAGTTCGATAACGCGATCGTAACGATTCATCCCGAACCGGTTACGCGCTAGTTCTCCGCGGCTAAATGAAGGATTTTGACATTACGTACGCATCGGAACCGTCAAAGTAGTACCTTGGAATAGTTCGGGAAACGTCAAAGCCCATCTTCTTGTAGAGGTTAATCGCGGGGATGTTCTCCACGCGCACTTCAAGATAACACTCGTCAATGTGACGGACGGACATGGCTGAGAGAGCCTGTTGCACGAGCGAGTACCCTATTCCTAGGTTGCGATACTCAGGCATGACAGCCACCGAAACTATGTGACCCTTCCTAGCAAAGCGAAGTTTTCTCAGATCCGAGAAACCGTGTTCAGCACGGCACATTATGTATCCCACGACCTGTGCTTGAGATTGAGCCACTATGAAGCCATCAGGTAACGTGTTGAAGGTGTCGAGGAAAAAGTAGGGCGCGTAATTCTCAGGTAGGCAGACTCTGTTTATGTTCATGACCGCATCGAGGTCGGCGGGGCCAAAACCGCGAAGCGTATAGTTTCTCTGAATCAGCAATGGGTAGCTCGCCGAGTTCATGTATTCTAGGACTATTTGATATTACCTACGCCGCGAATTGATCATGACTGTGAATACGTTTAAATGAGTTCTACCGGCTTAGCGCAGAAAACAGAAGGATTACTGTGTGACTGCCGACCCTATGCCAGTTTTTGTTCCGGCAGTGCCGGCATTTCCGATAGACTTCGGCTCTATTCGTAATATGCTCGAATACCGTTTTACCGTCCTAGACGGTTACGTGGACGTAAATGGCTTGCCTACCTTCGTAGTGGCCAACGAGCCTGTGAAGGATAAATTTCGTGAATTACTGCAAGACCTAGCTAATCACGCGTTAACGGCTAAGGTAAGGCGAGTGTCCGACAAGCTCGTCATATCCGTGTTTCCGAAACCAATCTTAGGCAAACCAAGAAGAAAGATCAACCTGCTGCTCTTCCTTGCGACAATAGCTACCGTGTCGGTGGCTAGTTACCTGAACATCTTCAGCGTGGACCCACGACTCGCCGCCGTCATGTTTTCGAGTTTTAGCGCGACTAATCAGGCTGTTGCGCTGGCGGCAGGGATTCTGGGAATAATTGCACTCCACGAATTCGGACACGTTCTCGCGGTCCGTCACCATAAGATGGACGCCACGCTACCCTACTTCGTTCCCGGGCCGCCACCCATAGGGACCTTTGGAGCGATGATTTCCCTCCGTGGCCCACCGACCAATCGCGATCAATTATTTGACTTGGGCTTCAGCGGGCCCATCACAGGGTTCGTGGTCATCATCTTTGTTGCGATCGTGGCCATTTTGACTTCTCCAGTAATTAGTAGCCAACAGGCGACCCAGCTTCTTGGAGCTAAGCTTTTACAATACAATTCATGGCCGAACGAGCCATTCTTGCTCGACCTGCTCACCCAGGCGGGTTTGCGTGTAGTTCCTGCAGGTCAAGTGCTGGTGTTGACTCAAGTCGTGTTTGCAGCGGAGGTTGGTGCATTGATTACTTTTCTCAACCTGTTACCGGTCTGGCAACTAGATGGCGGACACATTACGAGGGCTACGCTCGGACCCCAGGGACATAAGGCCACGGCGTTGGTTGCGTTCGGAATACTGCTTCTGGCTGGCTACTGGCCGTTTGCTATTCTCCTTCTAGTCTTTATGTTCATCAGCCGACGCCCGTTTGAAGGTCTTGAGCCGTTGGATGATATTTCACCTCTCTCTAACTCAAGAAAAGTTTTGTTTGTCCTAGCTCTCGTCATACTCGCACTATCATTCGTAATATTGTAAGTGTTCGTTTAGGATTCACTATGTCGTCCAACCTGCAGCTTAAGCTGCTGGAGCTAACGAGTGAGAGTCGTTCGGTGAATGTTGTGAACTTGCGGACTACTCCGCAAGCGAGTCTAGACGCTAAGCTGAACACCTTACGAGAGCGAGGCCTCGTCTCAGTCTCAAACGGCGTCCTGAGAATGGATAGTCGACAACGAATCATGCTCGCCGAACAGATGATTCGCAACGGTGGGGATCCAAAGAAGATTTCGCGGCTCTTAGGTTGGCAAGAATTCGAAGATTTCGCGGAACACACATTTTCTGCGAACGGTTTTCGCACCGCGAAACATTTTGTCTTTAAATCTAAGAGCGGAAGGAGAGAGATCGACATACTTGCCTGGAACGACTCCCTGACGTTCGCTGTGGATTGTAAACACTGGCTCAGAGGCCTGTCGATAGGACGGATGCGTGACGCCGCTCAGGCACAAATAGAACGCGTGGTTTCATTGGCTAACCGACCAGATCTGCTTAGCCGCCTTAAGGTTGATCGCTCCGAAAAACGCAGCATCATGCCAGTAATTCTGGCATTGGGCGATCTTAGAGAGCGCATAGTCGAAGGGGTTCCCATTGTTCCAGTCTCAAAGCTGTTGAGTTTTATCTACGGCGTTTCCCCGGTTGGTGATGAGATGAAACGTATTCCCGTCTCTGACCTCGGAACACAATCACGCCTGGCCTAAATTGCGCTTTCGAGGGCGAACCGAAGCTCTAATCTCAGCGAGACGGGACAGCTA
>Ga0326728_10024231_pt1 | contig 11022 bp, 11 predicted proteins | sample MB3enrmetagenome_FD_207602 | JGI IMG/M metagenome (GOLD analysis project Ga0326728, IMG submission 207602) | Lab enriched peat soil microbial communities from McLean, Ithaca, NY, United States - MB31MN | ecosystem: Environmental > Terrestrial > Soil > Wetlands > Peat | place: USA: New York... | reverse complement strand
TTTTGGACGGGATCCTCGACCTTTACGTGGTGAAGAATCTGGGCAAGGCGGAGATCATTGCGCGGGGTTATGCCGCCGGCCTGGTCAACGACGTGGTCAACAAGATCAATTTCAGCGAATACAAACGCCGGCAGGCGGCGCCGGGGTTGAAGGTTTCGCCGCGGGCGTTTGGCATGGGGCGGCGCATTCCGATTGCCCAGCGGTTCCGGGTCCAGGTTTGACACCGGCGATCAGATTGAACAGTTTATGGCACAACCCGTCAATTGAGTGGTCGGATAGGATTATCCACACAAAAAATTCATGAAGTTTTCCATTGTTACGCCCAGCTTTCGCAATTCTGACTGGCTCAAGCTGTGCATTGCGTCCGTGGCCGACCAACCGGGCGTGGAGCTGGAACACATCGTGCAGGATGCCGGTTCGGATGACGGCACGCAGGACTGGTTGCCGCAGGACCGCCGCGTGAAGGCCTTCGTGGAGAAGGATGGCGGGATGTACGACGCGGTCAATCGGGGCTATCGGCGGGCCACCGGCGATGTGCTGGCCTACCTGAACTGCGATGAGCAATACCTGCCGGGCGGGCTGGCGGCAGTGGAGCGTTTCTTTGCGGACCACCCGGAGGTGGAAGTGGTGCTGGCCGGCACCATCATCACGGACGGCCAAGGCAGGTATTTGTGCCACCGGCACTCGCTGGTTCCCTGTCTCCACCATGTCTGGTTCCGGTTCCCGATTTTGACCAGCAGCATTTTTATCCGCCGGAAAGTCATCCATGAACGGGGGCTGTATTTTGATACCCGGTGGCGGGACCTGGGTGATTTTCACTGGATGCTGGCGCTCATGCAGCAGCGGGTGCCCATGGCGGTCTGTGACACGTTTACTTCCGTGTTTGCCGACACCGGCGAAAACATGAATCTCAAGCCGAACGCCATCCGGGAGAAAGAGGAGACGACCCGGATGATTCCGGCCTGGTTGCGCCTGCTGAAGCCGCTGTGGATCTTAAGCCATCGTATTCGACGGCTGCGGGCGGGGCATTTTCGGCTCAAGCCGACGAGCTATGCGGTTTACACCAAGGAAAGCCCCGCCCAACGCGTCATCGTGGACGTGCCCCGGCCCACGGCCGTCTGGTGGAATCGTTTGTGACCGTTGGCCGGGCAAGTGCCAGACCGGGTAGCTCTGGAACCCGTGGCGGTCAGTGGAATCAAACGGAGGCCAGGCGCGAGTCAGGCGCCGGGCGGTGGCGGGCAACGAATTCTTGGATGCCTACCCAAGCCTCGTCAGCGCTGATTTTCGACAGGCATTCAGGGGTTGGGAAATGACAGTAGTCGGAGCACGGCTTGTATGGACAGGCTTTTCCCTCGATCCACTCGGCGGCCGGGTGCAGTGGCGCCCACCACTCCGGCAGCGAGGGACCGTAAAGGGTGAACGTGGGTACGCCGCAAATGGCGGCAAAATGTCCCGGGCCGGAACAATTGCCGATGAAGAGGGCGGCATCCGCCAGCAAACCATGGAGTTCCCCGACATTGCGCGGGCAAGCCGCCGTTTCACCGTGTTGGCGCCACCATTCCGTCTGGTTGGGGTCGCAGGCGATGCGCACCGGGATATTCTGGGCGCGCAATCGCCGGGCAATGGCATGGAAATTGGCCAGCGGCCAGACCCGGGCGGGCAGGCGGGCACCGGTGTGAATAAAAACGGTTGAACCCGGGGGCCGTGCAGGCGGAACGAGTTGGTCGCGGGTGGGCAGCTTAAGGCCGAGGGCGGCGGCAATGGTACGCCAGTACTCGCTGCGATGAGCCAGCGGGTCTGGCGGGGACAGTGGTTGGGTGAGGCAACGGCCACTTTGCAACCGGGGAAAGCCCAGGCGCTGGCGGGCGCCGCTGACGCGGAGCAACAGATGATCCCGGGGATCCCAGCGCCCGGAGACAGCGCAGTCAAATTTCCTGGCCCGGAGTTCACCAGCCAAGTGCCACATCCTGACCCAAGGCCAGCGCCAGACGGCGTATTTTGAACCAAAGCGGAAAGCCGTCCAGGGCGCCACGAATGACAGCACCTCCACTTCGGGCCACAAATAGGGACGCATTTCAGCGGCAAACGGCTTGGCGAGGAGCGTCACGTCATATTGCTGGACGGCTGTCCGGATAAAGGGGGTGGCGACGATGAGGTCTCCCAGCCCCCAGAGTTCGACAATGAGCAGCCGGGGTTTCACTTCGGCGCCGCGGTTCGGTTTCATCCGCCGACGGCTGGAAGCGGCGGGTGGGCTGGCGCGGCAGGTTGGTGGAAAGGATAGACCGTGGGTTTTGGCTGGGCTGGCACCAACGCTGACTTGCGGGTCCGGACGCCATGGTTCAAGGCAACACTTAATCCCACGATTCCCGTGAAGCCAGCCACGTCATTCACCATGCTGCCGGCGATAAGCAGGAACATGGTGCACTTGGTGATGAACGACGCCAAAATGAAATTATTGATATGCCGGAGGTCCGGGTCCCCAAAACGGTAATTTCGCCAGACCACGAAAAAGCCAGCCAGCCAAAACCAGAGCCACGCCACCACCCCCCAAAGGCCGAGTGAAATCACCACGGACAAGGGACCGTTATGAAAATCGCTGGCCAGGGCCAGGGGGTCCTCGGCCGCATCGATGGCATGGTGAAAAGCGCTATCGCGGGCCATGGATTCATCGTACGTTTCGGATGAGAAAGCGTAGCCCTTGCCCAGCAGCAGGTATTTGGGAATCTGCGGCAGCAGCGCTGACCACATGTTCAACCGCCACTGGGTGGAATCCTCGGTGTCCATGCGGGCTTCCACGGAAATATCGAGGGGCAGGAAGGCCAAGGCACGTTGGAAGGTAAAAGGCAGATGCGGAGCCAGCGGCACGAGCAGGGCGCCGCCGAGGATACCCATCATAAGGACCACAATCATCATGCCGGTGCGATGCAGCTTCTCCAAACAAAAGAGGACAGCGACAATGATGGCCACCGCCAGAATGGATGAGCGGTAGCCGCCGAGGGGGATGGTGATGGCCGCCAGCCCCAATAATGCCGGGCGCCAGAGCTTCGCCGTCAACAGATTTTCGCGAAGTCCGTGCCGGGCCAGCATCCAGAAAAAGATGGCCGTGCCGGCGCCGGCCACCCCGCCCAAGCGAGTCCGTCCGAAGACAACGGACGCATCCCCCGAGCCGACCGTGTAATCCGCCGGAGGAATGACGAGGTAGATGAATTTCAACGGGTCCGGAACGAAGCCGTACAAGTCGCTAACCAATGAGAACACGCCGCCGATCAGGAAAAGCGTCATGTACAGATTGGCATATTTCTTGGGTATGGGCCGGGCGGCCACGGCAAAAAAAGCAAGAATGCCGACGATCAGGAAAACGTACTTCTTGCCGCCATAAACCTCCGAGCCCATCGATCGCAGCCCGAAACCCCCCGTCAGTTTGGCGGTGAGGAGGATGACCGCCAGAAAAAACACCAAGCCCCAGCGGATGCTCGGTACGGACAGCGAGGGACGGTTTCGGTCCAGGATCTTCTCGATTACGGAAATAGTCAGGCTGATGGCCACCATCGCGAGGAACAAGCTGGGGTGGCCGGGCAGGAAGAACAACGAGACAGGCAGACTCCAACTGAAAATCAACAGCGGGTAATGCCACTTGATCAGAATGGGAAAGACCAGGAACCCGAGGACCAAAGCCACGATTGCAATGGACTGCTGCTGAAGGGGATCCGTGACGAGGTAGCCGACCAAAATGGCCGCGGGTACGCAGATCGCATAAACGATCAGCGCGCGAAACAAGGCCGCAGGATTGACGTTGCTCATCTCTCTCTTGCCCCAAAACGGGCCCACGCGCCGGAGCGAGTGGTTTACGTGGTTATTTTACGCAATTGGCTGCCATCAGCAACAGCAAATCCTCGCCAGCCGGAGAAACTTTGTGCCCGGGTCCCGGGTGAACTCCGCCTGCCGTTCCCTCAGTCAAGGATCGGCGCGCCGTGCAGGATGCCCTCGAGCGCGCGCCGCAAGCCGGGCGAGCGCAGCCGGACCCCCGGCTCGGTTTGGCGGTCGAAGCGCGGCAACAAAAACACCGGCTGGGACGCCAGTTTTTGCAGCAGGCCCGCGTTTAGGGCGGTGGCGGAATCCGGCCGGGAAGGGGCCATCAGCACGATCCGGGCTTGGCGGCGGGCCGACTGGGGCAACGCCTCCAAGGTGAGCAGCAGATGGTTTACCACGCCCAGCCGGTTGACGGCCACGATCACGGGGATGGCGTCCAGCGCCGAGATCAAATCGCGCCCATTGAAGTCGGCACCCAAGGGACTGAGCAGGCCGCCGGCGCCTTCCACGAGGAGCAGGTCGCAGGTGGGTTGGATCGAGCGAATGTATTGCAGCACGGTGGTGAGTCGCACGGCTTTGTTTTCCGCCCGGGCGGCGGCGGAGGGAGCGATGGCAGCGCGGAAATACCAGGGATTGATCTGGTCCAAAGAAAGGGACCCGCCCAGCGCGCGGTAAAGCTGCCGGGCATCGGCGCGACCTCCCGAACAGAGTGGTTTTAGGGCCGCCACGCGGGCGCGGCGGCGGCGCAGGAACTCCGTGAGCAGCACCGTGAGAACGGTTTTTCCCACGCCGGTATTCGTGCCGGTGATGAAGAATGTCTTGGTCTGGGTCATCCTGGCTGGCGTGGGCGGACAGCGTGTCACGGGAGGCCCTGGGCGCTGGTTTCAACCGGCAGCAAGGCCATCGGCTGGTCATGGTCCAGGTAGGTTTCGGCGACGCGCCAGAAGTCGGCGGTCGTGGCGACCCGCCGGATCTCAAACAGGAAGCCGGTGCCGACGCCTTCGCCGATAAAATTGGTGAACTTTTTCATGCGTTGTACTTGTGCTGATTCCCGCACGCCGGGAGTGATTTCATGCTGCCAGAGTTCGCGGAGATAGGCCAGCACGTCGCGGCCGGTGGGCCGGGGAAAGGGTTCTCCGCGCAATTCCGCGCGAATCTGCCCGAACAGCCAGGGGCTGCGGATGGCGCCGCGGCCGATCATCAGACCGCGCACCCCCGTTTCCGCCAGCAACTGGCGGGCTTGGGCGGCGGAGTGGACATTTCCATTGGCCAGAACGGGGCATTTGAGCGCGGCGGCGGCGTGCGCGATCAGGTCGTACCGCACGCCGGGCCGGTACATTTGCGTCACGGTCCGGGCGTGCACCGTGAGGAGATCGAGTTGGTGGCGGGCAAACACGGGCAGCAGGCATTCAAATTCGGCGGGCGAGTCGAAGCCAATCCGGGTTTTGACCGTAAAGGGGATGCTGACGGCCTGGCGCAGAGCGCCGAGGATGGCGTCAATCTGTTGCGGATCCCGCAGCAAGCCGCCCCCGGCGCACTTGCGATAGACGACGGGCGCCGGGCAGCCGAGGTTGAGGTCGATCGCGGCCACGGGATATGTTTGCAGAACTTTGGCCGTGCGCACCAACGCCGGGATGTCGTTGCCGATGAGCTGGGCCACCACGGGTTGGCGGGTGGGGTTTTGGGTGATCGAGGCCAGAATCCACTTTTCGGGCCGGGATTCGCCGTGAACGCGGAAATATTCGGTCCAATAAACATCGGGTCCGCCATAGCGCGCGATGACGCGCATGAATTCGAGGGTGGTGACATCCTGCATGGGAGCCAGCGCCAGGAGCGGCGTGGTTCTTTGCAGTAGTCGGGCAAAGGTTTCGGGCGGAGTCACGCGAAGGTGGATTTTAGCGCAAAGCCGCCGGTGGCGCCAACCAATCCGGCGGGTCCTCGCCTAGGAACAAACGGAAAAACATCGGCGACCCGGACAGGGGAATGGTGACAACATTCTGTCCGCCCAGAAGGACCGGTGATGGCATGTTGGTACTCCAAACCGTGGCCGGGCCTAGGTTGGTCGAGCATTGCAAAACAAATCCTAATCCGTTCGTCGGCCAGTTAAAAACCAGGTTCGAGTCTTGCTTTACAATTCCAAGTATGGGCGGCGTCATCGGTGGGCTGAAGGTTACGTTCACCCAGACATTCGGGGAGTAGGCGCCTTTTCCATCCTCGCCGCGGACATAGATTGTGTTCGTCCCTGGACTTAAGGCCACCGATGCACTCCACATGGTCCACATGGCGTTCGAGTCCGACAAGTAGGCCGTCTGCCAGGTCCCGGCGGTTCCGTTTGTCTGCACCTGAACCAGATTCATGCCAGTGGTGTGATCCTCAATTAATGCCGTGCCGCTAACTGTGATCGGGGAACTTGTGAATGTCTGCCCGTTCGTTGGGCTGCTGATGGATACGCTTGGCAGGGCTGTTATCGGCGCGTAATAAATAACATCAACCGAATTCGAGGCCGAATTGCCCGCCTCGTCATAGCAGGTGGCAGTGATTATGTAGATCGAGTCCACGCCTGGTGAAGACGGTAATTCAATCGTTTGGTCAACGTTCCAAAAAACAGTGCCTTTCACCGAATAAAACTCGCCGTCCACCGAGACCGTAACGTCGCTTATGGGGGGACCGCCAAAGCCCGGGGCCGCAGTGCCCGAAACCCCGTTAATGACGGGGTTTGTGAGCGTCTCCCAGTCCGTCGGATAGTCGATGGTAATGGATGGCTCCTGCGCGGAGGTGAGCGGGGCGGTGGCGAAGAAAACAGGCACAATGCATGGCCCGAGGAGGGAGAAATATATTTTCATAAACCAAGCGGGTTGAAAGGTGTTAAGAGCGCCAAAGTGTGAAACCTTGATTCCCGGACGGCTCCGCCCCACCGCTGGCGGCACTGCTGTTGGGCTGCTTTTCCCCCATACTCCATAATCGAATCCCCTTTCCCCGTTTCAACCAGAAGCAAACAACAGCTCCGCTGGCGGACCATGAGCTCCATGCCGATTCCTTTCCCAAGACTTAAGCGATTCTTAATCCTTTCGTTCGGAAATGCAAGTGCAAACATCGATCCTCACTCGCCCTTCGCCCTGCGAGGGACTTCAAGGAGGGGCGTTTTGGGCGTTGCCTTTTGGGGTCGGATATTTCCACAATGGCAGTCGCTATGGCTGAAGAGATATTCGATGTGGTCAACGAACGCGATGAGGTGATTGGCCAGGCGCCGCGCCGGGAGGTGCATGCCCGGGGTTGGCGCCATCGGGCGGTGCATGTGTTGGTCTTCAATGCCCGCGGCGAGGTCTTTTTGCAGAAGCGCTCGCAGTTGAAAGACTCGGCCCCCGGCAAGTGGGATTCCTCGGCTTCCGGCCACGTGGATGGTGGCGAAGACTATGACGCCTGTGCGGTGCGTGAGTTGCGGGAAGAAATCGGGTTGGTGGCCCGCCAGGCGCCCCGGCGGCTTTTCAAACTGGAGGCCCGACCGGAAACCGGCTGGGAGTTTTGCTGGATCTACCGGTGTGAAAACGAAGGGCCGTTTGTCCTGCAGCCGGAAGAGATTGAGACGGGGGGCTGGTTCACCGTGGCGGCGGTCCAGGCCTGGGTGGCGGAGAAACGCGATGAACTGGCGCCGTCTTTTGTGGCGGTCTGGCAGGAATTCCAAGCCCGGAACCCTGATTAGGGCTGGAATTACGCCGCCGGGAAGCCCGTCCTGGCCGCCGCCGGCGAAAACCTATTCAGCCGGTCGTGGTTGCCCGCAGCCAAAAAAGATCCTCAAATATGTTGAAATAGGACGGCTTTACTCGGTAAATTCGTTGGGCTTAGAAGCCCAAACTCAATTCATGGAGAAAATCGTCCGCGATCATTTGAGCAAGGTCGAGGTGCTGCCGCTCTCTCCGGTCTTGCTACCCAGGTTGTTGCCCAAGCTGAGCGACGTGGACACCAATTTCGATGAGGTCGTGGAGTTGATTGCCTTGGATCCCTCACTGACGGCCAAACTTCTGCAGATTTGTAATAGTGCCTATTTCGGGCACGAGTCCGAGGTGACCTCGGTGTCTGAAGCGGTGAGCCGGGTGGGCTACCAGGCCGTGTATCTGTTGGTGGCGATGATCAGCGGGAGTGCCTGTTTTCCGTGCCCGACGCCGAAGGGGATAGATGCCACCAAGCTGTGGCGCCATAGTTTGATGGTGGCGTTTAATGCCAAGTTCGTGGCGGAATCGGCAGAAGCGGATGGCAATTTGCTGTTTACGGCTGGGTTGCTGCACGACCTTGGGAAGGTCATTTTGGCGCAAGAACGGTTGCCGACGGCGGTCGAATTGTACGAAAAACCGTCGGAAGCCGCTTCGCTGGCGCGCGAACGCGAGTTCTTTGGCTGTACCCACGCGGAAGTGGGGGCGGCCTTGTTGGCGGACTGGAAATTGCCGCAGCCGACCGTGGCCGCGGTGCAGTATTCTCACGACCCGGAAAAAGCGGAGGGTTTCGAACGCATGGCGGCGTGCGTGGCGCTGGGAAATATCCTGGCCTATGGTTTCGAGAATCCACAAGCGCTTAAGCGGGAGGATTTTCCAAGGTTGCTGGACTTTTTGAAATTGTCCAAGGACTTGGTGGGGCGCTGGAACGAACGCTATCGCGATCATCAGGCGCTGGTCACCGGTATGAGTCATCTTCCCATCTGAGGTGTTGGCTGGCTCGGTCAACGCGTGTTGCTGTCTCATTCTTCCCCGGTGCGGCGCACCGCCTCCGTTCCGCGCCTTTGGGAGCGGCCAGAATAGCCAGGGCTAAAACATTGGGTTGGCTGCATTAGCCGGTGATAAACATGCGATTGACAATCCCTGTGCACGGTCTTAAGATGGCAATGGTTGCTACCGAAACACCGAATAAACTTAAGAAAAGCACGCGATATGAAAAAAAGTCACGAGATTCACACCTCGTCTCGAACGTATGGATTCACCCTGATAGAATTGCTGGTGGTTATAGCCATCATAGCAATTTTGGCAGCCATGTTGCTGCCCGCCCTGTCTGCGGCCAAAGCCCGGGCACAGGCTGTTCAGTGCATGAACAACTTCAATCAAATGATGAAGTGTACCGCCATGTACACCGGGGATTACCACGAATATTTTCCACCCAATCCTGACGATGGCGCTGCGCCTGCCGGTTACATCTGGGTTCGTGGCAGCGTGGAAGGTTGGATGCCCAGCCTGTCCGCCGGCGGTGACCCTTCAGCCGGGGATACCTCTTATTTGACCGACGCTAATAATTGCCTGCTGGCGCCCTATTTGGGCAAGAGCGTCAACATCTTCAAGTGCCCGGCCGATCCCCGCGTTTGCACTTTTAAAGGCCAGGTTGTTCCGGTGATCCGCAGTTGCTCGGCCAATCAAGGCGTGGGCACGGCGGACATCTCGTGGCTCGGTGGTGGCAGTCATGCTGGCGTGCCGACCCATGCGGTGGGCGGTCAGTGGCTACCCGGTGGCGGTAGCGAGCTACAGACAACTTATGCCACTTTTGGCAAGTCGAGTGATTTTGGAACGATCAGTCCTTCCGACATCTTCATTTACGATGACGAGAGTCCGTGGAGCATCAATGACGCAGGCTTGGCGGTCGTGGCAGCCACACCGAAAATAATCGATTGGCCGACTTCCCTGCATCGTGGGGCCTGCGGCTTTTCCTTTTGCGATGGCCATTCCGAGGTGCATAAGTGGAAGTCCTCCGTCTTTAATCTCAATACGACTGCGTATGCCAAGACGATCAGTACGGTTGGCAGTCTCGAGTACAATGACTGGTACTGGCTGGCCTGGCATGCTTCGCGGAAAAGGTCCACTGGCACTATCCCTTGATTAACATGAAAAAACTCAATATTCTATGTGGACTGGCGGCCTGCGGTTTGATCTTGCTGGCCAGTGCGGGTTGCAGCGGCAAAAAGACCGCGGCCAATCAGGTGAAGACGGTGGAGCAAAGCATGGCCGATCTCCGCTCGGCGATGGCTACGGCCAGTCCCGAAGTCCAAAGCAATTTTTACCAAGGGGTCACATATTCACTCCGGTATGGTAAAACCGACGTTGCCGTGGCGACCTTGCAGCAGATGTCTGGTGATGCCAGCCTCAAGCCGGACCAGAAGCAGGCGGTGGATGATGCCATCAAAGCGCTCCAGGCCAATGCGGGGCAGCAAAATCCGCCGGCGCAATAGCCGGCCCACAAGCCGGGCGCCAATTTTTTGGCACAGGCTTTAACAATCGCACGCCAAGGTGGTTTTCCACCTTGGCGTTTGTTATTTTTCAGGGCATGGACAGCATGAGCCCTTCCCCCATCAAATTATCGCTGGCCATGATCGTCAAGGACGAGGCCCGTTGCCTGGCGCGTTGCCTGACCAGCATCCGCCCGGTGGTGGATGAAATCGTGGTGGCCGACACCGGGTCGACCGATGACTCGGTGGCCATTGCCAAGCGGTACGGAGCCCAAGTGGTGTCTTTTGCCTGGACCAACGACTTTGCGGCAGCGCGGAATTTTGCGCTGGCGCAGGCGGGCGGCGATTGGCTGCTGGTGCTGGATGCGGACGAGCACGCCAGCGAGGCGTTGGGCCGGGAGATCCGGTCGTTCATTGGGGGACCGCCACGGATTGGCCGGCTGAAGATTGTCAGTGATTTCCGGCACAAAGGCCAGACGTTGCGGTCCAGCACGCAGGTGGCGCGGCTGTTTCCCCGGGGGATCCGGTTCGAGGGCCGAATTCATGAGCAAGTGGCTTCGCCGTTGCCGCGGGTCAATTTGCGGGGGGAACTGTGGCACGACGGCTATTTGGAGACTCGGAAATCGGAACGGAATATCGGGTTGTTGCAGGCGGAGCTGTTGCGTGAACCGCGCAGCGCCTATCTTCACTTTCAACTGGCGCTGGAATACACCGCGTTGGGGCGCACGGCGGAGGCCTTTGCCTGCCTGGAGAAGGCCCACGCCCTCATGGCGCCTTCGGATCCGTTTGCGCCCAATGTCGTGGTGGATTTCCTCTATGCGGCCATGGAACTAAAGCAGTACGCCGCCGGACTCGAGGCCATCCGGGCGGGAGAAGGGTGGTTGGCTGATTTTCCGGATTTTCATCACGTTTGCGGGCTGTTTTACATGCGCTATATCGGAAGTGATCCGGCCAAACACCTCGGGGATATGCCCAAAATTGAGCAAAGTTTCCGGCGCTGTCTGGCTTTGGGG
>Ga0326728_10024230_pt1 | contig 11022 bp, 9 predicted proteins | sample MB3enrmetagenome_FD_207602 | JGI IMG/M metagenome (GOLD analysis project Ga0326728, IMG submission 207602) | Lab enriched peat soil microbial communities from McLean, Ithaca, NY, United States - MB31MN | ecosystem: Environmental > Terrestrial > Soil > Wetlands > Peat | place: USA: New York... | reverse complement strand
AAGGCCCATTCTTCATCGCGGACATCGCTCGGATAACTCTTTCGTTTTATATTCATCCCCAGCTTAATGCCGGGATGTAAATACATTGTACAGACTATTCTTGCAAAAAGTTAAGTACAGGCTCTAGCCATCCTCGCCTCACACTCATTTTGAGTCGGCTTGCTCAATGATTCTCCCTTTCATCACAATCATGTTTTGGTCGTTGCTTATTCCTGCGAATTCACAGCCCTTGCCTCCCAGGGAATTCATTATGACGTTAAAATATGAAGTTCGTTCATCAACCTTCAACTGTGCCCAAGCGCCTGCTGGGCGAAGCGTTCCGGCATCCCCGCCGTTTTGGCCCGTTCGGCCCAAGCGTCACGGTAGCTGCCCACCGTTCGCAGCCGCTTGATGAACATTTTGGCGCGATGGTTTTCTTTGAGCCAGATGATGCGGGGAAACAACGGGTCGGACTTCGGAAGCGCCTGCAAGAGCAAGGCGACCTCTGCGCCAAAAGTGATGATTACGGGAACGTCCGTTTTGTTTCGCCGGTAGGAAATGGTGCGGTCGTTCCAAACAATGTCTTCGGCGGTCAATTCCGCGATGTCCGTTTGTGAGCCGCCCATCCAGTCCGTCAACCGCGTCCACCGCGCCGCCCGCGCCGCCATGCCGTTGTCATTGATGCCGATGCGCGCGCCCGCAAGAAAATTGCGTCCCCCCGCCAGTAGCATCAGGGCGCGCCCCAGTTCCTGTTCACCGTCCAGCAATTCCGCAATCCACTTGGAACGGCCAGTCAATTCTTCCTCACGTTGCGCCCGCGCAACGTCTGAATCTTCACCGACGCCAACCGCGCGCGCCGCCCGCGCCCGCGCCTTGTCCTGTTATGTCTGCAATGCGGTCAGACGTGTATCTAAAAAACACGATGGCGGGCAAATCAGATTGCCCGACCACCTCGATTTTACCCGGCAGATTCAAGAGTTTCCACCGCAACTCGATGGCATTTTCTTTATTCATATTGACTCCAATTCTTTGCCGCGCCCGGAGGCTTGCAACGCGCAAGCTTGCCCGCGGGCGTTTCATTGCGCGCCTGCTTTGTGTGCGCGGCCATGCGGTAGCACCTGAGAGCACGCGGTTTTTCGCTTGACACAATGCGCGGCAAAGCATTGCGCCGGAAGAAGTTGCAAAAAAACCCGAAAACCCGGCATATTGGCCAGGTGGGGGGTATGTTTTCAAAAAATCGCGCCGGAAAATCCAGACTGGGGCGAGGTCCCGGCCACAGGCGCATCGAGTGGCCATGCTGTGCTGGTGTTCCAGAGAGCCTTCCCACGCTCGCCGGTGGGCCATGGCGCCGTGGCACGAGGCACGGTGCTGCCGCCGACCAGCCCCTCGGTCTGATCGGCGATGCCGACGGCAGGTAAGTCGTGCCCAAAGCCGGCCCGCGTCAACAGCTATCACATTCCACCTGACGGCGGATGCCGACTCGGTCAGGTGGGTCGCCGCGCACGGATGGCGCGAAAGAGGCTATTCAAGCGAAGAGAACTGCTTGCTGCGAACAGGGAGGATGTTTTCTTGCCAATTTGCAGTTTAATCCACGCGAGAATTACAAAGATACGGGCTTGACCGCAAGGATACCCGCGTCCTCTGAGTGGATTCACAGAGATTGGCGACCGCAACGTCAGGATGAAGACCGACCATGTCAAAACACCGGAAACTCCGGAGGAGGTGTCTTCGCACGGGGTGGCAAAGCGTGTGGAAATGCGCAACTGACAACAAATCGACGCCAGTGCCAGATAAAAACCGATGGAGAACTGGAAAAATAGACTTGCACCCCTGTGGAGCAGGCAGAAAATCACAAAAAAAGCTCACGCTGGTCGTGGGTAAGAAACCAAATGGGAAATCCCGATTAGTATCAGTGTTCCTTTGGGCAGGGTGTAAATCGATCAACCTGTCGGGAGTGGCGTAGGAGGCTCATCCTGAGGAATTGGAATTATGCGAAGATCATTAAGAGTCATAATCATCGTGGCGCTGGCACTGGCCCTCGTGGGTGTGGGGGGGGGTTGGGTCTGGCACACGCGTCACGCCAACAGACCTTTGTGGCGCACCAGCACAGTGCGCAGGGGTGACCTCACGGCCACGATTACGGCGACGGGTACGGTGGAACCGGAAGAGGTGGTGGACGTGGGGGCTCAAGTGTCCGGGCAATTTCTGGAGTTTGGCAAGGACAAGGCTGGAAGACCCATTGATTATGGGTCCGTGGTGGAATCGAACATGCTCCTGGCCAAGATTGACGACAGACTGTTCAAGGCGGACGTGAATCTGGACACCGCCATGGTGGCTTCAGACAAAGCCGGGGAAGCACAGGCCGGGGCCAATTTGGAACAGATGGAAGCCAAGGAGGCGGAGGCCGAGGCGGATTGGAGACGGGCGCAAAAGCTGGGACCTTCAGAAGCGCTGGCGCCGACGACGTATGATTCCTACAAGGCGGCCTACGAAATTGCAAAGGCCAACGTGAATTTGGCCAAGGCTGCCGTGGACTCGGCCAAGGCCGCGACGGTGCAGGCCGAAGCCACCCTGGCCAAAGCCCAACAGACACTCGACTACTGCACCATTTTGTCTCCGGTCAAAGGCGTGATCATTGACCGGCGGGTGAACATTGGCGAAACGGTGGCATCGAGCCTGAACACACCCAGTTTATTCCTGATTGCCAAGGACCTCACGCGCATCCAGGTCTGGGCGTCGGTCAATGAAGCGGACATCGGGAACATCCATCCCGGCCAGCAAGTGACGTTCACTGTGGACGCCTTCCCGAAACGGGTCTTCCGGGGGTCGGTGAACAAGGTGCGGCTGAACGCGACCATGACGCAAAATGTGGTGACTTACACGGTGGAGGTCACCACGGACAACTCGGATGGCAGGCTTTTGCCCTATTTGACAGCCAATGTGAACTTTCTGGCCGGACAGGCTACCAATGCCTTGCTGGTCTTGAACTCGGCGTTGCGCTGGCACCCGCAGAACGATTTGATCGCCCCGGAGTTTCGCCAGCCCGGCGATGGAGGCGGCCGGGCTTCCCAACGGGCCGGCGCTTCCAGCCGTGGTGGCCAGACAGCGACCGCCTCCCAAACGGGGACATTATGGGAGGAGGCGGCAAACTTTGTCCGGCCCATAACGGTCAGACTTGGATTGACCGATGGGACATGGACCGAAGTTCAAGGCGAGGGTTTGGCCGAAGGAACGACCGTGGTGACGGGCCTCGTAAGCGTGGAAATGGCCGCGGCTGAATCAGCGTCCGGCGCCAATCCCTTCGTCCCGCAACTCGGCCAGCGGCGCGGTCCCACCAATGCCATCCCCATCCGGCGGTCCAACGGCCCATGACGACAAGACACGGTTATGGAATTGCTTGAATTGCGCGAGGTTTGCAAGACCTACCACTTGGGGGAGATGGATTTGCAAGTGCTCAAAGGGGTCACCCTATCCGTTGCCAAAGGGGAATTGGTGGCGTTGATGGGAGCCAGCGGCTCGGGCAAGAGCACACTGATGAATATTCTCGGTTGTCTGGATCGCCCAAGCTCGGGAGAGTATTGGTTGGATGGGCGGGAGATCTCCGGCGCGTCGGCCAACGAACGGGCCAGACTGCGCAACCGGCTGGTCGGGTTTGTTTTTCAGAGTTTCAATCTGCTGGCGCGCACCTCGGCGCTGGACAACGTCTCCATGCCGCTGACGTATGGCGAGGAGTATGTCCATGAGGCCGACATGAAGGCGCGCGCCACGGAGATGCTGCGCAAGGTGGGTCTGGCGGACCGCATGGATCACCAGCCATCGCAACTTTCCGGCGGGCAGCAGCAACGGGTGGCCATTGCGCGGTCTCTAATCAACCGGCCACGCCTGCTGCTGGCCGATGAACCGACGGGCAACCTGGATTCACACACCAGCGAAGAAATCTTGGAGATGTTTCGCACACTCAATCAATCGGAGGGGCTGACCATCATCCTGGTGACGCACGACCCGCAAGTGGCGCATCATGCCAAACGAATCATCCACATCCGGGACGGGTTGATCGAAAGGGGGGCGGAGTCAAAAAAGGAGGAGAAACCGGAATAAAATGAGAGCTTATCGCACCTTTAAAACCGCGATGCGGGCCTTGCGCAGGAATGTCATGCGAGCCGGGCTGACCACACTGGGAATCGTGATTGGGGTGGCGGCGGTGATTGCCATGATGGAGATTGGGAACGGATCCTCCCTGGCGATCCAACACACCATTGCCACCATGGGCGCTTACAACCTGATGGTGTTTCCCGGCAACTCTTTGCTGGCCGGCATCAGCACCGGCATGGGCGGCAGCATGAAGCTCAGTCCCGAGGACGCGGACGCCATTCTGACCGATTGCCCGGCAGTGGCGGCGGCGGCGCCGGTGGTGTGGGCGCGCGCCCAGGCGGTCTATAACAACCTGAACTGGCAGCCTGGCACGCTTTACGGAACCACCCCGGCATTTTTGGAAGTGCGGGACTGGAGTGAAATGGCGCAGGGCAATGGATTCACCGACCGCGATGTCCGCAATTGCAGCAAGGTCTGCGTCATTGGCCAAACGATTGTTAAAATGCTTTTCCAGGATGAACCGCCCATTGGCAAGGAAATCCGCCTGATGAACGTCACCTTTAAAGTGGTCGGTGTGCTGCGGGCCAAGGGCGCCAACATGATGGGGTCGGACCAGGACGACATCATCCTGGCTCCGTGGACGACGATTAAATACCGCGTCACCGCCGTCTCGGCCAACGCCACGACTTCGGCGGCGGCCGCCTCCACCGCGAGCGTTCTTCCCAGCCAGGTTTATCCCGCCACCCAGACCTCCTTGTATCCCGTTCCTTCGGCATCCCAACAAGCCGATACGCCGCAGCCGGTGCGGTTTGCCAATGTGAATCAAATCGTGGTGGCGGCCAGGTCGGGAGGCGAAGTGAAGGACGCCATCGAGGAAATCACGGCGCTGCTGCGCGAGCGCCATCATATCCGGCCCGACATGCCGGAAGATTTCACGATCCGCGACATGACGGAAATGGTCCGGACCATGAGTTCGACGACGGAGTTGATGACGACGCTGCTGCTCATTGTGGCCGCCATTTCGCTGGTGGTGGGCGGGGTGGGCATCATGAACATCATGCTGGTTTCGGTGACGGAGAGGACCCGCGAGATCGGTCTGCGCATGGCGGTCGGCGCGCAGTCCGGTGATATTCTGCATCAATTCCTGATGGAGGCCATTGTGCTGTGCCTGATCGGGGGCGCCATCGGGATTGCGTTGGGGCGGGCCACGTCGGTCCTGGTGCGCCTGATCAAACACTGGCCGACCGTGGTGTCGCCAGGGGCGATCATTGTGGCGGTGGCGGTTTCAGCGTTGGTGGGGGTGCTGTTTGGTTTTTATCCTGCCTGGAAGGCCTCGCGGCTCGACCCGATTGACGCGCTGCGTTACGAATAAACGGTCGGAAGAACCGATGGACCAAATTCAATGAACAAAACATTTCCAACAGCCCGGATGGCACTGGCCGTTTCCTTGGCCGCGCTGGCCATGATCAGCGGCTGCATGGTTGGCCCGGATTACCATCCACCGAAAACCCAGGCGCCGCCGGTCTGGTCCGGCGTGACCAACAGCACCGCGACCGCGGGCACGCGCCTGACGGCCAACGCCGTTGACCTGACCCATTGGTGGACCAAATTCCAGGATCCCAAGCTGACCGAATTGGTGAATGCGGCGCTTCGAACCAATCTGGACGTGCAACTGGCCGTGGCGCTGTTGCGGGAGGCGCGCGCCATCCACGGGAAAGACGCAGGCGGTCTGTGGCCGTCCCTGGCAGCTTCAGGATCGCTCACCCGCACCGGCACAGTCAGCGACGGTCACCACAATGCGTTCGCCGCAGGTGCGGCGGCGCTGTGGAATCTGGATTTTTTTGGCGGCACGCGGCGGCAGCTTGAGTCGGACGACGCCTCGATCCAGGCCGCCTGCGAAAATATTTACGGGGCGCAGGTGACTCTGGTGTCGGAAGTGGCGCTGGACTACATCCAGGTGCGCAGCGCGCAGGAACAAATCGCCATTGCCCAGACCAATCTGCAGTCCGAAATGCATACGGCGGACCTGACGCGCCAGAAAGGGAGGGCCGGATTCGTCAGCGCGCTGGATGAGGCCAACGCCGACGCGGAAGTAGCGACGACGGCCGCAACCATTCCCCCGCTGGAGACCACCATCCAGCAGAATATTTTTGCGCTGAGCATTTTGCTGGACCGCCCGCCAGCCGATCTGCTGGAAGATTTGTCCAAACCCGGCTACATCCCGCTTACCCCGCCGGAGGTCCCGGTGGGATTGCCCTCGGACCTCCTGCGAAGGCGGCCGGACATCCGCGCGGCGGAGGCGAACTTGCATGCGGCGGCGGCGCAGATCGGCGTGGCGGTGGCCGATTTCTATCCTCAATTCTCGTTGACCGGGTCCATCAATTACCAGAGCAGCATGGCGCGGGATTTATTCGCAGGCCCCAACGGCATTTATTCCGGCGGCCCGCAGGTGAACTGGCCGATTTTCTCGGGAGGCAGCATGGTTTCCAATCTGCGGTTGCAGAAGGCGGCGACGGATGCGGCTTATATCACCTATCAGAAAACGGTGCTGGCGGCGTTGTCGGACGTGGAGAGTTATCTGGTGGCGTTTGCCAGGGAGTGGGACCGTCGCAAGGCGTTGAGCGATGCCGTGGTCAAGAATCGCCGCGCGCTGCATTTATCGCAGCAACTGTACCAGGCGGGAACGACGGAGTTTCTGACGGTGCTGGACGCGGAGCGGTCGTTGCTTGCGTCGGAAACATCCCTGGCGTTGAGCCGGCAGGCCATTTCGTCGGACCTGGTGAACATTTACCGGGCGCTGGGCGGCGGATGGGAGGAAAAGAACTGATGCGACCGGCTCTTTTGACTTGGTTTGGGCGGCGGTGATGCTGCATCATTGCCTGTTATGAAAAGCATTTCCAAAAGTTCCGCCATGGGCCGCCGCCGGTTTATCGGCCTGGCGGGCGCGGCGGGCGCGGCCATTGCGATGCCGACTTTCATTCCCGCCTAAAGCACGACAGCTTGTTGCCGCTAAAGAAACGCCAGCGCCTCAAAACTGTGATTGAAAGGGCCAGGGATCTGCTTGCCGTGGATGAATCGTTTTTCAAGCCAAAATCTCCCTATCATATCCATTGCAGCAACGGAATTGTGAACTGCCTAACCGGCAAATTCATCGTGAGAGGGGTTTCAATGTCGGCGGTCCCAACTTGCACCCGGTTGAGTCAGGGCGGACCTTCTTGTACTTGCCTCCGGTCATCCGTTGCCATCGATCCATAAAAGCCTTGCCTTTATGTCCGATTGGCTTTGTTGAAGTCCCCGCCCGATCAGATTTGAGATGTTCAGCCTGCTCGGCCATGCATGTACGAAACGCACGCGGGTCTTGCTTGAACATCGTGAGATGGAGCCGCCAGTGTTCCGCGAAATCTTCCTGGCCTATTTGATCGGGTGGGTCTTGTGCCACGTCTTGAGGAAATCCCTTGGTCGTCTGCAGAGCCGCATAAGCACCTTTTCCGCTCAAAGCCGGCTCTTTTAGAGCGGTTGTCCCCATAATCGGTTTAAAGGCCTTTTCATTTTCCTGATCGGTTATTAAGAGTGCGGGCGCGGCGCTGTTGTCATCCCGAAACCCCGAACGTATTGCGACCCGGTTGTATTACGACCCCCGTCCGGTTGCATCAATTCAAAGGGTACTAACCGGTGACCCTCTGAATATGGTGGAGGCGGCGGGAGTTGAACCCGCGTCCCTGCCAAACAAACCGGCCGCGACTACATGCTTAGTCAGAAGAGAGTTTCAACCGCTGAATAACGTTCTGACGCGAATTCAGCGGCCCAGCCCGCATGAAAAATCTTCAGCCAAAACCGCGCGGACTCCGATCCTGGCCTAACCTGCTGTGGCGTTCGTCCCCCGTAGCAGGTGTCCGGGAGCGAACGTCGCGGCGCTTTAGGCCGCGAGAGCTAATTCTTCGTTAGCACTTATTTTTGGTCCGATTTTTTACGAGGCCAACGAACCATCCTCGGCATGCCGCCTCCGGCGCATCTCGCAGGTCGAAACCAGTACGCCCCCCTCATCGGCCACACCACTATCCGGCCAATCCGCCCGGCCGTCAAGTCGATTGAAAACATTCTTGATCTCGCGCCCGCGGGCGGATTTGATAGGAGCATGTTGACAGGAACCTACACCGCCCTCGTGACCCCCTTCCGCAAGGGGCAGGTGGATTTCGACGCCTTGCGCCGCCTGATCGGACGGCAAATCAGGGCGGGGGTCGATGGCATCGTGCCGGTGGGCACGACCGGCGAATCGCCCACGCTCAGTTACGAAGAGCATATCGAAGTCATTGCGCGCTCGGTCGAATTTGCCGCCGGCAAAATCAAAGTCATGGCCGGCAGCGGCGGCAATTCCACCCGGGAAGCAATTTATTTGACTGTCGAGGCCGAAAAAGCGGGCGCGGATTCGTCCCTGCAAGTGGCCCCGTATTACAACCGGCCCACGCAGGAGGGGCTTTTCCAGCATTTCCTGGAAATCAGCCGGGCCACCAAATTGCCGGTGATCCTTTACAACGTTCCTTCGCGTTGCGGGGTGGAGATCGCGGTCGAGACGGTGCGGCGGCTGGCGGCCCTCACGCCCCGCCTCGCGGGCATCAAGGAAGCCGGCGGCAATCCGGATCGGGTGAGCCAACTGCGCGCCGCCCTCGGCGGCCGATTCTCCATTTTCTCCGGCGACGATTCCCTGACGGTGCCGTTCATGGCCTTGGGGGCGCACGGCGTCATCAGCGTGGCGTCCAACATCATTCCAAGGCAGGTGGCGCAAATGGTCCGGGCCTGCGCCCGCGGGGATTTCGCCGCGGCCCTTAAATTGTACGACCGCTATTACCCGGTATTTAAAGACCTGTTTATCGAGACCAATCCGGTGCCCGTCAAGGCGGCGGCGGCCATGCTGGGCCAGATGGCGGAGGAATACCGCCTGCCGTTGACGCCGTTGAGCGAGAAAAACCGCGCCAGCCTCAAAGCGTCCCTGATGCATTGCGGCATCCTCAAACCATGACCAGAATCATCATTGCCGGCGCCAAGGGCAGAATGGGGCAGGTCCTTTTGCGGGCCGCGGAGAAATTTCCCGCAGTGACGGTGGCCGCGCAAATTGATCTCGGACAAGACCTGGCCGGGGTGATCGAGGGCGCCGACGTGGTCGTTGATTTCACGGCTCATGAGGCCACCCTCCCGTTCGCGCGTCTCTGCGCCCGGCACAAAAAGGCCATGGTCATCGGAACCACCGGACACACGGCGGCGGAACGGACGGAGCTGCTGGATGTTTCCCGCCAGGTTCCCATGGTGTGGAGCGCGAATTTTTCCCTGGGAGTGAATGTCTTGTTTTGGTTGACAGGCAAAGCCGCCGGCATTCTCGGACCGGATTACGACCTGGAAATCGTCGAGATGCATCACCGGCTCAAGAAGGACGCGCCCAGCGGGACGGCCCAAACCCTGGCGCAAATCCTGGCGCGGGCGCGGCAACAGCCGTTGGACAAGGTGGCGCGCCATGGCCGCGAAGGCATGGTGGGCGAACGAACGGCCTCGGAAATCGGCATCCACGCCGTGCGCGGCGGCGACGTGGTGGGCGATCACACCGTCATTTTCGCCACAACCGGCGAACGTCTGGAATTGGCCCACAAGGCCTCCAGCCGCGAATGTTTTGCCGGCGGCGCCTTGCGGGCCGCGCAATGGGTTGCGGGCCGGGCACCGGGCCTCTACGACATGCAGGACGTGCTCGGCCTCAAGTGAGCACACCGGAAATCGCGTTCGTCGCGCTCGGCTCCAACCTGGGCGATTCGATCGGCATCGTTTCCAGGGCCATCGCGCAATTGCAATCCTTGTCCGGCAAACCGTTGCGCAAATCCTCCCTGTGGCGCAGCAGTCCGGTGGCTTGTCCCCCCGGCTCGCCGTCCTTTGTCAACGCCGTGGCCGCGCTGGAGCCGCGCGCGGAAGAAACGCCGGTCACTTTGCTGCGTCAATTGCGCGAGTTGGAGAGAGCCTTTGGCCGTCAGCGGAAGACAACGCCCAACCAGCCGCGCCTGCTCGACCTGGATTTGATCGCGTTCGGCTCCAGGACGATGACTTCGCCCGGCTTGGTGCTGCCGCATCCGCGGGCCCATTTGCGCCGCTTTGTCTTGCAGCCGCTCAGCGAGATTGCGCCGGATTTTGTTTTGCCCGGACAGACGAAGACTGCGCAACAATTATTGGAGGCGCTGAAGACCGATGAGTCACTTCACCGGTTATGATCGTGCAGGAGCAAGGAGGCCTATGAGGCCGGCGCAAACTCGCACAGCGCCTCCACGCCGATGGCCGACCCGTCGCGCAGCCAGCCGTCCAGTTGCGCCTGGTCCTTGAGCTGCTGCCCACGCGCGCGCGGCACGACAAAGTAGCGGCAATCCACCTCCGGCAATGCGCTCATGTCGCCCCACAGCTTTTCAAACTGGGCCACAGGAAAGACGTCCTCCTGGCCATGGCCCCACCGCTTCTTGACATCCTTGAGCGTGATGTAGGTGGGCATGCGCGCGGCCAGGGCGCGGATGGCCGCCGCCACCTTGCCGGCATCCGCCAGATCGGCGGCTGTCAATCCGAAAATTCCAAGCAGTTTTTCGAGGTCGATCCACGTGCTGAGTGAGTTGTAGTAGGACAGGCCGAACTCGTCCTCCTCGCGCGGCATGGCCAGGCCCTCCACAAGCCGCGCGCGCCCATCGACGCGGGCCAGCCCGCCGCCGCGGTCTTCCAGGCGGCGCGTAATCACTTCGAACGACAGCGCAGACCCCTGGCGGATGTGCAGACCGAGCAGGCCCGGGTCCAGGTCGGCCCCCAGGGAATCGATGTTGTGCGCCAGCAAATACTTCAAGCGGGGGCGCTCCTGCAGCAGGCGCGCCAGGACGCCGTTGCGCAGCAGGTTGGAAATCTCGTACCAATGCCCCACCGGATGCAGGCATTGGGCGG
>Ga0326728_10024229_pt1 | contig 11022 bp, 3 predicted proteins | sample MB3enrmetagenome_FD_207602 | JGI IMG/M metagenome (GOLD analysis project Ga0326728, IMG submission 207602) | Lab enriched peat soil microbial communities from McLean, Ithaca, NY, United States - MB31MN | ecosystem: Environmental > Terrestrial > Soil > Wetlands > Peat | place: USA: New York... | reverse complement strand
CTTTGCCAGCTCAATTGCAGCAATTCGCCCTCGACCATGGCTTGCGTCATGGCAATAAAGAGATCCAGGATCTCGAAATTGCGCTCTGCGAGGGCAATGTTGAAGGCCTGCATATAGAGCCAATCCCCGGCCAGCACACTCAAGTGATTGCCCCAGCGGGAATTGGTGGAAGGTCGCCCGCGGCGCGTGTCCGCTTCGTCAATCACATCGTCGTGAACGAGCGTGGCGGTGTGGATGAGTTCGACAACGGTTCCCAGGCGAATCGCCGCCTGCCCTTCGAATCCACACAGCTTCGAGGAGAGCAGCACCAGGGCGGGACGAAGCCGCTTGCCGCCGCTGCCGTGCAAGTACTGACCGATCTCGGTGATGGGCTGAACGCTGGAGACGCTCTGCTGGCAAAACTCCTCTTCAACCTTTTGGAGGTCAGCACGCACCAAGTCGAAGACTTCTTTGGTGGTCAGGCTATTGACGGAGGCCAAGTATTAGTTCCCCATCGTCCCATCACTTCTAAGCAGCCGGCACAAGTTTTGCAGGGGACCGCAGAATCAGGTTGCAAATTTAAATACTCCCACAAATTGCACTTGAAGGGAAGCCTGAAGTTCAATTTGACGCTCCCGCCACAACGGTATTGGGATAGTAATAGGCGAGGATTTCCTGAAAGCCCCGTCCTTGCCCGGCCATCCAGGCCGCGCCCAACTGGCAAAGGCCAACGCCGTGCCCTTTGCCGCGACCTTCCACCATCACCGCGTCACCCTGCGGTCGCAATTCGTAATTGTTGCCGGGCACCACGTCCCAGCCCAGGATGCGACCGAGCCTGAGCCGGCCCGCTTCCGAGTGAGCTCGGAGCCCTGCTGCATCTTCGGCCTCGAGGCGCACCTGCCAATGTGGTGAATGCTGCAAGCAGTACTTGCAGGGTACGGAAAAATAGGGATAAGGAGCAGGCGCGAGGCCGACCTCCGCGAGGGTGCGGGTCCTGCCGCCGCAACTGCCGGTGAAAAGCGCGGGTACGGGTGCGCCATCGTAAAGGAGAACCATGCCCTGGGTGGCCGCGGCGGCCTGGGCCGCGCCAGATTGCGAAGATGGCGCTTCGCGAAGGAACTGGCAGTGAGTCGTGTCGCAGAAATCAATCTGCCCGTGGCGCGATCGCGAGGCCAGATAGTATGAACGCGTGGCGACCGCTTGGGCTTTCAAGGCTTCGAGGGAAGCCTCGGGTGCACTTTCTGCGGCTACGGCTGAAGCCACGGCGGTTTCAAGGTCCATTTCCACTACGGCAACCAATTCTTCGATCCGGCACTCGACGTCGAGCCTGCCTCGAAACTGTCTCGCCAGCTTGCCGGGAACGGAGAGAAGGAAATCGGCGCGGTTTGCCGATGCGCTGGTCACACGTACTTCAGTGGCGGCGAAGGTCTCATCCCCGCTTCGTACGCGGATGCGGTCCCCTTCCAGATCCAGGAAGGCCGATGCGCCGCCGGAGAGGCTGACTTGGTGTGAGCCAGTGGCGAGCGTCAGCATCTGCCCCGTCGGGCAGGTGATCTGCAACTGCCGGGGATGAAGAAGGCCAAAGACTCCGATCCGCAAATCCCGGGCGGAGGCGCAAGACGCCACCAGAATAATTATGATCACGGCCGGGACATAGCGTATGTGAATTAGATTCTCCTCTCGGAGTTCTGCGCGCTTGATCCTTAGAGCCGTGGAAATGACCCCTCACCCGTCACGCTTCCCGATGAAGTGCATCGGGACAGCGCGAACCCTGTCCCCTTGGGAGAGGGCAGGTGGGTTCGCTGCTACTCGAGGTTGATCACGCTATTCAACATCCGGCCTCCGAGTTGGGCCGCACGAGCGCCGGGAACACCGTGCACGCGAACGAGCAGGGCCAAGCGAGGCTGGTCCGCAGGGTAAAGCATGAGCACGTAGCCGTCGCCGGGCGCGCGCGGTTGGTGGACGCAAGGGGCGGTCCCTGTCTTGGCCAGGGCGGCGGCTCCGTGAAGATTGAGGCCCACGCCCTCTGCGGTCCCCACCTTGGCCGAGAGAGCCATGCCACGGAGCAGCTCAGCGGCCCCGGCGGCCCGCGGCGTGGCGGCGAGAACGGTGTAGGCGTGCAGGAGTTCCCGAGGGTCAATGCGCCAGGCGCCGCCCAAGCCGATCATCTCCGCCGCGCGGGACGGCGCCTGCCCAATCGAAAAGCCGCAGCGTTGGGCCATGGACTCCACGTCTTCAGGCTTTAAGGTTGAAACAACATTAATGAAATAGGCATTACACGAATACGCTATAGCCGAGCTAATATCCACCTGTCCGTGACCGCGCGGCAGCCAGCAACCGTCCCGCGCCCCGTGGCAAAAATAAGTGGGGTACTGAAAATCGTGTTTCTGCGCGTAGGCCAAGGCGAGGAACGGCTTCACGAGCGAGCCGACCGGCACGGGTTCTGTGATCGCGTCCCAACGGGAGGCAATCAGGCGACGCGTGGCGGCGTCGATCAGGATGTACGACAGGTCGGTGGAACGATATCGCTCCGCCAGCAGGCCGGAGACCGATTGGTCATAGAGCGAAGCCGCAGCCAAGGGAGAGGCCGCGAAAAGGCAAACCAACAGCACCGCGGCAAGCAACCCCTCACCCGTCACGCTCCGGTTGATGAAAACGCCGGCAGCGTGACACCCTCCCCGATTTCTGGGGTCCGATGGACCCCATCGGGGTCCTGAAATCGGACTCCCCAAGGGAGAGAGCTTTCCAACTGCATAGCGCCGGCTTGTTTTTCCCCACCTACGACCTACCACATACCACCTACTGTCTGTTCAACCGATACGTCACCGTCTGCACCACGATTGGGCCGCGGTCCTCGACGACAAGCGACTCAGACTCGATGCTCTCCAGCGATTGGCTCAGGCTCGCCAGGTTTTCGGAAAAGAAAGCCGGCTCCCGGCCCTCTCGGCCCGGCGTGACTCCTCCCGCCTGGCCCAGAGGCATTTCAATCAGCCGCATCATGGTCACGATGTTTTGGCGCTCGGCGGCGTGCTGAAATCCCGCGGCGTAAACCAGTTTCTGACCCTGCACGGCGCCGGGAGGATTCGCTGCGGGGCGGGGCGCGGCGCGTGCCAGCAGCGACTGCAGCATTTCGTCGGAGTTCGCGAGCAAAAGGACTGGTCCCCGCACCGCGACGGCGAGTGGAACCAATCCCTCGAGGTGATAGTAGTCGGCATTTCCTTTGCGGTTCTCCACCCAATTCACACCGATTTGTGACGTCGTCCAGAGGTCTCGAATCGCCGCGCGGAGGGCGTCGCGGGCCGCCTGCACGTCCCAATCCGCCGAGCTGCGAACCAGGATGGCAGTGTGCGGCTCGACAAAAGCGGGCGATCCGGAAGGACGAAGCGAGTGAAACTCCAGAACGGCCTCCAGCGGGGCTGTATTCAGAAGCTTCTTGAGTGCTTCGACGCCGAGGGCTCCCGCTGTCCCCTGGAGCGGGGCGACGTCAATCCGCGTCTCGAGGTCGCTCTCGCTGCCCGCCTGTCCTGGCGTCAAAGCGACGGCAGGCGCGATCTTGGAAGCCACGGTCGGGCCCGCGCGCGGCATCAGAACCTTCTGCTGCACCAGGTCGAGCACCATGTCTGCCGAGGGGTCGTTCCAGGCACGGTAGAGGCCTTCCTGCATGGGAAGCATGCCCAGCAATTCGGCTACAGCGGCACCACGAGGCTGCGCCTCAGCGGGCGGGTTAGTTTTGAGCAGGACGCGATCCTCGCGAATTTCCGTTGCTGAGCGGTGCACGTCCGCGACTTCGGCCGAGTATTGTTTCAGCTCCGAGACGTTGCGTTCGATCCAATAGCTGCGGAAGTGTGGCGACTTTACCAGCAGCGGAAGATTCAATACTATCCGAAGATCGCCAGCCGGCCCGGCTGCCGCTGCGACCGCGCTCTTATACCAAATCTCATCCGGGAGCTTGGGCTGGGATTTGCCGGAGAGCAAGCCCAGCGCGCCGGCCATCAGGTCTTCGCGGGTCGCGAGCAGCAGATAGTCGCCCGAGGTGGCAAACGCCACCAGGCGGTTCTTCTCCGGTTCCGTCCGGACATAATAAGGAACGTCCGCCGCCTTGCGAGGCTCGAACTTCCCACGGTTAGTCCAGAGAATGTTCTGCATGGCGCGGGCGGACGGCATGCGGGTGATGTAGAGGAACTCCAGGTTTCCGATGTCGTAGATCGCGAGCGCCGACGGCCCACCCGCGAGCGAATCCAGCAACGCCATATCCGGCGGAGCGCCCGCAGCCACGGCGAATTGCTGCTGTGCTTCCTGGAGGCGCAGAAAGAGTCGTGAGCGCGAGAAGACTCGGTAATTGTCGCTCTCCAGCCACTTCTGTTTTTCCTTCGAGTTGTTCCAGTCACGGACCAGCGTGGCGAAGTCGGGTGACTCCACGAAAAGCAGCGGCCCCGTGGGCATGAAGGCGGCGAGGGTGGACGACGGCGTGCCAGGCGCCTGGCCGGGCGGGGCCATGGCGAGGGAAACGCTGAGGAAGCAGAGAACCAGCAGAGAAAATCTTTTCATTGCCCTGCACCTCCTCCAGCCGATGGCCCGCTTTGACCGAGCAAGCGGGGTCTGACCAGGACACTCTGCTCGAGGTGATTGGTGATCACCGGCCGACGCTCCTGATCAGCCCGCTCGAGCTTGAGTTGCGCCTGCACGCGCTCGAGCTCGCTGCTCGCCTTCGACCGACCGGAGTTATCGGTGGCGAGCGTGGCGGCAATCTTCCAGAGCCGGACCGCTTCCGTGAGCCGATCGAGCTTCACGAGCGCGCCGGCCAGTTGCGCGGCCAGGAGTGATTTCTGCTCGTCGGTCAACTTCTGGTCGCGCAGAAACCACTTCCACAAGGAATCCGGATAATCGGGCTGACCCGACACTTCCTCAGCGGCTTCGCTTTCCTGCGTGTCGGGCTGCATGACAAGTGTGAGGCTTTGCTCCAGTAAGGGCGTTATGGCCGTTATTGCGAGTTCGTTCTGGTTCGCCGCGGCCGCCGCGTCTGTCAACAGAATGCGCGGCGAAACGCCCTGAGGGCTTTCGTTCGAGGGCTCAGATCCGGGGGCACGCTGCGAGAAGTCCTCGGGACGAATGGCAATCGCATCCAGCAGGAGGCGGATTTTGGTTGCGGGGTCGGCGGCTTCCTGGGCTGCGCGCAGGCGCGCATAGTAAAAGCCCTGCGATTCGGCGGCCGCTGCGGGTCCCTTGCGAATCAGCCATTCAAGCTCAGCGCTGCCCTGACCTGGTGCAGGCGCCTGGAGGGCCGCAAGGGATTCGGCCGCCGAGGCGCGCTTGGCATAAGCAGCACTTGGCGAGGACACCAGCGAGGTGAACAGTTGGATGGCATCGTTTCGCTGCGCATTTGCAACCGCTTCCGCTTGGGCCAGTTTCAATCGGGCGTCCGCGTCCCAGGGGACGGCTTTAACGCGCAGCCTGTAAAACTGCGCGGCCTCCGCCGGGCGCCCCATCTTCACCAGCAGGTCACCGGCCGGGGCGAGGTTTTCAAAAGGCTGGCCCGCCACGAGGTTCATGCGGTCGAGCAGCGCCACCGCGGGAGCGACATTGCCCTGTTGCAAGCGGACTTCTGCAAGCCCCAGGAAGTTCGCCGCCGCAAAATCGCGTGCGTCGATCTGGCGCGCATAGACGAATTCAAGGATGCGGCGAGCGTTCGCCGGGTCCTTTTCCTGCAAACCGATCGCGGCATTGCGGAGGATTTCGAACGAAGGGGCCTTCTCGGGAGCCTGCTCAAAGTGCCGGAGCAGTTCGTCGAGCGTGTTGGACTGGGCCGCGAGGCGAACCATCAGGGGTGCGATCTCAAACCGGCGCGGGTCGCGAAAATCCTCTGGAAGACTATTGAAGGCGTTTCGTGCGTCGTCAGTCCGGCGATGGTCCAGCAAGAATGTAATCCACTCGACTTGCCAATCGTGCAAAGTTTCAAGAGCTGTCGAGTGCTCCGCGCCGAAGGTCTTGACGGCTTGGTCCTGAGCCAAGGCAAGAATCTTCCGATAGACAGGCTCTTTCTGGCCTTCGGGGAACCACCGCGCACGGACGAGCTCCGAGAGGAAACCGATAGGGGATTGGGCGGAGCGCGAAAGGTCAAGAAGCCAATTCGCCCCCGCTGCGGGATCTCCCGCCGCCGCCAGCGCGCCTCGCAAGATCGGCGCGGCGCGGTAACTACCGTTGCGCCGGACGTAGGTGCGCACCACACGCTCCGCATCGTCACGCAAGCGCGGGAATAGTTTCCTTTCGCCGATGTGTTCGAGCGTGACGGGAAGATCGGTCCAGAAAGCGGGCGGCACGGTGCGGCTGTCTTCCTGGGCGCGCAGGGCGACGAACGCGGCCGACCATTCCTTGATGGCATCCTCCTGCTTGCCTTGCTGCCAGAGGACTTGCGCCCTGCCATCGTGCGCGTCGGCGCGCTTGGAATTCAGTTCCAGCGCATGCGCGAGATCGTCCAGCGCAGCGTCGAGTTGGCCCGCTTCGCGGTAATGATCGGCGAGCGCGAAGTAAGCCTGCGAACTCGCGGGAGTCCCTTCCAGGGCGGCCGGCAAGTAATCTTCGGGGTTGCCCTGGTGTGCAATTGAGAGATACTCGCCGTATCGCCCGCCGTAGTAGAACCAGACATCGCCCGCCAGCGTTTCGTCCCGGCTTGGGGGCTTGGCCAGGCGGTCGCCAATGGTGCGCGTATCGAGTGCCTGCTGATAGGCAGAGTTCACAGCGGGCGAAGGATCAGAGAAATAGAGGCCGACAAGGCCCGTGTAGGCACGCGTCCACACAGGCGGCAGGCGATTGCCGCGAGCGGCGATGGCTTGGAGGGCCAGAGTAACTTTTCCGGTTGAGAGCGCCGAAGCCGCAGCCGCGTCGCGCACGCGATCGGTGTCGGCTCCTCGCGCGATGGTCACGAGCCGCTCCGGCGAAGTATTGGACAGCAACTCGAGGTAACGGCGGAGAGGCCTGTCACTCAGGCCTTGTCCCTCGAAGGCCTCCTGAAGCACTCGCAACTCCGCCGCCGTGTTCCCCACCGCCCGGTAGCTCTCTGCGGCCCTTTGGAGAATCAAGTCTTTGCCGGGTTTGTTGGGAAAGACTTTCCAATAGGCTTCGAGCTGCGCCCCGAATTCGTTGAAGCGCATACGCTGCGTTTGCAGCAAAGCCAATCGTGCATCCATAGCCTGGGCCAAGGGCTCGCTGGCGGTGGCCATCATCACCTGGAACCGCCAGCGCGCTTCGAGGTCCGTCAGACCCGCGTATTGAGCCAAGGGAATGAGCGTTTGGTTGAATTCGCTTCCTTCCATTCCTTCTTCCTGCTTGAGAAGGAAGCTGGCGAAGGCAGTGGTTTCTTCGGGCGTGTAGTATTCCTTCACCACGCTGCCCATGGCGGAGAGGCAAGGAGCGAGGTTGGGTTCGATTTTCTGGTTCCTCGCCGCGTGTGCGGCCTCGCGCAAGCGCGTGTAGGCCGTTGTGTAATCACGCAGGCGAGTGAGGATTGTTACGTAGGTAATCATCCCAGATTGCAGGGGCGGTTCGAGAACTGCCGCTGCTCCTGCCAGCGTCGCTGCTCGCTCCGCGAATTGGCGCGCCTGATCGAGCATATTCCAGTTGGTCAAGCGTTCGGCAACGGCGAAATAGAGCTCGGGTTTCTCGGGCCGGCCTTCAATCAACGCTTTCCGCAGCGCCGCGACGGCCGCATCGGTGCGGCCTTGGCGCGCCCAGAGTTCCGCTACCTTCTCCATCCAAACGGGATTCTGGTAAGCGAGCTCGTAGAGGCGCGAGTAGCTCTTGATAGCATCGTCAAAACGCGTCAAGCGTTCCTCAAGGCCGGCTTGGGCGGCCAGCAGGTCCGTGCTGTCGGGCCGGATAGCGCGGGCGCGCGAGTAGGAAGCGATGGCCGCGGGGTAATCTTCGAAGAAAGCGTCGATGCGCGCCACGACCATGGGCCAGCGGAAATCCTTGGGGGAATCGGCGGCGGTCTTGGTGTAGTAGTCAAGCAGTTGCCTGCGCCGGCCGTTGCGGCCGGCGAAGCCTGCGGCCTCCTGAACCAGTCCTTCGTCACCCGGAAACTTGTTGATGATTTCGATGTACTGGTCGACGGCGCCGGCAAAATCCTTCAAACGGGCCAGCGCGGGAATGAGCCCGCGACGGAGGGCCGCGATGCGAGCCGTCTTTTCATCAGCAGGCAGATTCGAGTCGCGGAAGGCCTGGATTTTGGCAAGATAAAAGTCGCGCAGAGACTTGTCGTCGCCTTCGCGCGCGTAGGTGTCCGCCATGGCCGCCAGGTATTCGGCGTTGTACGGCTGATCCTGGAGCAGAGCGGTCAGCAATTCGCGGGCGCGCGCGTATTCCTTGACTTCCGCGGCTTTCGCTGCCGCCTCGAAGCTGAGTTGCCTGCCGAGATCGGCGTAGGCCGCTTTGCTCGCTTTCACCAGCGTGTCGATGGCGGGGTCCCACATCTTGTTGCGCCAGTAGAAATCGACCGTGGAGCGGACCACACCCAGTAGCAGCGGATTCTCGCTATAGACACTCTCCATTAACGCGCGAGCCTGCTCGACCTGGTTCTTCGATTCGTAGAAGCGGGCAAGTTGCAGGCGAAGCTGGAGCTTTTCGACCGGGTCCGCCAGTAGAGCAATTTCGCGCTCGAGGATAAGGATGCGATCGTTGTCGAAACCGTAGCGTTCTGCCACCGGTTGAATCTGCGCAAGAAGCTCGAGCGACGAAGTCTCCTGCGCCAGATGGGTCAGAAAAGCTTCGAGATCGGGGCGGCGGTTGAGCGCCTCGAGTAGGTCTAGGCGCAGTGAGACTGCATTCCAGCCGGGGTTCGCGCCCCCGGCTGCCTTCTCGGTCGCCTGCTCGATCGTGGCGCGCAGATTTGAACGCTTGACCAGGCGCAAAAGCCGCGCCCGCGCCGGCGAGTCGGCCGTCGAACCCAGCGCGCCAATCAAGTATTCGCCGACCGCGCGCTGGTAGTCCCGTTGGCCTTCGTACACTGCTCCCGCCTCATAAGCGAAGAGGGCCGGATTCGAGAATTCCTTGCGCGCGTCATTAATCACTCGCAACGTGTCTCCGTAGAGAAAGTAGTCCCAGAACACCGTCGCCGACTCGAGGTAAGCGTCGGGATTGCCGGGCTCGAGCCCGGGCACGCGATTCCAATATGGACGCGCCTTGGCAAACAACTCGCGGTCGGCGTAAATGTCGCCGATGCCAACCAGAACGTTGCGATTGCCCGGGTTGGCCTTCGCGAGGGTCTCTTCAATCGATGCGGCCGTCGCAGTGTCCTGTGGATTAAAGGCGGCAAGCGACCGGAAGAGGGAAGAGGCGCGCCTGCCCATTTCGAAGTCGGCCGGATAAGCCTCCGCAATCGCTTTGCTTGGCGGGGCCGCGGCCTCAAAGTGCGAGCGCCAGATTTCCGCCTCGGCCACGAACTGCACGGCGACGGGATTCGCTTGAATCAACGCGCCCCATTGCCCGGACGCGGCTTGGGGATTCGAGGCGCGGACCGCTTGAAGCTCAGAATCGAGCCGGCCGCCGCTGGCCAGATAAGCGAAGAGCGCCGAGCGCATAGTGTCGTCATAGAACCAGTACTGGCGGATCAAGGCGTCCCAGGCCTGCCGGTTGTAGGTCTGCTTCGAGCGGAAGGCTTCCAGCAGGTTCCGCACAAAGGTAAGATTGTGAGGAAACCGCTGGTGGGCGTAAAGGTTCAACTGCACGTACATCTGGGGCACGACTGGCCCGCTCCAAACTACCGATCGGAAGTATTCCTCGAGCTCGGTGCCGGAGAAAGTCTGGATCACCTGCCGGGAGAGTTCCTCGAATTGCTGCCGTTCGTGCCGCCGCAAATACCAGCGGGCCAGCTTCTGGTACCACGAGCGATCGGGAAACTGCTGGAGGGCCTTTTTGTAAACGGCCTCGATGCGCTCGTCCATGCGGTTCTGCTCGAGGAAGGTGGCCAGCCGTTCGTAGAGCCCGGGGTCGTTGGGATTGTGGTCCATTTCACGCCGGAAAAGGTCCAGCACGGCAAGCGGCTTTCCTAGAGCGACCAGGCGCGAGATGTAGCGTTCCAGGACTTGCGAGTATTCCGGCGAGCGTGCTTCGCCCGAATGAGCAGGCGGAGTGCGCGTTGCCCGGAGGCGGGACTGGAAGGGCAGGCGGCGACGAGGCCGGAGCACTTGCGGACCTGTGGCTGACTGGCCGCCTGTCGAGACGGAGGGCTCGCTTACTTCATCCAAGGGTTGCCCACCCCCAACCTCTTCGCCTTCGGATTCCTCCGTCTGTCCCGGCTGTGGCGCCGTCGAAGCGTTGACGCGGGCGCCCTCGCCGAGCGGGACGTGATCGGCGCGCGCGGCCAGCTCGCCCAGTAGCTGGTCGTAGAGCGCGAGTTCCTCCTTCTCCATGTCCTTGCGTGCGTAGGAATCAGCCGTCAGCATGGCGATATGCACGCGCTGCGGCGTCCTGGGGAAAGCGCTCAGGAACTGGCGGCCTTCTCGCAAGATGGCATCGTCCATCCCATAGACGGCATAGGCATCCAGCAGACTGGCGTGGAGTCCGCCGCGCTCGGCCGACTGCGGAAAGCGATTGTCGAACAGCGCGACGAGCTCGGCGGCACGGGCGCGATGAAAATACGCCACGGAGGTCCCCTCGGCCTGCGAGTATTGAAAGGCGGGCGACTGGGAGTTCAGCAGCAACGAGAGGACTCCATTCAAAAAGCCTGGATAAGGATCCATGGCGCCGATGTCACGGAGGAAAGAGATCGAGTTGTTGCCGAATTCGATTGGCTGCTCAGGGGCAGCGAGAAGAAGATTGGCAATTCCGGCGAGAGCCTTTCCCTGAAGCGAGGGCTCGACGCCCGGCAAGCTGTACAGAGCGTAATAACACCGTGCGGCTTCGTTGTATGCGTGGATGCCGTCCAGGAGGCGCGCGAGCGTCCAGAGTTGGTCTTCCTTCCAGGCGGCATTGGTTCTCTCCATGCGCAGCCGATACTCGACGAGCGCGCGCTGCGCTTCGGCCGCATTGCCCTGCTGCTGGTAGTAATAA
>Ga0326728_10024228_pt1 | contig 11023 bp, 8 predicted proteins | sample MB3enrmetagenome_FD_207602 | JGI IMG/M metagenome (GOLD analysis project Ga0326728, IMG submission 207602) | Lab enriched peat soil microbial communities from McLean, Ithaca, NY, United States - MB31MN | ecosystem: Environmental > Terrestrial > Soil > Wetlands > Peat | place: USA: New York... | reverse complement strand
TTGGCCTAGTGCCTCTCCGGCTATAGCGAGTAGCGCCGCGCTGCCTTTATTTACGGCGAAGAGCCGCGCGGCGGTAGTACATACGGATCCGCGTTCGCTGTCATTGGACCCACCTGTGTACCCTTGAGAATACAGGAGCGATGTTTGTGTTAGCCCGTCCCCCTCACGACCGCAATTTGGCGAGTAACGCATCCAGCACGCTCAGCAGTTTGCTAAGGGTTTCTTGGCGCTCAGGGTTGCTTTCCCTGGTGTAAACCCGCAGTGCCTCGGCGGCACTCGCTTGCGCGGCGTGCAAGAGATCCTTTGCCTCTTCCCCTGCCCCGCCCTCGAATCGGGCTACACCAAGGGCAACGTAAGTGCGCGCTAAGTTCGATTGGGTTGTGGCGTAATCTTCCGGAAGGGCTGCAAAGGTAAACACCTGCAACGCTTCGCGAAAAGCGCCGATAGCTAAGTTGAGGTTCGCTTCCTTGTCCCGCACTTTGGCCAAGGTGCGATACGCGTTGCCAAGGTTGTTCTGGATTGCAGCGTACTGCTGCGGGAAGGCCTGGATGGTGTGAACTCGCAGGGCTTCCCTGTGTGCCTCGATGGTCAGACGGAGGTTTCCTTCTTTATCCTGCACTTCGGCGAGGTCGCGATACGCGTTGCCTAGGTTGCTCTGGATCATAGCATGGTCCTGCGGGAAGGCCTCGAAGGTATTCACGCGCAGGGCTTCCCCGTATGCCTTGATTGACAGTCCGAGGTTCGCTTCCTTGTCCCGCACCCCGGCCAGATTGCGATACGCGTTACCCAAGTTGTTCTGGGTCGTGGCATAGTGCTGGGGGAAGGACTCGAATGTATAGACCCGCAGGGTCTCATCAAGGGCCTTGATGGCCAGAACAAGGTTCGCTTCCTTGTCCCGCACTTCGGCCAAACCGCTATAGGCGATGCCCAGGTTGTTCTGGGTTGTGGCATAGCACTGCGGGAAGGCCTCGAGGGTGTAGACCCGCAGAGCTTCCTCGGACGCCTGGAGGGCGTGCCCGAGGTTTGCTTCCTTGTCCCGCACTTCCGCGAGCTCGCGGTATGCGGCGCCCAGATTGCTCTGGCCCATAGCATAGTCCTGCGGGAAGGCCTTTAAGGTATAGACCCGCAGGGCTTCCTTACAGGCCTTGATGGCCAGAACGAGGTTCACTTCTTTGTCCCGAACTTCAGCGAGTCCGCGGTACGCGGTGCCCAGATTGCCCTGGGCCATGGCATGGTCCCGCGGAAAGGCCTTTAGGGTATGGACCCGCAGGGCTTCCTCAAAGGCCTTGATCGCCAGAACGAGGTTCTCTTCCTTGTCCCGAACTTCCGCCAAACCGCTATAGGCGTTGCCCAAGTTGTTTTGGGTCACTGCATAGTTCTTCGGCGAGGCCTTGAAAGTTCGAACCCGCAGGGCTTCCTCAAAGGCATTAATGGCCAGACCGAGGCTCTTTTCCTTATCCCGCACTTCGGCCAGATTGCGATACGCGTTACCCAAGTTGTTCTGGGTCCCCGCATAACCCTGCGCGAAGGCCTCGAAGGTATAGATACGCAGGCAATCTTTGAAGGCCTTGATGGCCAGTCCGAAGTTCGCTTCCATCTCCCGGATCTCTCCCAAGCGGCAATATGTGATCCCGAGGCTGTTTTGCAAATTGGCGTGACGCAAACGATAGCTCTGAGGGGTGAAGAAACTCAGTGCCTTTCTGTAAGCTCCAATCGCCCGGCACAGATTCTCTTCCTTCCTTTCCGCCTTAACTTCGGCGATTCGGCGGTAATTGTCACCGGCCTTCTCGGCGAGCTCTGCGAGCGTCGAGGTTATCTTGCTCATTGGCCAAAAGCCTCTTCGGCAGCAGTCTCCAACTCCCGCACGGATTCATTGAAAACGTCCGCCGCGGCACGGTAAATCCTTTCCGTGCAATACTGCGTCATCATCGCGAGGTAGTCCATGGCGACGATGATGCCTTCGGGGTCCTTATGCGTAGCGGCGTATCGGCCCAGGCGCATGCCAAGACCCGCGAACTTTCGCGCGAGTTCCAGATTGCCCTCAGTTTTTGCCAGTTCAGATTTGGCATGGTCAGCGAGCCCGCGCACCGCCAGCGCCAGCTGACGCACAAGGCCTTCATTGATGGCTTTGCGCATGAAATCTTCCAATCCCTCGTACTCGCCTTTATCAAGAAGCCAAGTGATGAAACTACGGGACTCCAAGCTCCTGAGCACGGCGAGCGTAAACGGTACGGTGTAAAGCAACGCCGTGCATGCAAATAATACGCCAAGGTCCGCGCCCCGTTGCTGCCACATGGTGTGAAGGTAAAGAAGCCCCGAACGTGCGAGGCTAACGAAACAAACCAGAATCCCTAAACCGAACACGGCTACGGCACCCCAAAGCCAGGGATCACGAATCCGGTAGGCCACCACTCGGGGGGTAAAGGTCTGGGCGGCAAGTTGGGTGGCCACGAGCGTGGCAGTGACGAGAAGCGCCAGGATACTCGCCAAAGCCTCTGCCAGAGTGGAAAAAAGGTAGAGGCGGTTTGAAGCGTCGCCGATGTCCCCGGAGTAAAGCTGAAGTCGCCCGGCCAGGCAGGCGACAGCAACAACCAGGAATGCCACTCCGAGGACGACGGCCCACCAGTGCTCAAGGCGCCTAGAGCGAGCCCAGTTGAGAAGCCTGCGGCCGGTGCGTTCCAACCATTTACGGAGCCTGGCAGCGCGAGACGCTACGCGGGGCTTCGCGGACGAAATTGTTGTTGCGGGCTGTGGAGAGGGACTGCGGTCGGTTGCCATGCCGGTAACCTTCCGGGACGCGGCTCCTGGAGGTGAAGCGTCGTTACGGGCCGGTCAGCAACGCGGCCGGTTCAAGGCAAGGTAATTGATCGACTGTGAAATGTCAACAGGGAAGGAAAATGGAGCGCAGTGAGTGCCTGCCGTCATCGGCCTGGCCGGATTCGTAAAGGGCAGTGGCAAGTGGTGAGTGGCTAGTGGCTAGCGTCAGGAAAAGACGAAATCCTCGCGGTTCGCGACCCTTTACAGCGCCACCGGGCGGTTGCCAACCGCAATCTGCTCGGCGAGGAAGACCGCACCATAAGGAGGATTTCACCACCAAGACACCAAGTCACCAAGAAGGCGGCAGAGAAGAGAAGTCGACAAGCCAAGACTGTTGACCGGGACTCGGCTACTCGACCCTCAGCTTTCTTGGTGCCTTTGTGGCTTGGTGGTGGAAAGAAATCAGTGATCCGAGGCGCTTTCACCGCGTCCGTACCCGCTCGCGGAGTGCCGTGATCAAGCCTTTCTTGCGAATTTCGGCAATCGAGACCTCAATCTTGGGACCTCGGGCAGCGGCAAGCAGTTCCTGTTCCAGGTTGGCCATGCGGTTGTAGCGGCGATCTCCGATCGCCGGTCGGTAGGGGCACGCCATGGCGTGCCCGTACGACGGCGGTCGGAGACCGCCGCTACAGGAGAATGCGGCGCGCCGTCGCTTGGATTAGCCTGAACGCGGCGGGTTGCGATATATTAAGAGCCCGCGACGATGAGCGACTCCGAGGACATCCAGAATGACGGCAGGGAAGCGAAGCTTGCCGACCAACTGCACGGGCGGCGAGGCCTGCCGGCGGCGGCGATCATTACGGCCACGTTTATCGCTTATGCCGCCACGCTGCGCTTCGGTTTTGTCTATGACGACCACATCCTGATCGAGGGGAACGACGCCATCCGCTCCTGGCGTTACCTGCCCACCTATTTCAACTCGCACATCTGGAGCTGGCGGTATCCCCACCTGCTCTCGAACGCTTACCGGCCGCTGCTGATGATCTGGTTGGGGCTGAACGACGCGTTGTTTGGGCTGCACCCGTGGGGTTGGCACCTCACTTCCGTGGCCATCCACATCGCCGTAAGCTACCTCGTCTATCGCCTGGCCCTCCGAGTGCTGCGCGACGCGTGGTGGGCGCTTTTCTGCGGGCTGGTGTTTGGGCTGCAACCCGTCCACATTGAGGTGGTGGCGTGCGTCTCCGGGGTGGATTTTCCGCTTTCCACCTTCTTCGTTCTGGCCGCGGTCCTCGCCTGGTGGCGCAGCCGCGAGTCGGAGCGGAAGGCGGCGTGGCTCGTGGCTTCCATGGTGCTCTGCGCCGCTGCGCTGCTTTCCAAAGAGACCAGCCTGATGCTGCCGGTCCTGATCGGAGGCATCGCTTGGATTTACGATGAGGGCAGGGAAGCCAGCACATGGGCGAGGGTGCGATCGGCGCTGGCCGCGGCCGCTCCGTTTCTGGCTGTCACGCTCGCCTATCTGCCGCTGCGCATTTGGGCGCTGAAGGGATTTATCCACCCGGCGACGCGCCTTGAGCCTTCTACGGCCTTCCTGACCGTCCCCTCGGTGGCGCTCTTTTACCTGCGCCTGCTGGTGTGGCCCTTCCGCTTGAGTTGCTACTACGACACGCCCTATGTTTCCGCGCCTACGCTCGCTCACTTCGCGCTGCCGCTTGCTGTGATTCTAGCCGTGGGTGCGGTACTGATTTATGTGTATATACGGCTGCGCACCACGGACCCAGGGCAGGCGCGGGCGCTGGCATTGGCAATCCTTTGGTTGGGAGTTTTCCTCGCCCCGGCGCTCAATTTAAGGCTGCTTCCGGAAGGGGAAATCGTGCACGACCGCTATGTCTACCTGCCCTCGGTGGGTTTCGCGCTGCTGCTCGGGTGGGTGTTCCGGCAGGCGTTTCGTTCCGGCCGACGTCCGCAGGCGCCGCCGGCTTGGGGGATTTGGGCGGGCATCGCGGCTTGCGGCCTGATGGCCTACTCGACCATGAGCCAGAGCCTTTATTGGTCGGATGACCTTTCCCTGAATTACCATGCCCACGAAATCGCTCCGCACAACGTCGACGCCATGGCCAGCCTGGGGGCGGCGGTGGCGGCGCGCGGCCTCGACTCGGCCGCGATGGGGCTATACAAGCAGGCGCTCGAAATCCGGCCGGACCTCTGGCGGGGGAACCTCAACCTGGCGTACCTCTATTACGCCCATGGCGATTTTCCCCAGGCCGCTCAGTACTTTGCGCGAGCGTGCGCCGCGGATCCCTCGGACGGGGACCAGTTCCTGTACCTGGGCATGTCTTTGCTGCGGATGGGGCACCCCAGCGAGGCGGAAAAGGCCGTCCGGACCGCCTTGATGGTCCGCCCGCAAGGGAAGAACTACCACTTGGGGCTGGGGATGGTTCTGCGGCAGGAGGGGCGGCTCGCCGAGGCAAAACAGGAAATTGCCGCTGAGATTTCCCAAGACCCCCAAAACGCGCAAGCGCGAACCCTGCTGGAGGAAGTCACCCGGCGGATGCAAGCTGCCGCCGAGAAGCCGTCTGCCGACCAAGGACAAAAAGTCCTCTCGCCTAATTTAAAGTAACACTTATTAAAAACCGTCTAACTTATTGATAAATATACACAACATGTGTTATTATTTGAGGGTTTCCGCTATTCGAATTGGTTCGTGGCCGCGCCGATACACTCCCCGACCCGTCACTCCATCAGCTTCATAATAAAGCCCTTCCATCTACGAGATTCACCCATTAGTGGGGATTTGCGGAATATCCATAATGCAGGTTGGAGTTCGACCCTGAAACCTTCCAAATACGCAGACCCAATTGTCCCGACCTTTAAGTCTTGAGGCGCAACAGCAGGTAAGTTCCGGCCAGGCCGAAAAGGATGTCCGGTGACCAGGCGGCCATGGCCGGCGGGAGCTGGCTCAGGTTGCCCATGGCTTCAAAGAGGCTGGAGGTTGACCAGTAGACGATGGCGATGCCGATGCTCAAGGCGACGCCGGTCAGAGCGCCCTTGCCGCCCATGGTGAAGGAGAAGGGAATTCCGATGAGGGTCACCACGAAGGCGATGAGGGGATAGGAAAACTTGCGGTAGAACTGCACGGAAAGCCGCACCACGTCGAAACCGCTTTGGCTGAGGTCGGCAATGTAGCGGCGCAATTCGAGCGCGCTCATTTGTTCCGAGGGTTTGACTTCCTTTTTGAAGTAGGCGGGCTCTTCCGTTAATTCCTTGAACGTGGCTACGGAGAACTGCATGTAGTGTGTGACCCGGTCGCCATTCAGGTCCCGTGACCAACCGTTTTCCAGGATCCAGCCGTGGATGGGGTCTTCCCAAAAAGCGCGCGCCGCTTGCAACCGGCGGGTCATACGGAAAGTGGCGGGGTCGAATTCGAAGACGGAGAGATTGGCGAAGACATTCTTGTCAGGGTCGAAAAACGTGTAGTTGTAGATGCGGCTGGAGCTCCCAAAAATCCACTGATGATCGGGCCGGAAGAAGGTCTGGGCGGGCTTGCCCTTGATCTGATTGCGCAAGCCGTTCTGGCGCTGGTTGGTTTCCGGCAGCACGCGGTCGGCAAACACAAACATGCCCGCGCTGAGCAATGCCGTCAAGGCCAGCACGGGAACTGAAAGCCGGTAGAGGCTGACCCCGGCGGATTTGATGGCAATGACCTGGTTGGTTTTGGTCAGCAGGCCGAAGTTTACCAGGGTCGCCACCAGAATGCTGAGCGGCAACATCAGGTAGACAACTTGGGGAAGGAGAAAGCGGTAATAGTCCACCACCACGCGGGCGGAAACCTGGTTGCGAACGATGTCACCCAGCACCTGGAAGAAATCGAAGATGACGTACACACCCGTGAAGGCGGTGAGGAGCAGCACGAAATAGAATATCCAGCCGCTGATGACGTAGATATCCAGGATTTGCAGGAATCGCCCGCCGACTTTGGCCGGCGCCGGCAGGGCGTGGGGGTGTGGCGAATGGCTCCGGCGGGCGCGCCACTGCTGCCAGCGCTTCACGATGTCATCGAACGCATCCTGGAAGCCCAACATGCGGGTGCGCACGTGGTGAACGTTGGAGAGCATGAAAATGCCGGCCACGGCAAACAGCACGTTGGCCAGCCAGAACCCAATGAGGGGTGAGACGCGCCCTTGAATGGCAAAGCTCCGGCCGAAGGCCATCAGGATGTAGTACACGAACACCAGCAGGATGCTAAGCATCAGGCCCACGGATTTGCCGCCCTTGCGCGTGGAAATTCCCAGCGGGATGCCCACCAGCGCCAGTACGATGGCGGCCACCGGCAGGGCCAGGCGGTAATGCAATTCCACCAGGGCGGGCTGGCGATCGCGGGGGTGGTGAATGTTCTGCCAAAGCTGTGTGAGGTTGAGATATTGTGGCGATCGGCGTTCTGCCGCCGCGCCGCCGGGATCAATGTCAATGGGTCGTTCCGTATCCGTGAAGGAAGCAATGGAATATTCTTCCGGGCGCTGCGGGTCGTATTCGTGCGTGGTGCCCTGCTCGAGGTGCAGCACAAAGCGGTTGCGGGCGGCTTCGTTGACAAGCACTCCGCTTTCCGCTAACGTAACCTTGGCTTGGTTGTGCTGGGTCAAATCCGCAATGAACACGTTGCGCCAGCTTGACCGGGAGCCGGTCACATCCCCCAGGTAAAGCAGAAGATTGGGGAAGCGCTCAATGAACACGCGCGGCTGAATCTCGTAGGGCACCTGGCTGGCTTCCAGGCCGGATTCCATGCGGTTCATCTTGCGTGAGGCCTGGGGGGCGAGGAAGAGGGTCATCCAAAGGCTCACGGCCCAGCCGGTGACCGCCAGGAGCATGACGGGCCGCACAAAGGCGCCCAGGCCGATTCCGGAAGCGCGCGCCGCGATGACCTCGCCGTCCGCGGCCATGCGGCTCAGCCCGATGAGCGTCCCCACCAGCACGGCCATGGGGATGGTCAGCATCAGAATGCTGGGAACAGGCAGAAGGAACAGCGTCGCCATGTCGCGCAAGGGGACGTTGTGCCGCACCACCAGTTCCAAGAGATTGCCCAACTGGCGGATGAAGATCGTGAAGGTGAAGACCAGCAGCCCCAGCAGCGAGTAGGAGAAGATCTCTTTCAGAATGTAGCGGGTCAGAATCCGCATAAGCTCAAACAGGGGACGCGGCTCACGCGAGCATTGCAGCGCTTACCGGGCAAGCCGTCCTCTGTGATGCTAGCACACCGATTTCGGTTGCGTAAAGGAATTGACCTCTAGCCTCATGCCTCCAACCTACCTCATGCTTCTCTGGCACATGCACCAGCCCTTCTACAAGGACTTGGCCGACGATGTTTACACCATGCCTTGGACCCGGCTGCATTCCTTGAAGGACTACTTTGGCATGGTGGCGGTGATGCGCGATTTCCCCTCCGTGCACGCCACTTTCAATCTGGTGCCCTCGCTGGTCTTGCAGATTGAGGATTACGCCCGCGACACGGCGCGCGAGCCCGCCTACGATTTGGCCTTCAAGCCAGTCAGTGACATGACGGCCGCCGACCGCGAGGCCTTGCTCATCTCCGCCTTTCAGATCAACTACGACAATCTGCTCAACCGTTACCCGCGCTTCCGCGAACTGTGGGAGAAGTCGCAGAAGTCCGGTTTGGCCACGGCGGCCAGGGTATTCGCGCCGCAAGATATTGTCGACCTTCAGGTGCTCTCGCAAGTGGCCTGGTTCGACGAGATTTTCCTGGAGAGCGACCCGGAAGTAGTGCGCCTGGTGAAAAAGGAAAGGGGCTATAGCGAAAACGACAAGGCCGTTGTTCGCAAGAAGGAAATCGAACTCTTTAACGTCACGCTGGAAGAATACCGCAAGGCTGCCGAGCGCGGCCAAATCGAGATTTCCACTTCTCCCTTTTACCACCCCATCCTGCCGCTGCTTTGCGACACAGCCATCGCGCAGGAATCGCACCCGGGCGTGAAGCTGCCGCGCCATCGCTTCCGGCACCCGGAGGACGCGCGCGACCAGTTGCGCGGTGCGGTGGCGCTGCACGAGCGGGTTTTTGGACGCCGGCCGCAGGGGCTGTGGCCGAGCGAAGGAAGCGTTTCCGACGAAGTTCTGCGCCTGGCCGCCGAGGAGGGTTTCACGTGGGCGGCGACGGACGAAGGGGTGCTGGGGCGCACCAGGCAAATGGGATTTTACCGCCGCGGCGATGGCACGCTGCAGGGCGGGGAAGAACTCTATCGACCCCAAGCCCTTACGACGGAGGGGAAGTCCATCTCCCTTTTCTTTCGTGACCACCAGCTTTCCGATTTGATCGGCTTTGTGTACTCCCGCATGGACCCCCGGGCGGCCGCGGCCGACCTGTACCAGCGCATCAAAGCCGCCGGACGAAGCACGGGCCGGCGTCCGGCGGTGGTTTCTGTGATTCTGGATGGCGAAAACGCCTGGGAGTATTACCCCCGCAACGGGCGGGAATTCCTGAAAGCCTTCTACGGGCGCATCGCGGCTGACCCGGACCTGCGCGCCGTGACGGCCAGCGAGGCGCTGAAGGTGACCGAGCAGGGGGCCCTGACGCATATAGTTCCCGGCTCATGGATCAACGCCAACTACGACATCTGGATTGGCGCCGACGAGGACAACCGCGCGTGGGACCTGCTCAGCGAGGCGCGTGATTTCTACGCACAGCACGCGGTAAGTCCCCAGGTCTCGCCTGAAAACCGCCGCCGGGCGCAGCAGGAACTGTGGGTGGCGGAGGGAAGCGACTGGTGTTGGTGGTATGGGCCTGAGCACTCCACCGCCAACGACGAAGAGTTCGACATGCTCTACCGCAAGCACCTGAGCAATATTTACCGCCTGCTGGGAGGCTCGCCCACGGATGATCTGGCGGCGCCCATCAAGCGTCCGCGCGTGCACGCCCTCACGGTGGCGCCCTCCGCGCAGATTCACCCCACAATTGATGGCCGGGTCACCACTTATTTCGAGTGGATGGGCGCGGGGCTTTGCCAGCCCGACTACCGCTCCGGCTCCATGCATGGCGTGGCCCAGTTGGTGGAAGCGCTCTATTACGGCTACTGCGACAAGGCGGTCTACTTGCGCGTGGACCTGGGCGAAACTTTCCTGCAGGATCATCCCGACTTCGAAATCCGCGTCAATGTTGACGGCGAGAGCCGGACCAGTTTGCATGCCGCGATTAGCGATGGGCGCGTGAAGGCCGTGGAGTTCTGGAAGGGCGGGGAATCGCTGTTGGTGCCCCTGGGCACCGGCGACCAGGTGCAAGTGTCCTTTCGCCAAATTTTCGAACTCCGGCTCGATTACACTATTCTGGATGTTGCCCCGCACGAACGCATCAGCCTTCAAGTTTCCATCTGGATGAATGGCCTGCCCCTCCAGGTTCTCCCCCAGGAAGGCTGGCTGACCCTCGAGTTGACGGAAGATTTGACCACTTGGTAATGCCCTCCCCCAAGTCATTCCTTGAATCTAGAATGAGAGATTCCTTGCAGGGAGTGCTTTCTTGCCCACGGAAGGCCGCGCTGTGCACCGGCCCTAAAAGCTTTTATAAGACAATTATCCAATATTTGGATATTGACAAATTTTATGATGTAATGTATATTAATTTATCTTACTGAAAGTTCACTGAAAGGATGTGCCACCCATGGAACGCAACGCAACGACGCGACAACGGGCTCCTCTTCCTGCCACTCCCAAGGTCAAGCTAATGCGCCCGACCATTACGGAGAACGACTTGAGGTGCCGTGCCTACGAAATCTACCTCCAACGAGGGCCCAACCCAGGCAACGAGATCGGGGACTGGCTGCAAGCGGAGCGCGAGCTCAAGGCAAATTAACCGGAATTCAGCGTGCTTGGAAAGCACGTATCCACGGTCAGTACACTGCTGACCGTGGGTTTTCCCATGCCCGGTACCTGCCCCGATGGATTCGATAACTCCACCAACAAACTCCACCAACACTCTTGGCCTCGCGATGATCTGGGGATACAATCTGCCCCTCGAATTGGCGGGCCCGGCTTAGGGGTTGGGACCGGACTTGGGATTCCGAGAGGTGCGTATGACGGTTGACCGAAGGCATTTTCTAAAGCAAGCGGGAAGTTACTTGGGCTCGGCGGCGGGAATTTCTCTTGTGCCCGCCGGCGGCAAGGCGTGGAGTGCGCCGGCGTCATCCGCGTTGGCTGGAGGCAATCCCGCCACGGGTGAAGAGTGGCTGAATCTCAGCGAGGCGAAACTTTTTGTCCCGCCGGGCCTCTC
>Ga0326728_10024227_pt1 | contig 11023 bp, 12 predicted proteins | sample MB3enrmetagenome_FD_207602 | JGI IMG/M metagenome (GOLD analysis project Ga0326728, IMG submission 207602) | Lab enriched peat soil microbial communities from McLean, Ithaca, NY, United States - MB31MN | ecosystem: Environmental > Terrestrial > Soil > Wetlands > Peat | place: USA: New York... | reverse complement strand
GGCCCCCTCACCATGTACCTCGCCGGTTGCGCCACAACCATGCCCTACAAGCTCCCCAATTACAAGTACGACGCTTGGCGGGTCTTCACCAACAACCCCGTCTCCGCCGCCATGCGCGGCCACGGCTTCACCCATACCCGCTTCGCGTGCGACATCCAGATGGGAATGCTCGCCGAGGAGCTTGGCATCGACCCTGTCGAGATCAAGATGCGCAACGCCATCGACAACCCCAAGAGGGGAGAGGAGTACCGTACCATCAATGGCATCTCCTTCAAGACGTGCGGCCTCAAGGAGGCCCTGAAGTCGGTTGTCGAGGAGCACCTCTGGGCTGACAAGGAGAGTATGGAGAAAGAGAAAGGACCGATCTCGTACGGGGTCGGCTTATCGGGCACCACGTACCAGGGAGGAGCCAGGCAGCTCGGTCACCAGTCGTGCGCGGCCATCGTGAGGATCTGCGAGGACGGCACGGTCAATCTCATCACGGGCGCCACGGACTGCGGCCAGGGCTCCGACACCGTCCTTGCCATGATCGCGGCGGAGGAGCTGGGGGCGCGCTACGAAGACATCTCCCTCAAGCGCGTGGACAGCGCCTACACCCCGGTCGATCCGGGGAGCTACGGGAGCAGGGTCACCCTCCTCGCGGGTCAGGCCACACAGCTGGCGGCCCGGGATGCGAAGAAGCAGCTCATGCAAGCAGCGGCATCCGCATGGGGCGTCGCGCCCGAGGAGGTCGAGATCAGAGCCGGCTTTGCCTATCCGAGATCGAAGCCGGACAAGCGGATCTCCTTCGAAAAGCTGGCGAAGATCGCCTGCTACGAAGGCTCGGGGGCGGTGGTCCTCGGGAGGGGCCATTCCTCGTACGGCCTCGAGCAGATAGACTTCAACACCGGCACGGGGAACGGGGGCACCTCCTACAGCTTCACGGCCCAAACCGTGCGCCTCGGCGTCGACAGGGAGACCGGCAAGGTCGACGTGACCGACTTCACCATCGCCCACGACGGGGGCGTGCCCCTCCATCCCGTGAGCGTGGAATCGCAGAACGAGGGCGGGGCCGTTCAGGGACAGAGCCAGGCAATGTACGAGCAGTTCGTCATGGAGAAGGGCTTTACGCACAACCGGACCCTCCTCGACTACAAGATGCCCCGGTCTACCGACGTGCCCGACATCAAGGTGATCGACATCATCACGAACGACCCCGACGGCCCCTTCGGTGCAAAAGAGGCATCCGAAGGGAGCATCGTGAGCACACCCCCGGCGCTGGTCGATGCCATCCACGACGCCACGGGCATCTGGTTCAAGGAATTGCCCGTGACCCCGGAGAAGATCGTCAAGGCGCTCAAAGAAAAGGGGAAGTGGCCGGGATAGGGAGGGTTATTGTTTGTCCCCTAGGGGCCCGGCGTACAAAGGCGTACCCCCCCTACTTCTTGAGCGTCGAGTAGTCCCTGAGAAACCGATCGATCCCGATGTCCGTGAGGGGGTGGCTCATGAGCTGCTTGAGTACGCCGAAGGGGATCGTGGCCACGTCCGCGCCCATCATGGCCGCATGGAGCACATGGACGGGATTGCGGACGGATGCGACGATGATCTCCGTTTCGAACCCATAGTTGCCGTATATGGAGATGATCTGTTCCACCATTTCCATCCCCGCCGAGGAGATGTCATCGAGGCGTCCCACGAAGGGGCTCACGTAGCCGGCCCCGGCCTTTGCCGCGATGAGGGCCTGAAGCGGCTGGAAGACGAGGGTTACGTTCGTCTTTATATGCTCGCCTGAGAGCGTCTTGACCGCCTTCATGCCCTCCGCTGTCATGGGGATCTTGACTACCACGTTACCCCCCAGGGACGCGAGGCGCCTTGCCTCCTCCACCATGGTCTGGGCCTCAGGTGAGAGCACTTCGAGGCTCACCGGCCCGGGCACCAGGGAGACTATCTCCCTGACAACATCTTCGGGGTTCTTCTTTTCCTTCGCAAGGAGCGAGGGATTCGTGGTGACACCGTCCACCAGCCCCATCTCTAAGCCTTTCCTTATTTCGTCCACATTGGCGGTATCGATAAAGAATTTCATCCCGTCCTCCTCACTTAGAATCTATATTCTTGGAAAATTCACTGCCCCTCCCGCCTTAAGGAGGTGATAGAGGTAAAAACTGGACGCCTCCAGGCTGCTCGTGGGCATGTACGCATGTTCCAGCGTGTCTCCCCTCGCAAAGCTTCCGTGCCCCTTGAGCAAGACGATCCTCTGTTCTTTGAGCGCCCCGCTCACCGCCCGGGCCGATTCCGGCAGACCCGCGGTGCCGATCGTGCCGATGCTTACAACGTGGACCCTCCCGAGCACATAGTAACCCTCTGAATCAACCGGCGTAAGCTCGTCCTGAAGCATGGACAGAAGCGTCGCATAGGGCGGATGAGCATGGACGACGGCCCCGGCACCGGTCGCATGGTAGATAGCCCTGTGAACCGTCAGCTCCGAGGAGGCGCGGCTGTCAATGGGGTCGGGCCCGACCGGGTCTGCCTCGATCACGTCGTCCCGAGTGATCCGGCCCAGCATGGCCCCTGTCCTGGTGATCCAGATAGCGGCCCCAGTCCGCACGCTCAGGTTGCCGGCGTGGGAGCTGACAAGTCCCCGAAGAAACAGGTCTCTCCCGATGTCACGGAAGGCGGAGAAAGTCGCTTCGTCGAGCATGGGTGTGCCCCACCTTGCATAAGGACTCTTGGCTTCGAATGTGTGTGAGATTAGCACGTACCGCGCGCAGGATGCAAGGGTTTTGGCTCTTAACTTATGGTCCCAGCCGAGCCTATCCGCCCGCCATAATGGCCAGCCGGCAGTATCTCCTCCTCCGGCAGACGTCCGAAGATTTCCAGCCGCTGCTCGTCATTGATTTCGCCCAGGAATTCACTAAGGGGGCGGCCCAGGCGGGGATGGACCAGGCTCGGGTCTATCTCCAGGCACGGGACAAGGGCAAACCGCCTCTCGTGGAGCCTTGGATGGGGTATGACAAGCTCCGGTGTCTCGATGATGAGGTCGTCAAAGAGGAGGATATCGAGGTCCAGGGTCCTGGGCCCGAGGGGGACATCCCGCTTCCTTGCTCGCTCCCGCTCGACGGAAAGGAGAAAGGCGAGGAGATCCCTGGGCTGGCCTGCCCATTGCACCTTCAAGGCACAGTTGAGAAAGTCGTCTTGGGGCACGGGCGAAACCGGGGACGTTAGAAATAGCGATGACAGGCCGAGAAGACGGATATCGCCATGCTCCAGTACCCTTCGTATGCCCTTTGCGCAGTTCTCGTAAGCGTCAATATTCGACCCGACGCCGATGTATGCAATACCGGTCGTCTTCATCTCAGGCGGGTTTCGACGTATCTTCGTCTTTTTTCGGCGTGATGTCGATCTCCCGGGACTCTCTCATCGATTCCTTGAAATTCCTGATGGTCTTACCGAGTGCACCCCCTACTCCCGGCAGTTTGCCGGCCCCGAAGATGATCAGCACGATGACGAGGATCACGAGCAGCTCTGGCAGCATTCTTTCCTCCGTGAAGCTACATTATATCATGGCTAGGGGCCTTCGTGCTCCGCCTAAAGGGGCAGATGCATCTTCAAAAACGGTCGACGAAAGCTTGTAAAAGCAGTGCCACGGCACATACAATTATAGATCGGCGTCGTATCCGCCGCATCGTCGAAAGAGGAGGAAAGGCTCGCCAGCCATGCACATCGTCGTGTGCGTCAAGATGGTTCCCGACACGACCCAGGTGAAGGTCGATCCCAAGACGAATACCATGCTGCGGGAGGGCATACCCTTCATCACCAACCCCTTCGACGACCACGCGGTCGAGGAGGCGCTCTCTCTCAGGGACAGATACGGCGGAAAGGTGACCGTCATATCCATGGGTCCGGCGCCGGCCGTCCTTGTCATCAGGAAGGCAATCGCGCGCGGGGCGGACTCAGGGCTACTCATATCGGACCGGGCTTTCGGGGGCTCCGACACCCTTGCCACGAGCAGGGTCTTGGCCGCCGCGATCCAGCGGATCGCCCGTGAGGAGCCGGTGAGCCTTGTGGTCTGCGGGAGGCAGACCATCGACGGGGATACGGCCCAGGTGGGCCCCGGCATCGCGACCAGACTCGGTTACGCGCAGATCACGCTCGTCGACCGCGTGATCGAGGTCGACGCCGCCTCCGGGAGGCTCGTGGCCAGGGCCAAGTTCGACGATTCCTATGAGGTCATCGAAGCGATTCTCCCCGCGGTCATCACCGTGGTAAGGGAGATCAACAGGCCCCGCTATCCTTCTGTGCCCGGTCGTTTCATTGCGGAAGAGGCCGAGATCCCCGTCTGGAATAACGAGGTGCTCAAGCTCCGGCCCGATTCCATCGGCCTGGCTGGCTCGCCCACGTGGGTAAAGCGTATCTTCGCGCCGGTTGGTAAAAAGGGAGAGGTTATCGAAGGCTCGGGTGATCTCAAGGCTGAGGCTATCGAACGAGTGATGGAGAGGCTGCGGGAGTGGAGGATCTTGAAGGCACACCCCCGCGCAAAGGAGGGATAGGCAGCCGTTGGCGGAGCGAAAGAAAAGGCCGAGGGGCAAGGCGGCATTGGTACCTGCCGCGTGTATCGCGTGCGGTAAGTGCGAATCGGTCTGCCCTGTGGAGGCCATCCGATACGACGACAAGGGCGAGCCCGTCATAGCTTTCGACAAGTGTATAGGCTGCGGCAAGTGCGTCAAGGCGTGTCCTGCCTCCGCCCTTAAGATGGCCTATCCCGAAGGGGAGACGGTCGTCGTGGAGACCGAGCCGGGGAAAGAGGAGAAGAAGAGGGACGGTTCAGAGGGGGCGGAGCGATGGAGAGGGGTCTGGGTCTTCGTGGAGCAGAGGCGCGGCAAAGCCCACCCCGTGTCGTGGCAGCTTCTGGGCGTGGGCCGCAGGCTTGCCTCGGACCTTTCGGAAGACCTTTCAGCGGTCATCCTCGGGAGCGAGACGGATCGTGTCATTGAGGATGCTTTTGGCTACGGCGCCCAAAATGTCTATGTGATAGACGACGGGCTGCTTCAGGACTACCGGACTCAAGTCTACGCCGAAAGCCTCATCGCCCTCTGCAGGAAGTACTCGCCGGAGATCCTTCTCATCGGCGCCACCGCCATAGGCCGCGACCTTGCGAGCGCCGTTGCGACCGGGTTGGAAACAGGGCTCACCGCAGACTGCACGCAGCTTGCCATCGATAAGGAGACCCGCCTTCTCGACCAGACCCGCCCGGCCTTCGGCGGGAATATCATGGCCACCATTGTCTGTGAGCGTTCGAGGCCCCAGATGGCGAGCGTCCGTCCGGATGTCTTTCCCCTGCCTCCCTATGGGGAGGGGAAAAAGGGCACAACATTCAGGGAGGCCCGCCCGGACAAAGGGAAACCCCTGCTGACGAGAGTCCTGGAGATCACTCCGATTGAAAAAAGGGGGGTGGACATCGCTGCTGCGGAGATCGTTGTGAGCGGCGGGAGGGGAATGACGGCCAGGGAGCACTTCAGGATGCTCGAGGAGCTGGCGCATCTTCTCGGAGGGACCGTGGCAGGGACGCGAAGCGCCGTCGACGCCGGCTGGGTCGGCTACGAGAGGCAGGTGGGCCAAACGGGAAAGACGGTGAGGCCGAAGCTCTACGTAGCCTGCGGTATCTCGGGGGCCATCCAGCACCTTGCAGGCATGCAGAACGCCGAGTATGTGATCGCCATCAACAGGGACCCCAAAGCCCCCATCTTCGAGGTAGCCGATCTGGGGATCGTGGGTGACGTCTTTGAAATCGTCCCCGGCCTTATCAAGGCCCTCAAAGAGAAGAGAGGGGCAGAGGATGGAGGGACCGGGGAGGTGTCGTGGGCTTAGGGAACCTGATCTTCGCCCTCCTTTTTTTCGCGGCCCTCGCTCTCTTTGCAAGGCGCGTCTATCTCCTCTTCGCCATGGTCCTTTTGGGCCAGGGAGAGAACAGGCTCGACCGAATCACGGCACGGCTGAAGTCTTTGGCAGCGTACGGGTTCGGTCAGCGGCGCGTCGTGCATAAGCCTTTCGGAGTCAACCATCTGCTCCTGTTCTGGGGCTTTATCCTCCTCCAGCTGTTCGTGAACATCGAATTCACAGCCCGCGCCCTCTTTCCCGCCTTCAGCCTTAGCTTCATCGGCCGGACGCCTTACGGGCTCATGATGTATTCTGCGGACATCGCGTCCGGGATAGTCCTGTGCGTGGCTTTGGTCGCGATCATCAGGCGCGCCGCTTTCAGGCCGTGGTACATCGAGGGAAAACCGGGCGCCTACGTGATTCTCATCCTCGTCGTGCTTCTCATGGTCGGGAATCTCGGCATCCATGCGACCTCCATAGCGATGGGGGGAGAGGAGGGCGCCCACTTTCCGGTGTCACGCCTTCTCGCGGGGCCGGTCCTGCGCATCTCTGCCGATATCCCGATGGCCCTCCTCCTATCCATCTTCTGGTGGCTCCATGCGCTGGTGCTCATCGGTTTCATCTGCTATATCCCGTACAGCAAGCACCTCCATATATTGACGGCGCTCATCAACTGTTTTTTCAGACGCCTCTCCTTTCCCAATACGCTTCGACGGCTCGCCTTCAAGAAAGGGGGCGTCTTCGGGGCATCCACCGTGATTCAGCTCACGTGGAAGGACCTCTGCGACTTCCTTTCCTGCACCGAATGCGGCAGATGCGCGTCCGTGTGCCCGGCCACCGCCACGGGAAAGGTGCTCAACCCCATGGAGGTGATCCTCGAGGGAAAGGCGAACCTCGAGACGAACGGCATGGAGATACTCCGGCAGCGGTCGTTCGACTCTCTGGAGAGGGCCGACGAGAAAACCCCCGTGATTCTGCCTCTGCTGGGAGAATCCGGGAAAAGGCAGATCCAACCTGAAGCCGCGTGGGACTGCACGACGTGCGGCGCCTGCGTGGAGCAATGCCCGGTCTTCATCGAGCAGTTTCCGAAACTCTTGAAGGCCAGAAGGCACTTGGTCATGGAAAAGGTGGACTTTCCCCAAGAGCTGGTGACGCTCTTCGAGAACGTCGAACAGCGGTCGAACCCATACGGGATAGCCCCTTCGGAACGGGACAAGTGGGCGGCATTGCTCGATATCCCCCTCATTTCAGGGGAGCGTCCGGTCGAATACCTCCTCTTTGCGGGCTGCGTGCCTTCCTTCAATCCCCGGATGAGGAGAGTCCTCGCCTCCATAGCGGAAATCCTGAAGATGGGCGGAGTCTCCTTCGGCATCCTGGGCAAGCATGAGCCTTGCTGCGGAGACCCCTTGAGGAGGACGGGAAACGAATACGTTTTCGACCGGATCGTGCGGGCCAACATCGAACAATTCAGGGCCGCTGGCGTGAAGCGGATCATCACGTTCTGTCCCCACTGTTACAACAGCTTCAAGAACGATTATCCCGCCTTCGGGGCGGATTTCGAGGTATCCCACCATACCGAGATGATCTCCTCGATTCTCACGGCCGAGGAGCCGCTTCCCAATGCGCCGAAGGAGCGGGTAGTGATCCACGATTCCTGCTATCTCGGCAGGTACAACGGCATCTATGAGGAGCCGAGACGGATCATAGAAGCGGCCTCCGGCTCTCGGGCGATCGACATGGACCGGACGCGGGATGAGAGTTTCTGCTGCGGCGCAGGAGGCGGCAGGCTCTGGATGCATGAATCGCGGGGCACACGGATCAGCTCGGAGCGGACGGGGCAGGCCCTTGCCAAAAACCCCTCGATCATCGCCACGTCCTGCCCCTATTGCCTCATCATGTTCGAAGACGGCCTGAAGGATGCGGGGGCGCAAGGGTCCGTGAGGGCCATGGACGTGTCGGAGCTGGCCATGGAGGCGATCATAAGAAGAAGAAAAAGTACCCGCCCGGGCTAAAGACGTCATAGACTAGAGAAAGACCGGCTACCCCCTTTTCGCCTCTTCCTTCGGGCGTTTCTTCGTGCACGGCAGGTTCTTGTGGACGAGGCTCTTCTTTTTTCGGCAGTAGAGGGCGACAAAGGTCCTGCAGCTTCCTGCGCCGTCGATGCCCGAATCCTTCGGCATCTCCGCGTATCTGCAGGATAGGTCGCAATAACCGGAAAGGGATTCTGCCATGGCTTGCTCCTCGTCGCTGATAGCGAGTCGCCTTCTTCGTCACATCTTTGTTGTCTCCTCGACGGACGAAAAAGTGCGCCTTTGTCGGCTCCTCGTCGCCGCCTCGATGTGTCTTCGAATGCCACCCGGTATAACACTGTAACAGAAATCGATTGTGGCCGGTATGGGAAAATGATAGGGTGTAGAGAATCCCGGATCGAGCGGGAGGTTCTCACACCAATATAGCCGACCGAAGGGGAGAGAAATGAAAGAAAACATTCCCTCGAAAGAGACGCGCCTCCGCCTGCCGGCCCCCGTGGCAGCCGCCGCTTCAGAGACGATGGCAAGGGCGATCGCGCACGTTCTCGCAATGCAGGACGAAAATGGGGCCTGGTCAAGACTCAGGGGTGAATTTCCCACGGAGTCGGAGCCGACGAGTTGGGCGGTAAAAGTACTCTCCGTCCTGGGCCGGGAAAAGAAGGCGGTGGAACGAGGGCTCTCCTTCATCTTGAAGGACCAGAAGTCCGACGGGAGCTGGAACGGCAACAGCGCCCATACGGCATTCGCCATTCTCGCCCTTGTGGAAGAGCGAAAGGGGGCCGAGGCAATCGGCAGGGCAGTGGAGTATCTGAGAAGGGTTAGGGATGAAGAAGGGGGGTTCAGACGGATAGGCAAAGAAGGGCAGCCGCTTATCGTCTACACGGCCAACGTTCTCTTCGCCCTGAAGGAGGCCGGTCTTGGCAAAGGGGAGCCCATGGTGGACAAGGCGCTCGCCTGGCTGCGCTCGTGCCGGGGAAGGGACGGCGGCTTCCCCATGTCAAAGGGAGGAGATTCCATTGCTCTCGCAACTACGTGGACCATAAGGGCTTTGCGGGCATTGGGCGAAGGGCCGTCCGCGCCTGAGGTCGGAGGCGCCTCGAAGTGGCTCCTGGCGGCGCAGCATGCCTCGGGCGGATTCTCCATGACTGCCCCGGCCCCTGAGGACCCTGAAGTCACCTCACTAGCCATTTGTGCCCTCCGGGGGCTTCCCCGTATGGAAAAGACGATCGAACGAGCCGTGGCGTATCTCTGCGGCGCTCAAGAGGCTGACGGCTCCTTCACGAGCAGTATGCCCATGCAATTCAACAACGTGGCCAAGAAGAACACACAGACGACGCTGTTCGTCATCTGGGCCCTCAGCGAAGTCCTCTGACGCCGGAAGCGATCGTCTCTTAGACCGGAAAGGTCCGGCATTGATTTTTCCTCGACGAACCAATTGATCGATTAAGATGGGATTCTTTCTTGCGACTTGTGAGAGGAGAAAAAGGGGCATGCCGCCTTTTTTTGGCCATGCCCCCGTTGATTCTATAAGCGTTCCACGGGATTCATTCCCGGTACCGACCAGCGCAATCGTTACTTTATTCTGTGGAAACGCTCCTATCGTTTCGAGAACTGGAAGCTTGCCCTGGCGGCCTTCTTTCCGTATTTCTTTCTTTCTTTGACCCGGGGATCCCTCGTGATGAGACCCTGCTTCTTGAGCAGACCCCTCAACCCGCCGTTGAACTCGAGGAGCGCCTTTGCTATGCCGTGCCCTAGAGCCCAGGCTTGCGCGGGAACGCCCCCGCCGTATATGTTTGCAACCACGTCGAACTTGTCCGAGTTCTCCGTGATCGCGAAAGGCCTGTTCACCATCAGCCTCCATTCTTCGAGAGGGAAGTAGTCTTCAAAAGCCCTTCCATTTATGGTGAACTGGCCGGCACCCTGTTTTATCCAAACCCTGGCCACAGCCGTCTTCCGCTTTCCAGTCGCGTAGTACCTCTTCTCAGGCACGTCCTACCTCCTTGATGTCGAGCGTCTCTGGCATCTGTGCCTTGTGAGGATGCTCGCTCCCCTTGTAGACCTTAAGCTTCTTGAGCATCTTCCTTCCCAGGGCATTCTTGGGAAGCATGCCTTTCACCGCGAGCCTGATGACCTCTTCCGGCTTTGCCGCAAGGAGCGTCTTGGCATTCACCGACCTTAAGCCCCCGGGATAGCCGCTGTACCGCTCGTAGGTCTTTTGCTGGAGCTTATTGCCCGTCATCTTCACCTTTTCGGCGTTGACGACGATGACGAAGTCGCCGGTATCAGCGTGGGGCGTGTACGTCGCCTTATGCTTTCCCCTCAAGATCCCGGCGATCTTCGCCGAGAGTCGCCCGAGGACGGCTTGATCCGCGTCCGCGACATACCATTTCTTGCCGAGGTCAGCTTCCTTTGGGAAGAACGTATCCATGGGGCACCTTTTGCTCTTAAAGTAATATACCTGTAAGGTCAAGTCAAGGGAAATGGAGATCTTACTTCTTTCCAGCGGCTCTTTTCGAGGCCTTCAGGGGATTGATCTTCTGCTCTTCCGTCTTCTGGACCTTCTTTATGTGCGTCGCCATAGTACAATTGGCGTTCTGCCACTTCTGTGCCGGATAGGGAAAGTTGCTGCAGAATTTCCCGGTGGAAAACTCCAGTACCCTGGTGCAACCCTCGCAGCTTTCGATGATCGTGAAGCATTTTCCGCCACCATAAGAGCAGCCTGCCTTTTTCATGAACAGGCACTCGGTGCCGGGTTTCTGTGTTTGACACTGCATATCGCATCACCTCCTTCGATTTTCAAAGATGAATATATAACTACAAAACAGAACGGTTGTCAACTGGTTTGCGATTCCCTCATCTTCAAAACGATGCTCCGGGTTGTATCCAAACCGGGGGCTTTTCTTTCTTCCTGCCGGGCTTCCCTTTATGATTGTTTTAGTATATAATAGTAACAGCCTCCACTTGGGCTTGAAGAAAGTTTTGTCGGTCATACAATATATTGATTTTGCGAGAGACGTTATATTATAATACCGGTCTGAGCAAGGCTGGTGTAGCTCAACAGGCAGAGCAGCTGATTTGTAATCAGCAGGTTGCGGGTTCGAGTCCCATCACCAGCTCTGGGGGAGAGGTTCCCGAGCGGC
>Ga0326728_10024226_pt1 | contig 11023 bp, 7 predicted proteins | sample MB3enrmetagenome_FD_207602 | JGI IMG/M metagenome (GOLD analysis project Ga0326728, IMG submission 207602) | Lab enriched peat soil microbial communities from McLean, Ithaca, NY, United States - MB31MN | ecosystem: Environmental > Terrestrial > Soil > Wetlands > Peat | place: USA: New York... | reverse complement strand
GTCGAGCCGCGTCTTCTGCGCGATCAGCCCCTCTTCGACGATCTCGGCGACGGAGAGCCGCGGCGACAGCGAGCCATAGGGGTCTTGGAAGACGATCTGCATGTCGCGCCGGAGCGGCCGCATCTGCTTCACGGACAGCCCGCTGAGGCTGCGGCCGCAATAGGCGATCGTTCCTTGCGAGCGGATCAGGCGCAGGATCGCCAGGCCGAGCGTCGTCTTGCCCGAGCCGGATTCGCCGACCACGCCGACCGTCTGGCCCTCGCGCACCGTCAGCGACACGCCGTCGACCGCCTTCACATGGCCGATCGTGCGGCGCATGAAGCCGTGGCGGATCGGGAACCAGACGCGCACGTCGTTGGCCTCGACGATCGGCTTCGCCGCCGCGTCGCGCTCCGGCGCTTCGCCCTTCGGCTCGGCGGCGAGCAGCATCCTGGTGTAGGGGTGCTGCGGATTGGCGAAGACGTCGGCGGTCCTGCCCGCTTCGACGATTTTGCCCTTCTGCATCACCGCGACGTCTCTGGCGATCTTGCGCACGATGCCGAGGTCGTGGGTGATGAACAACAGCGCCATGCCGAGCTTGGCCTGCAGGTCCTTGAGCAAGGCGAGGATTTGCGCCTGCACGGTGACGTCGAGCGCGGTCGTCGGCTCGTCGGCGATGAACAGATCAGGGCGGTTGGCGAGCGCCATGGCGATCATCACCCGCTGCCGCTGGCCGCCGGAAAGCTGGTGCGGATAGGCGCCGAGCCGCGACGCGGGATCGACGATGCCGACCTCGGTCAGCAGCTCGACCACGCGTTTGCGGGTCGAGGCGGCGCGGCCGCCGTGCAGCGCGATGATCTCGCCGACCTGCCGCTCGATCGTGTGCAGCGGATTGAGCGAGGTCATCGGCTCCTGGAACACCATCGTCACGCCGGCGCCGCGCATCTCGCGCAGCTCGGCGTCGTCCATCCTGAGGACGTCGCGGCCCTTGAAGAACACCTCGCCCGACGGATGGCTCGCCGCCGGATAGGGCAGCAGCTTGACGATCGACTGCGCGGTGACCGACTTGCCCGAGCCCGACTCGCCGACCAGCGCCAAAGCCTGGCCGCGCTCGAGCGTGAACGACACCCGGTCGACGACGACATGCGTGTTCCCGCCCTGGCGGAAGGCGACCGACAGGTCGCGCACTTCGAGCAGCGGCGCGGCGGCGGTCATTGGAAGGTCTTCCGCGGATCGAAGGCGTCGCGCACCGCTTCGCCGACGAAGATCAGCAGCGACAGCATCAGCGCGACGACGGCGAAAGCCGAGAGGCCCAGCCACGGCGCGGACAGGTTGGACTTGCCCTCCAGCAGCAGTTCGCCGAGCGACGGCGAACCGGGCGGCATGCCGAGGCCGAGGAAGTCGAGCGAAGTGAGCGTGCTGATCGACGAATTGACGATGAACGGCAGGAAGGTCAGCGTCGCGACCATCGCGTTCGGCAGCACGTGCTTGACGATGATCTTGGCGTTGGACAGGCCGAGCGCGCGCGCCGCGTTGACGTATTCGAAGTTGCGCGCGCGCAGGAATTCGGCGCGGACGAGGTAGACCAGGCTGACCCACGAGAACAGCAGCAGGATCGTCAGCAGCACGAAGAAGCTCGGCGCCAGGATCGCCGACAGGATGATGAGGATGTAGAGGTGCGGCAGCGAAGACCAGATCTCGATCAGTCGTTGCATCGTCAGGTCGAGCCAGCCGCCGAAATAGCCTTGCACCGCGCCGGCGGCGATGCCGATCGCCGAGGAGACGCTGGCGAGGATGAGACCGAACAGCACCGAGATGCGGAATCCGTAAATCAGCCGCGCGACGACGTCGTGGCCGTCGGCGTCGGTGCCGAGCCATTCCGGCTCGAGGTCGCGGCACGCGCCGCCGCCGGGCGGAATCTTGCTCGCGTCGCCGCGCGCGTGGGCGACGATCGCCGCGCGGCACTGCGCCTCGCTCAGCGTCCAGGTCGGCGGCGACGGGAACGGCGTCGGCGGATCGAGCTTGGTGGTCGAATTGGCGAAGCGGATCGGCGGCCAGATCATCCAGCCATGCGCTTCGATCTCGCCGGCGATTTCCGGATCGCGATAGTCGGTGTGCGCCTCGAAGCCGCCGAACTTGTCTTCCGGATAGTCGACCAGCACCGGGAACAGCAGCTCGCCCTTGTAGGAGGCGACCAGCGGCCGGTCGTTGGCGACGAATTCGGCGCCGAGCGACACCACGAACAGCGCCAGGAAGATCCAGAACGACCAGTGACCGCGTCGGTTGCGGCGGAAATTGTCGAGCCGGCGCCGATTCATCGGGCTGAGCTTCAGCCAGCCGTCGGTGTGCTGGGGCGGCGCGAGAGTCATGCGCGGGCTCGCGCTTCCCTTCCCCCCTTGCGGGGGAAGGTGTCGCGCCAAAGGCGCGACGGATGAGGGGTCGCGCCGCAAGGCGCGTATTCCTCGTTCAGCCGCTCAGAGGGGCGATCACCGAGAAGCTGCCTTCTCTCGAACGAGAGCGCCTGACGGCGCGACCCCTCATCCGGCCGACTTCGTCGGCCACCTTCCCCCGCAGGGGGGGAAGGAGCGCGCGCTGCGCGACGGGTCGCGTCGATTCGCAAAGGTTCGCCCATCACACCTCGCGCGTCTCGAAGTCGATGCGCGGATCGACCCAGGTGTAGGTGAGGTCGGAGATCAGGTTGGTGACCATGCCGAGCAGCGCGTAGACGTAGAGCGTGCCGAGCACCACCGGATAGTCGCGCTGGATCAGCGAATCGTAGGAGAGGTAGCCGAGCCCGTCGAGCGAGAACACCTGCTCGATCAGCAGCGAGCCGGTGAAGAAGGCGCTGAGAAAGGCGCCGGGGAAGCCGGCGATGACGATCAGCATCGCATTGCGGAACACATGGCCGTAGAGCACCCGGCGCTCGGAGAGGCCCTTCATCCGCGCCGTCTGCACGTAGGCCTTCTTGATCTCGTCGAGGAAGGAGTTTTTGGTCAGCAGCGCCGTGGTGGCGAACGAACCGAGCACCAGCGACATCACCGGCAGCGTGATGTGCCAGAGGTAGTCGACGATCTTGTGCGGCCAGGAGAGGTCGGCGAAATTGTCCGAGGTCAGGCCGCGCAGCGGGAAGATCTGCCAGAACGAGCCGCCGCAGAACAGCACCACCAGCAGGACCGCGAACAGGAAGCTCGGGATCGCGTAGCCGAAGATCACCAGAGCCGAGGTCCAGGTGTCGAAGCGCGAGCCGTCCTTGACCGCCTTGCGCACGCCCAGCGGAATCGAGATGGCGTAGGAAAGCAGCGTCATCCACAGTCCGAGCGACATCGAGACCGGCAGCTTCTCCTTGATCAGCTCGACGACCGGCGCGTCGCGGTAGTAGCTCTTGCCGAGATTGAAGGTCGCGTAGTCGCGCGCCAGCAGCCAGAACCGCTCCGGCGCCGGCTTGTCGAAGCCGTATTGCTTCTCCAGCTCCTTGATGAATTTCGGGTCGAGCCCCTGCGCGCCGCGATAGCGCGAGGAAATGTCGGCGCCCGCGTGGGCCATCGCGCCGGCGCCGATCTGGCCGCCGCCGCCGCCGAAGTTCGCCGTCGAGCCTTGGTCCGCGCCCTGCAATTGCGCGATCGCGCGCTCGACCGGGCCGCCCGGCACGAACTGCACGATCGCGAACGACACCAGCATGATGCCGAAGATGGTCGGGATCATCAGCAGCAGGCGGCGGGCGATGTAGGCGAGCATGGGTTAGGCCCGCGAATGGCGAATAGCGAATGGCGAACGGCGGGGCGACCGGTCGCCATTCGCCATTCGCCATTCGCCATTCGCCATTCTCTCACAGCCCAATCTTCTTCGCCTTGTCTTCGTCCCACCACCAAGTGTCGGGCGCGCCGACGCCGAGCTTGGGCTGGATCGCCGGCCGCGAGAACGCATCCCAATAGGCGATCCATGCGGCGTCGTTGTACCACATCGGAACCCAGTAATGCCCGGCGCGCAGCACGCGGTCGAGCACGCGGCAGGCCACGTCGAGCTCGTCGCGCGTCGCGGCGTGGACGATGCGTTCGACCAGAGCGTCGACGACCGGATCGGCGACGCCGGCCAGATTGCGCGAGCCCTCCATCGTCGCCGCCTGGGAGCTCAGGAACACCCTCAGCTCCGCGCCCGGCGTCACCGAGCCGCCGAACGCGGCCACGACCGCATCGAAATCGAAGCTCTCGGTGCGGCTCTTGTACTGGGCGGCGTCGACGATGCGCGAACGCGCGTCGATGCCGAGCTTGCGGAGATTCTGCTCGAACGGCTCCGTATGCGGCTGCAGCGCGTCGGACGAATCGAGGAACTCGATCGTGAACGGCGCGCCGCTCGGCAGCTTGAGCACGCCGTTCTCGCGCTTGCAGCCGGCGGCGAGCAGCATTTCGTTGGCGCGCTTCAGCAGCGCGCGGTCGCTGCCCGAGCCGTCGCTGACCGGCGGAACGTAAGGGTCGCCGAACACGGAATCCGGAACCTTGCCGCGCAACGGCGCGAGGATTGTCAATTCTTCCGGCCCGGGCGGGCCGACCGCCTCCATCGCCGAGTTCTGGAAATAGGAGACGACCCGCTTGTAGGACGAGTACATCACGTTCTTGTTCGTCCATTCGAAGTCGAAGCACAGGCCGAGCGCCTCGCGAACCCGTGGGTCCTTGAACGGCTCGCGCCGAGTGTTGAAGTACCAGCCCTGCGAGCCGGTCGGCGCGCCGTTGTGCAGCGACTCCTTCTTCACCTTGCCGTCATTGAAGGCGGGAAAATCGTAGCCGGTCGCCCAGATGTACGAGGTGAACTCCTGATGGTAGTTGAAAGCGCCGGCCTTGAACGCCTCGAACGCGACCTGCCGCTCGCGGTAGTATTCGAACCGCAGTCGGCGGAAGTTGTTCTGGCCGAGGTTGATCGGCAGGTCCTTGGCCCAATAGTCGTCGCGCAGCTCGAACTCGATGCTGCGCCCCTGGTCGAACGCCTTGACCTTGTAGGCGCCGGAGCCGAGTGGCGCCTCGAGCGTCGAAGCGTCGAAGTCGCGCCCCTTCCACCACGCGGCGGAGAAGATCGGCATGCCGGCGACGACGAGATGGGCGTCGCGCGTGCGCTCCTTGACGAAGCGCACCAGAACGACGTCGTCGGCCTCGGCGACGACGCTGTCGACCTCGACCAGCAATTGCGAATAGGTCGGGTGCGCCTTCTCCTTGAGCACGTCGAGCGAGAACTTGACGTCCGCCGCCGTCACCGGCGAGCCGTCGGCGAAGCGCGCCTCGGGGCGCAGCAGGAAGCGGTAGCCGAGCTTGTCGGGGCTGACGCGCACAGCGCGCGCGAGCAGGCCGTAGACCGAATCCGGCTCGTCGCCGTTGCCGCTCATCAGCGAGTCGAACGTGGACGACATGCCCGCCGCGCCGTCGCCCTTCTTCGAGAAAATGTTGAGCGTGTCGAAGGTGTCGAAGTTCTGGTTGCCCGAGGTCGCGGTGATCTGCAGCGACAGCAGGCCGCCCTTGGGCGCGTCGGGATTGACATAGGCGAGGCGCTTGAAGTCGGGCGGCAGGGCGAGGTCGCCGAACGACGACAGGCCGTGGGTTTCGACCCAATCGTCGGCTCGCGCGCGCGTTCCTCCGACGGCGGCCAGGGCGGCGAGCGCCGCCGAGCCTTTCAACGCCCCCCGTCTCGTGATTGTCGAACCCATGCGGCCCGCTTTCCCGTTAGACTGTCGCCCGAGCGATTCGCCGCGGATTTAAGCCGCCTTTGCGGCGCTTGGCCAGCGCCGCCGGACGAGGGATGAAGCATGAATGACGCCTTTTTCAAGACGGCGGCGCGCGCCCCGGCGGTCGGCTTCGCCGGCGCGCCGCTCGACCGCGTTTCCGAGCGGCGCGAGGATCAGGCCTATGTCGCGGCGCTGAGGGCGCGGCCGGACGCGAAGGCGGTTCTGATCGCGCGCGACATGCCCATCCTGCCGCGCGGCGAAGCGCCGTCGGCGCCGTTCTTCCCGCTCGCCGAAACCGAACGCCTCGGCGGCGCGCGGATCGAGGCGCTGCTCGGGATCGAAGCCGGCGGCGCGCCGGTTTTCGCGGCGCTGCTGCCGGACGGAGCGGTTCGTGAGCTCTCCGACGACAGCGACGGCTTCCTCGACCGGCGGCGACTGGTCGTTCCCGGCCGCGACGACCTGGCGCTCGTCGATCTGCGCTCGATCGCCGTGCAGGGGCTGGTCGCGCCCGACGCGCTCGCCGTGCTCGGCCAGGCCAAGGCGATCCTTTCCTGGCACGCGCGCCACGGCTTCTGCGCCCATTGCGGCCACGCCACGCGGCCTGCCGCCGCCGGCTGGCGGCGCGAGTGCGACGTCTGCAAGACGCCGCATTTTCCTCGCACCGATCCGGTGGTCATCATGCTGGCGGTCGACGGCGAGCGCTGCCTGCTCGGCCGCCAGTCGCGCTGGCCCAAGGGCATGGTTTCGTGCCTCGCCGGATTCGTCGAGCCGGGCGAGACGATCGAGGAAGCGGTCCGGCGCGAAATCCACGAGGAGGCGGGGATCGCCTGCGGCGAGATCGCCTATCTCGCCTCGCAGCCGTGGCCGTTCCCGTCGTCGCTGATGATCGGCTGCTTCGCCCGCGCGACCAGCCACGACATCGTCGTCGACGGCAAGGAGCTCGAGGACGCGCGCTGGTTCGGGCGCGACGAAGTCACGGCGATGTTCGAGAAGCGCCATCCCGACGGCCTGACGCCGCCGGCGCCGATGGCGATCGCCCATCACATTCTGAGGGTGTGGGCCTGCGGCGATCAGTAGCCGCCATTTTGCAGCCGCGCGCGCTGAGCGCGGCGGCGCGGCCATCGGCCGCGCCTACAATGCGAGCGCCGCCTTCTGCAGCGCGACGATCTGAACGATCGACCCGCGCGCCAGCGCGAGCATCTTGAGCAGCTCCGCCTCGCTGAACGGCGCGCCCTCGGCCGAGCCCTGCACTTCGACCAGGCCGCCCGAGCCGGTCATGACGAAATTGGCGTCGGTCTCGGCGGTCGAGTCCTCGGCGTAGTCGAGATCGACCACAGCCTCGCCCTTGACCACGCCGCAGGAGACTGCGGCGACATGGTCCTTCAGCGGATTGTCGCGCAGGATCGAGCGCTGGACCATCCACTTGAGGCAATCGTTGAGCGCGATCCAGGCGCCGGTGATCGCCGCGGTGCGGGTGCCCCCGTCCGCCTGCAGCACGTCGCAGTCGAGCGTGATCTGCCGTTCGCCGAGCTTGGGCAGGTCGACCACCGCGCGCAACGAGCGGCCGATCAGCCGCTGGATCTCGTGAGTGCGGCCGGAAATCTTGCCCGAGGCGGATTCGCGCTTGGTGCGGGTCGAGGTCGCGCGCGGCAGCATCGCGTATTCGGCGGTGACCCAGCCGCGGCCCTGCCCGCGCAGCCACGGCGGCGGCTTGTCCTCGAGCGAGGCGGCGCACAGCACGTGGGTGTCGCCGAAGCGCACCAGGCACGACCCTTCCGCGTAGCGCGCGACGCCGCGCTCGAATGTCACTTTGCGCAATTCGTCGGGCGCGCGCTGGGAAGGTCGCATTGACAAGGGTCCTGACTATGGCCCGGTTGCTGTAGCGCCGGGGCGGCGGCGTGGCAATCGACGGCGCTGCGCCGCTCGACGACCGAACGCTCGGTCGGACAATGTCGTATACGTCGATAGGTTGTGCAACGCTTGGCGCCGCCGCAAAAATGCCCGGCATTTGCGCTAGCCCAATTTGCGCGAGTGGGTTCGTGGATAAGCTCAAAGTTCAGCGGGAGGCGCGTCGTCTGGCCACAGTCGCGCCCCTGCAGGGAGGACGGTTGCTATGCCGGAAATCAGCGCCGAAAAAATCACTTACGTCATCGCCAAAGCGCGCGAGTTGGCGAGCGGGGCCGACGGGTCGAAGCGCGCCAGCGTCGGCGTCGTGAGCATGACCGGCCAGGACGGCTGCGCCGCGGCGCGGGCCGAACTCGCCAAGTTCATCGAAGCGATGGACGAGGACGAGCAGAGCGAGCTCATCGCGCTGTGCTGGATCGGGCGTGGAAAATTCACGCTGGAGGAATGGGATAGCGCCCTCGTCGAGGCGCATCACCACCTCACGCAACCGACCGCCGATTACCTGCTCCGCGATGGGAGGCTCGCGCCGCATCTCGAATCCGGCCTCGCCGAGTTCGCCGAGACCGGCGACGGCTTCGGGCGCGCGCAGCGGTAGGCCATACGACCGCCGAGGCGGATCGACGCTCGCGCCGAAGCGGGGGCGCGCGGGGGTTGCGCCACCCGCGCAGGCAGGATTTCGCTGGCGCTCGAGCAAAAATCCTGTATAAGCCGCGAACCCGGAGCCAAGGCCCCGGAACCCAATCGACCGACCTGGACGACATCCCGGCTCGGCCGAAACAAACCGCGGCGGGCGTTCCCCGCCGCCAGCCAAAAGGACAGATCGATGTCGATCGACGCCCAGCGCAAGGCTGCGCTGATTCGTGAATACGCCCTCAAGTCCGGCGACACGGGCTCGCCGGAGGTGCAGGTCGCGATCCTCACCGAGCGCATCGCCAACCTGACCAATCATTTCAAGACTCACGTGAAGGACAACCATTCGCGCCGCGGTCTTCTCAAGATGGTGTCGCAGCGCCGTACACTGCTCGACTACGTCAAGAAGAACGACGAGGCGCGCTACAAGACTCTGATCGAGCGCCTCGGCATTCGTCGCTGACGGCGCGGAGACGCCGGACGGCGGCATGGGGCCGCCGTCCGACCGAGTAGGATTGCGAAAGCCGCGCGTCGCAGTTGGCTGCGAGACGGCCCTTCCTCCGAAGGTCCGACAGCCCGTCAAGCGTCGGGCGTTCCATATCGAACGCCCTGCGGCAGGATCGCCAGGGGCTGGCGTTCCGTGCGCCAGCCCCTGGCCGTCTTGCCGATGACGGACACGTTCGCAGCCGTCCGCTGAGGGCGAGCGGCCTCGCATCCTTTCCATGTTTGAGAAGGATGAAACGATGTTCGAAATCCAACGCGAGGAACTGACCCTCGGCGGTCGCAAGCTGACGCTCGAGACCGGGCGCGTCGCCCGTCAGGCCGACGGCGCGGTGTGGGCGAGCTGGGGCGACACCACCGTGCTCGCCACCGTCGTCGCCGCCAAGGCGCCGAAGCCCGGCCAGGACTTCTTCCCGCTGACCGTCCACTACCAGGAGAAGGCGTTCGCCGCCGGCCGCATTCCCGGCGGCTATCTCAAGCGCGAAGGCCGCCTGTCGGACCGCGAGACGCTGACGTCGCGCCTGATCGACCGGCCGATCCGGCCGCTGTTCCCCGACGGGTTCCGTTGCGACACGCAGGTGATCGTCACCGTCCTCAGCCACGACATGGAGACCGACCCCGACGTCCTCGGGCTGATCGCCGCCTCGGCGGCGCTGACGCTGTCGGGCGTTCCGTTCATGGGCCCGGTCGGCGCGGCGCGGGTCGGCGTGATCGGCGGCGAGGTCAAGGCCAACCCGACGATCGAGGAGATGAAGGATTCCACGCTCGATCTCGTCGTCGCCGGCACCGCCGACGCGGTGCTGATGGTCGAGTCGGAGGCCAAGGAGCTTTCCGAGGAGACGATGCTGAAGGCGGTGATGGCCGGCCACGCGTCGTTCCAGCCGGTGATCGCGGCGATCATCCGCCTCGCCGAAAAGGCGGCCAAGGAGCCGCGCGAGCTCGCACTCGCCGACAAGTCGGCGGTCGAGAAGGCGGTGCTGGCGGTCGCGGAGGCCGACCTGCGCGCGGCCTATGCGATCACCCAGAAGCAGGAGCGCTACGCCGCCGTCGACGCGGTCAAGGCCAAGGTGACGGCGGCGCTGTTGCCGGAGGGCGGAACGCCCGAGTTTACCCCCGAGGCGGTCGCCGAGGCGTTCCACGACGCCCAGGCCAAGGTGGTGCGCTGGAACATCCTCGACGAGAAGCGCCGCATCGACGGCCGCGATCTGACGACGGTGAGGCCGATCCTCGCCCAGGTCGGCGTGCTGCCCCGCACCCACGGCTCGGCCCTGTTCACCCGCGGCGAGACCCAGGCGCTGGTGGTGGCGACGCTCGGCACCGGCGAGGACGAGCAATACGTCGACTCGCTCGAGGGCACCTACAAGGAGCGGTTCCTGCTCCACTACAACTTCCCGCCCTATTCGGTCGGCGAAACCGGGCGCATGGGCGCGCCGGGCCGGCGCGAAATCGGCCACGGCAAGCTCGCCTGGCGCGCGATTCGTCCGATGCTGCCGACGGCGGCGGACTTCCCCTACACGATCCGCATCGTCTCCGAGATCACCGAGTCGAACGGCTCGTCGTCGATGGCGACGGTGTGCGGCTCGTCGCTGGCGCTGATGGACGCGGGCGTGCCGCTGAAGCGGTCGACCGCCGGCATCGCCATGGGGCTCATCCTCGAAGGCGACCGCTTCGCGGTGCTGTCCGACATCCTCGGCGACGAGGACCATCTGGGCGACATGGACTTCAAGGTCGCCGGCACGACCGAGGGCGTCACCTCGCTGCAGATGGACATCAAGATCGCCGGCATCACCGAGGAGATCATGAAGGTCGCGCTCGCCCAGGCGAAGGACGGGCGGCTGCACATTCTCGGCGAGATGAACAAGGCTCTGTCGGGCGCCCGCGCCGAGCTCGGCGAGTTCGCGCCGCGCATCGAGACGCTGAAGATCCCCACCGACAAGATCCGCGAAGTGATCGGCACCGGCGGCAAGGTCATCCGCGAGATCGTCGAGAAGACCGGCGCCAAGATCAACATCGAGGACGACGGGACGGTGAAGGTCGCCTCCGCCGACGGCGCGAAGATCAAGGCGGCGATCAACTGGATCAAGTCGATCGCCGCCGAGCCCGAGGTCGGCCAGATCTACGACGGCACCGTGGTCAAGACGATGGAGTTCGGCGCCTTCGTCAACTTCTTCGGCTCGAAGGACGGCCTCGTCCACATCTCGCAGCTCGGCAAGGGCCGCGTCGCCAAGACGACCGACGTCGTCAAGGAAGGCGACAAGGTCAAGGTCAAGCTGATGGGCTTCGACGACCGCGGCAAGGTCA
>Ga0326728_10024225_pt1 | contig 11024 bp, 14 predicted proteins | sample MB3enrmetagenome_FD_207602 | JGI IMG/M metagenome (GOLD analysis project Ga0326728, IMG submission 207602) | Lab enriched peat soil microbial communities from McLean, Ithaca, NY, United States - MB31MN | ecosystem: Environmental > Terrestrial > Soil > Wetlands > Peat | place: USA: New York... | reverse complement strand
GAAAGTTTGGGCAAAGCCGGGGAACTGCTTTCCGCGGCCATCGAGCTAAGAAATTGTTTACACCGGTAAAGGCATTTACACAGCCCGGCATATATGATCGGCAACATCAAACACCAGTAAGAATGGCCCGAATGGACGGCCCTGAAGGCTAGAGCAGTACATAAAGCCAGAGTTACAGTCGACATAACATATGTCCTCCACCAGCGCGACTCCTCCTCGGACAAAACACCATGCACTCTCTTCATGAAGATAGATTCGCTCGTCATCTGTCGATCTCCCCCAGCACAATGTCAATGCTTCCAATCACCGCGACCACATCCGCAATGAGCCGTCCCTTGCACATCGTCTCCAGCGCCTGCAGCGTGGCGAAGCTCGGATTGCGCATGTGGACGCGATACGGCTTGGCGGTGCCGTCGGAGACGACGTAGTATCCCATCTCGCCGCGCGGGCTTTCCACAGCCTGATAGACCTCGCCGGCGGGCACCGCGAACCCTTCGGTCACAATCTTGAAGTGATGGATGAGCGCCTCCATCTCGGTCTTCATCTTCTCGCGATTTGGCAGCACGATCTTGGGCGCGTCGGCCACAATCGGCCCGGGCTTTCCGTCCAGCATACCCATCGCCTGCTGGCATATCTTCACCGATTCACGCATCTCCAACATGCGCACCTTATAGCGCGCCCACACATCGCCGTCTTTGCTGACGGGCACATTGAACTTAAACCGTTCGTAGCCGGAGTAGGGCATATCGCGACGAAGGTCCCAGTCCACGCCGCTGGCGCGCAGTGGCGGCCCGGTCACGCCCAGCGCGATCGCGTCAGCGGCAGAGATAGCGCCCACGCCCTTGAGACGGCCCATCCAGATAGGGTTGCCGGTCAGTAGCCCCTCGTACTGGTCGATGTGCGCGGGCATTGCGTCGAGGAACGTCTGGATCGTCTCAAAGAATCCCTTGGGCGGCTCCAGCGCCAGGCCGCCGATGCGGAAGTAGCTGGTCATCATGCGCTGGCCGCTGACCGCCTCGAAGATGCGCAGGGTAGCCTCGCGCTCGCGCCAGCAGTACAGGAACATGGTCAGCGCGCCGATGTCCATGGCGTGCGTGCCCAGCCACACCAGGTGCGACTGGATGCGTGTGATCTCGTTCAGCAGCACGCGCAGCAGTTGCGCGCGCTCGGGGATCTCCAGACCAAGCAGCTTCTCCACCGCAAGGCAGTAGGCCAGGTTGTTGGTCATCGGACACAGATAGTCGATGCGGTCGGTGAGCGGAACCACCTGCTGATAGAACTTCGCCTCGCATGTCTTCTCGATGCCGGTGTGCAGGTAACCGATGTCCGGCGCCAGCGCCACCACGATCTCGCCATCCAGTTCAATCACAACGCGCAGCACGCCGTGGGTCGACGGATGCTGAGGGCCCATATTCAGCACCATGGAGTGCTCGCCCGTCCCCATGGTGCCGTGCAGCTTCGCGTCGGCAACAACGTCTTCCACTCCGGGGGTGATCCTGTCGGGTGCTACTACCGGTGCCATGGGCTCTGCCTTTGCCTCGAAAATCGTGCCTTGAACCTTGAACTTGTTTTACCGGTAGCCTTCCACCGGATAGTCTTTGCGCAGCGGATGGCCCCGCCAGTTCTCCGGCATCATAATGCGTGTCAGGCGCGGATGGCCAGGAAAGTCGATGCCGAAGAGGTCGAAGACCTCGCGCTCGTAAAAATTCGCCGAGGGCCATACTGAGGTAATAGACGGAATGCTCGCGTCGCTGGAGTCCAGCAGGACGCGCAGCCGCACCCGCTGCTTCAGGCTGTGCGACAGGATGTGGTACGAGAGCTGGAAGCGCGGCTCCTGCGGGTACCAATCCACCGCCGTCACATCCTCGAAAAAGTTGTATCCAGCGGCCTTCACCGCCTCGCAGGCGGCGACGATGGACTCGCGGGCCACCGTAATCGTCAGCTCATTGCGATCGAACTTGGCATCCGTGGCGAGCTCGGCCAGCGCAATAACAGCGGGGTCCTCCGCCATCGCTGCGAAGACGTCGGTTTTGCCGATTAGCGCGCTCGTGGGGGTGGCCATCTATTGGTCTCCCCGGTCATACGACCAGTTCAAAATACCCTTCTTCCACACATAAAACAGGCCAACGGCCACGAAGCCGAGGTAGACCAGCATCTCCCAGAAGCCGAACATCGCCGATCCGGTAATGCCCGGCAGGCGGCGGAAGATCACTGCCCATGGAAGCAGGAAGACCGCCTCCACATCGAACAGGATGAAGAGCATGGCAACCATGTAGAAGCGCACGGAGAAGCGGCCTCGCGCGTCGCCCACGGGATCCATGCCGCACTCGTAGGGGTCCAGTTTGGTGCGGTAGTTTTTGTGCCTGCCGATCAAGTACGAGGCGGCCACCATGCCCGCGGCAGTCCCCAGCGCACCCGCGATATGAAGTGCCAGGGGAAGGTAGTTCCAGATGTATGGGTAGCTCGTCATGCGGCATCTTTGACTCTAGATTTGAGGCGGTCAAGTGTCAAGCTGAAGCGACGGAATGGGACGGTTTTGCGCGTAATAGGACACAACAGCTATCGCAGCAGTCCTGCATACCAAGCGATGATGTTCGACCCCAGCAGTGCGGCGAACAGTCCCCCGGCCGCAAGAAAGCTGCCCAGCGGCAACTTGCTATTCCCGCTGGCCCGTCGCCGGGCCATCAGTAGGATGCCGTAGACGCTGGCCGCCAGCACCCCGGCGAACAAGGCGAGCAGCATCTCCCCAAAGCCCAGAAACGCGGCGATCATCGCCAGCAGCTTCACATCGCCCAGGCCCATGCCGTCGCGTTTGCGCAGCGCCTTGTAGCTCCAGCGCACCGCCAGCAGAATCAACGCCGCACCGGCGATGGCGGCAATGCGGCCCAGTACGAGTGCTTCGGGGCCAGTCATAAATACATTCCCCTGTGACGCGAAGCTGCCGGGACTGCTGAGCCGTAGCTGGTGGGTGGTGTCGATCACAATGTCGCCCTCGCCCGGCGCCAGAAAATACGCCTGCACGCAGGTGAGAGCGAAGCCGATGCCGATTCCGGGCAGCGTAAACGCATCCGGCAGCCGCTGCGTCTGCCAGTCCATCACCATCAGGCCCATGAGGAGGAAGCCGAGAATGGCGAAGCCAAGGACATCCGTCCATTCAGTGGCGATGGGTCCCGAGGCACTGCTTCCATTGGCAAGCTCAAGGACAATGAGTCGGGAAGCGGCCATCGCGAACCAAACCCCTACCGCCAATTCCACCGCCGGATAGCGCCACGAAATGTTTGCCTTGCAGTCGCGGCAGCGCGCGCGCAGAAGCAGCCAACTCATCACGGGGACATTGTCGTACCAGCGAATTGCGTGCCCACACGCCATGCAGTGCGAGCCGGGCGTCACGATGGATTCGTGCGCCGGCAGCCGCGAGATGCACACATTCAGAAAACTGCCGAACAGCAGTCCGAGAACAAATCCGAGCAGCTCGAAGAGGGGTGCCAGGGTCACGCTTGCAGTATAAGTCCCAACTGGCACTTCATCCTCGAACCTTGAACCTTGAACCCCGAACCCCGAACCCCGAACCTTAAAAATCCACATGCATGCGGACGCTCTCGAACAGCACCGGCCCACGGTCCTGGTTGTAGCCGGGGTGGGTGATGTACTGTGCGTCGAGCGAGTAGTAGACACCGTGCCATGTGTGCAGGTTGTAGTAGGCCTCCACGATGTCTTCGTGCGCGTAGTTCAGTTTCCCGTCGCCCAGCAGGAATCCCAGCCCGCCGAGTTTGAGATATGCCTGATGGTCGCGCTTGATGGCGTTGGAGACAAAGGTAAGTCCCACCTTATCGTCGGCCCGACCCCACGCTCTGCCGGAGTAGTCGCCGCCGAGGTTGACCGTCTGGTCCACTTCGGTGTACGCAAAGCTCTCGTGTTGCCCCTCGTTCCACCCGAAGCGTCCGAAGAGGCGCAGGTTGTCGGTCAGCTCCTGCTCCATGTTGACCCCCACGCCATACTTCACGGTGCTCTGCAGCGGGTGCGCGGTAATCTCCGGTGTTGGCGTCAGGCCCTCCAGGTATTTAATGTTCTGCTGCCGGTAGTCACCCATGTTGGCGTGGTTGACGTAGCCGAGCGCGCGCACCACGCCCTTGCGCTCAGGCGGGAGCAGACCCCCCAGCAGTCCATGCCGCCACTCGAACTCCATGTTCTGGCCGCTGGCGCGCCTCAGGTTCCAGTCGAGAACGATGCCGTTGGCCACCGTCGGCATCAGTCCAACGGCGTAGCGCGCGGACCAATCCTTATCGTCGTATTCGGCGGCCGCGGCGTAGGTGTAGCCGCGTGTATCGGCGGCGTAGTCCCACGCGCCGTTGTTGTCGGTCGTCCAGTTCATGAACTGCAAGTGGCTGTCGGTGCCGATGCTGTTCAGATCGAAGAAGTCCGGCAGCCCCATCTTGCCTGCGCGCAGCTCCAGCCGCCGCTCCGGCGTCTGGGTGGCCAGCGAGAACGGCCCGCGCGCAGTCTCCACCATCTTGTTCGAAAAGCCAATGGTCTGGTGCAGTTGCGCGCGCGCCGTGTACGGAACTGGGCCGAGGTTCGGGTTGCGCACCACGTCAAGATTGGTAAATCCGGCCAGGCCGAGCGCCTCGCTCAGCCCTCGTCCCCCGGTCGATTCTTCGTCGTAGATCGCCTCCAGATGGCGCGCCGGATTGCGCACCAGCTCCGCGCCCATGTACAGCGTGCCCACCAGCGATGTCTTGTACTCGCCGCGCGGGAGCAGGCTGTTCGTCCCTTGATAGGGAGAGTGGAACGGGGCATGCGACTGGAAGATGATATTGGCCTGTCCGGCCAGATAATACCGCGTCCGGTCGGGGTGGGGGAACATCGTCAGCGACGCCAGTCCCTCGGCTGCGGCCGACTTCGCCGGCCGGCCGTGTGTCGGCCGCGTCGCATCCGTCAGCACCAGATCGATCGACTGCGCATCGGCATCTGCCAACGCCTGCGCCGCAACTTCACATGCCGCGAAGCATATGGAAAGACCGAGGAGGAGCCATCTGAGGGACGTTTTCAGCATAGAGCCTTTGCAGTTTACAGATGCAAGATGGCCGGAATGTGAACGGCGGCTGAAGACACAGTGACTGCGCTTCCTCGTTTCTTTTATGTACTGGATCGTCGATCGTTTCATCCATCGTTTAATGCAGGGTTGCATCAGGGTTGGCTATCACATGCGAGGTGAGCAGCACCACGATTGGAGCCGCCAGGGCGATCAGGATTCCAAGCAAGACTCTCTCTCCGGAGGTTGCCTTCAGCCGCTGGGTCACGGGCAACGCAAGAATCCATAGGGGATCCGACATTTCACGATTACGAGTCATCTTTCATTTCCTTTACCAGCATGGAGACTTCAATGCGTCAGCGACGTTCATCAGAAAGTCTTGTGAAAAACACCGGCCAGATCCAGTACGTGGTAGCCGAGCATCAGAGACATAACAATCAGATATGCCCGTAAAACTCCCAGAGAGATGCGGACAGCCCTCGTCATCCGAATCCGGCCCAGGCCTTCTGTGGAGCACTTCTGCTCCGACACATCGTTGAGTGGGTGGATGACGCTGTAGAATTGCGGTTCAAATGTGTTCTGTATGGATGCCATGTTTCACCTCGGATCTTCAGTGGAATAAATTTGGCAGCATCACCTGCGCCGCCAGCAGCAGCGACAGGGCAAAGAGGACGACGATGATCGTCCAGTTGATGGTGTTGTTCCACGGTTTGTTGACCCAGCGGCCGCCCAGCAGATCGCGGTCGTTGAGCAGCAGTTGCAGAAAGATGATGGCCGACGGCAGGATCAGACCTGCGAAGACCTGCACGCTGACGATGACCAGTTGCAGCGGCACATGCGGGATCAGGACAAACGCCGCGGCCGCGCCGACACATATAATGTATGTCGCATAAAAGCCCGGGGCCTCCCACAACTTCTTGTGCAGCGAGTGCTCCCATCCCTTCACCTCACCGTAGGCCCATGCGCTGGCCAGCGAGATGGCGGTGGCTCCCAGCACGGCCGCATTCACCATCAGCAGCAAGATGCTGTTACGTGCAAAGTGGCCAAGCATGGGCATGATTGCGACGGCAAACTGGGCGGGGTCCTGAAAGACGATGCCGTGCTGAAAGCCGTAGTTTCCCACCAGCATCATGGCTCCGGCCACGGTGACCGTGATGATCGATCCGATGAGCGTATCCAGCCGCGCCCATTTCAGGTCGGCAAATCGTAGCCGCTTCTCCGCCACGCAGCTCTGCTGGAAGAAGAGCTGCCACGGCGCAATGGTGGTACCCACAACAGCGATGACCAGAAAGACCAGGCTGCTGGTGACGCCGCCCAGGGGCATGGCGGGAACCAGTGTGTTGCGCGCCACGGCGGCCCAACTGGGATGCACCAGGAAGGCCAGCACAAACCAGGTCAGGTCCAGCAGGCAGAGGGCGATGACGGCGCGCTCCCAACGAAGATAGCTCCCGGTAATCACCAATAGAGTCAGACCCAAAGCTGCAATCGGAACCGCGATGCGTGGGCTTATGCCCATCGCGCTGAGCGCCAGCGAGATGGCGGCGAACTCGGTGATCAGTGTCAGGAAGTTGACCAACAGGAGATCGAAGAGGGAGAACCGCCCCCACCATTTTCCGAAGCGCGTGTAGATCATGGCGGCGTGGCCCTTGCCGGTCGCAATGCCCAGGCGCGCCACCATCTCCTGCACAAAGTAGCAGATGGGCAGCAGCACAACCAGCGTCCACAGCAGGTGCAACCCGTACTGTCCGCCAGCCTGCATGTAAGTGGAGACGGCGCCGCCGTCGTTGTCCGCCACCATCACAATCAGGCCGGGGCCGAAGACCATCAGATAGGTAAGAAGATGCTTCTGCCATTTGTGGCGAACCATAAATCCCTGCGGCTCCGGGACCAACACCGCATCGGCCGGCGTCTCATCCAAGAGCTGGGATTCTTCTTCGCGTTCGAGTTCCGCTAGGCGCACCGCAGCATCCCCCCCAATTCTTCGTTTGCGGAGGATGCGGCTATGCCATTGTTTTGTGCGTTGGATTCCATCCAGACACACGCGAGTGGGTTCCGTGGATTGCCGGTGCGGACCCAGAAACAGGTCAGCCGGAGGGGCTTCTGGAGAGTGAGGATGTTGTTGAACATGGATCCTCCTTTGCAATCCTGTACCCAGCCAATTTCCCGTGTGAAACAAGAGAACGGCTGTGCTGCACGATTGTCGGTTAGGGAGGGGTGAGTCGGAGTTTCAGTTGCTGGCTCACTGCTCAAATCACAGGTCGAATGCTGGATGAGCGGTGAGAGAATCGTCTATAGCCGGGCTAGAGACGGTCGTCTGAGCGCTCATCGCAACACAAGGAAGAGCTTCCAGTACGTTGGAGGTTCTTGTGCGGATTCATTGCTCATAAAGTTGTCTAAACACTCCTGTGGGGTCTGAGAACTCCCCACAGGTCACTTTTACCATATCCCCCTAGGATATTGTCAAGTATAAAATCTGTAAATTATGCGTATAAAATCAGTAAATGATGTCCCATCTCGATAAAGAAAAACAGAAGCTAATTGCTCGCATCAAGCGCATCCGTGGACAGGTCGACTCCATCGAGCGTTCGCTGACCTCGGACGACGATTGCGCCGACATTCTCATGTTGCTTGCCAACGTCCGCGGAGGCATCAACAGCCTCATGGCCGAAGTCCTCGAAGACCACATCCGTCTGCACCTGCTCTCCACCGATAAGCAGATAGCCCAGCCATCCGAACTCGCCGAAGACCTCATTGACCTCGTCCGTGCCTATCTCAAGTAGCGTCAGTCGAACACACCCGCTTGACCATCCCGGCCCAGTCGCGTAGGCTGCCTCTACACGGGAAAGGAGGATGGTCCAGCCTATGAAAATTGACAGTGACAGTTGCACAACGCTACGTGAGGTGACTGAGGCTTAGAGCGTCCTGCTCTTGGCTGTGCATGTAGTTCGGCGATTCCGCAATCCTGCGCCGAGGGCCGTCCGGGCAAGGACGCCTCAGGTCAATCTCAACAGCTCACCGCCGCAGAGCCCGCGCCCACCTGTGCGGGCTTTGTGTTTAAGCCCTCAACTGACAACCCGCAACCAGCAACTGTAAACTGTCCTCATGGAACCTCTTGTCATCGCAGGCCGCGCCTTCAAGTCACGTCTCATCGTAGGAACAGGGAAGTACAAGGACGGCCCCGAGACCAGGGCCGCCATCGAGGCCTCTGGCGCGGAGATGGTCACCGTCGCCGTGCGCCGCGTCAACCTCGACCGCAGCAGCGAGTCGCTGCTGGACTTCATCGATCCTAAGCGCTTCTTCCTTCTGCCCAACACCGCCGGCTGCTTCACCGCCGACGAAGCGATTCGCGCTGCGCGCCTCGGGCGCGAGGTCGGCCTCTCCGACTGGGTCAAGATCGAGGTGATCGGCGACAAGGCCACCCTCTATCCCGACATTCAGGCAACCCTGGAGGCCACGCGCGTGCTGGTCAAGGAGGGTTTTACCGTGTTGCCCTACACCTCCGACGACATCGTCTTTGCGCGGCGTCTGATCGACGCGGGGGCGGCCGCCGTAATGCCTCTTGGCGCGCCCATCGGCAGCGGCCTCGGCCTGCAGAACACCGCCAACCTGCGCATCCTGCGCGAGCTCATCACCGAGGTGCCGCTGATCGTGGACGCCGGTGTGGGCACGGCCTCAGACGCCACCCTCGCCATGGAGCTTGGCTTCGACGGCGTGCTGATGAATACTGCCATCGCCGCCGCGCACGATCCCGTCCTGATGGCCGAGGCCATGCAGCACAGTGTCCTCGCAGGCCGCCAGGCTTTTCTCGCTGGCCGCATGGCGCGCCGCCTCTATGCCACCGCCAGCTCTCCGCTGGATGGGATCTCGAAGTAGTTGGTGGGCTAGAAACTGCGGACCGCTCCCGTAACTACTTATAGTCAGTAGGTGTATAAGTAAGTTCCTGATGAAAGGAATCTAACATTACCCGGCAGGCTGGGGGATAATGAAATATCCCGTATATGCATGCGGTCAACGGGCGTGTCGTCAAGTTTGTGATGGAGGGGAATGATGGAAGAAGTTAAGAAATTATCTGCCTCGATATTCTCACCTACCAAGATTATTTACATCTCGTATGTAGTTCTGTTGGCCTTGAAGATCGTTCCATGGCATTCGTTCCACGTATTTGCCTTGCTGTCCCTGGCCTTCTGGGTTGTTGAGGTCTTTCTCATCGACTTCCTTACGGGCTGGTTGAATAAATAAGAGGAATAATCCGAGATCGTTTCTAGCATTCGCATCTCAGGGCCCCCACTAAGATAGACTTCTCCCATGCGGGCTTTTGGCATTGACTGCGGGACGGAGTACACCGGCTATGGCGTGGTGGAGATGGATCACGCCGCGCGTGAGCCGCGTCTTATTCACATCGCAGCGGGGACAATTCGACTCAATAAAAAAGAGAAGACGCCGCTGCGCCTGGCGCAGGTCTATCAGGAGCTGACCGCGTTGATGACGCTGCACGCACCGGACTGCGTGGCCATTGAGGAGGTATTCTTCTCGGCCAATGTCAAGTCCGCGCTCAAGCTAGGCCAGGTGCGCGGAGTCGCCATGCTGGCCTCCGCCAACTGCGGCCTCAGCGTCGCCGAGTACGCCCCGCTCTCCATCAAGTCTTCGGTCACCGGCTACGGCCTCGCCGCAAAAGAACAAGTGCAGTTCATGGTCACCCGCCTCCTCGCCCTCGATGGCCCGCCCGAGTCGCCCGACGCCGCCGACGCGCTCGCCATCGCCATCTGCCACATCCACACCGCGCAGACGCTGCTGTTGCAAGGAGCGAACCGGTGAAACCTGCTCGTCTAGGTTTGATGACCGCGCTGCTCGTCATACTGTTGACGGCTGCCTTTCCTGCTCGCCTCCATGCGCAGCAGTCGACGCCCACGCCCCCGGCAGTCACGATAGTAGTCGATGATAGCTCTACATCGCGTGATCACGTGGAGTTCAGCTTTGAACGTCCCGGTCTACAGGTACCGCACTACCAACTCCAGTTATTTGAGAATGGCACGGGGCAATATCGGGGCGAGGAGGTGCCGATGACGGTTGGCCACGTTGACCCTCCGCCCTCCGCGCAGCCATTTCCCACTAAAAGTCTCCATGTATCTCTCAGCACCGCGGGTAAGGTCTTTGCCCTTGCACGCAGCCTGAACTATTTCAATGTTTCGTGTGCTTCCTCAGCAAAGAATGTTGCCGACACAGGCAAAAAGTCGCTCATGTACGTCCATCTGCCCGATGTCCGCAGTTCCTGCACCTACGACTACACGGAGAATAAGGATGTCGAGACTCTTACCGGCATCTTCCAGGGAATCGCCGAAACATTGGACGAGGGCCGCAAGCTCGACTACCTGCATCGCTACGACCGGCTTGGCCTGGACGCCGAGATGGAGAGCTTCAGCCGCGAGGTTGCCAACGGTCACGCCATCGAGTTGCAAACCATCGCGGATACATTGCGCTCGATAGCCGACGACCCCGAGGTCATGCAGCGGGTACGCACTCGGGCGAATGCGCTGCTCACGCTGGTTCCCGCACGGACGCGATCTGTGCCACAGTAAATCCGAACAATTCCTCGTTTTGAAAGGGCGGGAGTTTAGAGCGGAACCAGAGTAACAGTGCCCAAGCGAAGAGCATCGAGGGTGGCTTTTTCTTGAGGAAAAAGCCACTCGGAGGATTGCCCTCGGGGTATACCTACTCTGGTTCCGCTCTAGTCCCGTCGTACGCGCCAGGTAAATTAACGGGGCTTCAGTGTCTGCGTGAGAACTAGTTTTTGCGGCCACATATTGGGATCGAGGCATTCGAGGAGCCCAATATATAGTGGTCAAACGTGCCGAAAATCGGGCTCTCACGCAGACTCTTCAGCCCCTGAGGGGACCATTCGTTCCAGGTACTTTCTTACTCATACACGCCTCAGCGCCCGATACAGCGCGGCCAGCGGCTCCAGGGCAAGCGACTCGGCGCGGGCCAGCGCATC
>Ga0326728_10024224_pt1 | contig 11024 bp, 5 predicted proteins | sample MB3enrmetagenome_FD_207602 | JGI IMG/M metagenome (GOLD analysis project Ga0326728, IMG submission 207602) | Lab enriched peat soil microbial communities from McLean, Ithaca, NY, United States - MB31MN | ecosystem: Environmental > Terrestrial > Soil > Wetlands > Peat | place: USA: New York... | reverse complement strand
GCTCTCTACTCCGACGAAATGCACATCCAGCAGGATTGGGTCTACTTCCGCCATCACGATCACGGCGAGTTCGCCCTGCGCTACGTGAGCCCCGGCCTGGCCCGCGAGTTCGCCGCGCGCTTCGGCGAGGAGTATGCGGACTTCGCCAAATACCTGATTTACTTTGTACACGGCCAGGAGGACTTTGCCATCGACTTGAGCGCCAAGCAAGGCGTCATGCACACCTTCGGCACAACTCCGGAAGCGATCGCGCGCACGGCCCTGTTCCGCGCGCGCTACTACCACCTGCTGCAAGACGGCGTGGTGGATCTCTTTGTGCAAGCCAAGCACTACGCGGAACAAAAGATGGGGCAGCAACTCCCCTCGCGCGCCCACGCCACCTGGGCCGAAAGCCCCACCATCGACTACTGGCGGAACAACGAAGCGGGCCACGGTTTCGCGCAGTACGAGTACACCTCAAATTTTGTCTGGTCGAACACCGTTCAGCAGGCGGCGGCCGCTTGCTATGACTATTTCAAATGGGGAGATTTTCTTACCGGCAACGGCAATGACCACGCGGAAGGCGGCTGGATGGACCGCGATTACTTCGCCCTGGCGCTCGCCGCATCCACGGGCATTCTCAATCAAGTGCCTTACTCGTACGCGGCGCACTGGGGCCTGCCGCCGGAAATCAGCAAGCGGCGCACGGCGCTGGAGGAGACTTACGGTGTGGAAGGCTCTCCCCAGTATGCGGCGGTTGAGGACATGCAGCATCGTGACACGGAAGTGCTGATGCTCTACCCGCTCGATCTGGTCGCCGCCGAGGAACGCTTTGGGAGTTGGATGACGCAGTACGGCTACGGAAACTACGTCACCGCGGACAAACTGCTCGAACGCGGGAAGGTGCAGGGCACCGCGATCGAAATGGCTGGCCGACGATTCACCACCCTGGTGACACTCTTCGAGCCCTTCCCCTCGCAGAAACTGCTGGCGTTCATGCAGGAATTCGTGGCGGGCGGTGGCCGCCTGATCTGGTCTGGCCCACCACCGCTCTTGACGTTGGAAGGCCAACCCGCGCGCGAGGCCTGGCAAGATCTCTTTGGTGTGGACTACCAGCCGCGCGCCGGAGATGGCGTGGCTGTTCCCGGCCGGCAGGTGCCCTTTGAAGGTGCGCTGGCAGCAGTCGCGCCCCAATTGGTCCTGACGGACTTTCTGGTGGACCGCGTCTACCCAGTGACCGCCCGCCCCGGGACGAGCGTGGTGGCGCGCGTTCAGGAGCGGACGGTAGGCACCGAGCGCGGCAGCGCTACGTTTCTGGGCTTCCGTCCGCGCGATGACCAGTCACGCAGCCTTGGCTACGACGTTCGCACGTGGTTTGAGATTCTCGACGCGCTGGGCGCCTACCCGACCACAGGGAAATTCGCCGGGTTCAATGATAATACCGACCACCTCTCGCGCACCGGCCCTTACCTGGCGTGCCGGTTTCCCAACGGCGCCGTGGCTTTCTCGCCGCACTTGAGAGAAACCGAAGAGGGCGGGGCCGGCGGCTTCGCGCGCAATTCAGAAGAGGATCGCAAGTATGAGGAGCTCCACCCGCCGCCCTCCGAGTCCATCCTGCTGCAAACCTTCCGCGCCAACGGCCACACCGTAACTTTTGCCGGTGAGCACGCCGTGGCTTTCCGTGTTGATGGTGGGGGAAACCTGATCGCCTTCGCCGGCCGGAAATGCCATGAGATTACCGTCGATGGTCGCAAGACGGTTTTTGCCGACGCCGACATGGACGAAATCGCCTGGGCTCCCGTGGCCGCGGCACGGCGGGTGGCGGGCGGCGCCGTCATCCAGATCCTCGTCTCGGGAACAGGAAAGGTGCGAATTCCCGCCGCCGGCCTGCCCGCAAGCCTCACCCTGTTTGCCGAAGGGCCGAAGCCCGGAAGCCGCGGTGAACGCATTCCTTGCACCCGCGAAGGAGCTGCCGTTGTCTTCTCAGCGACAACCGAACTGCGCGGGCGCTGGTTGTACGGGGTTCAATAGGAGAGTGAAATCTGTGTAATCTGTGCAATCTGTGGATCAGCTTTCCAGCTTGAATTTCGTGGATGCCAGTGCGTACATTCGCCGCCAGACGAGGCGATTCAGGGTAACCACCATCGCCGCCATGCAGATGGTGGCCGCCAGCAGCACGCGAAAATTTCCCGTGTCCGTGGCGTGGCTGATCACCGCGCCCAACCCCACAGTGGACAACGTTTGTCCTTGAAAACGGAAATACTCGGCAACGATGCTGGCGTTCCAGGCGCCGCCCGACGCGGTGATGAAGCCGGTGATGAGGAAAGGAAAAATCCCCGGCAGGATTAATTTCCGCCAGCGCTCGAACCCCCCCAGCCGGTACACGCCGCACACTTCTTTCAAATCCGTGGGAATGGCGCTGGCGCCGGCAATGACATTGAACAGGATGTACCATTGCGTGCCGAGCAGCAACAGGACCATGGAACCAATCCCCATCCCGCCGCCGACCCGAACCAGCACCAGGAGGATGACGGGGAACAAAGCCGTGGCAGGCACGGAGGCGGCAATTTGCGCGAGGGGTTGCACGAGGGCGGCGAGTTTTGGCCGCAATCCCACGAAGACGCCCACCGGGATGGTCCAAAGCCCGGCCAACACCAGAGTCGCTTCCACGCGCAGGAAGGTTGCTCCGGCGCCCCGAAGAATTCCGGAAACTTCCGGGCCCGATAGCGCCACAAGCATCTGCCCCATGCGGACTGCCGCATAAGCTGTGGCTGCCAGTGTGGCCAGCATAAGCGCCCGCCAAGTCCATTGGCTGAATTGACCTTTTCGGGCAGGCTCGCGCGGCGTCGCGGCGGCTCTCGCGAAGTGGAGATTCAACGCCTCGCGCGCCGGCCGGGTGGTGACGCGGGCGGCAAGCGGGATGATTTTCGAGCGCCGCAGGAAATCCAGGATGGGTGAGCGCGCGGGTTCGGCCGACTCAATCTGCTCGAATTTAAATTTCTCCGCCCAGGCGATAATCGGCCGCCAAACCAACTGGTCGATCAGCACGATGATCGCCACCATAACTCCCATGCCCCAGGCGATGGAGCGTTTATCGCCCGCGTTGGCGGCGGTTTGCAGGTAAGAACCCAGGCCGGGAAGCCGCAGGTCGCGATTCCCCAGCGTGAACATCTCGCACGCCATCAGGAAGAACCAGGCGCCCGCCACGGACATGATGGAATTCCAAACGAGGCCAATGGCCGCGAAGGGAATTTCCATTTGCCAAAGCCGCTGCCACCAGCTCAAGCGGTAAATCTCCGCGGCCTCGTGCATTTCACGCGGAATACTCTTCAAAGACGAGTAGAAACTGAAGGTCATGTTCCAGACCTGCCCCGTGAGGATCAGCACGATGCACCCCAACTCCGCTCCCAGTTGACTGTGTGGAAACAAGGCGATCATCGCGATCATGACCGGAGGGAGAAAGCTGAGGACGGGGATGGATTGCAGGATATCCAGAAGCGGAATCATGAATCGCTCCGCCTTGGCGCTGTACGCCGCCACATATCCGTACACCAGGGTGAAGCCCAGGCTGAGAAAATACGCAAGCGCGATGCGCGTCACCGAGAAGAACGCATACTTCGGCAAGGCGCCGGGGGAAAGCTGAATTTCTGCCTGGGTATTGACGGGGCCGATTCCATAGCGCGCAAAGGTGAGCAAGCCATAGAAGAGCGCAAGTCCCACGAGCAGGATGGGCAGGTCTCTCAACAGGGAGGGAACCCCCGCGGGAAACACTCCCCACGGAGGAACACCCGAAGAAGTTTTGTGCGACGGTGGCATTATCCCTGGTGCTGCAGATCCCGCTGGGAATCTCCCGTGTGCTCGACCCGGTGCAAAAACAGTTTGTCACTTTGAGAATCGTAAGAGAAAATCTCGCCGTAGCGGCCCCAGTTCAAAGCGGTTTCGATTTGCCGTTGGGTCTCATCTTCGGAAAAGTGTTCGTTCAGGATATCCCGGAAGAACTCCAAAGGCATCGCGCCGTCGGACTTGCTGGCAAGGCAGTTCCTAATCTGCTGAAGAAGCGTCGCATGGGCGAGTGCGGCTTCGCGGAAAAGGGCCTTGCGTGTGGGGATATCGGCGTTGACGAACTCGCGCCCCTGGTCGGTGATTTCCACATCACCTTTTTCCGTCCGCGCAAAATCCAGCAAGGTCGCGGCTTCGATGATGGGCAGCAGGTCATTCACTTCCCACAAAAGTTCCTCCGCGATGTGATACAAGTCGTCCTTCCCGCCACGATCATTCAGCAGCTCGAGCATTCCCGCGATGGCGCCCCGCCGGGCGTGGGGAAGCATCGAGTAGGGAGCTTTCGTCGCTCGCGCCGGGGCGGAGGGCGGCGCCGGCTCGAGTTGCGGCTGGGTCATCAACTTGTAAATGTAATCGACGTAGAGCAGAAACTCGGCGGAGTTGCGGTCCCGTGGCTGTTTGAGGGGAATGCGGAAGTCGGCACGGATGCTGGCGGGATTTCGCCCCAGCACGAGGATGCGGTCAGCCAGCAGCGCCGCCTCTTCAATGTTGTGGGTGACCAGGAAAATGCTGCGCGTCGGAATTTTTTTCCCCAGCCACAGTTCCATCAGTTCGCCGCGCAGATTCTCCGCGGTCAGAACGTCGAGAGCCGAAAAGGGTTCATCCATGAACAGAATTTCCGGCTCCAGGGCCAGGGCCCGCGCGATGCCCACGCGCTGCTTCATGCCGCCGGAGAGTTCCTTGGGATACGCCGACTCAAACCCTTGCAATCCTACCGCGTGAAGAGCGCGCAGGGCGCGATGATGCCGCTCGAAATGTTCCATGCCCAGCGCCAGCAGCGGGGTTTCCACATTGTCCAGAACCGTGAGCCACGGAAAGAGGGCGAAACTTTGGAACACAATCGCCAGCTTGGGAGCGCACTCGTGCAGCGGCCTGCCGTGCCACAGGACGATGCCCTTGGTGGGCTGGATCAAGCCCGTGAGGATTCGCAAGAGCGTGGATTTCCCCGATCCGGAAGGGCCGAGGAGAGCAGTGATGGCGTCGGGCTCCAGGGATAAATCCGTGGGTGCGATCACCTGGATCTGCCGGCCGTCGGGCTGGAGGAAAGATTTTTCGACTTGCACGGCCTCCGCGATGGGCTCCAGCGCCGGGGTCGGTCTGGAAACAGCGCCCGCGACCTCTGCGGCCGCGCCTTCGCCACCTGGGGCCGCAGGGGAATACTCGCCCGAGAGTTCGTCCATGAGGCGCTGCCAGGCTTCCTCCGGCAGCTCATCGAAGAACATCAGCCGCTCGCCCGGCTGCATCTTGTCGATGATGGCGCGCAGACTATTCAGCGACCGCGTGTGGAGCAGGACATACGAGTGGTAGTAGGGAAAGCGGCTGACCAAAGCCGCCGCGAAATCATCCGACATAACGCGAAAGAGAACCCGCTGCTCTTCAAACGGGATCTCCATCATTACATCCGCAGCATCCGCGGGATCGAGTGGTCGCAGTAACGCGACCGCGTCGTCCCAGCGTCCTTGCGACAGCGCCTCGCGCAATTTATCCGCTCCCGGCGGGTTCATCTAACGCACCTCTTCAGAGCGCCCGCAGCCACGCGAGCATGGCGTCCGCCTTGGCGGCGGGCACTCCCTCTGCCCACAGACACTCGTCTCCCTTGCGCAATAGCAGGGTCACGCCGTTGGCTGCGGATCCCCTAAACAAATCCGAGCCGGAACGCTGGTCGGTGGATAGTTCGGGATACTTGCGGGCCAGAATTGTGTGGTAGTCGCGGAAAAACGCCAGGGATGCCTCCGGACTCGTCCAGCGCGTTCGCGCCACCAACGCAAAGTCATTCCCACCGGATCGCTCGTAAAGCAGATACCGGTCGGCGAGCCACGATGGGCCGATGGCCTTGGCTTCGTCCTCGGAAATGAGTTGCCCGAGGAGGCAGTAATAACCGAGTTCGCCCATGGCGTTCTCGCTCAGAAACCGGAGGCCGGCCGCGCCCTCGAGCGCCGGCGGATGCGGCAGCGCGACCTTGGGAAATGCCTGGTGATTGTAATAGGTCTGCGGCTCGAAGATCTGCCGGGTGGCGTCGGGAGGATTCTCGAACAATACTTTGAGGTCCTTCCAACCGCCGGCTTGCAGGCCGGCTTGGATAAAGCCCATGCCTTGCACGTAGGGGAATAGAGCCTGCATGCGGAAAAAGTAGGGGGCATTGGTAAACGCGGGAAACTCCTCGAACTGCTGGTGAATCACCATTTCCATGAGCGGAGTAATGGACGGCAGCTGCCCCAGGTCCACCCCCGCAGCCACTTGTTGCATCATGGCGGCCGTGGCATATCCCTCCACCACAGCCTGGCGCGCGTTTGTGGCATCGTCATCGTCGCGAGCACCGCGGAGGTAACTTTCCAGGTCCCAGCTTTGATCCTGTAACGCGTGGGTGAGTTCGTGGGAAAGCACCATGGACTGCGTATCCTCCGGAATCCAATCCGCGATGAACATGGTTTTGCGCTTGGGATCGTAGAATCCGGCGGCCTGCTCCGTGTAAAAAGTGATTAGAAACCTTTCCAAATTGAAGTCCCGGGAAACCAGCCCAAAGGCGCGCACCAGGGCTTCCTGCGCGTGGATTTCCGCCGGCGTCATTTCATCGTGCAGGTTCTGAATCAGGTATTTTTCGACTTCCGGCCGGCTGACAACCTGCTTCTTTACAGGCCCTTTGATGGGCAGGCCCGTAATCTGGCTCATCTGCTGAAGAACCTCGTCGGCCTGCGAAAGGAGGTCCTGTGACGAAGCATTTTGCTGGCCGGCGCGCGTGAGAAGTGAGGGCGCCGCGCACAGTACAAGGACGCCAAGTAAACCGAGTAAGTAGCTCCCCAACTTCTCAGAGAAGGGTCGTGGTTTCGTCATGATTTACCCATCAGCCAAAACTGCGCATGCAACAATCGAGCCACTCGGGCATTGCCCACCTTCACGCCAACGGCGCCGCGGCGGACGGCGCTGACGGAAATCCCGCCGGTTCCGACGCGCACGCCTTGACAGCGAATCCGATGTAAAAAAGGGCGATGGCGAGGTGGATCGGCCAGAACAATAGCCGCGGAAAGGTGCGAAGCATGGGGAACAAGTCCGTCACCGTGGTGAAGATAACGACGGGAGTCAGCGCCACACAGGTGATTCGCAACAGCGTGCTGTAGGTCAGCTTGACGTGAAACGAACTCGCAAAGGCCATGCCCAGGGCGGCGTAGATCAAGACCTGACAAATGCGAAAGCCATAGGTAAAGACGATCACGAAAGGTGTGATCACCACCACGAGCCAGGTCGCGAAGATGTAAACCCAGCGGCGCACGCGCGTCTGGTCGAGGGTGAAGTCCTTCACACCGGCCAGACTGTAGGCGCGCGTCTCCCTCTCGGATTTCTTGGTGATCACCTCCTTGCGGGTGAGGAGCATCTTGGCCGAGGTGTTGTCCAAGCCCGTGTATTGCCCGGTGAAATCGATGATCGCCACGACCTCACCGCTCTTGGGATCCTTGATGAAATAGGGCGTTTCGACCTCAGTGGAAGCGACGCCGTCAGTAATCTTGATGGCAGGAAGCTGACGGATGAAGCCCTCTGCTGCATCGGCGCGGAATTCTTGTACGCCAATCTGCATTTTAGCAAGGTCCGGTACCCAGCTAATAATCACGATGAGCAGGAGGTAAAGGAATCCAACCCCGTGCCAGTTTTTTGCGACATCAATATAAAGGGACCGCGAGAAGAAAGATTGCCAGAGGGCATCGAAATAGTTAAAACGTTTTGGTTCCATATTCATGGAGGTCCTCCTGGGCGCCGGCAGCAGGTCGGTGGGGCGCTCTTTCCCTTATCCGGAAGGCCGCCAGTTTGACCCGCTGTGGTAACGAGACTATCATAAAACCTGCGCGAGCAAGCCGGGTGATCGCTGCCTCGCCTTAGCGCTCCGGTGTATCGGGGCTGGCAGGGGCGGGGGAGAGGAAAGTCCGAACTCCGCAGGGCAGTGTGCTCGCTAACGGCGAGGGCCGGAGGGGGATTCCCGATTCGTTGGGGCGTACGCCTCCGGCACGGAAAGTGCCACAGAAAATATACCGCCGCGGCGGCGCCTTCGGGCGGACCGGCGCGGTAAGGGTGAAAAGGTGCGGTCCCGGGTCGCCGGGAATTAAAGCAAGAGCGCACCGCCCCGGTGGTGACACGGGGGGCATGGTAAACCCCACACGGAGCAAGACCAAATAGGAGGGGAGGGGCGGCCCGTCCCGCTACAACCCTCGGGTAGGTCGCTGGACCCCACGAGCAATCGCGGGGCTAGAGGAATGATCGCCGCCCCGACTTGTCGGGGACACAGAATTCGGCTTACAGGCTTGCTCGCGCTATCTCTTTTATCGGTATATAGTTACAATCTAAAGTGCCAGAGCCCGCCACGTGCCGCCCTCAGCGGCGGCGCTACCTCGTCCGACCGATTCCAGGACACTGTTCGAACAAGTCTGGGCTTATGGTTCGCGACGTCGCTTCCGATCAGGCTTGATGCGAGGGAGGGCTGGCGACGAATCCTTCGCTGGGTTCTGGATTGCCCCGACCAGCGGTGCATCCATCGACTCCGCGATTGCAAATCCCAGCGTCTCCAGCAGGCGGCGAACTTCGCTCAAATGATCATCGTGAATCAAAAACCACTCCGGCGGGATGTGGCCGGCCAACAAAGGCCGGAAAGTGGGACTATGCAGGAGGGCCTGCTGTGCTTGCGGCTGCAAGATCCGGAGCATCTGGACCTGGCGAAGTTGGACACCCTGTCGGCTCGTCCAATTGCGGACGGCCACTTCCAGCAGGGGCGGGACTCCCCCCTTCACATGGTCGCCGAGCCATGCCAGGATCTGCTCTGAGGTCATTCCACTCTGTCGCGCACGACCGAGGGACTGAGCTGTAATCTGCCAGCCCGTTGTCGTGCGGTCGGCGATGCGGGCGAGCCGCAGTTGCGAAATGCTCGTGCGGCTGTCGGGCACGACGCTGCCCAGTTCATCGGTGGTCCACGTTCGCTCCGGCTTACCCTCATGATCCAGGATCGTCCAGCCCGAAAACCCCAAGGCCACTATTTTGGCGGTCGACGAAGGCAGCAAAAATACGTTGTTATTCAAGGCCCGGCCGCGAGTTTGGGAATCGAGCGGCCCCAAAGCCAGGACAGTCTTCGTCCGTAAAACCAGTGACTCACGACGGCCTGCCCATTCCGAAAGTATCCGCTCGACGTTGGCCGGGAGTTCGGTCTTTCCATGCTCGGCTAGGAAAGCGCGAACCTCCTTCAAAGTCATGCCGGATTCCAGCGCTCGGTAGAGGGAATCGCGGCGGAGTTCGAAGGTTTGGACGGGACTGTCGGCCCGCGAGGCGCTGGCGGCAAACCGGCTTAAGGTGCAAACTTGCCGGGCATCGGCTGAATCCAGATACGCCACGACTTCCAGATTAGGCTGCACGGTCAGAAAACGCCCATCTACCGGCTTGGGAGCGGCCTCCACCTCCGGTGCGCCGAACACCACGCGTCCCAATTCGGTCAGGCGAAAGCACGGGTGGGCGTCCTTGCCGGTCGCCTGGCCACGCTCGACCAATCCCAGGGTGGGCAGCGTGACCATCACGGCATTCGCTGCCCAAACTGCCTCAGCCGCGAGCCAGAACGCCAGCATGCGCTGATCCCCCGCAGGGTATTGCTCCCGTTTCTTGCCCATCTCGAACTCCGGGTCCCAGGAGTAGTTCCACCAGTAGAAATTGATTTCTGTCTCCCGCGTTTTCTGCCAAAGGTCGCGCAGAAAAGTCTCCAGGTGGAGCCAGCAACTCGGCGCATGGGCTACGCCGCACAGCGCCCACGCGAGCAATTCACGCGCGTTGGCGAGCCCGGAGGGCTCGATGCGAACCGAGTCGTACTGGCCGTCGCGGTCCGGAACCACGCCAATGCCATCCTGCCACAGCGGCATGTGAAGCCAGGCGCGAACCCATTGCCTTGCCTGTCCGGCGGGTGGCTGCTGCAGGTGCCGCTCCAGAGCCTCCTGGTGGATCCAAGAGCGCTTGTCCCCAATTTTCAGTAAGTCCATGCTGTGGAGGAGTTCGTAATAGAACGACTCCGCATCGGGTGGTGACATGGGGTCTTTTTCGGCATCGCGCAGACCCACCTCTTTCCGCAACCGCGCCCGCGCCGCCTTGGCGGGCGAATCGCCCTTGACCGTTTGCCAGGTCCCCATCGAGCGCAGGACCTCTGCCACCCGCCAAAGGTCCAGGCCCACTTGCGCGGACGAGCGATGGCCGGTGCTCACCGCCTCGGCACATGCGTGAGAAGCGTGCCAGGTAATAGGAGGGGCGGGCGCAACCCCCTGCGCCAGCGTGGGATGGAGGGTTAATTGAGGGTAGCGGTGGCGATCGTAACTCGAGTAATACGAATCGTAATAGCTGCTCACCAGAATGAGCTTCTCGCGCAATCCGGGGACGGGGTCACGGTCGCGCCACTCACGCTGTGCTTGGTAGTAGGAGTCTGAGGCTAGATTCTTGGGTGGGGGCGGGATGATCCCGCGAGTGTATAATTCGGCCGTCAACAGGCCGCCGGACACCGTCGGGCCGTAACGCGCGAAGATGCCAAGAACTTGGCGCTCCTTTTCCGTCAAGCCGGCCAACACACGCCGGGCGATATCGCCATCGGCCATTGTCCGGGTCAGAGCGGCAAGGCACTTTTCCTTGGCAAAGTAATACGCTTCTTTCCCTGCCCAGAACCGCGCTGCCCGTTTCAACTCCGTGGAGCCATACAGATGGAGGTCGATCTTCACGGGGAGCGAAGATTCGAGGACGTGGCCGAGTTTCATTCCCCATCTCCTGTGAGCACCTTGGGAGTGTGCCCCGCCGCCAGGAGCGCCGCCTCGATTTCCCCTGCATGGCCGGGATCGACCAGGGCAACGGTTTCAGAAAGGCGCGCCATTAGGAACCTGCGAATGCGTGGATTGGCGGCCAATTCCACCAGTTGCGCCGGTTCCGCCACCTCCACGATGGCCGCATTGAGATGCAACTCCCGGCCCTCGGGCTGGAGCAACGGC
>Ga0326728_10024223_pt1 | contig 11024 bp, 7 predicted proteins | sample MB3enrmetagenome_FD_207602 | JGI IMG/M metagenome (GOLD analysis project Ga0326728, IMG submission 207602) | Lab enriched peat soil microbial communities from McLean, Ithaca, NY, United States - MB31MN | ecosystem: Environmental > Terrestrial > Soil > Wetlands > Peat | place: USA: New York... | reverse complement strand
AGCCGGTCGCGATCACTTCGGCGCGCGACAAGATGCCCTTCGAGGTGACGCCGTTTTTCCCGCGGCTCACGCGCTACAGCACTGCGAGCGCGCCTGCGGCTACCACCGCGGCAGCGTCAGCAACGACGGCTACCGCCAACGCCAGCCCCACGCCGGCCAACTGAGGCGCCTTTCAAGTTGATAGAAGCGCGGGCCGGGACCGGAAGAAATTCCGGGCTCCCGGCCTGTGTCTATTGGGGTAAAGCGGTCTCGGGTGGGACTAGGGCGCAGTCGAAGGCCAAGAAGTCACTCCGGACGCGGTTTTTCATTTTTTCTCCAATCTCCCTCCGGCTTTTGCTACTATGAACACCCCGCTTTTTTCGTCACACCCTCAGGAGGGTCGTAAATGATGAGTGGTTTAACTCTACGGAAAAGTTCTGCGCTGGCTGCGTGTGGCAGCCTTCAAGAAAGGTCGTGCATCTTGTCCAGGAAGTTTGTTCTCACAGTAGTAGTTCTGCTCGCCGTGTCTGGCGCCGCGCTGGCACAAACGCTGACAACGCTCAAGAATCAACCGCCGGACGGCGTGATTATCTCTTACCAGTTGACCGACGGCACGGTGATGGTGCAGGGAAACAACTGTTCCGACTGGTGGAAGCTCACGCCCGACAACACCGGCAGCTACATCGACGGCACTTGGACGCAACTCGCCAGTCTTCCCTCCGGATACGCGCCCTACGCCAATGCCTCCGCGGTGTTGGCCGACGGGCGCCTGATCATTGAGGGCGGTGAGTACTCCGGCTGCGGCGCCGAGTTTACGCTCACCAACCAGGGTGCCATCTACGACCCCATAGCCAACACCTGGACCTCGGTGGCACCGCCGAAAGGCTGGAACTATATCGGGGATTCGCCCTCGGTCGTGTTGCCGAACGGCGACTATGTGATCGGAAACAAACTTACAAAACAAATGAGAGAACTCAATCCCAAGACCATGACCTGGACTACGCTCAGTTCGAAGGGCAAGAAAGATTTTGACGCCGAGGAGGGCTGGACGCTGCTGGCGGACGGTTCGATTCTGACGGCGGACGTGAAAGATGCCCCCAACTCCGAGATCTATGCGCCATCAGCAAATAAGTGGGTGACTGCGGGAAGCACGATCGTCGATTTGCATTCGCCATCACCCTATGGCTGCCTCCCTTATGGTCCCGGCGGGAAGCTTTGTTATTACCCACCTGGAGAAATTGGACCGCAGATCCTGCGTCCAGATGGCACCGTTTTCGTCGCCGGGTCGTATACCAAGAACAATGGCCCCGGAAATACGGCCATTTATGACAGTCTCACGGGCAAGTGGGCGGTCGGTCCCGTTTTCCCGAATGACGACAACGCCGGCGATTCCTTTGCTGTTTTGCTGACCAATGGCAACGTGCTGGTGGAAGGCGACTCGGGGACTTCCTATGTGTTCGATGGGACAAATCTTACTCCCGGGTTGTTTACACCGGGGAGTCTGATGATATTACCCAACGGCCAGGTGTTGGTCGGAGGCGGAACAACGGAAGTTTATACCTCTACCGGCACCTATCAGACCTCGTGGCAGCCGACGATTTCGACTTATCCATCAGCGGTAACTCGGGGATCGACTTACTCGATCACGGGCACGCAGTTCAATGGCTTGTCGCAAGCGGCCGCTTTCGGAGACGAGCTCCAAACCGCAACAAATTATCCCCTGGTGCGAATCACGAACAACAGTACGCAACACGTGTTTTACGCCAGAACCCACGACCATAGCACCATGGGCGTGGCTACCGGCACAGCGACGGTTTCGACAAACTTCGACGTGCCGGCGACAATGGAAACGGGCGCGAGTTCGTTGGAAGTCGTGGCCAACGGCATTCCCTCCGCGGCCGTTACTGTTACGGTTCAGTAAGAAACAATACTGAATTAGTTGAACTGCCCTTGTATCTCCGACGATGGGAAGATACAAGGGCAGTTGTTTGTTTTAAGGTGACCGTGGACACGCCAAGGCTGGCTAGAAATGTTTTCTGAGGTCTCCGAAACAATCTACCACCAGCAACCGCTGGGGTGGTGGGGCGGGAGCGACTTCCTCGTGCTCGAGAATCCAGGTGTTGTCGTGGGGTATGAAGACGGCGTGCAGGCCTGCGGCGAGGGCCGGGTTAATATCGGACTTCGGGCTGTTGCCGACCATCCAGGTGGTGTCGGCCGCGAGGGCGTACTTGGCGATGGCGGAGCGGTAGGTGGATTCGTCCTTCTCGGCTACGATCTCGACGGCGGAAAAATATTCTCTCAATCCCGAGCGCTCGACTTTCCCGGATTGCTCGGCAGGATTTCCTTTGGTCATCATGAGGAGGTGGTGCCGCTCCCCGAGATACTGCAGGGTCTCAGGCACGCCGGGAAGAACTTCAATGGGATGCTCGGCGATCTGATGGGCAAAGCTGCGAATGCGTTCGTGTAGATCGGGCGTGACCGGCTCCACAGAAAGCTTCTCAAAAGTCTCGACGAGCGAATGCGCGAAGCTGTGCAAGCCGTAGCCGTGTTTGGCGATGGATTCCCGCTCCACGTCGTTTAGCGCCATCCGAACCATCTCGGGCGAGTATTCACGATGGTTGAGGAACGAAATGAACTTCGCGATCGCCCGCTCGAAATAAATGTTATTTTCCCAGAGCGTGTCATCGGCATCGATGAGCAGCGTCTGGGCATCATTCTCTCCCCGCATGAATTCATGATAACGGCTTGGGGCGGATTCGCGACTTTGATAGACTTGTGCTCATATGAAGAGCGGTCGTACTGAAAGCTTTTTAGCGTGCTTTTTCACGCACTATGCCGCGCACCTCGGGCTGGTCTTATTTTTCATTCTCCTGATGTCAAGTTTGGGCGCGGCGCAACAGAAGAAGGCAAAGGTGATGAGGGGTTCTTCGGCGAAGAGCGGCGCCCCGGCAGATCTAAAGGTGGCGGCTGACCTGGAGCGACGCTTAGCCCGGTTCCGGCGCGTCCAAATGCCCTTCCGCACGGCGGGTCTAAGCGCTCGCGACCAGCAACTTGTTCACAAACTGGTGGAGGCCTGCGGCTACCTGGAAAGCATCTACTGGCGGCAGAGCGACCCCGAAGCGCTGTCGCTGTATCAGTCGCTGGCCGCGAGCCGGAATCGGCGCGATGTCCAACTGCGGCGCTACTTGTGGATTAACGCTTCGCGCTTCGACCTGATTGACGACAATAAACCGTTTGTCGGAACCGAGGCCATGCCGCCGGGGCAAGGATTCTATCCTGCGAACCTGACACGCGATCAGGTGGAACAGTACGTTAAGGAGCATCCGGAACAGAAGGCCGCGATCTACGATCAGTTCACGATCGTGCGGTGGCATCGGGAAAAACTGGAGGCGGTCCCGTACCGGATTGCGTTCCGCGCTTTTCTCGAGCCGGCGGCAAAAGCGCTGCGGGCGGCGGCCAAGCTCAGTGATGATGCGGCGTTCGCAAAATTTCTTCGATTGCGGGCCGATGCGCTGCTCAGCGACGATTATTTCCCGAGCGACCTGGCATGGTTGGAGTTGAAGAATCCGAAATTCGACATCATCTTTGCGCCCTATGAAACTTACTTGGATGGACTGCTGGGCGTCAAAGGTTCGTACGGCGCGGCGGTGATGGTGCGCAACCAGCGCGAGAGCAAGAAACTGGAGCTGTTCCAGGAATACGTGCCTCAGATTCAGGATGCGTTGCCGCTCGCCGCCGAAGATCGGCCGTCGAAGCATGGCTTGGAGACGCCGATGGAAGTAATGGACGCTCCGTTTCGCGCGGGGGACATGACACACGGGTACCAGGCGGTGGCCGACAATCTGCCGAACGATCCGCGTGTGCATGAGCAGAAGGGTAGCAAGAAACTTTTCTTCAAGAATTTCATGGACGCGCGGGTCAACTACATCATTCTGCCGCTGGCGCGCAAACTGATGGAGCCGGACCAGGCTGCTAAAGTTTCGGGCGAGGGCTATCTGCTGGGCACGATCACGCATGAGATCTGTCACGGACTCGGCCCGGCGTTTGCGCGCACGGCGGCCGGAAAAGTCGATATCCGGGAGGCCATCGGTCCGGGCTATAGCGGCCTGGAAGAAGCGAAGGCCGATGTGACCGGGATGTTCGCTTTGAAATGGCTGGTGGATCACGGCGCGCTTCCAAAAGAAAAACTGGAGGAATCTTACGCGTCGTATGTGGGTGACCTGTTTCGCACGGTGCGATTCGGGACGGCGGAGGCGCACGGTCAAGCGGAGATGATGGAATTCAACTATCTTTCCGAGCGCGGTGCGATTCGGCGGAATGCCAACGGACGGTATGCCATTGACTACGAGAAGATGCCGGGTGCGGTGGCCGATCTAGCCAAAGAGTTGCTGCAAATTGAAGCCACCGGAGACCGGCAGCGTGCGGAAAACTGGTTCACGAAGTACGCCACGATGCCGGAGGAATTGAAGACGTCGCTGCAAGCGGTATCGGATGTTCCAGTGGACATTGATCCCGTGTTTTCGTTTCCGGAGAGTGTGAGGTAGGGATGCTGCTGGCTCCTGCCCAAACCCGTTCGCAACGAAGAGTCGAAAAGAACAATCCGGACAGCGAGTGCTTTGTTCGCTAGCAGCTAGAAGCCAGCAGCTAGCAGCTTCTTCTCACACCCACTCCACGCGCGGCGTCTGCGGAATGATGCCTGCCTTGTGCCCCATATCGAGCAACCGCCGCACAGCTTCGCGGCCGTCGTCGCCGTAGTCGAGGGTGCGCTCGTTGACGTACATACCGACAAACTTATCGGTGAGTTGGGTGTCGAGATCGCGGGCGAACTGCATGGCGTAGCTGAGCGCTTCTTCGCGATGATCGATGGCGTACTGTATGCTCTCGCGCAGCGCCTGGGTCACACTGGCTATCGTTTCCCGGCCGAGCGAGCGCCGGATGGCGTTTCCGCCGAGCGGCAGCGGCAGTCCGGTGACTTTCTGCCACCATCTGCCGAGATCGACCACGCGGTGCAGTCCGGACTTATCGTAAGTGAGCTGGCCTTCGTGGATGATAAGGCCGGCTTCGTGTTTCCCTTCGAGAATCTGCGGAATGATTTGATCGAAAGGGACGATTTCCACTTCAATGCCGGGAGCGAACAGTTCGAGCGCCAGGTAGGCAGTGGTGAGCTTGCCGGGCACCGCGATTTTCTTCTGCTTGATTTCGTTCTGCGTGAACGCCCGGGTGGCAACCAGCATCGGGCCATAACCATCGCCCACACTGCCGCCGCACGACATCAGCGCATAGTTCTCCTGAATGTAGGGAAAGGCGTGGAATGAAATCGCCGTTACGTCGTAGACGCTTTCTTGCGCCTGACGGTTCAGCGTCTCGATGTCGCAAAGGGTATGGCTGAACTTCAGTCCGGGCACGCGAACTTTGTTCGTGGCCAAGCCGTAAAACATGAATGCATCGTCCGAGTCCGGGCTGTGGGCCACGGAAATTTCACGAACTGGAGAAGATACTGTACTCATAAGATTCCGTAATCCTGTTCTATAAACTTCACAACGCGTCAATTCAATGATTCTCAGGGCGTAACGCGTCTGGCCTTCATGGGCTAAAGCCCGCATTGTTATTGGCTCGGAGCGGCACAGCTGAAACCGTGCCCTACCAAGACCTATTTGGAATACAAAAAGCTCATCGCTGTGGAGAAGGCTGTCGGTGCCAACGAGCGGCGAAGGCGGCGGCCATCAGCACCTTGATGACTTCCGCAAAAACGAACCAGTAAAGGCCATACCTGATGGCCACAGAAACGGAGTGCGTGAGCACGGCAAGCCAACTGAGTCCACCAGCGAAGAGCACCACTTCCGCAGCCAGGCCTGACAGCGCGGCCCAGCCGAAACGGCGTGAACTGTGCTCGTAGAGATAGCCCGCGACGAACGCCACGAGTGGATAGGCCATGAGGAATCCACCGGTCGGGCCGAGTAGCTGGGCAATTCCGCCGCCTAGAATCGAGGGGCTGAATACGGGCATGCCAAAGGCGCCTTCGACGAGGTAAAGCGCGAGAGCGGCAAAACCGCGACGCGAACCGAGGAGCAAGCCCACGGCGAGAACGCCGAAGTTTTGCAGCGTCAGCGGCACCGGCGTGAACGGTAACGGCACGGCCACCCGCGCGCACAAGGCGACAAAGAGGCTGGCGGCGATCACCATGGCCGCCTGCTTCGCATATTCCCTTCCCCGATCCCGACCTAGGGGCCGGGTCTCCTGGCCCAGTACTTGCACAGCGAACTTAGACATGGCGTTCCTTTCCTCGCGGCAGATTAAACCTCAGGCGGCGACGAGTGGTCGAGGCCGTCGAGTTCCGCTCTGTGGGCTGCCGAGCGCTTCATTTGCCGCCGGACCCGCATGTAGAGGGTAAGCGCAACCGACACCACTACCACCGAACTGACTCCCAGTATTAGAAACCACCAAAGCATCCGCACACCGCATTTAGGATAGCAGATGGACGGCGGCACACCTGTGCCAGGAATCACAGAATGCGAAGGACGCGGGCTGCGGTCAGCCCTTCTTCGCCGGCTTGGCCAGCGCTTTACGCCGGGCCTCAACGTTCTTCGAGACGCGCTCCAGACGCTTGCGGGCCAGCTTCGATCCGGTGGCAACCTGCTCGATATTCGCAAACGCCTCGGGATTGTTCATCTTTTCCCGAAGTTCCTTCAGGAAGGGATGTATCTTGGCGAAAAGGAAAAACATTTCGCCGCAAATACCGGGCTGCAGGAAGAGCTCTTCGTTGACGGCGCCGTGCAATACCAGCGCTGCGGCCATATCCCAGTAGCCGCCAACTTGGCGCATCCAGGCATTTTCCTGGCTGGGAAACGCGTTGGCGACTTTCATGATGTCGTCGGCGCTCTGCGGCCAGAATTCCGCCATAAACCAGTTCCTTGCCTTGCGCATCTCCGCTTCGCGGCGGAGGTCATAGAGTTGTAGAACCACCTGGGCATCGTGCGCGGTTGCTTTGTTTGCCATATTTTCGCCTCGTCAGTAGTTTCTGAATTTAGTTAGGTTCCTGAAATCTCGTTCTAACCAATCGCTTCTTTTGTCAGGCTTTTGAAACGCCTGCGGTCGCGCCTTCCGCGGCGCGCTCGTAATCGCATTCTTTGTTCGGACACGCAATCACCAATCCGTCTTTGCGGATTCGTTCCACCAGGTACTCGTGTCCGCAATCCGGACACTTCTCAGGAACGGGCTTCGACGCGCAGGTGAACTTGCACTTCGGATAATTTCCGCACCCGTAAAACGTGTTGCCCTTACGCGCGCGTTTTTCGACAAGTTCGCCTTCTTTGCATGCGGGACACTTCACCCCGATGAAGTTCTGCTTCACGTATTTGCAGTCGGGATACCCGCTGCACGAAGTGAACTCGCCGTAACGGCCATGCCGCAGGATCAGGTTGCGTTTGCACAACGGGCAGATTTCATCGAGTGGAATGTCGGGCACTTTCTTGCCCTGATCGAGCCGCCGCGTCGTCTTGCAATCGGGATAGCCGGTGCAGGCCATGAACTGGCCGAAGCGCCCGCGCTTCAGGACCATGACCCGGCCACAGTTTTCGCAGTATTCCTCTTGCGCGATCTCTTGCGTTTCGGCTGTGTCGAGGTCCGGCAGATTGATGGGATTCTCTTTGGTGAACTTGCAGGTGTCGGGGTTTTCCTTGTCGTAGGTGCTGCAGGCATAGAACGAACCGTGCTTGCCCCACTTGATGACCAGCGGCGCGCCGCACAGTTCACACTTTTCGTCGGTGGGTTTCTCCATACGCTTGATGTTTTCCATGTGCTTTTCGGCGTAGCGGAGATCTTTGGAAAATTTCTGATAAAACTCGGTGAGCGCGCCGTTCCCCGTCTGCTTGCCTTCTTCAATCTCGTCGAGCTCTTCTTCCAGGCGCGCGGTGTATTGGAAGTCGAAAATATCCTTAAAGTTCTCGACCAGCAGATCGGTGACGACCAGGCCAATTTCGGTGGGCACGAATTTGCCGCCGACTTTCTGCGCGTACTGCCGCTCCTGGATGGTGCTGAGAATCGTGGCGTAGGTGGAAGGCCGGCCGATGCCGCGTTCCTCGAGTTCCTTCACCAGCGAGGCTTCGTTGAAGCGCGGAGGCGGCTCGGTGAAATGCTGCTCCGGGCGCAGCGACTTCAGCGTGAGCTTCTGCCCGGCTTCGAGCGGCGGGAGCTTGTGCTTCAGTTCCTCGTCTTCTTCGTCCTTGCTATCTTTGGACTCTTCATAAATTTTGAGGAAGCCGTCGAACTTCATGACCGATCCGGTAACGCGGAACCAAAACACATCGCTGCCCGATCTTGCATCGATGTCGACCGAGGTCTGGTCGAACACGGCGGGATTCATCTGCGAGGCGACGAAGCGCTGCCAAATCAGTTTGTAAACCTTGAATTCATCTTCGTGTAGATACTGCTTGATCTGATCGGGATGGCGCATCGCCGAGGTCGGACGAATGGCCTCGTGCGCAGCCTGCGCTTCTTTCTTCTCCTTATAGGTATTGGGGGAATCGGGCAAGTAGTTGGCGCCGTACTGCTCCGCGATGTACTCGCGAACCTCGGTGATCGCCTCGCCCGAAACGCGGGTCGAATCCGTGCGCATGTAAGTGATCAGGCCGACCAGTCCCTCGTCGCCGAGTTCGACGCCTTCGTAGAGGCGCTGCGCGATCATCATGGTGCGCTTCACGCTGAAGCGCAGCTTGCGCGAAGAATCTTGTTGCAGCTTGCTGGTAGTAAACGGCGGAGTGGCATTGCGCCGTCGCTCTTTCTTTTCCGCGGAGCGGACAATCCAATCGGCGTGTTCGAGCGCCAGGCGGATCTTTTCCGCTTCCTCCCCGTTCGTGATTTCAATCTTCTCTTCGCCCTTGCCCAGGAAGCGCGCGTCGAATGCCGGAGGCTTGGACGCGGCGAGATGGGCGTCGATCGTCCAGTATTCTTTCTTCTCGAAGGCTTTGATCTCGCGTTCGCGATCGACGATCAAGCGCAGCGCGACCGTCTGCACCCGTCCGGCGGAAAGCCCGCGGCGGACCTTGTCCCACAAAAGAGGAGAGACCTGATAGCCCACGAGGCGATCCAGCACGCGTCGAGTTTGCTGCGCGTCGACCAGATTGCGATCGATGTCGCGGGGATGGTCGAAAGCGGCCTTGACGGCGCGCTGCGTGATTTCGTTGAAGGTCACGCGGCGGATGCGCGCGCCGTCGCCGATGTCGTCCGTCTTCGCTTTGGCGCCGGTCTTTGTGGTCTTTGCCCCCGCCTTCGACTTCCTCTTTTTCTTGCCTGACTCTTCGCCGAGTTCGTCGGCGAGGTGGGCGGCAATGGCCTCGCCTTCGCGATCCGGATCGGGCGCGAGGTAGATGCGGTCAGCCGAGAGGGCCAGCTTCTTCAGCCTGGCCAGGACTTTTTCTTTCCCGGGGATGACGACGTATTCGGTATCGAAATTGTTTTCGACGTCGACACCCAGGCTGCTTTTGGGCAGGTCTTTCACGTGGCCGAAAGAAGCATCGACCGTGAATCCCTTGCCCAGATACTTCTGGATAGTTTTCGCCTTAGCCGGCGATTCGACAATGACTAGACCTTTGGACAATGTTTCCTCAAGTGATAGCTTATTTGACTCGAAACTAACATGACTTGGCAAATTTCGCGAAACACACCGGCTGCGAGCTGCGAGCAGCGGGCTTCGAGCACCCCAGAACGGACCGGCTTTTGCTCACCGCGATAACACCGTCAGTACTACCTAGCCGCAGCACTTCTGGCTCGCTGAACAGGCTGCACTTGCTGGATCAGCGAAGTCAACATTCGTTGCACTTCGTCCACCTGTTTCCGCAATACATCAAACTTTGCATTCGGCAAAAGATCGAGATCGCGAGCGAGCAGCAAATGATACTCAAGCTCCGCAGCGGAACCACGGGCAATGTGCAGAAACCGCGTCAACTCGCCATCTGACCGGCGCCCGGTGCCTTCTGCTATGTTCGCTCCGATTGAGGACGCTGCGCGGCGCATCTGTGATGTTATCCCGAACAACTCTTCTCTTGGAAACTCTCTCGTGACTTTGTACACACTGATTGTCACGGAGTGAGCTTTCGACCATACGCGTAGGTCCTTAAAGTCTTTCACACGAAACCTCCATCCTCGATCTGCGGGCGGCGCTTGCTCGAAGCTCGCGGCTCGAAGCTCGCGGCTCGTAGCTCGCAGCCGCTCTCAAAAGCTCTTCACAAAATTCTTCCCCGGCAACTGCTTCACTTTCCCGTTCAGTTCCAGCTCAAACAGCGCCGCGAAGATTTCCGAGGAGGACATTTCGTTTTCCAGCAATTCGACCAGTTGATCGATGTGCGTGGATTCATCGGCCTTGAGCAACTTGAGGATTTTTTTTTCGTGGGGCGAGCTCGCCTCGTCCGGGAATAGAGATGCGGTTTCCGGCTCGGGAGATTCATTCTGCATGGCACTGAGCGCGACCTGCACTTCTGCCGGAAGCTCTTCCCATACGTCCTCCCAGGTGGCGACCAGTTTCGCGCCCTGCTTGATCAGCGTGTTCGGGCCCCAGGAATTCTTGTTGGTTACGTTGCCCGGGACGGCGTAGACATCGCGGTTCTGTTCGAGCGCAAGGCGGGAAGTGATGCGCGTGCCGCTGTATTCCGCGGCTTCGACGACCAGTACGCCGGCGGACATGCCGCTGATGATCCGGTTGCGTATAGGAAAGTTCTGCGGGGCGGGCGAGGTTCCAACCGGGAACTCGGTGATCAGCGCGCCACCGAGGGCGATGATCTGTTCCGTGAGCCGCGTGTTCTCCCTGGGGTACATGACGTCGATTCCGGTGCCAAGAACGGCGACCGTCTTTCCCTTGGCCGCGACCGCGCCGCGATGCGACGCGGTGTCGACGCCGCGCGCCAATCCACTGATGATCACCAACCCGCGCGCGGCCAGGTCGGTCGAGAGGCGTTCGGCCATGCCGCTTCCGTAAGGCGTGGGATGACGCGTTCCCACCATCGCGATGCCGGGCTGGGCCAGTACCTCAACGCTTCCTTTCACGAACAGGA
>Ga0326728_10024222_pt1 | contig 11024 bp, 7 predicted proteins | sample MB3enrmetagenome_FD_207602 | JGI IMG/M metagenome (GOLD analysis project Ga0326728, IMG submission 207602) | Lab enriched peat soil microbial communities from McLean, Ithaca, NY, United States - MB31MN | ecosystem: Environmental > Terrestrial > Soil > Wetlands > Peat | place: USA: New York... | reverse complement strand
TTGGTAGCGCTACCGGGAATCGAACCCGGGTTTGAAGATTGAGAATCTTCCGTCCTAACCCCTAGACGATAGCGCCACTCCGGTGGATTGCGACGAAGTCCGATTATAACAAAAGCTCGCTCTAGCCAAACCATGTCGAGAGCCTAGGTCTCGTGGTTTTCGAGATCTGAGATCGGCTGCAAAGCATTGTAAGTCTTCAGGTTGCACTTCTGGCTCATGATTCGAGCCGAACCATCTTGACAACAGCCGGCTTCAGAGCGATACTTACAGAGGCGAATAAAAAGCGAAACTTATAGCTTCGCCCGGGCTCATCCTGCCCTCCGTGTTCCCTGACAATTGCGAAAAAGTATGTCTGCCTCTCTGGTTTTTTCATCGGCGGCCATGGGCCGCCCTTTTATTTTATCCGCAAAAAAGACCGCCGAGCTTTTGGCCCAGGTCGGCGCCATCCCAAAGCTGGCTGCGGTCGTTCCCGCTTCGCGCCTCGACATGCGCCCGGCGCCGGAAATGGTTTCGAGCGGGATTCCGCAACTGGACTCGCTGACCGGCGGCATCGCTCGCGGTTGCCTCACGGAAATCTGCGGCACGGCGTCATCGGGAAGGACCAGCGTGCTGCTTTTCGCGCTGGCCCGCGCTACACAACGCGGAGAAGTTTGTGCGCTTGTGGATGCGAGCGATGCGTTCGACCCGGCGTCAGCGGCGGCTGCCGGCATGGAGATGAGCCGTTTGCTATGGGTGCGCTGCGGAGAAAAATATCCATCGCGTAAACATCCTTCGGCTGCGTTAACAGGCTGCGAAAAAACTGACGATTCGTATCAGGGTATGCCTTCAGGCATACCGCAAGTCGCTGAAAACGGATTTGGCTTTAGCCGCTGCGGTTCTACCAGGTGGAAAAATCCGGAGGGCCAGCGCTGGGAATCGCAGCTCGGGCAAATGCTGAAAGTCACCGATCTGCTGCTGCAGAGCAATGGTTTCGGAATGATTGCTCTCGATCTCGGCGATGTTCCGGTGCCGAGCGCGCGGCGAATTCCTTTGGCCTCGTGGTTTCGCTTCCGCCGCGCGGTTGAGCACACGCCAACGGCGCTGCTGGTTTTGGAACAGCAGCCGATTGCAGGGAGTTGTTCGTCGGTGCTGGTGAAGGTGTCAGGTGTCAGGTCCCAGGTCTCAGGAAAAAAGCTCGCAGCTCTTAGTTCTCAGTTCTCAGCAAATCGACTGGCGCACACGGAATTGTTGGATCAGTTCGAGATCAGGGCGGAATTGATACGCTCGCGGCTGGAACGAAAGCCGGTGCAATCGGCAGCGAGTTTTAGCAGCCGAGCGGCATGGGCGGGATGAAAACCCACCCTTGCGCAGAAAGCACGCGATGGCACCCACGGAATTCTAAAACGAGTTCACAGATTACGGAGAACTGACAACTGACAACTGGTCTCCCATGTTTGCCTGCATCTTCATCCCCGATTTTTCTGTACAAACGATCATTCGCTTTGAGCCCGAGTTGCGCGCCTGCCCGGTCGCGGTGCTCACCGGACGGCCTCCGCTGAAGAAAGTAATGGCGCTCAACGAAAGAGCGCGGCAAACCGGCGTGGAGGTAGGTGCAACCAAGTCGCAACTGGAAGCATGGGAAAACCTGGTACTGCGTACGCGCTCGGAGTCGCAGGAGACATCGGCACATGCTGCGCTGCTCGATTGTGCGCAATCGTTTTCTCCGGAAGTGGAAGACACGTCGCCCGGCACCGTGCTTCTGAACCTTGCCGGGCTTGAGACGTTGTTGGGTCCACTGCCGAAGATTGCTCACGATCTGGCGCAGCGGGTCTCGCAGTTGGGACTGGAAGCGAACCTTGCCGTGGCCGCGAATCCGGATGCTGCTTTGCTCGCAGCCCGCGGTTTTTCCGGCGTGACCCTGATTCCCGCAGGACGCGAAGCCGAGCGGCTGGGAGATCTGCCGGTGGAGGTGTTGCTGGAAAGTTTTTCTTCCGATGTGGAGGAGGGCGCACGCTGGGTGGAAACGTTTGATCGCTGGGGCATTCGCAAGCTGCGCGCGTTGGCGGCTCTTCCCGAACTTCCGGTCAGCGAGCGCCTGGGACAGCAAGGACTCCGTCTGCAAAGGCTGGCGCGGGGCGCGGCGTCGCGCAACTTGCGCGTGTTGGAACCGCGGTTGATTTTTGCCGAGAGTGTGGAGCTGGAATATCCCATCGTGCTGCTCGAACCGCTGGCGTTTTTACTGAACCGCATGTTGGAGCAAGTGTGCGCGCGCTTGCGACAGCGCGCGCTGGCGGTGCAGGAGTTGCATCTGAATCTTGAATTCGCAACGACGCGGCCGGACGGTTGCGCATCATTTGCCCGAACTCTCACTCAGACGTTCACGCGCACGCTGCCGCTGCCCACGCCCATGCTGGACGCGAAAGTGTTTCTTAAATTGTTGCAGCTTGATTTGCAGGCGCATCCGCCGGGAGCGCCCATCGCGAAAATTCATTTGTCGGCGGATCCAGCGCGCCCGCGAGTCCTGCAGAGCGGATTGTTTCAGCCGATTTTTCCCGAGCCTGAAAAACTGGAGCTGACCCTGGCGCGCATCACAGGAATTGTCGGCGAGGGCAGAGTGGGATCGGTGGAATTGCTGGATACGCATCGCGAAGGCGCATTTGCGGTGCGGCACTTTGCGCCCGCAGAGCCTGAAGTGAAGCATGAAGTGAAGCCGTCGGGAAAGCGAAAGAAAGATATGTTCGTGCCAGAAAATGACCGCGTATGTGAGCTCGAAGAAGAAAAGCCCGAGGAGAACGCAAAAGAAAACGCCCAGGAAAAAATGAGCGCGGTGATTGCCCTGCGCCTGTTTCGTCCGCCGCTGGGCGCGACGGTTACTTTACGCGAAGCGAAGCCGGTGCGCATGCGATGCCGCGAGCGCGAAGACATTGCCGGCGAAATCGTCTGGACCGCCGGCCCCTGGCGTTCTTCCGGCGACTGGTCGGAACAGGAAGGCTGGTCGCGCGAGGAGTGGGACATTGCCGTGCCCGCCAAGAGCAGTTGCCAGTTGCCAGTTCCCAGTTGCCAGTCTGATAAAAGAGAACGGACGATGGAGCTCATATTGTATCGCTTAGTGCAAGACAAGCTAAGTGGAAATTGGTTTGTAGAAGGAACGTATGACTGAAAGCAGTTGCCAGTTGCCGGTTGTCAGTTCCCAGTCAAAACAACTGACAACTGGAAGCTGGCAACTGGCAACTGATGTACGTTGAACTCCATTCCCGCTCCGCGTTCAGCTTTCTCGAAGGGGCTTCGATTCCCGAGGAACTGGTCGCGGTGTGTGCGAACCTGGGAATGCCGGCAATGGCATTGCTCGATCGCGATGGAGTATACGGCTCGCCGCGCTTCCATCTCGCCGCAAAAAAGGCGCGGATCAAGGCGCATATTGGGGCGGAAGTGACAGTGGCCAGTGGCCAGTGGTCAGTGGTCAGATCAAGCGGCCCCATGCCGAGGCTCGCCCTGCGTCCATTCGAAAGGCACGTCGGTGTTGAAGAATCGTCCGGCTTGGTACTGACCACTGACCACTGGCCACTGGCCACTGAATTTCGTCTTCCGCTGCTGGTCGCTTCGCGCACTGGATACCAAAATCTCTGCCGCCTGATCACGAAGATGAAGCTGCGTGCGGGACACAAAGAAGGAGCCTTCGCGTCGGATCTGGATTTTATCGAGTATGCCGACGGTTTGATTTGCCTGACCGGCGGAGAAGAGGGACCGCTGGCTGCGGCGCTCAAGCAAGGTGGGCCGCAAGCGGCGTTCGAAGCGGTAAAGCGGCTCGCAGAAATTTTTGGCCGGTCCAATGTTGGCCAGTCGAATGTTTACGTCGAACTGCAACGGCATTTTCGTCGCGAGGAAGAATATAGAAATCGGGTTGCGATTGAGATCGCGGAAGCTTTGCGACTGCCGCTACTAGCGACCAATGGCGTGAACTATTCGACGCCTCGGGAGCGCGAGTTGGCCGATGCGTTCACCGCGCTGCGGCATCATCGCACCCTGGCTACTGCTGGACGCTTGCTGGCGCCGAATGCCGATCGCTATCTCAAATCTCCCGCGGCCATGCGAACGCTGTTTGCGGATTTTCCGAATGCCATCGCAAACACGGTTGAACTTTCTTCACGGCTTGAGTTCACGCTGAACGATTTGGGATACGAGTTTCCGCGCTATCCCGTGCCGGAAGGCGAGACCATGATGTCGTTTTTGCGGGAGCGCACACGCGAAGGAATGCAGAACCGGTATGGGCGGGAAGATGCAGAATTGAAGAAGCGCGCGCGGCGGCAGATCGAGCGTGAGTTGAGCTTGATCGAAAAGCTGAAGCTTGCCGGGTACTTCCTGATTGTCTGGGACCTGGTGCGCTTTTGTCGCGAACAGAAAATTCTAGCGCAGGGCCGCGGATCGGCCGCCAACAGCGCGGTTTGCTACTCGCTCGGCATCACGGCGGTGGATCCGATCGGCATGGAATTATTGTTTGAACGATTTCTTTCCGAGGAACGCGGCGAGTGGCCCGACATCGATCTCGATTTGCCCAGCGGCGACGAGCGCGAGCGCGTTATACAGTACGTCTATCAACGTTATGGACCACGCGGAGCGGCCATGACCGCTAACGTGATCACGTATCGCAATCGCATGGCAGCGCGCGAAATGGGCAAGGCGCTGGGATTCGATCCGGAGACGCTGAAGCGAATTTCGGCGGCGGTGGCCACCTGGGAATTCAAAGACGAAAACGATGCGCTCGACCGCCGTCTGCGCGACGCCGGGCTCGATCTTACGCATCCGCGCATTCGCAAATATTTCGAGTTGTGTCTGGCCGCGCAGGATCTGCCGCGGCATTTAGGGCAGCACTCGGGCGGCATGGTCATCTGCGAGGGGCGTCTCGATTCCGTCGTGCCGCTGGAGCCCGCTTCCATGCCGGGCCGCGTGGTAGTGCAGTGGGATAAAGAAGATTGCGCGGACATGGGCATCATCAAAGTCGATCTGCTGGGCCTGGGCATGATGGCGGCGCTGAAGGATTCTCTCGAACTGATTCGTAATCATTACCACGAAGAAGTGGATCTGGCGCACCTTCCAGCGGACGACCCCGTCGTATATTCCACGCTGCAAAAGGCCGACACGGTGGGGATGTTCCAGGTCGAGAGCCGGGCGCAGATGGCGTGCCTGCCACGCCTGAGGCCGCAGCGTTTTTACGACATCGTGGTGCAAGTGGCAATCATACGGCCGGGGCCGATTGTGGGGAATATGGTCAATCCATTTCTCAAGCGGCGCCAGGGTCGAGAAGCGGTCACGTATCCGCATCCGTCGCTCGAAACCGTGCTGGGCCGCACGCTGGGCGTGCCGCTGTTTCAGGAGCAGTTGCTGCGCATGGCCATGATCACCGCCAACTTTACGGGCGGCGAAGCGGAGGAGTTGCGCCGCGCCATGGGCTTCAAACGTTCCGAGGCGCGAATGAAACCGATCGAAGAAAAGTTGCGCGCCGGTATGACGCGCAACGGAATCTGCGGCGAAACGCAGGAGCAGATCATCCAGTCGATTACTTCGTTTGCACTTTATGGATTTCCGGAATCTCATGCCGCCAGCTTTGCCTTGATTGCGTATGCCAGCGCTTATTTGAAATGCCATTATCTGGCGGCGTTCACGGCGGCGCTGCTGAATAATCAGCCGATGGGCTTTTATCATCCCGCGACGATTGTGAAAGATGCGCAGCGGCACGGATTGAAAATGCTGCCCATGGATGTGACGCGGTCGGATTGGAAGTGCAGTTTAGAAACAGTTGCCAGTTGCCAGTTGTCAGTTGCCAGTAAGGGCAAGGGTATGCAGGACGTCGAAAATCTTGCTGTGCGCCTCGGTTTGAAATATGCGCGCGGATTGCGGGAGCCGGCGGGGCAGGCTTTGGTTCGGGAGCGCAGTTTGGCGCCGTTCGCTTCGGTTCAGGATCTGGCTCGTCGCGTGCCCGAGTTGCGCAAGGATGAGTTGACGACGCTGGCGGAAATCGGGGCGCTGAATGCAGTGGCCAGTGGGCAGTGGTCAGTGGCCAGCACTAATCAAAGCGAGGAGTTTGTTGGACTGTCCACTGCCCACGGGCCACTGTCCACTGCTTCTTTTCATCGACGCGATGCGCTTTGGCAGGTGGAGCGGGCGGTGCGCTGGCCGGGGCCTTTGCTTGATGAGTTGCCGGAAATCGATGGGGAATCTCCGCTGGCAGCCATGACGGACGAAGAGCGGTTGGTGGCGGATTTTCGCGCTACCGGGCTGACGGTCGGGCCGCATCCCATGCAGTATCGCCGGGCAGAGATGAAAAGGATGGGGATTTATCGCGCTTCCGATCTGGCGCACCTGCCGAATGGACGCCGCTTGCGAATCGGCGGATGTGTGATTGCCCGCCAACGTCCGGGGACGGCCAAGGGCATGATGTTCATGAGCCTGGAAGATGAAACGGGGATCGCCAATGCGATTGTCGCTCCCGATCTGCTGCAGAAGAATCGTGTGCTGCTGATTTCCGAGCGCTTCCTGATGATTGAGGGAATTCTGCAGAATCAGGACAACGTGATTCACATCCGCGCGGAAAAAGTTTCGCCGCTCCGCGTCACGCGGGCGGAGACGGCGTCGCACGATTTTCATTGACGCGGATGCAGACCTTCCTAGGCGGTCGAGAGCTTCCTGGCGTTGTGGCGCAGCGAGCGGCCTTCGGAGAGGCCGTAGATCTCTTCCGCTAAATTCTTGGCGTGATCGCCGACACGCTCCAGCGCCTGAGCGGCGAGCAGGATGTCGAAATTTTGCTGGCCGCTCGGACTGTTCGGCTCGGCTAGATGCCTGTGAAACAAGGAATGGCACAAGCGGTCGACTTTCGGATCGGATTGCAGAACGCTCTGCGCGTACGACACGTCGCGCTTGAGAAAGCCCTGATGAACTTGTTCCAGCATTTCGCACAGCAGAGAAGCCATCTCCACGAGCTGGCGGGAGTCCGCGGCGGGCAATTTTTCGCGGCGCGATTGCAGTTGCACCACCGCACTGTAGGCGAGGTCTCCGATGCGTTCGAGGTCGGTGATGAACTTCAAACACGCCAGCAACTCGCGCGCCTTGGCTTCGCCTACGCGGGTGATGGCTTCGGGCAGTTGGTCATCAATCTTGCGCTCGATCTGGTCGAGTTCCTTTTCGCAATCCTTGATGGCGAGAAAAGCCAGGCGCGAACCGTCGGCGAGAAAGTCCCGGACGTTGAAGACCGCATCGCGGGCGATCAGGCAGCCGCGGACGACCAGGGCCGACAGTTCATCTTCGGCTAAGTCTTCATTCCGGGCCTGAGCACGAGGGCGAGCTTCCGTTGCTCGGGAGCGCGTCGAAGGCGGGCGCCGCTTTGCTGGTGACGACGGGGACGGTTGTTTTCGGGCCATGAAAACTCGCGCAATTCGAAAAGAACTGCTAACTGCAAACAAGCTAGCATAAAGCGGGAATATGAAAGGAATGTAAATGGGCGCGGCGAGTGGGAGCCGCAGTTAATTCCTTCGATTACTTATTTTCGACTGTTTCCGCCTGCTCCTCAGCGCGTTTGGCTTCCTGCTCTCAGCCGAGTCCCGGGAGCGTAGAGATTCTTCAGTTCCTTCGGATCGGCTTGCAGGTCGTAGAGTTCGGGCCGGGGCGCTTCGATCAGCTTGGTGTTCTCGGTGCGCAAGGCGCGCAGAGGAGCCCATCCCCAGCGGAGAGGATAATAGGTACCAAGACCCGAGGAGGAAGTACTTAAATGCGCACTAAGCAAATGCTGTTAGCTTTCTTGACGCTGCTCGTCTGTTCGTCCTTGACGTTCGCTGGAACGGTCAGTGGCAAAGTGACCTACACCGGCACGCCCGCCAAACAGAAGGCCATCGATATGGGCAACGAGCCGAGCTGCGCCAAACAGCACGCCACACCTGTGACTAACGAAACGGTTGTGACCGGCCCCAACCATGCATTGGAAAACGTGGTGGTGTATGTTTCGTCCGGGGCCCCCGACGATGGTCAGGTTCCGGCGCAGGCTGTCACTTTCGAGCAGAAAGGCTGCCAATATATTCCGCACGTTCTCGTCATACACACCAACCAGGAACTTAGGATCGTCAACAGCGACCAAACTTCGCACAACATTCACCCGCTCGCCAAAGTGAACCGCGAGTGGAATAAATCCCAGCCGCCGGGCGCGCCCCCCATCGTCGACAAGTACGACAAGCCAGAATTCATCTCGGTGAAGTGCAATGTCCACCCCTGGATGCACGGCGAATTCGCAGTGCTCAGCACAAATCACTACGACGTAAGCAAGGGTGGAGGCAACTTCAAACTGCCGAACCTGCCTCCCGGCAAGTACACCATCACCGCCTGGCATGAGGACTACGGCATGCAGACTGCCGACGTCACCATCACCGGCAACGAGACCAAGGATGTCAACTTCACTTTCAAGGCGAAGGCCTACTAACGCGCCGGCGCCGGCCCACGCATGATCCAAGCCCTCAAGAGCGGGATCCTCGTGCTTCTCTTCCCGCCCGTGGGTATCTGCATCGGCTTGATGATCACCTCGTATAAGAAGCGCAATCACTTCGGCGAGCAAAGTAACTCCGAACGCAAGTCCGACCATAACTCCGGCTTCGGATGGTACCAGCTTTTCATTGACTCTATGTCCAGGTAGTCCGGTCGCTCGGTTGGGTTCACAACTCAGTCTGAAGTCCTTGCCCAGAGCGGGATTTCGTCCAGAAACGGGAATTGTGTGCCAGTTAACGAGCCCCTCCCGCGGGAATCGTTTGATGTCCAACTTATAGGTGATAGAATCCTGGTATGCCAAAAACGCTAATTCAGTCTGTAGTCAAACAACTCGAGTTGGAACGTGCGCGACTTGAGAATGAACTCCAGCGCGTAAGCGCCGCCCTAACTACCTTCGGGAAAGTCTTCCTGCAGCGGAGCAAGCGTGCACCGGTTGCAACGCGCAAGAAACGAACGATTTCGGCGGCAGGACGCAAAAGAATCGCGGCCGCGCAGAGGGCACGATGGGCAAGGGTTAGGGCAGGCAAGACAGGCAAGAAATAAGTGCGCCGATCTTCCGTCTGTAGAGACGGGGCTTGCCCCGTCTCTGCGGGAATCCGATCGCCTTTGCACCTGGGGCTTCAGTTCGGGAGGTTTCTCACCACCTCCCTGACAAACTCCGTAAATTCCCGGACGTCCTCTTCGGTCGTGTCGAACGAGCACATCCACCGCACTACCGACTCTTCTTCGCTCCACACATAGAAGAAGTAGCGCTCCTGTATCTTCTTAATCGCCTCCTGCGGAATTTGCGCAAACACCCCGTTCGCCTCCACGGGATACACCATCCTTACTCGCGGAATCTTCTTCACTTCCTGTTCCAGCAGTCGCGCCATACGGTTCGCGTGCTCCGCATTCCGCCGCCACAGATCGTCCGTCAGCAGCGCCTCCATCTGCACCGACATGTAGCGCATCTTCGATGCCAACTGCATCCCCTGCTTGCGCACAAACAAAAAATCCTCCGCCAGTTCGGGCCGAAAGAACACCACCGCCTCCACGCCCATCAACCCGTTCTTCGTCCCGCCAAACGAGAGCACATCGACTCCCAAATCGCGCGTCGCCTGGCGCAAGGATAACGCCGGTCGCTGCGCCGCCACAGCGTTCGCAATCCGCGCCCCATCCATGTGCAAAAACATCTTGCGCTCGTGGGCAAACCGCGCCAGCGCCTCGACCTCTGCCGGCTTGTACACGGTTCCCATTTCGGTCGACTGCGTAATCGAAATCACCCGCGGCTGCACGTGATGCTGGTCGCCAATTCCGTGATACGCATGCGCCGCCGTTTCCACGGTCAGCTTCCCGTCCGGCGCTCCAAGGGGCACCAACTTGCAGCCCGTAAACTTTTCCGGGGCGCCGCATTCATCCGTATAAATATGAGACAACTCGGGACACAGCACCGCATGAAACGGCCGCGTCAGCGCCTGCAAACTCAGCACATTCGCCGCCGTCCCATTGAAAACGAAGAAGACCGCCACATCGGCGCCGAAATGCTCGCGGAATTTTCCCACTGCCGACTCCGTGTGCGGATCGTCTCCATACCCCACCACATGCCCTTCGTTAGCGCGCCGGATCGCCTCCAGCACCTCGGGATGCACCACCGCATTGTTGTCGCTCGCAAAACTTCGACTCGGTTTCATAACAAAACAATTTAACAGAACCGGGATTCTTAGAGCTTTTTGCCCTTACGATGAATGCATTAATGTTTTAGTATTGTTGGTTCGATATGTCTCGATCCTTGGCAAGAACGCCGTCTCTGATTCTGTCCGGCGCACTTCTATCCGCGCTTCTTTTTACCGCCGCTTGCGGCAAAGGCAAACCAGCCAATGCTGACGCCCCGCAGGCCATGCCGGTCAAAGTCCAAACCGCCAAAGTACAAAGGGTCGACGACACCACCGACTACGTTGCCACCTTAAAATCCCGCGACTCCGCTGTGGTCATGCCGCAGGTGGAAGGCATCATTACGCAGATCTTCGTCCACTCCGGCGAACTTGTTGCCTCCGGGGCTCCCATGATGCAGATCGATCCCGCCAAGCAGCAGGCCACGGTCAAGAGCCAGGATGACGCCCGCGCCGCCCAAGTCGCGCAAGTCAAATGGGCGCAGCAGAATTACGAGCGGGTCAGCGGCTTGGCCAGTGCCGGCGTAGTCAGCAAGCAGGATCTCGACCAGGCGCGCGCAACCATCGACGCCGCCCAGGCGCAACTGCACTCGCTCGAAGCTCAAGTCAGCGAGCAGCAGGTCCAGTTGCACTATTACCAGGTGGTCGCGCCGCGTGCCGGCATCGTCGGCGATGTTCCTGTCCGGGTTGGCGACCGCGTCGTCACCACTACCACGCTTACCACCGTCGATCGTCCCGGCAGCCTTGAAGCGTACATCTATGTTCCCATCGAGAAATCTGCCCAGTTGAAGATGAATCTTCCCGTCCAGATCGTCGACGCTTCAGGAAACTCGCTCGCCGCCAGTCGCATCACGTTCATCTCGCCACAGGTGG
>Ga0326728_10024221_pt1 | contig 11024 bp, 13 predicted proteins | sample MB3enrmetagenome_FD_207602 | JGI IMG/M metagenome (GOLD analysis project Ga0326728, IMG submission 207602) | Lab enriched peat soil microbial communities from McLean, Ithaca, NY, United States - MB31MN | ecosystem: Environmental > Terrestrial > Soil > Wetlands > Peat | place: USA: New York... | reverse complement strand
CCATGGGCCGGAAAGCCACGGGTCCACAGGGAGTGTGGACGGCCGGGTTGCCTGGAGAACCTCATCAGAAAGGAGTTACAATGAAGAGAACAAGCCTCCTCGCTGCTCTCTGCATGATCGGACTGCTCATGCTTCCACTCACAGGGATGGCCGAGATGGTCCCTCTGTCGGATGACCAGTTAAGTGAGGTCATTGGTCAGGCAGGATTCGCCGAAGATACTACGACGACATTCAACTCTACTATAGCCAACATGCCGGCGATGGGTGGGATTTTAAACTATAGCGATGTAACAATCCAAGGCTCTGTGACCTCGTATAATTCCACCGCCCCGAATACAAGCATGGTTAATCAATTAACCAGCCCCGGAATTCCTGGTCTTGGGATGATGGGCCTCGGGTTGATGGGCCTCGGATCAATGGGACTCGGTACCCACCTGATCGATATGACCATCAACATCGACAAGTTCACTATTGGTGCCATTCGTGTAGGGAACGATACAACAGGACCAAGCTTGGGCGATTTCGCGATGTACGGATTCAAGGCAAATATCATAGGGACAGTATCAGTCACGGCGCATTGAAGCGCATGATGTTACTCTTTTACCCCCCCATTTTCCCTAGCTGTCTATCGAACCGCCTCCATGAGGTAATCTTAACGAGGATGGCTTTATTGACGGATGAGCCTTGCCCGGTCGATATCATCGGGCCCGATGGGCTGTGTGCACCGAAAGGGGTTTATGTCGATCCCTCCCCGCCTTGTGTAGAAACACTTTACCGTAAGCATATCCGGCGAGCATCTTTCCATGAGATCGATAAATATCTGCTCGCAAACCTCCTCTGCAAAACCCTCATGATCCCGGTATGAACAGAGATATTTCATAAGGGATTCATGATCAATGGTCCTTCCCCGGTAGCGTATAGCCACACTCGCCCAGTCCGGCTGCCCTGTAATGGGGCAATTGGTCTTCAACAGATCCGAGTAGAGCGCTTCATCTGAAAAGTCTGGTCCGCAGGATAGGAGGTTCGGATCTTTTTGGTAGGTGTCGATATGACTATCCAACGTGTCCAGGCATATACCTTCGGGATACGGCAGGCAGATCATTTGAGGAAAATTCTCCTGCCCTATTATATGCACCGAGATCCACTCGGGTATAAGGATATGCTCTAGATCTTCTCTAATGGTCTTCTCAAGTACTGGGGCCATGCCGAATCTCTCATATGATAGACCGCCGAGATAGAGTTTAAGTGATTTCGACTCTATGATGCACCTGCTCTGAACCGGGTAGACGACCTCTAGGATACCTGCTTGGGGCTTGCCTTTGTCGTTCAGCCATGAGAGTTCGTAAGACCGCCAGAGGTCATACCCGTTGATCGTAACCGGGTAAGTCTTTCTGGGAATGGGATAAAGCACGGAAGGGTCGCGGCCCCTTGGCTGCGAGGCCCTCTTCCCGAGTGGAAGCTCACTCATCCAAGGTACCTCGTGGGGTCAAGGCCCGCATCAAACTCCAGGGCGTATTTCCTCTCAAGACAGGTGGCGCAGGTTCCGCAGTGCAGATCCAAACCCTTGTAGCACGACCATGTCCTGGTGAAATCGAAATCCAGTTCTCTGCCGATACCAGCTATCCGTCTCTTGTCAAACCCTGCAAATGGCGCCTCTATCTTCACCTTGGTGAAGGTGCCGAGTGAGGCGGCCTGCGACATGGCTTCGGTAAATGGTAATGTGCAGTCAGGATAGATGGGATGGTCACCCGAGTGGGATGCGATGATCACGAGCGAGATCTGATGTGTCTCTGCATAGCCCGTGGCAACGGCAAGCATGATCCCATTCCTGAAGGGGACCACGGTGGATGAAATGGAATCGGTCCTGTAGGGGCCATCGGGGATCTCTTCACCCGACTTCAACAGGCTGGAGGAGAAGAGTGCGTTGATAAAGGGCAACTCTACCTTTGTGAAGTCAGCATCATATGCATTTGCAAGTTTTTCCGCAAAGATGAGCTCTTTCCCGGCATGCTTTGAGCCATAATCAAAACTCAAGGCATGCATGCGTCCGAAGCGGGGCCTTGCCCATGCCAACATAACGCCCGAGTCCATACCGCCGGAGAGGAGGAGGAGCGCATCATTCATTATACACCTCTTTTATCATCAAAGATGAGCACATGGAGCCGTGGGGTCATCCGGTAGCCATGCTCCCTGCAGAAGGTAAACACCATCTCCATCCTCTTAAACTGATCCTGCCTAGTCTTGCCAAGGGGCATGATGAGCACCTGCTCTCTTGCGATGGAATGTTGCCTCACAAACTCTTCGATATCGTTCAACGATTCTGCATTATCAGCCACGAATTTGAAGTAATGGGCTTTGCCTATGTTTCCCAAAGGGAGATGCCATTTTCCATCAATGTACTTAGGACTCATTACAACAATTGCATCATCAAGGTCTGGAATGTCAACCTTGCCGCTCGTTTCATAAAAGATGCGGTACCCGCTTTTGACGAGCCCATGGTGAAGATCCTCGAGCCCGGACCCCCATTGGAGGAATGGTTCTCCCCCGGTGATGACTACATCCCTGCAAACATAACTATTCATCAGAGAGAAGATCTCATCAATACCCATTTCATTGTATTCATGCCATGCATATTCCGTGTCGCACCATGGGCACAAAGGCTCGATGCATCCGCCGAGACGGATGAATATGGCGGGCAGACCCATGAAAGGTCCTTCACCCTGGAGGGAATAAAAGATCTCGGTTACCACCAGCCTCATGCTACCTCTCACAAGACTCCCTTATGCATATGCATAAGAAGCCTGCATGACAAGCTAAGTATACCGTGCTGCATGCTTCGTCAAGAAGCTCGCCCGCAGGAGAAGTGAGTTGAATAATGAGGATAGCATCAGCGGGGAGTGCTCCATTGTTACGAGACTTCTCAGATAAGCATTCACATGATTTGCATTTTTGTGCTAGTAATACATGCGTCATAACAGTCAGGATAGGGAGATACTATGAAGATCGTTGAAGATGCACTGAAAAGAGGCGACAAGGCCCTCAACGAGTATGAATCCAAGCGCCTCCTGGATGCCTATTCCATCCCGGTGACCAAGGAATTCGTTGCAACAAGCATCAAGGATGCCGTCTCCTATGCCAAGGAGATCGGCTATCCGGTAGTGCTCAAGGGATCTTCCCGCACGCTGACCCACAAGACCGAGCACAAGCTCATCGAGCTCGGCATTGATAGTGATCAGGCCCTGGAGAAGGCATATCATGCGCTTCAAGAGCGCGGCAAGGGCCAGCTTGACGGAATTCTTGTCCAGCAGATGATCAAGGGCGAGCGCGAGCTGGTGGCAGGCCTCATCCGCGACCCCCAGTTCGGCCCCTGTGTGATGTTCGGGCTCGGAGGAATCTTCACCGAGGTCTTGAAGGATGTCACCTTCAGGGTTGCGCCCCTGGAGATGCGGGATGCGCTGGAGATGATGGACGAGATCAGGGCCAGGAAGCTCCTGGACGCCTTCAGAGGCAAGCCGGCCGTGAATAGGGACGTTCTTGCAAAGGCGCTGATCAACCTCGGGAGGATCGGGCTCGAGATCGATGAGGTGGCTGAGATCGATATCAACCCGCTCATCATCCACGAAGACATGCCCATTGCCGTGGATGCCCTGGTGATATTGAGGAATCCCAAGGCATCGTAAAAAACGAATGCCGCTTTTCCCTGAGCACGCGCTTTTCATGGCTCCCATGGTGGATTTAAGCCATGTGGCTTACCAGGAGCTCGTGCGTTCGTTTTCGGGCTGTGACCTTTTCTACTCCGAGATGCTCAATGCCCGCATCGTGCCGGGGGAGAAGCCCGGAACCTCTCCCTATCTGAAATGGGCCAGGCTTGATGACCTCATCTTTCAGATTACCGGCAATGACATTGAAAAGATGCAGGAGTCCGCAGCCAAACTCGACGGTTTTGGTCCATTCGGCATAGATATCAACATGGGATGCTGGCTCAACAAGGTTACCTGCCACGGCTGGGGCGCCGGGCTCATGAAGGACCCATCCAGGGCTCAGGAAGTGGTTACGGCAGTGAGGAAGGTGACCACCCGCCCCCTGTCCGTAAAGATGAGGATCGGCTACAGACCGGATGTAAAGGCCATGCTGGAGTTTGCCTCCATGCTGGTGGAATCGGGGGTCGACTTCATCGTGCTTCATGCCCGGTCCGTGGAAGACGGCATGTCGCGTAAGGCAAAATGGGAGTACATAGCCTCCCTTAAGGACGCAGTCGACGTACCGGTGGTGGGTAACGGCGATGTCAGGTCTGCCCAAGATGCCCTGGAGATGCTAAGGCTGACCGGGTGCGACGCTGTGATGGTGGGCAGGCAGGCCGTGATCCGGCCCTGGATCTTCCGTGACATCAAGGCGCTCCTTAACGGTGTTGACCCGGATAATCCGCCCTCACTCATGGATGTGATGCTCGATCTGCACCGGCTTCTTGGTGTCCATTTCCCGCCGGATGTAGCGCTCAAGCGGTTCAAGACCGCTATTGCCTGGTTATCTCAGAACCTCACCTTCGGTCACCACCTGACCAAAAGCATCGGCAGGGAGAAAACCATGGAGGGGGCCAGGACCTGTATAGAAACCTCCTTCAAGCATGGTATTACCTGATCGGCGCTTGAATTTTTTTTAAAAGCCTGTATATGTTTTTCTTCGGTATCTTAACCTTTCCGGTACCTATTCTTCCCCATGTCAAGGAGTGATGCATGAAACAGATCGATCTGATGAAAGAACTCCATGTCCCATCCGACAAGAAGATACTCATGCTCGTTCTGGACGGTCTCGGAGGGCTGCCGGATGAGAAAGGCTTAACAGAGCTCGAGGCTGCCCGCACCCCGAACATGGACAAGCTCTGCAAGGAGTCGATCTGCGGGCTTTCAATCCCTGTTGCCGTTGGCGTTACTCCGGGAAGCGGACCGGGCCACCTTGGACTGTTCGGGTATGATCCCCTGGAGTATCAGATCGGCAGAGGGGTGCTCGAGGCCTTGGGCATAGGGCTTGTGCTGACACCCGACAGCCTGGCTGCCCGTGGTAACTTCTGCACCCTTGACCCGGCAACGGGTGTGATCACCGACCGGAGGGCGGGCAGGATACCCACTGAGAAGTGCACAGAGCTCGTGAACAAGCTCAGGGCCATTACGCTTAAGGGGGTAAAGATCACCCTTGAGCCTGTTAAGGATTACCGCTTCGCCCTCATCCTCGAGGGAGAGGGCCTCGATGAAGGACTCAGCGAGACGGACCCCCAGAAAACGGGCCTCAAGCCTTTGAAGGTTGAACCGCTCCATTCAGGGGCAAAGAAGAGCGCAGAGCTCTTGAACGCATGGATCGAGAAGGCCTTTGCCGTGCTCAAGGATGAAAAGCCTGCCAACGGGTGCACATTGAGGGGCATAGCCAAAGATCCCGGCCTGCCATCCTACAAACAAGTCTACGGTCTCAAGTCATGCGCCATCGCCACATACCCCATGTACAAGGGGCTTGCACGCCTTGTCGGCATGGACGTGCTGGATGCCGGTGAGACGCTGGCCAGCGAGGTGAAGACGTTGAAGGATTCCTGGGCAAAATATGATTTCTTCTTCTTCCATGTGAAGAAAACGGACTCGGCCGGCGAAGACGGCAACTTCGAGGCAAAGGTCAAGGTGATCGAGGAGACGGATGCGCTTATCCCTGAGATCATGGCATTGAGACCGGATGTCGTGCTCATCACCGGAGATCACTCCACGCCCTCGGCCCTGAAGTCGCACTCATGGCACGAGCTTCCCGTGTTGCTCTACGCCAACAACATTCGCAAAGACGCCGTTCAAGAGTTCGGTGAACGGGCATGCATGGCAGGAGGGCTCGGCCATATCCGTCATGTGGATCTCATGCCGCTTGTTATGGCGCATGCCGACAAACTCACCAAGTATGGTGCATAGACGAGGAGGTCGAGATCATTGAAGTCGAAAACACGAGTTGCCATCATCTTTGGCGGTGTTTCTACAGAGCACGATGTATCCATAGTCTCTGCCAACTCCATTGCCCGCAGCATTGACACGGATCGGTTCGATCCGGTTTATGTGGGCATCAATAAAGACGGCAGGTGGCTGCTCGGCCAAGGCGCCTTTGACAGCCTTCGTAGCGGTAAGATAGCGGATGCCGAGCCTGTTATCCTCTCCACGGACCCGGATAAGAAGGGTTTCTACCACCTGGATTCCGGAAAGGTCACCACCGCAGACGTCATGTTCCCTGTCCTCCACGGCCCCCGCGGTGAAGACGGGACCATCCAGGGGCTTTTTGAGCTTGCCGGATTCGCGTACGTGGGATGCGACACCATGGCATCGGCTGTCGCCATGGACAAGGATATGACAAAGAGGGTTCTGGCGCAGCACGGTATCCCTGTGGTGAAAGGGACATGTGTGACCAGGTGGATGTGGGATACAGACCGTGATGAGGTGCTCAAGGAGATCTATGAAACGCTCCCCTTCCCCCTGTTCGTCAAGCCCGCCACCATGGGATCGAGCATCGGAGTAAGCAAGGCCGGTTCAGAAGAGGATATCATCAAGGCCCTTGGTTATGCCTTGAGCTTCTCCGCCAAGGCCGTGGTGGAGATGGCCGTGGACAAGCCTATGGAAGTGGAGATTGCAGTCCTTGGAAACAACGAGCCCAAGGCCTCAATCCCCGGCCAGGTCATCCCGAGCGGCGATTTTTATGATTTCAACGCCAAGTATGTGGACAATTCGAGCGAGCTCATCATCCCTGCAAAGATCGGCAAGGCCTTGAGCGAGGAGATGCAATTCGCGGCGGTGGAGGCCTTTGTGGCTATCGGCGGCACGGGCATGGCCCGCATCGATTTCCTCGTGTCGCATGACTCTTTCTATTTGAACGAGATCAACACCATCCCGGGCTTCACCAGCATCTCCATGTACCCAAAGCTCTGGGAGGCGACAGGCATACCCTATCCCAACCTGATCACCAAACTCATCGAGCTGGCGCTTAAGAGACATGCGATCAGCCAGTCGCTCACCAAGACCATCGAGCTGGAGAAGGGGTTGGGGGTATGACGGTAAAGGAAGCTTAATAAATGAGAAGTGGTCAGGAGTTTAGTATTCAATATAGTAAAAGAAATGCTCGGCAGCCTGGGTTATACTGTTGTTACAAAAACAAACAGCCTGGAGGCGCTGGCATTGTTTCAGGAAGGCCCTAACTCATTCGACCTGGTGATAACCGACATAAATATGCCGAACCTGACGGGTGAAAAGCTTGCCCTGAAACTTATGGAGACCCGTAACAATATCCCGATTATCTTTTGTACCGGAGACAGCGAATTCATCCTGATCGAGGCCTTAGCGGACATCGAAGGCAGGCATGAGTTGAATACTCGTTCTTGTGGTTCAGTATGAAAGGGTATATGCTCTGTTCTCTTCACACTTGTACTGAGTCTATCCTCCTTTACAGATATTTACCGTTCCCTTGTAAACGATGCATCTAAGCGGTCGTCTTACTATGCAGTTTGAAAGAATTATGAAGGAGGAACTATGAAAGGCAAACATTTAGACGAAACCAATACAAAGAGAGTTCTCATCGGCATGCTCACATGCCTGGCATTCTTCTTTCTGGCTATGCAGGTCCAGGCAAAGGACGTGCCCATGGGCAAGTGGTGGAATTGGCCGAAGCTTGCTACTGCGCTGAACCTCACAAACGACGACAAGAAGGCTCTGGATAATCTGTATGCTCAGAACCACGATACCATGTCGGCTCTCGCGAGCTCTCTGAAAAAGGAACACCTTAAGCTGGAGGGTATCCTCGAGGGAAACCCGGTGGATCAAACTGCTTTGAATAACCAGTTCAGTCAGGTTGAGGCGGTGAAGCAGAATCTCGACAACGCACACCTTAAGTATATGCTCGGGGTGAGAAACATCCTCGGACCTGACCGCTTTAAACAGTTTTTCGTCAAGTTCCAGGAGATGAGGAAAAAGAGACACGGCAAGGCCGGTCATGGCGACCGGAGTAAAAAGAATAATCAGAACCAGTAAGACGGGTATTCAAAGATATTCAGTCTCATCTTCGCATAAATACCTAAACCTCCTCAATACCCCCTCTTGGGGAGCTGCAAGAGCTCCCCCGCTTTTTTTTAAAGTAAATATGAGACTTCAACTGGTTGAGGTATCACCTGAGACAGTCTTGTTCAACTCATCGATGAATTACTGTTACTATTATCATTAGTTGTGTAAAGTTTTGTAAAAAATCGTGCATCACGACTCTTTTTTGCTGATTTTATTATTATAAATTCATATACCGGAGATCCGAAACGAGACAAGGGAGTTTTCTATGGAGCACGTCCTCGTAATAGATGATGACGTTGAGTTGTGCGGATTGCTTGAGGAATACCTGGCACCGGAAGGTTTTCAAGTTGAAAGCACCCATGACGGAGAATCGGGGATGGAAAAGGCTTTCAAGGGTAATTACGACCTTATCGTGCTTGATGTGATGCTGCCTGTTGGAAATGGCTTTGAGGTGCTGCGCCATATTCGTGCACAAGTAAATACGCCAGTCGTTATGCTAACAGCCCGTGGCGATGGTGTAGACAGGATCATAGGATTAGAGATGGGTGCGGATGACTATTTGCCAAAACCCTTCAACCCCCGCGAATTACTCGCGCGTATACGTGCCGTACTGAGGCGGGTAAAACAGGAACCCGAAGAGAGAACATTGCTGCAGTTATCCGAAGAACTGAAGGTGGGTGATGTGAAAATGGATAAGAGAACACGCGAAGTAATCCGCTCAGGTGAAAAGATTGATCTCACCTCTGTCGAATTCGGTCTCCTTGAAATATTGTTACATAAGGCAGGGCAACTCGTGTCGCGCGAAGAGTTAATGCATGCAGTACTTGGCCGCTCACTTTCTCCGTATGACCGCAGCATAGATGTACACATCAGCAAGCTGCGTAAAAAGCTCGGTCATGAAGTATCGGGTAAGGAGCGAATAAAAACAATACGCGGTACGGGCTATCTTTATACCCCTACACCTCTATCTGACCATGGCGCATAAGGCGGATATTCCAAGAAACCATCATGCCAAAGCTGAATATTTTTATAAAAATCTATCTCTGGTTCTGGATTGCGACAACGCTTATCGTCGGGACTTTGATAAGTTTTGACCGTCTGACCCAATCGGGACCGATGACCCACCATTTGCAGAACACTATCGGTGTTACCTTGTCCCTGTATGGTCAGATGGCTGCAGAGTATCATTTACATGGCGATCATGCAGCCCTGGCGAGACTCACCGACCAATTAAAAGGCTCGTCCAGGATCGATGCTTACGTGCTTGATGATAATAATCAAGAGATCTCTAACCGCACATTACCCCCTGATGCCAAGACCCTCCTGGGCCAAGCCAGGCAAAGCAGAAAAACTGAATCTTTATTTTTAAAAGACAGGGTGATTCTGGCAATGACCATAAATGGAAACAACGGCCATCTCTTCGGAGTAGTCGGCATCATGCCGAGACATGCTTTCAATCCTTTTCACGGAAACACCACCTTGCCGGTATTCCGTATATTTATCATTCTTTTCCTGTCAGGGGGGGTCTGTTATTGGCTTGCCCGCTATCTGACCGCACCTCTTATAAAACTGCGGGAGGCAACACGGAGGTTTGCCGCAGGTGAGCTGTCCGTAAGAATCGGCAAAGGAATTGCGAGAAGGAAGGATGAACTCACTGAGCTGGCAAAAGATTTTGACCGGATGGCAGAGCGCATCGAATCGCTCATGACCTCACAGCGGCAATTGCTCGGTGATATCTCGCATGAACTCCGCTCGCCGCTGGCCCGGCTCAATGTAGCGCTGGAACTCGCACGGAGGCAGACCGGACCTGAAGCTGAAAACCATTTAAAACGTATTGAAAGAGAAGCGAGATTACTCAATGAGATGATCGGCCAGGTGCTCACACTCACTCGTATCGAAAACGATATCGAGGGCATACAATCATCACCAGTTGATCTAAAGCGCCTTGTTCAAAAAATCACTGTTGATGCAAATTTTGAGGCTCAGAATTCTTGCCACATAGTACTGCATGTCGACAGTCTCGAGTACATTATATCGGGCAACGAAGAATTACTACGACGGGCTATTGAGAATGTTGTCCGCAATGCCATCCACTATACCCATGAGAATACGGATGTGGATATCATGCTTCAACGGGTGATGCATGATGCGATGTCATATGCCGAAATCAAGGTTCGTGATCATGGTGATGGGGTCTCTGAATCAGAACTCCCTTATTTGTTTCATCCGTTCTACCGGGTGTCGGATGCCCGCGACCGAAAGAGCGGAGGATCAGGACTTGGTTTAGCCATCACGGAACGTGCCGTGAGGCTTCACCACGGCAATGTGAGTGCCTCTAATGCTGCAGATGGCGGTTTAGCTATTGTTATAGCGTTGCCATTAAGTGAGGATCACTGACAAAATGATCCGCCGGATTTTTATGGAATGTATGCTTAAATTGGAGCTTACTTAAGAGGTATATTCATCATAAGTCCATAGACCTGCTCTTTCTGCCCTGAGGGTGTAGTGTAGGAGTAATACACCGGGTGTATCTCATAGATGCCATATGCGAGTCCGCAGAAAAGGCCGATTGAAGCACCCTGAAGGATGCGGATGTAATGATCGCTGGGGTGGTTCATGAAGGGAAGCGTGGCGGAGCCTGCCAGCGCACCGATACCGGTCCCCCAGAGGCAATCCTGGAGGACCACTTCCAGAGTTTGGGCTGCCTGGGACTGCCCAGGCAGCACGAAGAACGAAAGGCATATTGCAATTATGATCAAACCTTTCTTCATATCTTCTCCTTTCTATGGTGTTTTCTTTAACCAGTGTTTCATGCCGAGGCCGGATTTCCTCTTATTCACCGTTTTGTCGGCAATGGCTTCCATTATAATCTCGGCAGGATCCAATGCAGGGAGGTTGGTGAAATGTTTAAGCTGCATGCGGCACGCACCGCAATCAGCCACCACCGCATCCACATGT
>Ga0326728_10024220_pt1 | contig 11025 bp, 10 predicted proteins | sample MB3enrmetagenome_FD_207602 | JGI IMG/M metagenome (GOLD analysis project Ga0326728, IMG submission 207602) | Lab enriched peat soil microbial communities from McLean, Ithaca, NY, United States - MB31MN | ecosystem: Environmental > Terrestrial > Soil > Wetlands > Peat | place: USA: New York... | reverse complement strand
ATGGATGACGGCGCGGACCAGCTGGGAGGTGCGGTTGAGGAGGGTTTCAAGATCGAGGGTAGTGTTGAGAGCGTCGGCCAGTTGCGTCAGGTAGGCGGCATCGGCCGGGTCTATGCGAGCGTTGATGGGTTCAAGTGGGGCGGAGGGGTTGGCGGGGCGGTAGTCGCCTTCCAGATCGGACTGCTCCGGCGGAGATGGGGGAATCTCTGACATCGCCTCAGAAGAGAATCATAGCGCAAGGACACTCCCGGCAGACGTGCTAAAGCCCGCTAACCTTCCAGAGTGCCAACAAAGGTCGAAAGTGCAAAAGACTCTGGACACTACCAAAGTTAATAACAGGCTCTTACATCCCGTGTCGATCCACTGATTGCGCTGCACTACTGCCCTAGAAACTGAAATAGGAGGAGCGTTCCCAAAAGCGTAAAGCCGCCGATGACGGACGTCGCAAGTAACAGGCCACGACGCCCCTCTCCCTTCGCATTTAGTGTCAAGTACAAGGAAACGCCTGACAATCCCGACGAAATCATCAACAGTATGGGTGAGCTAAACGGATGCTTGTCAAACCATCGATTAGGTTGCGATTCGGGCGGTCCAACAAAACCACAATAGAACAGCACACTCGCACACGCGATAATCACCCCGCACGCTGCCGCAAATAGCCATCGAGCGCGAAGCAGACATCTTCCAGCATCCGTGATCCCTCGATCTGACGATTCAGGGGTTATATTCCAGCCCGCAATCAGACCCAAGACGCACGCCATCGACAGAAGCAAGCACACTACAAAGGCTATAAACGAGTCGCTCACCCAACTTCCCATCGCTTCTCCCTTCAATCCAGTTTGCTCGTCGCGCTATCATCTGCCAAGCCCACCGAATTGGCTTGTAGGCTCGCTTATCCACCTGGCAGGAGCAACGAAGATCATCTCACTGCCATCGGAATCGACAGCTTTGCCAATCTCCCATATCTCTCTTGCACAGTGCACGTGAACTCCGATCCTCCCCAACGGGTTGTCTTCTCTTAGCCGACTTCAACGTGAACTTTGAACGTTGACAACAATTGTGTCTGTTTTCCCTTCCGCCGCTATTTTCGTTCCGAATAATATCTCAGTGCTTGCTCGATGCCTGCCTGGAAATCGATCTTGTGCTGAAATCCCAAATGACTCTGTTTCGCCGTATCGCCGCCTCGCGCATGCACCCCAGCAGGTTTGTCGGATAATCCCATGACCTCAGGGCAATACCCCACAATCCCAGCAGCCAGCTTTGCAAAATCGATAAAACTGGTCAAAATTCCGGTCGACAGATTCACCGCGCCACCATCGTCAATCCGGTCGATCATCGTCATGACCCCGTCTACGCAATCCTCGATGTGAATGAAGTCGCGCATCTGTGTGCCGGTTCCCCACACATGCAGAAGCTCAGCGCCGCGTTCTGTCAGTACCCGCTTGCAGATGCTCGGGAAGGGGTAAGCATCGTCCTGATCTTCTCCGTAGCCCGAGAAGGGGCGATAGCAGATCGACTTCAGCCCATGTTTTTCATACGCCAGTTGAGCTAGGTATTCGCAGGTCAGCTTGGCCCAGCCGTAGCTCATGTCGGGCATGCCAATATCCCTATCGAAGGAGATCATCTCCTCTTTCAGAAGCACGTAACTGTCAGGCCGCTGCAATTTGACCGGGTACGCGGCACTCGAGCTGAAACACGCGGTCCTTTTGGGCCGGGCTTCCCTGGCCCATCCCCAATAGGCCGCGTCGATGGCCAGATCGTCCGCCACCGCCAGCGGGTTGTTCTCGATCATCAGGCGTCCGCCCACCATGGCCGCCAGGTGGAACGCGTAGTCGAAATCCGTATCCTTCACCCGCGCGAACCAGCTACGGCAATCTTCTCTATAGAAATGAAAGTTCGGGTATTGCCGGGGATCGAACAATGGCCAGCCGTTTGCAGGATCGATACCTCCGGTCAATTCTGCCACGCAGTCCACGCCATGTACTTCGTCGCCGGCATCCAACAGCCGCTTCACGATATGCCGCCCAACAAAGCCGGCGGCCCCGGTAACCAGAACTTTACGCATTTTGAAAGTGCCTCCGATAGAGCTGGAACGCCCAGTTCGACTTTCCGGGCAGGTAAGCGACAATGGATTCCGGATCGCGGGCCAGACCCTGAACCAGCTTCAGGTTGTTCTCATAGCCAAGATACTCTTGCGCCATGTCGCGCACCAGGTCATGCGGATTGCGTAGTTGGTAGACGGATGCCTTGGCCCATACAGCGCGGTACCCCTTGGCTTGCAGATAGTAAGACGCCCAGATATCGTCCATCCGCCCTACATGCGGAAACAGGAAGTAGTCCTTCAAGCACCTGCCAGACAGGAATGTGTTTTGCGAGTTGAACGGACCCATCTTGCTGGCGCACATGGGGAAAACCTCGGAATCGAAATCGCATTCAGGGGCGTGCTCCATGCGGCAGAGAGCGTCAATGTCCGGATCGCCGTTCCAGAAGTCCGCTTGCACATCCACATGGACGGTCTTCCGCACCTTCCTCGAATAGTCCCTCTTCGGGATGAGTTGAAGCGGATAGCCGCGGTGCCACAAGTGGGAATGATTGGTCGCTCCCACCGGATCGAAGGCAGGTAGCTCGGTCTCGTAACAATCCATCTCCACGTCTTTGCCCACCAGAAGATTCTCGCCCCAGCCCTGCAGTGGGATATTGTCGTCGTCCACCACTGCCACGATGTCGGCCTTCATCTCATGGGCCCACAGCAGACCCATGATCCGCCGCTGAATGCAATTCCAGCCGATGGCATCCGAAAGGGCCGGATCGTATTTCTCCTGTTCCTCGGGGGGGACGTAGATGCCCCGGTCCAGGTGATAGTCACGCGGCGTCTTCTTATCGCCGATGACGACCAGTTCGCAATCCTTCATTGCCTCGAACTTGTGAATTGCCTCGGTCGGAGGATTGATGGTCGTTGTAACGATGACCGTTTTCAAATGCCGCCTCCTGTTTCCCTATGCTTGAATGCCCGGTTTGAGAATGGACTTCCGGCTGGCAAACCGAGTGCGCAACCCCGTGCGAAAGTAAATAAAATTGAGAAGAAATGTATTCTGCGATTCCCCTTCCGTGCGAGCTTTCCAGCCTGAGGGAATCTCGATCACTTTGACACCGAGCCGGAGCGGCTTGACCAGCGTCTCGAACAGAAAGGCGTGCCGAAGTTCCTCCCATTGCACGCTCTGAACCAGTTTGGTTGGCAAGATGCGGTAAGCAAACGTCATGTCGGTAAGCCGCACGCCATACAATGCCGCAAAGAATCGCTGAAAGGCCCAGTTACACAGCAGCTTGACCCTCGAGTAGCCCTGAAATCCCTTGCTCACGCGCCAGCGGCTCGCTGTCACGATCGCCGACGGATGAAGTTCCGCACTGTCCAGCATGCTCTTGAGCGCGTTTGGATCCGTTTCCAGGTCGCTGGCCATCATCACGACGTGGCTGCCGCGAGCCATATCGAAGGCCTCGCGCACGGCGCCGCCCAAGAAAGGCAATATCTGAGTGTGAACCCTGATGATACTCCCGAGATTCTGGCTCAGACGGCCCACCGTTTCCATGGCCTCCGGTGTCGTCCGCGCGCAAACCACAATCAGAATCTCGTCGATCCGATCTTTCACATCTCGCAAGGTAATCCTTACCGTCTCTTCCAGCGAGAAAGTCTCATTGATGACCGGAAGTATGATCGTCGCTGATTTGAAACGGTCTACGGGCAGAATATCGCTCATGAAATATCATCCCTTTGCGAAGCAAACAGTGCCGACGCATGGAGAACTTGTTCGGGGAGGCGGGCAAAGGCCAAGGGCACCGCGCGCAACACTCGCTACTCGCTGACATTCATACAAGGGAATATAGCAGAGCAGGCGCCTGCTCCGCCCCAATCTCCCGCATTATTGCCGCCCGAGAGCCGGTATCGCAATGGAGCCAATGGATTGAATCATGCTACACTCGGTAGTGTGAATAGGCTGGATGGCCGTTGTCAATTCATCCATCCGGTAATTGGCGGAAGAGTACTTGGGAGGGAGCCCGCATTGCCTGAAGTTGCTGCTGATATTCTGCCCGGAACAGTTCAGCCAGGTGTTGTGAAATCATGTGCCGGTAAAACCGGCCTGATCGCATGCCTGCTTGTCTTGACTTTGATTGGCGCTATACTGCTGGGCCTGATCCTGTCTATTCTGAAGCTGAATCACGGCGTTTTCATCTATACGATGGACGATCCCTATATCACTCTTGCGCTTAGCGATCAGATTCGCCACGGCAACTACGGAATGTATCCCGGAGCGCCCGTAGCCCCCGGCTCTTCCATCCTCTATCCGCTTTTGCTCGCGTCGGCCTCTGGCACACCGCTGCATCCCTACCTGCCGCTGATCCTCGCCTTTCTGGCGCTCTTTGCCACGCTGGCGATCAGCTGGCGGTACTTCACGCATCTGCGTCTTGCTCAAGATACTTTTGGCATCATTGCGCAAGCCATGGCCCTGCTGTTGTTGGCTATTTTTCTAAATCTAGTCGGCGTTGCCTTCACTGGCCAGGAGCACGACTTGCATATCGGAGTTGTGGCCGCAACCGTTTACGGACTGGCATTGTTTCTGGACTCCGGCAAGATGCCGCGCTGGCTGCCAGCGGTCATCGTTCTCGCTCCCTTGTTGCGCTATGAGGGATTGGCGCTGAGCTTTGCGGCGCTCATGGTGCTTGCCCTGCGCGGACGCTGGCGCACCGCGCTTGGAACCTTTGCTGTCATCGTCCTGTTCGTGGGCAGCTTCTCCGCTTTTCTCGTTCATCAGGGGCTGCCGCCGCTGTCCAGTTCCATTCTCAGCAAATCCGACGTCGTGGCCAACGGAATCAACGGCTCCAGCGCGAGCCTTTTACACTCAATCGGGGGAAACATTCTGCGCATGGCCGTGATCCCATCTGGCACACTTATGCTCGTAATCGTCGTGGCTGCCTTGGTGCGCTGCTTGCGGGAGCTACCGGCCTGGCCTTGGCGCTGGCGTTCGCAGGCTCTCATGGCGCTGGTACTCGTCTGCCTGGTCGGCGCGCATGCCGTCGCTGGTCAATTCGGATGGATGAACCGGTATGAGGACTATGCCATGTTCGGCACAGCTTTGATCGGAATCTACCTCATGCGGGAGACCATTCGCAAGGTTCTGGCGAACAAGAGGGATCGACTGGCTATTCTGATCTTAGCCTCCACTGTCTTCACATTGATTAGTTTACCTTATGTCATTTCCACATATCAGGTTCCACTGGCCTCTAACAATATCTACGAACAGCAGTACCAGATGCACCGTTTCGTCAATGACTTTTACCGTGCGCCGGTGGCGGTCAACGATCTCGGCTTGGTCTCCTACCGAAATCCCAACTTTGTGCTCGATCTGGGCGGCCTTGCCTCTGAGAAGGCTCGCATCCTCAAAGCGAGCGACGCCAGCGCCGAAGAGTATCGGCAATTAGTCAGCGATTCCGGCGTTCATCTGGTCATCATCTACGACGAATGGTTCGAGGACCAGGTTCCCGCCAGTTGGGTAAAGGTGGCGAGCATGGACCTATCTCGGGAGCGTGTGTCATCGGCCGAGAAAGAAGTCCAGTTCTATGCGACCGATGCTTCCACCGCGGGCAAGCTGAGGCCGGAACTTGAGTCATTCGGCAGAGGTTTGCCGCCGGGGGTGAAGCTGACAGTTTACGGCGCCGCCGGGGATGCCGGGCGCGAGGCCGCGCAGTTCTAACTCTGGCAGTCCGGCGTTTCAGGCGGATGACCGCGGCCGGCTCCGGTTCCCCGTGTTACCCGCGCACTGAAACCCCGGAAAACTGGAGCACCGCCAAGCCGCGTACCGGCTGGCCAAAGAATCGCGCAGGCTCATAGACACTGACCAGCAACATGCTCTCGACCTGAGAGCGGGTTGTCTTGTCGGTGGGGCCGGAGATGATGCGATAGTCGTAAACCTGGCCCGAGCCGTTGATGTAAGCCTCCACCACCACCGGTTCGGAGACGGCGCCGATATCGTTCTCGCCTACTGTGCTCGATAGGCGATAGAGCAGCCGGGGCGCGGTGGCGTTGCCCAGGGGCTCGTCCTGGTAGGCCTGCGCTGTCTCCGGCTGGGCAAACATGGTTACCAGCACGATCACGGTGGCCAGCAGCAGGGTGGCGCTGGCAAATCCGGCCGCAGCCTGGAGGAGAAATGGCCCCACCGTGTTCTTCCAGGCCAGATTCCAGCCTTGGAAGGGACTCCGGCGGCTGCGCGCCCGCTCCTGGCTCACCGCCACGCGAATCCGCAGCAACAGATCCTCGGGCTCCGTAACCGGGCCCAGCGCGGCCAGCGACGCCTGCGCCTCGCGCAAAGAGACCCACTCCCGCTCGCACTCCCGGCAACCTTCCAAGTGGGCGACAACGCGTTGCATCTCCCGGCCCGTCAACTGGCCGTCCAGATACTCCGTAAACCTCGCCTGCACTACATCGCAGCCATTCATTGCGCCTCCTCTCCCAGAGGTACCTCAAACCCGGCCCGCGCCGGGGAGCGTGCGCCAAGCGCCGGAGCCGTCAGAATCGCCTTCAGGCAGGCGCGCCCGCGCACCAGCCGCGACTTCACCGTCCCCAGATTCACGCCCAGCATCTCCGCCACGTCCTCGTACACAAATCCCTCGATATCGCGCAGGATCAACGTGGTGCGGTATGGCTCAGGAACCCGTTGCAACGCCGCCTCCACCCGCGCTTTGTTCTCCGCGTGAACCGCCATCTCTAAGGGCGACTCGGCCGGATCCACCAGCTTGTCTTTCAGCCGCACCGGCGTCCGGGATTCCCCCTCCGTCAACTCCTGCTCGATGGGAATCTCCTGCTGCTTGTGCCGCATCCACCAGCGACGCTGGTTCGAGGCCTCGCGCAGCGCGATCCGGTAGATCCAGGTGCGCAGCGACGACTCGCCGTGAAAGCTGCCCACCCCTCGGAAGACCTTCACGAAGACTTCCTGGGCCAGGTCGGCGGCTTCGGCGCGGTCCTGCACGGTGCGCGCAAGCAGGGAGTAGATCGGTTGGTGGTAGCGCTCGATCAACCAAGCAAAAGCGTCCTCCGAGCCGGCCTGAAGTTCCGCGATCAGGGCCGCCTCTTCGGTTTGCAGTGTCAGCGCGCTGGCAACATTGCCCATGGTGAGGTCCGCCTGCATACAGTGTCCTCCCACCTTACCGCCCCATTCGCGCCGCGGGCATCCTTTCTTTTCGCGCCATCAAAAAAGCCGATGCAAAACGCCGGATGCCGATCGCCCGAATGTCTCTCGTTGCGGCCACTCGTCCAACAGTCCGGAAAACCGCCGCTGGAAACCCAATACTCCCATCGAGTGCGCGGGAAACGGAACACTGGCTTCAAACAGCATCCCGCGCATTCTATTGTCTTAGACACCGCGCCCCGGGAAAGTGTTCCCTGTCACGAGGATTCTGTTTCCTGCGAGCGCATCCGGGAGGGGTGGCTGCCGCCCGTCCAGGAAACGGGCAGATCACGTCCCTCCCGATCCCGGGCCGGTTCGATCCCTGCGATTCCCGCAGCAGGACGCGAGTGAACCGAACCATAAAAGCATAAACATGGTAATATGCTTTTATGCGCACTACGGTCGACATCCCGGATCCCCTCTACCGCGAAATCAAGGTTTGCGCCGCCAGCGAAGGCACGACAGTCAGGGAGATCATTTTGGAAGGCGTGACGGAAAGACTGCGAACCGGACGCGCAGCCGCGAAGCAAGAGGGCCGGCCCCGGTTTCCCGTGATTCGCTCCAGAAACCCGGGATCCCTGCGACTGGGCGAGGAAGGTGTCTACGAATACATTCCTTTTCCCTGATGTGAACGTCTGGTTTGCGATGGTGCATGAGATTCATCCTCACCACGAGGCCGCGATGGCGTGGGGAGAATCGCTAGACAGCGATACGGCTGTCTTCTTTTGCCGGTTCACGCAACTCGGATTGTTGCGCCTGCTTTCCAACCGAAGCGCCATGGGAGGAGACGTTCTAACCCAAACAGAGGCCTGGGAGGCGTATGACGCGCTGCTTGCAAATCCGGGCAACCAGATGATGGAGGAGCCGCGCGGAATCGACTCGCTTTTGCGTCAGCACACTCATCGGAATGAAGCCTCAACCAAGCAGTGGGCTGACGCTTATCTCGCAGCATTTTCAATTGCTGCCGGGATTCAGTTGGTCACCTTCGACCGTGCCCTGGCAGGGAAGGTGAAGGGGGCGGTGCTGCTCAGTTAGTCAAGTACCAAGGATGATTTTCTGAACAGGACTCCTGAAGTCTTCTGCGCTGTTTCGACCATTCGCCTTTAGAGAAGAACAAAGGAACGAATGCCCCAACCTGTGCGGTTTCGGGGACACGCACAGAATGCTCTGGCTGTAGGCATAACATATAGACTCTTGCCGTTCCCCTCCGAAAGTGATAACACTTCAGGTGAACATTTGAAAGAGATTGAAGTTGTTCCTTTAAGTGCCTGATCGCATTCACAGCAAAGTTGTGTTGCGGGAGATGATGGTAAATCAGGAGAGACTGACCACGCTTCCAGTAACGCCTCAAGTCAGCAAGATACACATGCTTGGCTGATTGGCCCTGCTCACCTCCAATCCCATTGTCCGGATCGAAAAACACCAGATTGGCTGCATCGGGTTTGAGTTTATTGAATGCATTTTCATCACACCCACTTCGGACCTCATCCCCGTCGAAATACCCTTTGTAAAAATCAGTGTGAACTGAGAAACCGCGGATAAGGTTTTCTAAATCGCCGATCTTACGATCAACCCTTTGCGTCCTAGCGAGAGGTGCAATGTTTTCAAGCAAACGCCTGTCACAGCAGCAGAGACAATCTCTACCCCGATAATCCACGTAATCTCTGTGTTTACCGTCTCCTCTTTCGTCATTTTTTGTCAGTACCCAATTGACACCTATCTTAAAGCCGAGACCAGCAAGGTGCTTGAGCAGAAGCAATTTCCCAAAATCACCGATATCGCCGACGTATTGGTCTTTCATGTTTTCTTCCGTCTTAAGCTACAATTTCCGAAGCCTCAACTTCAGAAGCAAGGCGCTGCTTCCGGTTCTTGTAACTCGCCGCGATGAACTCGCGGAAGAGCGGATGCGGCTCCAGGGGCTTGGACTTGAACTCGGGGTGGAACTGGCAGCCCAGGAAAAACGGATGACCGGGCAGCTCGACGATCTCGACATAAGTCGCGTCGGGCGTGGCGCCGCTGATGCGCAGGCCGGCGCCGGTGAGCAGCGCCTCGTACTCGCGGTTGAACTCGTAGCGATGGCGGTGGCGCTCGCTGATCTCTGTGGCTCCGTACGCCTTGGCGGCCAGCGAATCCTCCTGCAAAATGCAGGTCCAGGCGCCCAGCCGCATCGTGCCGCCCATCTCTTCCACGCCCAGCAGCTCGCGCAGCTTGTAGATGATGCGGTGCGGGCTGGCGGGATCGAATTCGGTCGAGTTGGCGTAATCGAGGTCGCAGACGTTGCGGGCAAACTCGACGCAGGCGCACTGCATGCCCAGGCAAATCCCAAAGTAAGGCACATGCTTCTCGCGGGCGTAGCGGATGGCGTTCAACATGCCCTCGATGCCGCGCTTGCCGAAGCCGCCGGGGACCAGGATGCCGTCGAATCCGGCTAACTTCGACTCATAACTCCGGTCCTCGGAAGTTTTGGACTCCAGCTTCTCGGCCTCGATCCACTTCACGTCCAGCTTGAGGTTGCCGGCGAGCGCCCCGTGAGTCAGCGCTTCCTTGAGCGACTTATAACTGTCCTCGTACTCCACATACTTGCCCACAATGGCGATGGAGACGTTGTCCTGGGGGTGATAGCAGCGTTCCACCAGTTCCTTCCACCTAGCGAGGCCGGCCTCCGGCGCCTCAATGTGCAGATACTTGAGAACGAGCGCGTCCACGCCTTCCGACGCAAAGCGAAGCGGCACCTCGTAGATGGAGGGAACGTTCTCGGCTCCGATCACGGCCCGCTCTTCGACGTTGCAGAAGGCGGCAATCTTCTGCTTCATCTCGCGCTCAAGTTTGCGGTCGCAGCGGCAGAGCAGCACGTCGGCCTGGATGCCGATCGACAGCAGCTCCTTCACGGAGTGCTGTGTCGGCTTGGTCTTCAGTTCCTGGGCAGCGGCAATCCACGGCACCAGCGTCAGGTGGACAAAGACGGTATTCTCGCGGCCCAGCTCCTGGCGCATCTGGCGGATGGCCTCAAGAAATGGCAGCGACTCGATGTCGCCCACCGTGCCGCCGATCTCGACGATGGTCACGTCGGCGCCGTTCGACGCCACCTTGCGCATGGCGTTCTTGATCTCGTTGGTGACGTGCGGAATCACCTGCACCGTCTTGCCCAGGTAGTCGCCGCGCCGCTCCTTCAAGATGATCTGCTCGTAGACGCGTCCCGTGGTCCAGTTGTTGTCGCGGGAGAGCGGCGCATGGGTGAAGCGCTCGTAGTGTCCCAGGTCCAGGTCGGTCTCCGCGCCGTCGTCGGTGACGAAGACCTCGCCGTGCTGGAAGGGCGACATAGTGCCCGGATCGACGTTCAGGTAGGGGTCGAACTTCATCATGTTCACGCGCAGGCCGCGGCTCTCGAGCAAGCAGCCGATCGAGGCCGCCGCCAGCCCCTTGCCTAAACTGGACACAACTCCGCCCGTCACAAAGACATACTTTGCCGACATTGATGCAACCTCTTGACTGGATTGTTGGGATTGGCCGTACCAGGTGGGCACAATCAAGTATGGCAGAGTTGAGGAGTGGTGGGAAGCGGAAAAATGCCCCGGCTGATGAAAACGCGGATCGCTTGGTCTGCAACCTTTTTCATTTCAATGGCCTGCGAGCTGAATAGCCGAGGCCGTGGCGGAAACGCGCCAGGGCGGCAAGCGGATGCGCGCGCTGGCCGGCAAGAGGTAGAGTGGATGAGGAGTCGATGATGGAGAGAATCGCGGTTCTCAAGACCGACATCACCGCCCTCGACGTGGATGCGATCGTCAACGCCGCCAACACCTCGCTTCTC
>Ga0326728_10024219_pt1 | contig 11026 bp, 10 predicted proteins | sample MB3enrmetagenome_FD_207602 | JGI IMG/M metagenome (GOLD analysis project Ga0326728, IMG submission 207602) | Lab enriched peat soil microbial communities from McLean, Ithaca, NY, United States - MB31MN | ecosystem: Environmental > Terrestrial > Soil > Wetlands > Peat | place: USA: New York... | reverse complement strand
AAATCGGCAGGTTGCAATGTTGCCTTTTTGTTATACTCCTGTCCTACCCTTGGGGAGAAACCCACGATGACGGAGCAGCAGCCCGACCCTGCCCATAAGAGCAGCAGGGAAGTTACTCCTGACCAGGCGCTCACTGCGGAGTTTTCCCAGGCAGCGTTCATCCCGGGCTCGAAGGTTTCGGGACGGTACCGGATTGAAGAGCTCCTGGGCCGAGGGGCGTTTGGTGAAGTCTATCGGGCTCATGATGAAATGCTGGGGCGGGCCATAGCGCTCAAGGCGTTCGTCCTGAAGACACGCGAATCTCAAGATCAGATTGAAACCGCGCTGGAAGAGGCGCGGACGATCGCCCGATTGGATCATCCCAACATCGTGCCGGTGTACGACGTGGGGCGCGAAGGCAACGCCGCGTGGATGGCGATGCGGCTGGTGAAAGGTGAAGGGCTGGATGTTGTTTTGACCCGCGAAGAAAAGCTTGATGCCAAGCGCGCCGTGCGCCTTCTGCGGCAGGTCAGCAAAGCGCTCGATCACGCCCACCGCAAAGGCATCATCCACCGGGACGTGAAACCTTCAAACATCCTCGTGGAGCCCGGCGAAGAGGGAGCCGAACATGCCTGGCTGGCGGATTTCGGCATCGCCGAGGTGTTGGCGGGTGGGGGACGCTCCACGGAAAAACTTATTGCCGGAACGCCCAGTTACATGTCGCCCGAGCAAATTTCCGGCAAGCGCGTTGACGCCCGGTCGGACATCTTCGCTCTGGGCTGTGTGGCTTACGAACTGATTACCGGCAAGCGTGCCTTTTCCGGCGAGACCCACCCGGCGGTAATGTATCGCGTCGTCCATGACCAGCCCGAAGAGATGAGCCAGTTGGCGGGCTTGGCGGGGAAGAGATTCGAAGCGCTTTGCCGGCGGGCCCTCGCCAAATTCCCCGAGGACCGCTACCAGACCGTCGAGCAGTTTATCAAGGAAATGGAGGCGTTGGATCGTCCGGAAGCTGCACCCGGGTCGCGCGCCATGAGCGCTCTTCTGGCCAGGTTTATTCGGCCTCGCGAAGCCTATCGCTGGGACGGGGTCAATTTGTTGGAGGTCAGAGACCTCCACAAGGCATACCGGGCCCGGCGCAAGGTCATCGACGGCATCAATTTGAAATTGAAAACCGGTTCCATTTATGCACTCCTGGGGAGGAACGGATCCGGGAAGACGACTTTCATTCGTACCTGCCTGGGAATTTATCGGAAGGATGCCGGCGCGGTATCCATTTTCGGACGCGATCCGTTCCGCGATGCTCCCGCCATACTGGCCCGCCTGGGTTATGTTCCCGAATCGTTCACCTGTTACGATACTCTGACCATTGCCGATTTAGTTCATTTCCTGCGCGCCTTCTATCCCCATTGGGATAACACCTATTATTACCAACTTCTCAGTCGTTACGACCTTCCTCTCGATGTGAAAATTCGAGATTTTTCCAAGGGCATGAAAACCAAGGTTTCATTGCTCGCGGCTCTCTCGCACCGGCCGGAGTTTCTGGTGCTCGACGATCCCACCCTCGGCCTGGACGCGGTAAGCCTTACGGAGGTGTTCGAAACCTTGCAGGATGTCTCCCACCAGGAAGGGGCCACGGTGTTTATTTCGTCGCATAACATCGATGAAGTCGAAAAAATTGCCACCCACATCGGGTTCCTCAAGGATGGCAAGCTGCTCCTTTCCGACACGCTGGAAGGCCTGCGGTTGCGGACGCGCGAAGTTCGCCTCACCTTTTCGGATGATGTCCCGGCGCTTCCTCCCATCGAGCAATTCCGTCCCGTCAAAGCCTCCGGGCGGCGCCTGACGGGCGTGATTTTTGATACTTCTTCATCGGCGTTGAATCAGCTCCGCGCTCTCAGCCCTACGGAAATGGAGATCCGCGAACTGACCCTTAAGGAGATCTTTGTGAACCTGCTCCGATAGCAAGTGTGAAGGCGGGAGAGACACGTGGTTAGAAGGCTATTTTTCCTGGAATTCCGCCGGGCGGTGACGCCCTTTGTGCTGTTTGCCCTCGCGTCCTGGGGCGCGTTGTCCATCGCTGAACTATGGTTTGCGCACCATATTAAACAACCTGTCGACATTCACACCATAATCGATGGTTTCATGCTTTCCATTGTAGTCGTCATTGCCTTCCCGGCGGGAGCCCGGGCCTTTTCCAAGGAATTCAAAGAAACTCATTTCCTCTTCCTACAGTCACTGCCCCTAACGCGCCAGCGAGCGTGGGCCGTGCTCGTCCTCGCCAACCTTTCTGCTTCCCTGCTTTCCGTCGCTGTGTTTTTTGTGCTGCGGCCTTCACTTCTGCAAGGTCTAGGTGACCCTGAGAAAGCGCGGCAGATCGTGGGGTGGACATTTCTTGCCTATTGCCTTTTCTTCTGCGCCGGTTGTTGTTTCTCTCCCCTGTTTGTAAGGCCGATTTTTTCCTATCTCTCCGGATTTCTGGTCACCACCGCCGTGGTCATCGAATCCCTCCTAATCGCCTTTTACTTGGGTTCGGATGCGAGGTCCGCCCTGGATCTTCCCGTACCGCTCGGAAACAATATTGATGACCTCTTCCTGGTCGTGGCGTGGGCGTTGGTTTGCATGGTCTACTTGTTGCTATCCCTCCGTTTTTATGTGTTAGGCGAGTTCAACTTGTTCCGCACCCAAGTCCGGAATAACTTGCGGCTCGCGTCATCCCTCGCAATTCTCTTTCTCTTCCTAATCGCCTGCGTCAACGCCGGGGTATTTGCGGCCTTTGATACCTGGGAGGTGGATTGGTATGGGTATGGCGACGAGTGGGGGCCCACGAACGGGAAGCAGGTCTTGGTGTTCGAGCGCCGCACACACCACCCACAATTCGCCCGCATCCACATTCTGGACCTCCGGACCGGCGCCCTCGTGGGAAGTTTTGAGCACCGGGGCCTGGCATTCGCTGGGTGGTCAAGTGGGAATGATGGGCTCGCCGTGTTAGTGAGGGAAGATTCTCCCCTCTACCGCGTCGGCTATCTTCTGCCCGGCTCGGATCAACTGCTCGGTCTCTCGCCGGATGCTCGCGAACTGCATAATACCCGCTTCCTGTTTTCCCGCATTCATGCACTCGAACCCCTCGCCGGAGGAAGGACCCTGCTGGTGGTCGAATCCGGCGAATCCGGCAAAATCGAGATCCTGGATCCCAGCAATGGCGAATTAAAAGAACTTGGCGGCGGATACCTTGATGGCTGGGCCTGGAATCTGCCCGTCAAAAATGGGAATCTTATTTGGTTTCGGAATGTCGCAGCGCCCACCAGGGTCTGGCGGGTAGGCTCAGAAATTCGTGAGCTCACGTGGGCGTCTTCACCGGAACCCGAGAGTGATTGGGCGTGCGTGATTGAGGGGTTGGTTTACAAAACCACACCGGCGTGCGTTAGGGCGGTCGCCAAGCTCTACCCTTTTTACGGCGAGAAAGTGAGTTCCAATCAGCCGAGAGAGGGCGAGGGATGGTACGTTCACCCTGCCCCCCGCGTAGTATCTTATAATTCGCCCAGGGTTTTTGATCTTGACAGCACCGGTAAGCCTTTCTACCTGCAACAAGACCCGACCACTCATCAAGGCCGCCTTTTTGTTTTCCCAGGTCCTCAGCAAAGTTGGCGCCTGATTGGACAGGACATTCCTCTACGCTCTGCTTCTGTTCCGGCGGCCGGGAGTGATTATTTTTTCCCAAGCTTCTCATCTTCACTCCAGGTTGATCTGATAAAGGGACTGGTTGTCTTTTATGTTCAGAAAGGTAACAAGGTCACCGGATTTTTGTATGACGCGGGTCTTGGCAAAACGATTGAGGTGGGCGAGCTGGAATTGCCCCCCGCACCCCAGGAAGCATGGATTAGAATGAACCAATTCCCGGGGATGAAGAGTGTGGTGATAGTTTTTCAGAAGAATTCCACTCGCGGTTTCGAGGGCTTTACGTTTAAGTATGCGCCTCAATCCGGAATAATCACCCGCATCCCTCCAGCAGTTTGGCATAATCAGGGCTTCATGATTCATATGGACGAGGACGGGAATCTTGCTTACAGCGTCTGGAATCCATACAGAATATTCTCGGTAAGCGCTGATCAGAAGGAGCGTCAGCTCTGGCCACCCCCGGGAAAATGATTTATGTTTCACACGGTCCTGACACCATTTCCCCTTGACACCATTTTCCCCCTACTCGCCCTCCGACACGCCGCGCGGTCCGACAACCTCAAATGCCCTGTGGCATCGTATACAGGGCGTAGCGCAGAGTTATTTTTCTCCGAGAAAAATCACTCTGCGGTACGCCTTCAAATGCGTGTGCGCAGGTCGGCGGGCAACCATACGCGATCGACCGACAAACCGCTGGGAGTTACGGGCGCATCCGTGAGGTTGCCGGTGTAATCATGGACGCTCGACCAAGGCCAATCTTCCGGACGCTTTGCCAATCCCGCCTTCACCGGGTTCAGGTGGATATACTCCACCTTCTCGTGGTATTCCCTCACTGTCCGCAGAGCGCGATCAAAGAAGCGGGGCTGGAACAGCAATCCCACCTCCCCGCGGGAGCGGTTGATACGCTTCGTCGCACCCACCTTAATCGATTCCATCACCCTGGAGATGGTGAGCGGATATGGCGGGTAGAAAATCGCATGCCAGTGGTTGGGCAGGAACACCCAGGCACTCAGGAGGAAGCCGTGTTTCTTGCGGCGCTCATAGATAACCTCGCCCAGGCAGGCGAATTCCGAGGGCGTGAGAATCCCGCGCGAGGGCAACACGCGGCAGGTGATAAAGAACCAACTGTCCGATAGAACCAAGCGCCGAAGTCGAGACATCGCGCCCAGTATATTCCTTAAACCCGTCGCCGCAACACGTCATTTCAGGATGGGTTCAATCCCTCATGGCGTAATATGGCGCACCGCAGAGTAATTTTTCTCGGAGAAAAATAACTCTGCGCTACGCCGCTTGGGGCTGAACCGGCACGATATGGGCGATGCGTTCCATGACCTTTTTGTTTTGGGCCGCCTTCTTCAGGTCGTACTCGGCTTGCAAGCGCATCCAGAATTCGGGAGTGCTGCCCAGCAGGCGGGATATCTTCAGGCACATGATCGCCGACAGAGGCCTCCGCTCGGCCAGGATGTCATGAAGCATTTGGCGCGACACGCCCAGCGCTTTCGCGGCGGCCGTGACGGACAGGCCGACCTCGGGAAGAATGAAGAATCTCGCCCGGATGTACGGGGGGCAATCCGTTCTTGCGATCCAACGCATCCTCCCTAATGGTAGTCCTCAAAGTCGACAGCCTCCGCCGGTGATTATCCCGGCGGACTGAAAGCTCACCGTCTCAAGACGGTGGGCTCAAACCAGGTAGAGGGGACTAAAAGCGCGACACCATGATCTTGGCCAGCTCGCGCAACATTTCCTGGGACAAGTAGAACTGGGGGTGGCGGCTGTTCGCAGAAGTCGCCAGCGAGACGCTGGTGCTGCCCTTAAGGAACCACAGTAAGTAAGGCTGCTTTTTCCCGTCCGGAGAGCTGACTCCCATATTGATACTGTCGGAGGGGCCATCAAACGCATCGTCGCCAATGCCGCTCACACTGCCATGGAAGTTCAATTGCGTACTCTTTGTCTGCTTGTAGAGGCGGTCGCCGAAGTGGCTGTGGACCTGAACTTCCAGCACCTTTTTGTTGTCCTGGGTGCTGAAGGTCATGTTATCGCCCTCGATGACCTGCTTGATTCCCGTGAGTCCGCTGACCTTCTCGACGTCAGCCACGGTGATCAAGCTCTGGAGGGCCGGATTACCTTTCGCGAGCGCACTGCCCGGCTTGGCCTGCGGGGGAGCCGGCTGCGCCACGGTAGGATTGCTCAATGAGATCGACACTGCCGCCAGCAGTAGAACTGTAAGCAAAATCGTTTTCATCTCTGCCTCCTTTGCTACTGCAATCGACATCTCCGATTTGGCCACCCAAGGTCGGCAACATCTCTAATATGCCTGAATGAGTTTTTTGGCTTCTCGGCGGTTGCGAGTATACACCCGATTGCCTCCTGTCGAGACCTCCGGGCACGATTTTACTTCTCAATGGGTCGATGATCCGATGAATCAATCTTTGGGGATTTCCTGAAGCTCGGTGGGTTGCTGGCAGCAGAGGCAGTTGCCGAGGGAAAACAGGGGACACGCGTGCCAGTCCCCTCAGTTCGAACCAGGACTTGACCAACAGGCTGGGGGATGGTTCACTAGCAGAGAACACAATCGCGATATGCTTCAACGGTATGCGAGCAATGAGAGTCGTCGGCTGCGTCTGTTTCGCGATACTCCTGGCGTTTTTTCTTTTATGGTGGTGGTGTGCCCCTCACAAACCAAGTGAAGCCGCGCTGGAATCAAGGTTCAAAAAACAACGAGCCGACTTGGAGCGTGTGGTCATGATGTCGGACGAAGACCCTCAAATGTCCCGAATTGCCACCGACTTTTTATGGAAAAAAGATAACGTCGGTTGGCCCCGTCCACAGTCTGAATGGGGTATATCCCAACAACGTTGGGATGAATACAAGAAGATTTTCAAACGAGCGGATTTCGACGACGGTGTCACCCGATGGGGAAATGACGTGAAAGTTGGGGTATGGAGCTGGGGAATCGTCCCTGCCGGTACCAGTATCAGCTATCTTCACTGCGGCGCGCCTTCCAGAGACTCCATCTCTCAAGACCCTGCGTGTACGGAACGGGAAGAGACGGGCACGGGGAAGTATGGAAACTCCTCGTCATATGGTTACAGATACAAGAAACTGACGGATGGGTGGTACATCCTCGAAGAGTTCAACTAACCAAGGCCGCCGCGGATGAAAAAAGGTGGAAAAAAGGTTCCTGACACCTTTCTCCCCTGACACCTTTCTCCCCCACCCTTTCTCCCCCACCACCTTTCTCCCCCACTGACACCTTTCTCCCCCACCTTTCTCCCCCGACTGGCAACCACACGCGGTCGCCCGACAGGCAGTTGGGAGTTACGGGCACATCGGTGATGTTACCGGTGTAATCGTGGACAACCCCACCCCAGCAGGCGAATTCCGAGGCCGTATGAATCCCGCGCCAGGGCAAGACGCGGCAAGTGATAAAGAACCAGCGTCCGATACCACCCAGCGCCGAAGTCGAGACATCGCGCCCAGTATATTCCTCAAATCCTTCGCCGCAACGCTCATTTCAGTATGAGTTCAATGCCCCCATCGCGTAACACGGCGTACCGCAGAGTAATTTTTCTCGGAGAAAAATAACTCTGCGCTACGCCGGTACGCCGGTACGCCGCTTGCTCTGCGGTACGCCCTCAAATGCGTGTATGCGGGTCGGTAGGCAACAATACGCGATCGACCGACAAACCGCTGGGAGTTACGGGCGCATCCGTGAAGTTCCCGGTGTAATCATGCACGCTCGACCAAGGCCAATCTTCGGGACGCTTTACCAATCCCGCCTTCACCGGGTTCAGGTGAATATACTCTACCTTTTCGTGGTATTCCCTTACTGTCCGCAGTGCTCGATCAAAGAAGCGCGGCTGGAACAGCAATCCCAACTCCCCGCGGGAGCGGTTGATACGCTTCGTCGCGCCCACCTTAATCGATTCCATAACCCTGGAGATGGTGAGCGGATAAGGCGGATAGAAAATCGCATGCCAATGGTTGGGCAGGAATACCCAGGCACTCAGGAGAAAGCCATGTTCCTTGCGGCGCTCGTGGATAACCGCGCCCAAGCAGGCGAATTCCGAGGCCGTGAGAATCCCGCGCGGGGGCAACACGCGGCAGGTGATAAAGAACCAACTGTCCGATAGCACCAAGCGCCGAAGTCGAGACATGCGCCCAGTATATTCCTCAAACCCGTCGCCGCAACGCTCATTTCAGGATGAGTTCGATACCGCAAGGCGTACCGCAGAGTAATTTTTCTCGGAGAAAAATAACTCTGCGCTACGCCTACGCCGCTACGCCACCACGCCGCGACGCTGCTGTCTGCGCACGAGGGACGGATGGGTCAATGGCCCGAGGGTTCAATGATTCGATGACCCGATGAAACCAATGAATCAATCCTTAGGAATTTCCTGGAGCTCGGTGGGCTGCTGGCAGCAGACGCAGTTGCCGGGTTCGAGGGCGACGATGTTGCACGTGGCGCAGAAATAACGCACGCGAAACAGCTTGCCGTTGTGGATCGTGTAGAGCCATTGGACCTCGAAGGTGCCATCCGGCTTCGTGGTTCCTTCCAGGCGCACTTCGCGGCCCTCCAGGCGCTTGTCCTGCATGGTGTGGAGAAGGTAGGGAGTGTTGGCCGAAAGCGTCTGCTCCCGGCCGTTGAGCTTCAGCAGAGGACAGTCTCCGCGCGTGGTCTCCAGCGTGCCTTGCAGTACCGCCAGAGGCTTGGCCTGCGCGGCCCAAAGACACGTGGAGAGAAGGGAAGCCAGCGCTGCCGCGAGTACCCAGATTGCGGCTCGCGAAGGGGCCAGTTTCTTTCCCGTAGGACTTTCTTGCCCGCGAATTGCTACAACTGATTTCATTTTTGCTCAGCCTCGGGGATGAAGCCGCAAAAAACCGGGAAGAGCAAAAGCGTTTCACGCAAAGGCGCAAAGTCGAATAGGGTGCAAAGGAAACAAATCAATTGTTCTTTGCGGATCTTTGCGCCTTGGCGTCTTTGCGTGAAATTGTTTGCCTTCCCCTAATCCAGAATCAATAATTCAAACTGCCTTACCACGCGCCCCAATCGCCAATCGCCTATTACCAATGCTTCCATCGCGAATCAAGAATCGCATTTAACCGCGCGGCCCACACTCCCCCACATCGGATATCGGCGGTGCGTGGAGGGAAGGTGAATAAATCTTCCGACCTCGAATGTCAGCGATCACCAATCACCAATCCCAAGTGCCCAATCGGCAATCGGCGATCGACAATCGGCAATTTCCAACGCTGCAATCACCAATCACAAATTGCCAGGGCTTCCATCGCGAATCAAGAATCAGAATTAACCGCGCGGCCCACACTCCCCCACATCGGATATCGGCGGTGGCCGGCGGGAAGGTGAATAAATCTTCCGGGCTCGAACATCAGCAATCGACAATCGCCAATCGCAACTGCCCAATCGGCAATCGGCGATCGGCGATCGACAATCGGCAATTTCCAACGCCGCAATCACCAATCACAGATCGCCCATGCTTCCATCGCGAATCAAGAATCGCAATGAACCGCGCGGCCCACACTCCCCCACATCGGATATCGGCGGTGCCGGGAGGGAAGGTGAATAAATCTTCCGACCTCGAATATCAGCAATCACCCATCGCCAACGCCCGAATCACCAATCGCAACTGCCCAATCGGCAATCGCCAATAAAAAATCGCAAACGCCCAATCGGCAATCGACAATCGTCAATCGGCAATTTCCTCACCCCTGCCAATGGCCCACCACCGTGAACGCCAGGGGCAGGTCGCCGCCGCTCTTGTGCCCCTTCAGTTGCAGATTCCAGTTGCCGGAGTCGTCCTTGGCGACGGAGGGAAAAGTGTCGCCGCTCGCCGCCGCGCCCACCAGGAATCCGGGATGGGGCGTGCCGGAAGCCTGGCGACTCAGCTTCACGATGTCGTCGAAGGACAGAACCTTGTCGGGGTCGGTGTCGGCGGAGACGGGCCCCAGAACGAACGCGTCGCGCGAGGGATTCACGCCCATGTGATTGCCGTCCTGAGGGATCAGGGCGTAGCGCAGCGTGTAATATCCGGCCTTGATGGTCTGGCTGCGAAAATCCGTGGTGTCTTTGGGAAAGTGCAGAACGCCGAGGAAAGCTCCCTCGGGCAACGCTCCAAAGAGAACGTCCGAGGAGGTGTTGGGGGTCCCGCTGGTGGGGAGAGTCTTGCGCAACCAGACTTCGCAGAGTGCGCCCTGATCGCTCGAGACGCGCACGCCCGCCGTATCGAGAGTGCTCTGGAGGGAGGCGGGAACGTCCGCCGGCGCAGCGCCAATCGCTTCCGCTTTGTAAGTGCCCTGGGCGAATGCGCTCGCCAGCACGCCGAATAGAACGGCCAGGACCAACCCGAGTACGCGGTGAATTTTCATTGACAAGTCCTCCATACCTATTAAAAGGCGCCCATAAAGATTAGATGTCAGAGACACGAAACGGGAAACTCCTGGGAAGAAGTCTCCCGTTTTGTTTGACTTACAGTGAATTAGGTTAGAAGCTGCCGACGAAGGCGCTGCGCTTGTCCACGTTCCGCCAGACTTCGCCCAAACCCTGTCCGGAGAACGAGCTATCCAGGGTGAAGGCGGGCATGGAGTGGGTGAGGGCCACCAGCGGCGGGTAATAAACGGACTCATTGCCGCACAGGTGGTCGCCCGAGCAGAGGCTGCGGGTCTCAATTCGGGCAAAATTACCGGCAACGAGGGTGGCTGCGCCGTGAAGTTCACCATGTTCCACCGTCATTTGGATGGGCGCCGTCTCAACCCGCACGACGTGGTCGAGCAGATCGCCCGCCATCGACGCCGCAAACGCCGCGAGCGCCGTCCGCTGCTGGCTGGTGGCGCGGGAATCGACAATTAGTACCGAGCGCGCCGGGTAAGGGTCGTGGTAAGGATCGCCCAGCGTGGCGTTGGCTCGGACTACCGCCACCACGCTAAGTCCGCTTAGGGGAACGCCTTGCCAGTCGCCTTCGCGGACCTTCCAGGCCAGAATGGCTTCCTGTCCGGTCAAACTCACTTCCGACATCGCGAAGCAGGGGCCGGTAAAAACGTCCGCACTGCGAGCCTCGATGTAATCACCCTTCAGGGCCGCGCGTCCAGAAACCGCGCAAGCCGAAAGCAGAAAGAGACAAGTTCCAAGGGATAAAATGAGTTTTCTCATATCCTAAACCTCCACGGAGCAGATTTTGCTCTAATGCCCCATGGACATTTTATCCCATTTCGCCGAAGGTTTCAACCGGACCGAACCACCCGAGAATCGCGGTTGAGTGGTTGCATGGGGGTGCGGAGGGTTAAAAGCTTAGATCGGCGCGACCCGAGACGCCTCAAGGAGGGCCGCGCGTGTTTTTGCCACTCCTTTTTG
>Ga0326728_10024217_pt1 | contig 11026 bp, 7 predicted proteins | sample MB3enrmetagenome_FD_207602 | JGI IMG/M metagenome (GOLD analysis project Ga0326728, IMG submission 207602) | Lab enriched peat soil microbial communities from McLean, Ithaca, NY, United States - MB31MN | ecosystem: Environmental > Terrestrial > Soil > Wetlands > Peat | place: USA: New York... | reverse complement strand
TCAATCCGTAATATCTTCTTCATCGTTGGCTCCTTTCTTGGTGGATTTTCTTTCTCTCGAGGATTAAGAATCTACCACCATTTTAGGAGCCACTTTTTAAATTTCAACTAAGAATAGCATACCCTCCTCATGAAATATTCTCTATTTACGGTTTCGTCGGAAGAACATTAAAAGACTATCAGAGATTGAGGTACTCTAACACTTTCTCTTTCTTGGGGGGAAGGGAAATGGGTTTCTGGGAGACTCGGATGGCGATGTCCGGATCCTTCAAGCCATGGCCCGTGACGGTTAGTACGGCGACATCTCCTTTCTTGAAAAAACCTTTGCGATAAAGCTTGATCACACCGGCCAGGGAGGCTGCCGAAGCGGGTTCACAGAAGATCCCTTCCAGGCTCGCCATCATCCGATAGGCTTCGAGAATCTCATCATCGGTCACGATGCCGATTAGGCCTCCGGATTCATCCCGGGCTGCCACGGCTTGCTTCCAACTAGCTGGGTTCCCGATTCGGATAGCCGTGGCAATGGTTTCAGGCTTTTCAATGACTTTTCCCCTAACAATAGGGGCCGCTCCCTCTGCCTGAAATCCCAACATCTTCGGAAGCCCATCCATTCTCCCCTTTTCCCAGTATTCTCTGTAACCTTTCCAATAAGCGGTGATGTTGCCCGCGTTGCCGACAGGGAGGCAATGGTAAGTCGGAACAAATCCAAGGTGGTCAATGATCTCAAAGGAAGCTGTCTTCTGGCCCTCAATCCGATAGGGGTTGAGGGAGTTGACTAAAGTGACGGGCTCTGTCTCGGAAATCTCCCTGACGATATGCAGGGCCTCGTCAAAGTTCCCTTCGATCTGGATGACCTGAGCCCCGTGGGCCATGGCTTGGGACAACTTGCCGAGGGCAATTTTCCCCTCGGGAATGAGAACATAGGCTTTCATCCCCGCCCTGGAGGCGTAGGCAGCTGCGGAGGCAGAGGTGTTTCCCGTGGAGGCACAGATGACCGCTTTGGATGCCATTTCTTTCGCCATCGAAACAGCCACGGTCATCCCTCGATCCTTGAAAGAGCCTGTGGGATTGAGACCCTCATATTTAAAATAGAGGTCAACTCCAGAAGTCACTTCCTTCTGGATCCGAGAAGAAGGGATAAGCGGGGTGTCCCCTTCGAGCAAGGTGATGATGGATTCCTCTTTCGTCACAGGTAAAAAGTCCCAGTACTCGCGAATCACCCCTCGCCACATGGCTTTCACCGAAAGCTAAGAGTTCGGAGTTCAGAGTTCGGAGTATTTAAAATCTCTCCGAACTACGAACGTATTGCTCCGAACTATTTACTCCAATTCATTTTCGACTCGAATATACACCGTCTTTCCCAAGATCACGCCCAACCGGTTAATCTCCCTCAGGGCCCGATGAACATTCTTCTCTTTGGCCTCATGGGTCATCATCACCACGGGCACCGCGCCGTTGACCTGCCTTCCCTTTTGAATCACAGCAGAGATGCTGATATCGTTCTTCCCTAAGATTCCGGAAATCTTGGAAAGCACTCTAGGCCGGTCCAATGCCGAGAACCTCATGTAGAAAGGCATCACCACATCATCCATCTTCTTCAGAGGGATTTCTTCTATGGCCCATTCTTGAAAAGAGAGCAGCGGCACCCGCTGTCCGGAGGCTTGGGTCAGAACATTCCTCCCTAATTCGACCAGATCGCTCACAACCGCGCTTCCAGTGGGCATCTGCCCTGCCCCCTGACCGTAGAAGAGCGCCGGGCCAACGGCATCCCCTTTAATATAAATCGCATTGAAAACCCCGTCCACCGTCGAAAGCAAGTGTCCTTCAGGAATCATCGTGGGATGGACATGAGCTTCTATCTTGCCCTTCTCCATTTTGGCGATAGCCAGGAGCTTAATACGATATCCAAATTCCCGACTGAATTGAATATCCAGAGGTGTGATCTCCGAAATTCCTCCGATGAATATCTCCTTAAATCGGAGAGGGGTTCCAAAGGCGAGGCGGACCAGGATGGCCAGCTTGTGAGCCGCATCAATGCCCTCAACATCGTAGGTTGGGTCCGACTCCGCATATCCCTTCTCCTGGGCTTCCCTTAGGACTTCCTTGAAATTTCTTCCCTCATCCGTCATCTTGGAAAGGATATAGTTAGAAGTCCCATTTAGAATTCCGAAGATCGAGCGGATTCGATTGGCAACCAAACCTTCTTTGATCGACCGGATGAGGGGAATGCCCCCACCGACTGAGGCTTCAAAGTTGACATCCACGCCGTAACGATGGGCCTCCCTGAAGATTTCGTCTCCATGAAGAGCAAGAAGCGCTTTGTTGGCAGTAACGATATGTTTCTTATTCCGAATGGCCTGCAGAATAAAAGTTTTCGCAGGCTCAGCGCCTCCGATTAACTCCATGATAATATCGATTTCAGGATCCCTGATCACATCCTCGGCTCTTCGGGTGAGGACGCCCGGCTTTAACTTCACTCCGCGGTCCGTCTCTAAATCGATGTCGGCAATTCGCTTCAAACTGAGCCTGGCGCCCATACGCCTCTCGATCAGCTTTGAATTCTTCTGCAGAATTGTGACGACGCCAGTACCCACTGTCCCGAAGCCGATCAGACCCACTTTGATTTCTTTCATAGCCTCTATCCCTCCGGATGTCTGGGCAGTGTGAAGCTTCAGAATCTGATGTGGATCATTTTGGAATAATGGAATAGTGGAATGATGGAGTAATTGTTAGAGCGAAAATATTTTCTCTAAACCCAATATTCCAATGTTCCATCATTCCATTTTTCCACGGACTTTCACATTTGAAATTTGTCATTTGGAATTTGATTTTTATATGCCTTCTTTCAGAACTTTTTGAATCCCCTTGACTGCCTGTTTGATGCGGGCTTCATTTTCTACCAATGCAAACCTCACGAAGCCCTCTCCGTATTCACCGAAACCGATTCCAGGGGAAACAGCCACCTTTCCTTCCCTTAATAAGAGCTTCGAAAAGTCAATCGACCCCATCTTTTTCAAAGGTTTTGGAATCTCTGCCCACACAAACATCGTTCCCTTTGGTTTTTCAATCTCCCAGCCCACTCGTTTCAATCCATTGATGAGCGTGTCCCTCCTCTTCCGATATTCCTCAACGGTTTTACGAACACAATCCTGATCCTCGTTGAGGGCAATGATGCCGGCAATTTGAATGGGTTGAAAGACTCCGTAATCCAAATAGCTCTTCAGTCTCGCTAACGCAGCCAGCATCTCCGCATTCCCTGCTGCAAAACCGACGCGCCAACCGGGCATATTGTAACTTTTGGAAAGAGAGAAGAACTCCACCCCCACATCCTTTGCTCCTTTAACCTGAAGGAGACTAGGCGCTTTGTACCCATCGAAAACGATATCCCCGTAGGCTAAATCGTGAACGATCATCAGTTGATGCTCTTTCGCAAAAGTCACCAGATTCTCGAAGAAATCGAGGTCCACCACGGCGGTGGTCGGATTATGGGGGAAGCTCACAATGATCATCTTGGGATGAGGCCACGTCTGTTTGGTCGCCGTCAATAACCTTTGGAAAAAATCTCCTCCCCCGATCAAAGGGACGGAACGCAGATCCCCTCCTGCAATTACGACCGAGTAGGCATGGATCGGATAGGTCGGGTCCGGAACGAGGACGACATCTCCGGGGCCCAGGGTCGCTAATACCAGATGTCCCAGTCCCTCCTTGGCCCCGATGGTGACCACACTCTCGGTCTCTGCGTCGAGATCGACATCGTAACGTCTTCGATACCAGTCGGTGATGGCGCACCTCAGTTTATAAATCCCTTTCGACGCAGAGTACCGATGATTCCTTGGATTTTTTACGGAATCGATTAACTTATTGACGATATGGCTTGGCGTGGGTAGGTCCGGGTTTCCCATGCCTAAGTCAATGATATCCTCTCCCCTTCGTCTCGCCTCTATCTTCAGTTGATTGACAATCCCGAAGATATAAGGGGGGAGCCTCTCCATTCGATGAAATCCCGACCCCTCAGGATAAAACAGTGGCATACAGATTTCCTCTCAATGCAACCTGCATATTAATCCCCTCATTCCCCCTTTGGCAAAGAGGGGAAAAGGGAGATTGGTCACTCACGATTAACATACTTTCCCTTTGTTTTCAATGGATTTCAACCGATGGTGGCCAGCTCCATTCTTCCCTTCCATCGCCTGGTCAGAATATTCCTTACCCCTGCATGAGAAGGATGAACGAGCTCAGGGTCCTCTTGAATCAGTCGAAAGGCTTCCTTTCTTGCCTCAATCAAAATGGGAGTATCCCGGATGATATGGGCCACCCTGAAATCCGGCAATCCCGACTGCCGGATGCCAAAGAATTCTCCAGGTCCCCTGAGGGTCAAATCCTCCTCAGCAATCATAAATCCATCGGTAGTTTTCTCCATGGCTCGGAGGCGAACTCTTGCTTCCTCGGAAGACCGGTATTGCGCCAGTAAAATGCACTTGGAAGGGTAACGCCCTCTTCCAATCCTCCCCCTCAACTGATGGAGTTGGGAGAGGCCGAACCGTTCGGCATGCTCTACCACCATCACAGAGGCGTTGGGGATATCGATTCCCACCTCGATCACGGTTGTGGCCACAAGGATCTGAATCCTTCCTTCCTTAACCTCCATCATGATGGCCTCTTTCTCGTCACTCTTCATCCTGCCGTGGAGCAGGCCGATCCGAAACTCGGAGAAGACTTCTTTCTGAAGGTGTTCGGCCATTCTGGTCGCATCCATGAGGTCCAATTTCTCAGACTCCTCTACCAGCGGATAGACGATGAAAGCCTGGCGACCTTTTTTCACCTCCTCCTCGACGATACGATAAACCTTGGCCCTTGCGGGTTCGGGAAAGACCTTGGTCTCCACAGGCACTCTTCCGGGCGGCATCTCGTCGATGAGTGAAACATCAAGGTCCCCGTAAATGGTCATGGCAAGGGTCCTCGGGATAGGAGTCGCCGTCATGACCAGAACGTCAGGGTTTCCCCCCTTTTTTTTCAGAAGCCCTCTTTGAACCACGCCGAATTTGTGCTGTTCATCAATGATGGCGAGGCCCAGGCGGCGGAACTCAACCGCTTCCTGGATCACCGCATGGGTTCCGATCACCAGCTGGATATCTCCGTTCCGAATTCTTCGATATAGATCTTCTCTCTCCGAACCTTTGACGCTGCTGGTGAGCAAAGCCACTTTTACCCCTAAGGGCTCCACCCAACGGTGGAGGTTGAGAAAGTGTTGTTCGGCTAAAACCTCAGTGGGTGCCATGATGGCAGCTTGATAACCGCTCTCTACCACATCGAGACAGGTTAAGAGCGCGACCACTGTCTTTCCGCTCCCCACGTCTCCCTGGATCAGTCGGTTCATGGGGTGCGGTCTTTCCAGGTCTTCCTTGATCTCGGCCAAAGCCCTCTCCTGAGCGTTGGTTAATTTGAAAGAAAGGAGATTTAATAAATTCTGGACCAAGACGCCGTCGGTTTTAAAAGAGATTCCTGTCTCCAACGCCACCCCCCTCTTCTTCAATGCCATGCCGAGCTCCAGGAAAAAAAATTCATCAAAGATGATCCGTCGGTGTGCGTCTGAACGCTGGAGATTGAGGGCTTCAATGGGCTCCCCCTCGGGAGGGAAATGGACCCTCCGGAAAGCTTCTGAAAAATTAATCAGGTCCTGTCGCTCCACAATCTCTGGCGGAATGGGACTTGAAAGCTCATCCGCATACCCATCCAAGATGGTCTTCATCAACCTTCTCAACGTTCTCTGATAGAGTCCTTCTGTCTCGGAATAGATGGGAACAATCCGTTTGAAGTTGAGATAATCCTTCTCAACGTCGCCATCCACGATTTCTATGTCGGGATGATAAATCTCTCTCTGATAGTTGAACCACCTCACTTCACCGGAGAAGATCAGTTGGCGGCCCTTTTTGAACCGTTCCCTGAGATATCTCTCGTTGCCATGAAACCACTTCAATGCGATCGTACCGCTCCCGTCCCCCACCACGGTCTCAAAGACTCTTTTCTTCTTGCCCTGATAAAAGGCCACCCCCGACAGCAGCACCTCACCGAGACCTGTCTCCTTTCTTCCGGCTTTGAGTTCGGAGATCTTTTTCAGGTTGCTCCGGTCTTCGTAGCATCGTGGCAGAAAGTAGAGTGCGTCCTCAACCGTCAGAATTCCTTTTTTCTCAAAGAGCTTGGCGAGCCTGGGCCCTACTCCCTTTACATATTGAATGGGAGTAAGGAGGCGATTCCGAAAATGCTGGGGCTGGGAACGATTCATATATAATTCGTACTAACGTGGCGTTCCGGCCTTGCCCGAAGGGGATTTTTGTCTGCTCCCAGTGAACGGGGCCGCTACCATTTTGATATAGATCTTTTTACAGGAGAGACATCGGATTTCATTCTCCCCTATCTTCAAATCGAATTGGTCATAAGAGACGGGTTGATCACAATAGGGACAACGATACGGAAACTTCTGAATCACCTGTTCTTTCAATTCCGTCTTCTTATAGCCTTTATTTCTCCCTTTCATTGAAAACGCTTAACCTGTAGCTTCTAACTCGATTTCCTCAAGACTATACTAAAACTGTTCCTAAGAATCAAGGAACAGTAAAGTCCCCGGTCAGCCCGTCAAAACGGGATTGACACAGCGGGGCTTTCAGGTGCGGTCTTAATAAGCCTTGTAGAGGTGCCTGAGTTATCAAAGGGCGGAAGCTGATTGGGGCGGGTCAGAGTCGAAAACGAATATCACTCAAAAGATTTATTCTGCCTTCTTCCAGGTCTTGTCGGGATCGAATTTCTTCATGGCTGCGGCAATCTTCTCAGTATCTTCACCCAGATTCTTCTCGGACACGACACCATCCTGGTTCACGATAAAGGTCATGACCCCGGAGTTACCGTATTGCGCGGGATAGGCAACCAGGGCGAATCCGCCGATCATCTTTCCATTGACCACGTAATCGTATTCTCCCCCTGATGCGTGCTCACCCTGGGCCTTAAGAATCCTATAGTAATACCCATGGTAGGGATTTCGTCTCCCACCGGGCTTCTTTCCAGCGTATCCCTCCTGGGTAGCCTTGGCCATTAAGGGACCAAGGGGGCTTTGTGGCTCGCCCTCTTTCGCCTCCCAGTAAAGGCCGTCCTTCATCCCTTGCCTGCTGATAAATCTCTGGGCATATTCCAATAACTTGCCGCTGTCCCGGTCCTTCAGCGCGTATTCCCGCTGTGCGTCCACGTAGGCCAGGCACACTTGAATCGCATTGAGTTCGTTGCGGCCGACTCTGCGGTTGAGGACCTCTTCCTTCCCCGCCGTCGTATCGAACAGCCAAGAATCGCCTTTCTTAACAACAGGAATCGGAAATGGCCAATCTCCATTTCCTACACGGAGGATGACCTTCGCCTCATTCTCATTCACCAGTTTGTTCATTTCCTCATAGGCCTTAATGAAATGACTTCTTCCTGTTTTGTCGGCAACCTCATCTCCAGAAAAAATTAATTCCTTCCCTGAAGAACCGAAGATCGCTAACAACTCCTTCGTATCATTTCCCTTGACCGCACCAACCAGTGCTTTAACGGCCTCCTCAGGAAATTTGAAACTCTTTTGCTTAGCCTCTGGTGCAAAAGCACCCTGATAACATCCAGCTAATATTATCGCTGCCGCTATGATTGCAAAACCAAAACGACACATCGAACGCTTTTTTTGATTCCCTGTATTGATAAACATCACTTTTTTCCTCCGTCGAAGTATGATGGTTAAATCGTCTGATCGAGCCCTAACGGCGACCGCCAACATTGCCCCTGCTTACACCGCCGGTCCCTCTTGAAGGCGTGCTCTGCCGGCTTTGGAAACCACGATCGCTCTGTATTCGTGCATCGCTTCCCCGCCCTACGCCCCCAAAGGCACTTTTATTCTTGCTGAGATCAAGGCTCTTTTGATCTATGCCACCAGCTCCTTTTGGCTGTTCAAGACTTTGGCGAGTGGTTACCGGAGCCTGCTGGTATCTTGTCTGCTGCTCAAAGCCCCGGAAGTCCCGACGGGTCTCCGCTCCCCTTACTGACTGGCCATAACGTTCCCGGGTTGCCTCATTCCTGTAAGAAACACCCTTCCGATGACTCCCATCGTGCTGCCACCGAGTCGTCTGGATGTTTGTACTCGTAATGTTTATACTCCGGTTAATGTTTATGTTGCGGTTGACGTTTACATTAATGTAATGATTTCTCCAATCCCAACGTCCCCATGCACGACCCCAAGCTGAACCCACGGTTACGCCGTTCCCAAACCCGATTCCTCCGTGGAAACCGATAACCACCCCGGGAGGAGGGAGGAAGAAGAAGGGAGGGAAAGCCGGGTACCACCAAGGGCCATAGATCACGGTCGGATCATAGACCGGCACATAGACCACGTCGGGCTGTGCTGGCTCGATCTCGATGTCCCCGTCCCCCACAGTCACACTCTGCTCTTCGGTATCCCTCAGGTTACCTGCAGCCTGCGCCTTAGCCCTCAGTTGCTGAACTACGTCCATCACCTCGTCTTGTTGATCCAGAAAGGCATCGCCCAGCTTCTGCGTCCACTCCAACCTTTCGTCCATCATCGACAGGACTTGTGGAAAAGGCATCAGGGCCTTTACACTGGGATCCCAGTTTTTCTGATCCACGGCGTCGTTGAGCTGGTCACCTGTGAGATTTCTATTTTCCTTTACCCACCGGTCTGCATGCACAACCTCAAGGGGATAGGTCGCTGCCATCAGAATCTGGGCCAGGAGCGAGTCAGGATAAAGGGCAATGGGTGCCAGCATCTGATCCAATTCCTCTTGCCCGAATTTTCTTGTTGTCGGCTGGTCCTGGGTAAACCCCCATGGGGGCGTCACCATTAACAGGATGAGAACGCAAATTAATGTGTGTATAAAGGTCTTTCTTGTCTTCATGGCAAGTCCTTTCTCTTTGTTGATACGGTAGTTACCGATTATCTTCTCACTTTGCTTAACCGTATGATAAGTTACCGAAGAAATCAAATCCTCAAACCTGCGGCTTTTCACGGATTGACTTCATGGTGTCGATGGCTCTTTCGACCATCTTTCCTTCCAGGGATACTTCCCCGTAAATACCCTCCACAGCGGCCGCATCCAGCCGATAGAAATCTCTTTCCACAGGAGTGATAAGCAGACCGCCCATATCAATCACCCCCGGGCTGACCACAACACGCCCTTCCCCTTCCTTGAAAAAGGCATCTGGACGGTGTTTGCGACGCGGAAAGATCATCAGATGCCATTTCCTCCCCTTCCAGAAACCGGCGATATTGATCATGGGCTCCTCGTCAACGAGAAGAACTTCTTTCAGGGCTTTTAGATAACACTTGAAGACGCCACTCACGGCCATCCGATCCTCTCCCTCCAGGACGACGACTTCCCGTCCAAGGTCTCTCAGGCGATACAGGTAAACACCGTCAATCCGTTTCATCAGAGTGAGCCTTTTCCGCTCACGAATCTCCTTCTCGATCGGCATCTGCCCGGATGGGCCTGCATGAAAATGGAGGTGATCCGGCGCAGAAGCGCCGCATTTGGGTCCGTTGTAGAGGACCGTCCAGCCGGAACCAAAATCAGCCATGAGCTGAAGAAGGGTATCGGTATGCTCGGCAATCGCCTGGCGGCGGTGGTCTAAATGGGAGACGATGAGGTGAGAGGAAAACACAGGCATGGGATTGCAGAGGATCAAGTATTCGCTTCGGTAGAGAATGCCCCTCTGGCTCCCAGGGAGATTATCAAGGCAGAGGAAACATCGCTGTTCGCTTGCATTTTTCTTGCCTACGTCGGCCAGGCTGTTCTTGATTCTTCCGGGATTGTACTGGAGGCGGATGGAAAATCCCTTGCAACGGACATCCCTCTCCCTGACGTCCTTAAGTGATTTGTAGGCTTCCTGGAGCTCGCGCCATGCCTTCTCCTGCTCCGCGAGGAGCTCGAGACAAAATTCTGGAAGACCCGTCCCCCCTTCCCCTTCGCCGAAAGCAGTGTAAATCTTCCGGCTAAGAAACGATCTCTTCCCTAATTTCTTATAGCCGATAACATGGCTCACCGTTGTCTTTCCCATGGTGAAAGGTTCTTCCCGTACAAATTGGAAGCCCGTCTTCCTGTAAAAGGCAAGGGCTTGCCTGTTTTTCACCATCACGCCGATCCAGAATCGATCGAGACCCTTTTCCCCGGCCAAACCTTCCGCCGCATCGAGAAGCCGCCTGCCCATGCCTTGACCCTGATAGCCTGGAAGAAAATAGAACGAAGGGACATAGAGACGGCCCTCATCCCGGTTGAACAAAAGTCGTATGTAACCCGCAATTTGATGATCCTTCTCTGCAATGAAACCATATGTGAACGGATCGTCGAACATATTGAGCAGCGACGCTTCCGCATAGTGAATGTCAAAATACGACCTCAGGTCGCTTTCGGGAATGAAGCTCGAGTATGTAGCAACCCAGGACTGCCAGGTTATTCTTTGGATGGATGCGACATCATCCTTCTGCCAGGGTCGAATCGCGACTCCCACGGCTATCGCTTCTCCTCGTCGATACATTACCAAGATGAGAAAATAGCGTGTCCGTGTCCGTCTACCGTTTCCGGAAACGTGACACACGACACGGTCACGGGCTTACGCTATGCCTATGCGCCATGCGCTCTACAATTTTCTTTCGGGCGAGGATTTCAGTGGTCCGGATCTTGTCCTTGAAGGCGTTATTTCGGTTTGCCTCTTCGATGCTGAGCGCCGCATCGGTGTTGCCCGACCAGCGTCTGCAGAGGTAGAGACACTCATAGACCCTTCCAATACGGTATTCCCGGCAGATTCGCAATGCTGCGGCATAATCCTCACCGTAGCTGACATCGAGAAAACCGATTTTTCGCATGAGGTCGGTATTGAAAGCCCGCGGCGCACCCAGGCCATTGATTCGCAAAGCATTGTTGTGACCGTTCTCATCGGTCCATTCGTGATGGTCGATGAGCCCCGGCGGAATCTCCTCCAGCCTCGAATCGACGAGGGTG
>Ga0326728_10024216_pt1 | contig 11027 bp, 7 predicted proteins | sample MB3enrmetagenome_FD_207602 | JGI IMG/M metagenome (GOLD analysis project Ga0326728, IMG submission 207602) | Lab enriched peat soil microbial communities from McLean, Ithaca, NY, United States - MB31MN | ecosystem: Environmental > Terrestrial > Soil > Wetlands > Peat | place: USA: New York... | reverse complement strand
GCGACATCGACAAGCCTTTCCTGATGCCTATCGAAGATGTCTTCTCGATCTCGGGCCGCGGGACGGTGGTGACGGGCCGTGTCGAGCGTGGTGTCGTGAAAGTCGGCGACGAGGTTGAAATCGTCGGGTTCCGTCCTACATTTAAGACGGTTTGCACGGGCGTTGAAATGTTCCGCAAGACCCTGGATTCGGGCCAGGCGGGCGACAATGTGGGCGTGCTTCTGCGAGGAACCAAACGAGACGAAGTCGAGCGCGGCCAGGTTGTTGCGAAGCCGGGTTCGATTACGCCCCACACCGATTTCAAGGCGGAAGTATACGTATTGAAAAAAGAGGAAGGCGGGCGCCATACTCCCTTCTTCCCCGGCTACAGGCCTCAGTTCTATTTTAGAACTACTGACGTTACCGGGGTCATGACCCTGCCCGAAGGCGTCGAGATGGTTATGCCCGGAGACAATATCAGTTGCGAGGTAAAACTCATCACTCCCGTAGCGCTGGAGAAGGAACTGCGATTCGCAATTCGCGAAGGCGGCCGTACGGTGGGCGCGGGAGTTCTTACCGAAGTCATAAAATAAGGGATTTCAAATGCGAGTTCTAGTTACTCTGGCCTGCTCCCAATGCAAGCGGCGCAACTATAATACGACCAAGAACAAGCGGACTACGCCCGAGAAGCTGTCATTCAGGAAATACTGCAAGTTCTGCAGCACGCATACCGAGCACAAAGAAACAAAGTAGGTTGCGTGGGCGGGGCTGAAGCCCCTGAGCTGATGTACTGATCGGATTGCACCGGGAAGCGATTCCGGCTGTCCTGCCGGATTGAGTGTTGAGTGATAAATGAAACTTATCGAAAAAAAAGACGAGATCTCGAATAAGAAAGTGCAAAGCGTCGAGACGAAAAAGGCTGCAACTAAGCCTGCCGCAACCAAGCCGGCCAAGCCGAAGAAGGCGGAACTCCCGAAGAAAGCAGTCAAGAAGCCCGGTGAGACGTCTTTCGCCTGGGTCGATACTGCTCGCACCTATTTACGAGAGGTCGTCTTCGAACTCAAGAAGGTTATCTGGCCTTCGCGCAAGGAAACAATTGGCTCGACTGCCGTCGTACTGGTGATCGTAGGCCTTGCGGCTTCTTTTCTCGGAGTCGTGGACCTTATTTTGAGCCGGCTCGTTAAGCTGCTGGTCGGGTGACGGGCGCGGGTCTTTTCATCCCGGTAACGGCTCGCTGACGAGCGCATGGGGTAATTGTGTGGCAAACTTAAAATGGTACATAGTTCACACGTATTCGGGGTTTGAGCACAAGGTCAAATCGGCCCTGGAGGAGCGTGTAAAGGCCGGGGAGATGGACGCCTATTTCGGCCAGGTCCTGGTTCCCACCGAGAAGGTGATCGAACTGGTTAAGGGCCAGAGGAGGGCATCATCGAGGAAATTCTACCCCGGATATATCCTGGTGCAGATGGAGTTAAATGACGACACCTGGCACCTTGTTCGCCATACGCCCAAGGTGACGGGCTTTATCGGGAGCCAGGAAAAGCCCATCCCGCTGTCTGACGACGAAGCTGAAGCTATAATTCAGCAGATGCAGGAAGGCGCTCAGAAACCGCGTCCGAAATTCAAGTTCGAAAAGGGAGACGAGGTTCGCGTCGTAGATGGCCCGTTTGCCAATTTTAACGGAACGATTGACGAAGTGATCCCCGAAAAGGGCAAAGTCAGGGTCCTGGTAAGCATATTCGGCCGCTCCACCCCGGTGGAACTCGATTTTGTTCAGGTGAACAGAACCTGAAAGCCGCATCGTTAAGGAGTTTTTTAGAGAATGGCTAAAAAAGTCGTAACCAACATCAAATTGCAGGTCCCCGCCGGACAGGCGAATCCATCACCGCCCATCGGCCCTGCGCTCGGTCAGCACGGGGTCAACATCATGGAGTTCTGCAAGCAGTTCAACGCAAAGACTCAGGGGCAGGAAGGGATGATCATTCCGGTGGTCATCACAGTTTATTCTGACCGGTCGTTTACGTTCATTACCAAGACCCCTCCGGCTGCGATTCTTCTGAAAAAGGCCGCCCAGATAGCGAAAGGCTCTAACGAACCCAACCGCAACAAGGTCGCCAAGGTCAGCAAAGCGCAGGTCGAGGAGATCGCCCGGCTCAAAATGCCGGACTTGAACGCACGTGACCTTGCAGCCGCGGTGGCCACCATTTCGGGGACTGCCCGGAGCATGGGAATCGATATTGAATAAACCTGAGGAAGGGAGTTGCGAGAGTTAAAATGGCAACGCATGGGAAAAAGTATATTGCCGCCCGCAGCAAGATCGATCCAGCAAAACGCTATACCTTCCAGGAAGCGGTCCAGCTTGCTGCCGGCACCTCTTTCGTCAAGTTCGACCAGACCCTGGATATAGCGGTTCGATTGGGTGTTGATCCGCGCCATGCCGACCAGATGGTCAGAGGTACGGTCGTCCTGCCCAACGGCTTGGGTAAAACGGTGAAGGTGCTGGTTTTTGCCAAGGGCGAGAAGGTCAAAGAGGCCCTCGACGCCGGCGCCGACTACGCCGGTGGCGACGAGATAATCGAGCAAATCCGCGAGGGATGGCTCGAATTTGACAAGACCGTCGCGACTCCGGATATGATGGGTTCGGTAGGCAAGATCGGCAAGGTCCTGGGTCCAAGAGGGCTTATGCCCAACGCCAAGCTGGGAACGGTTACCTTCGATCTGGCAAGGGTCATCAAAGAGATCAAGGCTGGTAAGGTGGATTTCCGGGTTGAAAAAACCGGAATCGTACACGCGCCGATGGGCAAGGTCTCTTTCGGAGAGGAAAAACTTCTCGAGAATATCTCGGCTTTTATAGACACGCTCGTGCGGATAAAACCTTCGGCCGCAAAAGGGACCTACATGAAAGGGATCGCCATATCGACCACCATGGGCCCCGGCATTCAGGTAGATCCACTGGCGGTAAAGTCGATCATTGCTTAGCTATTGGTTTGGCAAGCGTATTGCCAATAGTTGCTTTTAACAATTCACCTGCCGTTTGGTGTTTTCAGTTGTCAGAGACCGCGGGTACATCTTTGGATGTTTAAATTGTTTATTGGGGGCCCGCACAGATTCCTGAGAGCCAACCAGGCGCAAGGGCTCATGATACAAAATCCTCCCGTTTTCGATTCGGCGCGCACGGAAGGATCGGTCGAAAGCACACCGGCAGAAGCGAAAGGAGGCAAGTTTTACTTTGGAGCGCTCCAAGAAAGAACAGGTTATTGCGAAGCTTCACAAAAAACTGGGAAAAGCCAGCGCCGCCATTTTGACTGATTATAAGGGACTGACGGTAGCCGAAATAACCAATCTGCGCGATTCGCTTGCAGCCGAAAAGGTCGAATACCAGGTGGTAAAGAACACCTTGATGCGCCTTGCCTGCAAGCAGACGAGCGTATCGGTGCTCGAGCCTTTGCTCAAAGGCACCTGCGCAGTTGCAATCGCGTTCGGCGACCCGGCCGTTCCGGCCAAGATCATCAAGAAATTCAGCAAGAGCAACGAAAAGCTGAAGGTGAAGGCCGGATCGCTCGGAAACCGTCTGATCGATCCCGATCAGATTTTGGCCCTGGCTGATTTGCCCCCCAAAGAAGAACTTCTTGCCAAGATGCTGGGAACGCTCAATGCCGTGCCCACCGGTCTTGTCACGGTTCTGAGTGGAGTTCCGAGAGCTTTTGTTGGTGTGTTGGCCGCTATCCAGCGCCAGAAAGAAGAACAGGTTGCTGCTTAAAAGAATCGTGGAGGATTTTAGATGTCTGTTACAAAAGAGGAAGTTGTTGATTTCATCAAGGGTATGACAGTTCTCGAACTGAGTGAATTCGTAAAGGAACTTGAGCAGACTTTCGGCGTGAGCGCCGCGGCGCCGGTCGCCGTGGCTGCTATGCCCGGCGCTGCTGAAGCGGCCCCGGTTGAGGAACAGACCGAATTCTCGGTCATCATCACCGCCGTGGGCGACAAGAAGATCAATGTAATCAAGGAAGTTCGGGCGATCACCAGCCTGGGCCTCAAAGAAGCCAAGGATCTGGTGGAAAAAGTTCCGGGGACCGTCAAGGAAGGCATTCCCAAGGCAGAAGCGGAAGCCGTTGCCAAACAGCTTACAGAGGCAGGCGCAACCGTCGAGATCAAATAGTTACTCACAATTTGCAAAATATCGGAAATCGGCTGCAAGCGCTGGTACGACCGGCCGGTTTCCGATTTTCTACTTTTTAGCGGCATACCAGCAGGAAGTGATGGATGGACAAGGATCGCAGGCAAAACTGATTTGCCGACGCCGTCTCATCCGTCACAATTTTATTTTGCGGGAGAGAATATGCCTACTGCACTAACCCATGAATACAGGGTTCGCAAAAATTTCGGAAAGATTCGTAAAATCGTAGAAATACCCAACCTGATCCAGATGCAGAAGGAGAGCTATGAGCTTTTTCTGCAAAAGGACGTGCCGCCCGAAGCCAGGGTGGAAAGAGGCCTCCATGAGGTCTTCAAGTCCGTTTTCCCCATTGAGGATTTCAGCGGGACGGCATCCCTGGAGTTTGTTCAGTACAGCTTCGGCGAGGTGAAATACGAAGTCGACGAATGCCTTGCACGGGGAATGACCTATGAGGCCCCGGTCAAGATAGTGGTGCGCCTGGTCGTATATGATGTCGACAAGGAAGCCAACACCCGATCAATTCGCGATATAAAGGAACAGGAAATCTATTTCGGCACTCTGCCGCTCATGACCGATAATGGAACATTCATTGTCAACGGGACCGAGCGGGTCATAGTCAGCCAGCTTCACCGCTCGCCCGGTATTTTCTTCGATCATGACCGCGGCAAAACTCACTCGAGCGGCAAAATACTCTACTCAGCCCGCATTATTCCGCTTCGCGGCTCTTGGCTCGACCTTGAATTCGATCCGAAAGACATTCTCTATATACGCATCGACAGAAGGCGAAAATTTCCAGTTACCGTACTTCTAAAAGCCCTCGGGTACTCGACCGAAGATCTTCTGAACTATTTCTACCCCAGCGAGAAGCTGTTCCTTGCCTCTGACAAGCAGGAAAAGGAGCTAAACCCCGATATTCTTCTCGGAAGCCGCACCTCAGAGGATATCTTGCACCCCGAGACGGGCGAAGTGCTGATCAAGAAGAACAGGAAACTGGGCAAGCAGGCTCTCAGAAGGCTCCAGGAAATCGGAATAAGCCGGCTTCCGGTCAAAACCACGGAACTTATCGGCCAGGTCCTGGCCCAGGATGTAATCGACTACGGCACGGGCGAAATCATCGCCGAGTGCAATGATTCGATAAACGAGGAGATGCTCAACGATTTCAGAGACCGTGCAATCAATGAAATCGAGCTCTTGCACCTGGAAGGTCCGGACATCAGTCCTTCATTCAGAAATACCCTGCTCATGGACAAGGTGAACACCAGGGAAGACGCTCTGGTGGAAATCTACCGAAGGCTGCGCCCGAGCAATCCACCCACTCTCGAGGTGGCAAACGAATTTTTCAAAAACCTGTTTTTCAACGCTGACCACTATGATTTGTCCGAGGTTGGACGACTCAAGCTCAATCTACAGCTCGGCCTCGATGTGCCCCTCGACTACAGGGTGCTCCGAAAGGAAGACATCCTTACCGCAGTGCGCCAGTTGATAAAGCTCAAAGACTCACAGGGTCCGGTCGACGACATAGATAATCTCGGAAACCGCAGGGTGCGAGCGGTCGGTGAACTTCTCGAAAACCAGTACCGTATCGGCCTGGTACGGATGGAGAGGGCCATCAAGGAGCGAATGACCCTTCAGGAAGTCGAATCGCTGATGCCCCACGACCTCATCAATGCAAAACCGGTTTCTGCGGTGGTAAAGGAGTTTTTCGGGACAAGTCAGCTTTCTCAGTTCATGGATCAGACGAACCCGCTTTCCGAAATCACCCACAAGCGGCGCCTCAGCGCGTTGGGACCCGGGGGGCTTACGCGCGAGCGGGCGGGCTTTGAGGTCCGCGACGTTCACCCCACTCACTATGGCAGAATCTGCCCGATCGAGACCCCTGAAGGTCCCAATATCGGCCTGATCGTGTCTCTATCGACTTATGCACGTGTAAATCCTTACGGGTTTATTGAGACCCCATACCGCAAGGTTGAAAGCTCGGTTGCCCGCACGGATGTGAACTACCTCACGGCCATGGATGAGAAGGATTACCCGATCGCGCAGGCCAACGCGGAGCTCGACGAAAAAGGCCGCTTCAAAGTCGAACAGATTTCCGCTCGAAAAGCGGGCGAATTTGTAATGGTTCCGCCCAACGAAATCCGTTTCATGGACGTTTCCCCGAACCAGTTGGTGAGCGTTTCCGCTTCGCTGATTCCGTTCCTGGAGCATGACGACGCAAACCGCGCGCTCATGGGATCCAACATGCAGCGCCAGGCTGTGCCTCTTATCCAGACCCGCGCCCCCCTTGTGGGGACGGGGATCGAGCGAATAGTGGCCAAGGACAGCGGAGTCACGATAGTCGCCAGGCGCGAGGGCGTCGTCGAATACGTGGACGCCACCCGGATCGTCGTGCGCGCCACCAACAGCATAGACGTGGGACGAGGCGTCGATATTTACAAGCTGATCAAGTTCCAGCGTTCGAATCAGAATACATGCATCAATCAGAAGCCGCTGGTGAAACATGGCGACTTCGTTAAAAAGGGCCAGATACTTGCCGACGGCCCTTCCACCGACCACGGCGAACTCGCGCTCGGACGCAACGTCATGGTGGCCTTCATGAGTTGGGGCGGCTACAACTTCGAAGATTCAATCCTGGTGAGTGAACGCATAGTGAAGGAAGACGTCTTCACCTCGATCCACATCGAGGAATTCGAAGTGGTGGCAAGGGACACCAAGCTCGGCAAGGAAGAGATCACGCGAGACATCCCCAATATAGGGGAGGAGGCGCTGAAGAACCTCGACGACAGCGGGATAATTCGAATCGGCGCCTATATCAAGCCGAACGATATCCTGGTGGGCAAAGTTACGCCGAAGGGCGAATCCCAGCTCACACCGGAAGAAAAACTGCTCAGGGCGATTTTCGGTGAGAAAGCCAGCGACGTAAAAGATACATCGCTTCGCGTTCCGCCGGGCGTCGAGGGCATTATAATCGACGCCAAGGTTTTCTCCCGAAAGGGCGTCGAAAAAGATGAGCGCACCCGTCAGATAGAGGAACAGGAGATCGGGCGGCTTTTGAAAGATCAGCGCGATGAGCTGGACATCATAAGAAAAACTGCCGCGAGGCAGATGGCTCAGGCGCTCCTTGGCAAAAACAGCGACAGTTCGATCAAAGACGGGAAAAAGGTTTATCTGAAAAAGGGAGAGCCTTTTACCGAAGAAGCGCTCGCGGAGATTCCGAGCGGAATCTGGGACCAGATAAGCGCCGCTAAAGACCCGGCCGCCTCCATGGAAGTGGAGACGATCTTTTCCAATTACCGGCAGCAGGTCCAGGCCGTAAAGGAGCTTTTCGAGGAAAAGATAAACAAACTGAAAAGAGGCGATGAACTTCCGCCGGGCGTGATCAAGATGGTGAAAGTCTATATCGCCGTGAAAAGAAAACTCCAGGTGGGAGACAAAATGGCCGGGCGGCACGGAAACAAGGGCGTGGTCTCCCGGATTCTTCCCTCCGAGGATATGCCCTATTTTCCCGACGGAACTCCGATGGACATCGTTTTGAATCCGCTTGGCGTTCCTTCTCGTATGAACGTCGGACAGGTGCTGGAGACTCATCTGGGATGGGCGGCCAAAGGACTTGGCCATCTGCTCGCCGGCATGCTGGAGGAGCATCTGCGCACTCTCAAGGAGCGCGAGACAATAGAGGACAAGCTTCACCGCATTTACAACAATCTTGAGTATGGAGAGTTTTTCGAAAACGCCTCGGAACAGGAATTCAAGGAGTTGGTACCTGATCTCAGAGAGGGCCTGCACGTGGCCACTCCTGTTTTCGACGGCGCCGACGAGGCCGAGATCAGAGCCTTTCTCAAGGAAGCCGGTTTACCCGAAACGGGTCAGTCCACCCTCTACGACGGGCGCACGGGTCTGGCATTCGATCAATCGGTTACCGTCGGCATCATGTACATGCTGAAACTCCACCATTTGGTGGATGATAAGATCCATGCAAGGTCTATTGGTCCCTACTCCCTGGTCACTCAGCAGCCGCTTGGAGGAAAAGCTCAGTTCGGCGGTCAGCGGCTGGGTGAAATGGAGGTCTGGACCATGGAAGCGTACGGCGCCGCCTACGCACTCCAGGAATTTCTCACGGTCAAATCCGACGATGTGGCCGGACGTACGAGAATGTACGAAAAGATAGTGAAAGGCGATAATACCCTCGAAGCCGGGCTGCCGGAGTCCTTCAATGTTCTGGTAAAGGAACTGCAGGCGCTTGCTCTGGACGTCAGGCTCCTCGAAGAAGAGGAAGGCAATTAAAGCAGTGGTCATGGGCGAAACGGCAGGCCCGCAATACCGGGTCTGCCGGCACTCTACCAGGTGGGTGAGCCGCCCGGGGATCAATCCTATGAGATTTGACCACGCAAGGAGGTCCTTTTGAAAGAACTTTATTCTCTTTTTACCAAACCGAAAGATCCGTTGAATTTCAACGCCGTCAAAATCATGATTTCATCTCCCGAGAGAATCCGGGAATGGTCATACGGCGAAGTGAAAAAACCGGAAACCATAAATTACCGTACATTCAAGCCCGAGCGCGACGGGCTCTTCTGCGCCAGAATATTTGGTCCGATCAAAGATTATGAATGTAACTGCGGTAAATACAAACGAATGAAGCACCGCGGTGTCGTTTGCGAAAAATGCGGGGTAGAAGTCATTCAGTCCAAGGTCCGCCGCGAGCGGATGGGCCATATCGAGCTGGCTTCGCCGGTAGCGCACATCTGGTTTTTAAGGAGCCTGCCGAGCAAGATCGGAAACCTCCTGGACCTGACGCTGCGGGAGTTGGAGAAGGTACTTTATTTCGATTCCTATATACTGCTGGACCCTGGCGAAACGAAGCTGGAAAAAGGAGAGCTGCTCACAGAGGAGCGCTACCGTCAACTGGTGCAGGAATACGGGGGACGCTTTACCGCAGGCATCGGAGCGGAAGCGATCAAGCAGTTGCTCGCCAGCCTCGACCTGGAAAGACTCGCCACGGAACTGCGCGAAGAAATGGTGAAGACCAATTCCGTTGCAAAACGCAAGAAAATTGCAAAACGGCTGAAGATCATCGACGCATTCCGTGAGTCCGAAAACCGGCCGGAATGGATGATCATGGACGTCATTCCAGTTCTTCCGCCAGACCTGAGGCCCCTTGTTCCACTTGATGGCGGGAGGTTTGCCACCAGTGATCTCAACGATCTGTACAGGCGCGTAATCAACCGGAACAACCGCCTCAAGCGCCTCCAGGAACTCAACGCCCCGGACATCATTATTCGTAATGAAAAACGGATGCTCCAGGAAGCCGTAGACGTTCTGTTCGACAATGGGCGCCGGGGCAAAACCATAACCGGAGCGAGCAAGCGCCCGCTCAAATCCTTGAGCGACATGCTCAAAGGGAAACAGGGCCGGTTCCGGCAAAATCTGCTGGGTAAAAGAGTTGACTACTCGGGGCGTACTGTTATCGTTATCGGCCCCAATCTCAGGCTCCACCAGTGCGGCCTGCCCAAGAAAATGGCCCTTGAGCTCTTTAAACCCTTTATCTACAACAAACTTGAGGAAAAAGGGTACGTCACCACCATAAAGGCCGCCAAGAAGATGGTCGAGCGCGAAATACCGGAGGTCTGGGATACCCTGGATGAAGTGGTCCGTGAATTCCCGGTCATGCTCAACCGCGCTCCGACCCTGCACAGACTCGGTATCCAGGCATTCGAACCGATACTCATCGAAGGCAAGGCCATCCAGCTCCATCCGCTGGTCTGCACGGCCTTCAACGCTGACTTCGACGGCGATCAGATGGCCGTTCACGTGCCGCTTTCAATCGAGGCGCAGGCCGAGGCGCGCATACTGATGATGTCTACGAACAACATTCTCAGCCCGGCTCACGGCGACCCGATCATCGTACCCTCTCAGGACATAGTCCTGGGGATTTACTACATGACCCGCGAAAAGCCTTTCGCCAAAGGATCAACCTCCCCGTTCGCAGACGAAGAGGAGATGAGGCAGGGAATCGTCAGCGGTAATATTCGGGTCTACAACAGCCCCGAAGAGGTACGCTCGGCCTATGATTCTGAAGAGGCCGATTTGCATGCGGGTATCGTCGTTCGGTTCCGCATGGCGGCTAAGCAGGACGGTGTCGTCGATTCAGTCGACGAAAAAGAGATCACCTTCAAAGCTGATGGAAAAAGGCCGCGCTATGAGTTGACCGAGGGCAAGGCCCTTATAGCAAGAAAAATAATGGTTAAGCCCGGGGACGAAGTCCGCAAAGGCCAGGTAATTGCCGAGGAATTCATCAGGACGACCGTGGGGCGGGTGATCCTGTCGGAGATTCTGCCGGAGGGTGTTGATTTTTCAGCCGTAAACACGGTTATGAACAAGAAAGCCCTGGCCCAGTTGATCGACACGTGCTACCGGACCGCTGGAGTAAAAGCAACGGTCATTCTGGCCGACAGGCTCAAAGATACCGGCTACCATTATGCTACCCGCTCGGGGATCTCCATTTCGATCAATGACATGACCATTCCGCAGCGCAAGACGGAAATCCTGCAAGTTGCCTTTGACCAGGTACAGGAAATCGAGCGCCAGTACAACGAGGGGTTGATAACCGAGGGTGAAAAATACAACAAGGCCGTCGATATCTGGGCCAAGGCGACTGAAGACGTTGCGGCTGAAATGATGAGAGAGATCGGCGAAACGGAGCTCGTCGGTCCCACAGGCGAAAAAACCCACGTTAGATCCTTCAATCCGATTTATATGATGGCGGACTCAGGGGCGCGCGGCAGCAAGGACCAGATGCGCCAGCTCGCCGGGATGCGCGGGCTTATGGCCAAGCCTTCGGGCGAAATCATTGAGACCCCGATCACGGCCAACTTTC
>Ga0326728_10024215_pt1 | contig 11028 bp, 9 predicted proteins | sample MB3enrmetagenome_FD_207602 | JGI IMG/M metagenome (GOLD analysis project Ga0326728, IMG submission 207602) | Lab enriched peat soil microbial communities from McLean, Ithaca, NY, United States - MB31MN | ecosystem: Environmental > Terrestrial > Soil > Wetlands > Peat | place: USA: New York... | reverse complement strand
AAACGTTGACGCGGACCAGTGCTCACTGTACGACGCAGGAGCCGCGGCCGAGAACATAGTGCTAGCAGCTTACGCTCTCCGGCTAGGCGCCTCATTCATAAAATCTTACCCAGAAACCGCACTGAGAACGATCCTGAAATTACCGGAAGGTTGCCGCACCGAACTCATAGTGTCGTTAGGCTACCCCGACCCGAACGAACCCCCCGCAATAAGAAAACGTCCCGAAGGCAAGGTCACGTATTATGAAAAATACGGGGACAAGAGAAGCACACTAAGAGACAATACACCTTCAAAGCCTAACACGCCAGACCTATTCCTCTTCGAGTACGCAGCCTTCTTAGTTGCAGCGGCTCGCGGAATCACGGACGAACCTCGTCACTACGGCGCAATTCGCCTTCTAGACGCCGTGAGCAAGATAACTGGACTATACTCAACAACTACTGCCTTGCAACCTGACCCATTCCTGATTAAGGCAAAGAAGAAAATAGATACGAAACTTGACACCGCCATGATTTCCGAGGAAGAATTCATGAAATTCATTGACGAACTAGTCGACGAATTCGCCCATGAACTCATAGAGAGACATGAAAAGTAAACGAATAACGCTTTACAACGGTCTCACTTCATTTACTCTCTGATATTGATAACAAAGGTTAGAGGTTAAATTTCGCCATCCTGCGTACGCCTGAGAATTTTATGAAACAAGTTTTGCAAGTCGGCGAGGTTTCAGCGCAGCCGGGCCAAAAAGCTCATGGACCATGTACTTGGGTTGAACTAAAGGACGGCTCTAGAGTACACCTTCCGGTGATTTTACTCAACGGACAGAGCGAAGGACCGAAGGTCGTAATCAACTGTGCCACCCATCCAACAGAACTGGTAGGCTATGCTGCCATTCAAATCCTGACTAGGAGAATCGATCCGATGAAATTGAAGGGAAGCATTATTGCATTTCCCATATCCAACCCACTTGGAATGCAGTGGGGAGAATACGTTACGCCGCATGACTACGTGAACATGTACGTTGCCTACCCCGGTAGCAAAAACGGATCGATTACATCTAGGCTAGCGAACTTCATCTGGGAGAATGCATCTAAAACCGCAGACTTGGTGATGGATGTTCACGAGAACGTGAAACCCTGTCTCCACTTCTCCTACGTATCGCATTGTGAAGACCACAAGGTCGAAAACAAAGCTCTAGAGTTAGCGCAGGCTTTCGGCTTGACGATTATTCGACCAAAAGGCGAGTTCTTACTGGCAGGAATGAAACCAGGCGACGTTGAATACGTTGACGCTTTGCTAGCAAATGGAGTCCCAGCATTCACACCTGAACTCGAGGCCGGCACCGACTTGACTATGGGAGAGGAATGGACGAGTGTTCGCGTTGCGGTGCGAGGAGTCATGAATGTTCTAAAGAAGATGGGAATGATTCAAGGATCACTGGAACCACAAAACGAAGTCAAAGTCTTTCCAGGAAACTTCGCATTTTACGGCATGAGCGTCGCCGACAGAGGAGGAATCGTAAATCGCCTAGTCGACGTCGGAGTCAAACTCAAGAAAAATACACCGATCGCGACTATACTAAACCCTTATGGCGAGATAATTGAAACCATCAAAATCCCCGTTGACGGATATCTTTGGGGATGGAACATCGGCTCACCTCCAAACTTCAACTGGAGTGTCCAATCAGGAGATAGTGTCGCCTTCATCTACCAGGACGCATGAGGCATTATTCTATCCGAGCGGGAGAAAAACGATGTAGACGGCTTTAGGCTGACTACGGAAAGCGCGAGAAGATATGAGTTGAGTTATCAGTAGCCGAGAAGGAGTCCGAGAATGCTCGTGTAGTAGACAGTGTCCTGTGGTACACAGGCGTTGCATGGGATAGTATTCGTGACTGGGGTGACGATAGAATTGGTCATGGTGTTGGTCATTGTGCTCGTGGTTGTAACGGTGACAACTCCACCTCTTGTTAGGTCATCGGAAATCACGTGCCTGTAAGTGTCTTGCGTGCCATCGTAGTGGGTTAGTACCAAAGAGATTAGGCCGTTGGCCTCATTTGTCGTCTGCACATTCACGACACGGTCACTTGGGTCGATCGTGGCTGATCCCGTATAGGATTGGTAGTTGTACCAGCCAGTGTAATTGCAGTAATAGTTTCCGTACTGATCGTAGTAGCATCCCGAGTAGTAACCGGGGTAGTATGAATTGTAATAGTTGTAGTATTGGTCCGAAACCCATGAGATGCTTCCCGTGTAGACATCAAGTTGGGTGGGAGTGGTTGTGACCACGGTTTGGTACGCTGTCGAGTAGGAAGTAGATTGCGTAACCGTTTGTGTCGTACCCGCAACCATAATGGTCTTGTGCACCGGTATGACGGGAACTATGAGAACGATGATGATCAAGCCTATGACGATTAGCCATACTGGGATTCCGCCAACTTTTTGGGACATTGGCGACCCGGCTTGTGTGACTTTAGTTCCCTGGGTCTGTGCCGTCGCAGACTTACCACATTTTGGACAGAACTCGTTACCGGCGACTAGCGGCGCCCCACAATGAACACAGAAACTTTCTTCTGGCAAGTTTGCTCACAAACGATAGGCGATATAGAGTATATAATCTTGCGTTAACTATCTTTGCGCCATGCGATGAGTGACCATTTAGGCGGGTTCCGCGTAGGGTGAGTGACTAAGAATTGTCGTCCAAATTCGCTACAGTCGACATTCTCGAAGAGTTAACAGAGTTTCCGACTTACGAAGAGCGCGGAATGAAACTGTGTAGTGAGTTCCTTTTCAATGGACTGAAATCCTTGGGATTCAAAGTCGAAGTTGACGAACTGGACAATGTATACGGAGAGAAAGAGTTCGATGGTGACGAAGACCCCTTTCTCGTAAACAGCCACTTTGACACCGTCCAATCCACGCCCAGATGGACTAGGAACCCGTTGAAAGCATCGTTAGAAGACGACCGCCTCTACGGGTTGGGCGCGTCGGATGATAAGGGGGCAGTTGCTTCAATCCTGCATGTCCTGGACAAATTAAAGGACTGCCGCTTCCGAAAGCTTGAGGTTCTCTTCTCGAACTACGAGGACAACAGTACAATGGTTGGCGGCGAAACGTGGCGCGGAACACCATACTTCCTAAGCCACCACAAGCTCGAATCGAAAAGCGGAATCAATGTCGAGGGAACCGTGAAGGATGCAAGACTGGCGGTTTCAATTGGTTGCGGCGGTAGGGTCGGCTTCACCGTGACGACGTTGGGAAAGGAAGCGCACTCATCTGACCCACGGCAGGGCCACAACGCGATATACGATATGATGAAAGTGATCGACGCACTACGCCAACTCCCACCGGCACGCATGACTCTAGAAGGGCAAGAGGCTTACACTGAGTTGAACGTAAGCAAGATTCAAGGTGGAATTGCAATGAACATCGTTCCCGGGGAGTGCACGATCACGTGCGAACGTCGCGTACTCCCAAACGAGAACTGGGATACCGTTAAGGGAAAAGTGGACGAGACGCTCGGGAAAGTGAAAGACGTCAACTTCAAGACATCCTACATGAACCCGCAAAAATCCTACCTAGTCGACAAAACTCACCCAGCCGTCACACTAGCAAAAGTAAGTGTGCAGCGGACACTTGGCTATACTCCGGAGTTGAGAGTTGAGTCTGGAAGAACGGATTCAACATATCTCAATGAGGCTGGAATCAAGACAGCAATTATGGGGCCAGGAGAGACCGCTCACATTGCCGACGAATACATCAACATAAAGAGGCTTGAGGAATTCAGCCGAGTACTCTATCAGATGTTATCGAAAACCGGCTAACTGAACTCTCATCCTCTCATTCACTATTTTACAATCCAGCGCGACTGTTCACGCATGAATTGTTGGATGTAGTATGGGCCTAGGCCACTCTTACCTGTTGACCCGCTCCCCTTCCACCCACCAAATGAGTTAACTCCCGGCCAAGCTCCAGTCGTTGCGCCCGCGCGTCGATTCGCGTATGTGACTCCCGCCTCAATGTTGTCGAAGAAGTTCCCTAACTCTCCTTTGTTCTTACTGTAGATGCCTGCACAAAGCCCATACTCTGTATCGTTCGCTTGCTTCAAGGCCTCGTCGTATGAATCCACAGTGCCTACGACTAAGAATGGGACAAACAATTCTTCCTTGAACAATCGATGTGCGAGGGGTAGGTCGTCAACGATGGCTGGTTCAACAAAGTAACCGTTTTCCAACCCTTCGTTCGTCGATTGATTTCCGCCGCTCAAGAATTTACCTCCGCTGTTCCTTGCCTCCTGTGCGGCTTGGAGGTAAGTCTCAACTGCGCCCTTGTTTATCACGGGGCCCAGGAACGTTTCCTTCTTGACAGGGTCTCCTACTTTCACCAGATTCCTAGTGTGCTCGGATAGGAGAGTTAGAAACCTGTCTTTTACAGGTCGCTCGATGTAGACACGTGAGCAAGCGCTGCACTTTTGGCCGCCAAATCCGAATGCGGCGCGTGATACGCCCTCGGCGGCCTGATCCAAGTCAGCATGAGAGGTTACTATTGCGGGGTTCTTTCCACCCATCTCTGTTATGACGGGTTTTGGAAAGTCCTTCGCAAATACATGATACAACCCCATACCGACCGCTTTCGATCCCGTGAAAATCATGCCGTCAACTCCCTGATTCTCCTGCAACTCCGCGCCAACCGAGCTTCCGGGACCCGTAATGAAATTGAAGACACCGCGGGGGATGCCTGCGTCCGCGTAAGCGCGGGTTAACGCCTCGCCCAAGACGGGGGACTCGCTTGAAGGTTTGAAGACTACGCTGTTCCCAGTCACCATCGCACCCGATGTCATGCCGGTGGACAAAGCAAGTGGGAAGTTCCATGGGGCTATCACGGCCCAAACTCCATAGGGGCGAAGAGTGGTGAAGGTCACCTGCCCTGAGCCGGGGGGTTCCATGGGCCGCGTGAAGCCTTTGTTCAGTTCCATCTGGTCGCAATAATACCGAATTAATTCAGCAGCCTCGTTCACCTCCGCCAGGGATTCGGCGCGGTTCTTACCAACTTCGAACGCCATCCAAGCTGATAACTCGTAACGTCGTTCGACGATTAGGTCGGCGGCTTTCCGAAGTATTCTAACCCTATCTTTGTAGGGGGTGGCGCTCCAGTTCGGGTAGGCGTCGCGGGCCGCGTCTATTGCCGACTTCACGTCGTCGCGTGTCCCTTTGGGAAAGTAGCTGACAATTAGCCGCGTATCTACGGGGCTAGCGTGGGGGACTTCCTCACCCGTCGAGACCCACTTCTCGCCGTTAATATACATTGCAAAACGGTCCCCAAGTTTACCCCGAACACTTGCTACAGCGCCATCGTAGGCGCGATCATCGTCCGGCGTAATCTTCAGCGTAGCGTAGGTGATTCGAGGACCCTTCCCACTTTTCGCGGAAACTTTCCTCGATCTCTTAACAACTTTCTTGGAAGAAGGCAAATGAAAAGAACTCCACACCGGCGCGTGTTAACGCTCGGTATTTAGCCTTACGGACCAATTGCATTTCAAAGGTCAAGGTAAGAGAAAACTGACCGACAGGGCAAGGAAAATCCAGCAAATTTTCCCGTCGAGCAAACGCCGAACAATTCACGAGTATTGCCTAGGAGTGATCTATGAATGGTAGGTCACGCGCTGGAGAACGCCTCACTATTCGGTTATTGTGTAATTGGTCGGGCTAGCGCGTTTAATTCGTCGAACATAATCGCGCCCGTGAGCATGATTCTATATCAGCGCTCAGCGGCACATTCAGCCGGCCAACTATTCTTCTAACCGCCGCGAACAGCTCCTCTTTTTGGATCGTTTCTCCGTCCGGATATCCCAGGGAAAAGGAGAGAGCGGCGCTGCTCGTGGCAACTGCGGGGAAACCGGCGTCCTCAAAAACTCTTGTACTTGTCACATCCCATGCGTTGGGAAGAACTAGGATATGCTCGGAATGGTGGAGGCTATGAAAACTCTCAGCCATCTCCCGCTGGGTTTTCAACGATAGTTACCAGTCGCTTCTCCATCCCATGAAACAATTGGCATTTCCCGTACAAGTAACAGTATGCAAGTGGACGATAGAAAAGGAGTTGGGGAGGTTTCTGTATTTGGGTTGGTTCCGCTATCGAAAGGAACGTGTGTTCTTACATTTCGTTCCGCTGCAGGTTCAAAACGTTCTCCTTCCTATGCGGTTCTGTGGAGTTCTGGTTTGGCGACTGCCCTTGTTAAACAGAGTTTGGTGCAGTTGCCAGCTGAATCTCGTAGAAACTAACCATGGCTGAGCGCAGTACCCCCCGAATCCACGAGCGAAATCTATGAAATACTCCCTTTACGTAAGCCAGAATAAACCCTCCAATGCTGACGAGTATTCCAATTATTTGCATATGGATCATAGGATCCAAAGCAAATACCAGCGAGCGAATGCCAATACTGCTATAGTTCGATCTAACTAGTTTCTGATGAAGGTTAACGGGCTAGCAAACTAACGAGAAGTCAAATCTCAAGTCTTGGACGACTTTCGTAAGGCTACGCCCAACCATACGACTCCTATGATTACGATTATGAGGCTGAGTATGGTCAGATAGTTGGTTATACCGAAACCGAATCCGCCACCGCCGAACTGGCGGGGTCCACTAAAGCCTGGGCCGGGCCCTGTTCCATTGAAGTCGCCGGGACGAAACATTGACCTAAACATCAAGGCCCTCACGGCTCCATATATCTCAGCTATTGCCATCAGTACAACACCTACAACCGTGACGAGGTAGGGATTCTTTGCCTGAGACCAGCTCATCAACTTCTCCTCGCAACTACGCCTTGTAGTTGCAAGAACGTAACATGGAATATATAACTAATCCGGATGAATCGTACGCTCACCGAATCCCGCAACCCGCTCGAGGTGCATTTAACTTGACGCCTCACTCAAAACTGCCAGAGCATCTGATCCATCAATCGATCAGGTTGGAAGGGGAAAACTGATTACGCGTCCTAGCGACAGGATGAATGCTATGAACTCGCCTTCTCGACTGCTGCCAACAACACATCCCTGATCTTTTCTTCGTCAAGTTCTACACCAACGTTACCGATTTCCAGTTTAGTTACTCTAGCTTGCTTCGTGCTGAGTGCCTTGAGGAGCCAACTGACGATCAGGGCAACCGCGTTTCCTTGAGTAACGCCCTCGGTCACGATTAGCGTTATCTGAACCATTTCGGCGAGTCCGTAAGTGGTTCTGATCTTGGCGCTGTCATACCTTACAGCTAAATCCTTAGTCAACTGCTTTCGTACACCTAAGCGTCTCCTGCTTTCCCCAAGCAAATCGTAGATCAGACGATGGTTTTCCGTGTAGATTGTAATAGGAATCTCCAATACAACCATCATCAGGAGCGGTTAACGAAATCCAGCGATATGAGTCCATCTGAAATCAGCATCAACGACCGTTTCGATCGTACTAATTGCCCAATGGAGGAGGCTGAAGTTAGCGGCATTTATTCAACACAGGGATGAATCAATGAAGGACACGAGGCAATTAAGGCTGCAAACGAGTACTGGATGATGATGGGGTTTACGGGAACACGACACTTCCGGTCACTAGACGCTTAGCACCCTACACGAGTTGCCAACCCAAGCACATTGAAAAACCAGCTCCTTTGATCAGCATGCTACGCACCTCTCCCCATAACAAGCGTCATAGGATTAAATCTAAAAGCTAAGACTATGCATAATCTGCCTAGGGCTGGGAACGTTTTGGTTAAAATCGCAGTTATATCGCTCGCATGTAGAGGAGATGAAACTACACCATCAGCTGCACTTGAGCGTGAACTTCGGGAAAACCTCATTCACAGCGACAGAATATCCAGCAGGTGGACTGTCGAGAAGGTCACCATAATCGACGATATCGAGCTCACGGAGAGAAGACCGTTCGCCAACCAAACTTTCAACATCAACCGGAGCGGAAACCATTCAAGAATAACTCACTAAGTACACCACGCTGGCCCTTCTTTCCCTAGCGTGGTCAATCTGTGGCCCAGTCAGGATTCTTGCGCGCCACACGTGCTCAAATTTTCATGAAAGACCCTACAACTAGAAAGCGTGGGTAGGCAGTAAATCCGGAATGGCTACTTCCCGTCCAGAGACAGCGTCAAACGTCACTCTCGCAGGCTCAAGACTTGTTCTTGAAGTAGACCTTAGTATTGGACTGAGCCTTGGGTCGTTTTGATTGTAATGTTCGAGAGCAGGCCACCATCGATAACGAGAACGTGCCCCGTAACGTAGTCCGCGAGCGGAGAGGCGAGGAAGAGCGCTCCTCCCGCCATCTGTTCAGGTTTCGCCATGTAACCCACAGGAATACGCCTATTCAGTTCCCTAACCAACCCTTCGTTAAGGTAAGGAACAGTCATATCGGTTTCAACCCACCCGGGAGCGATCGCATTCACATTTATTCCATGAGGTGCGAGTTCCACTGCCATGCACTTTACCATCAAAATTATCGAGGCCTTGCTTGAAGAGTAAGCTGCAACCCCTTCCTCAGCCTCCATGCCATCAACCGAGGAGATTACGACAATCTTCCCGCCATCGCCCTGCTCAATCATCTGCTTCGCTACGAGCTGGCAGCAAGAGAAGCAACCTTTCACGTTCACTTCGAAATGTTCTCGCAAGTTTTCCTCATCCATCTCAAGGAACGCTCCACCCTTCATTACTGCCGCATTATTCACTAGAACATCCACTCGCCCGAATTTCTCCACTGTAGACTGGACCATTTTTTGCACTTGCCCTCGGTCACTGACATCTAGCTGCATTACAAATCCCTGTCCGCCCATAGCCTCGATCCTTGCAGCTAGAGCTTCGCATCTCTTCTTTCCGTCCGCTCGCTTCATCCTATCTGCAATGACAACTCTGCATTTGGCTTCTCCGAAAGCTTCGGCTAGTGCTTCACCTATGCCGCGCGCTGAACCCGTAACAATTACAACCTTCCCTTCAAGGTGGAAACCTATCGACGATTTGCCAGACATGAACTAACCCTACCGTAGCGTTGATTTCATTCTAACATAAGCCTTAGTGACACCAACCTTCAGAGAAAACGCTCAGAGTATAGGATTATTTTTCAATTCTGAAATCTTACTTTGCCGGTAAACGACTCAAGCCTTCCTTTCCTCTCACGAAATTCTTGCTAAACGCTTAATCATGGTTGCAGTAACTGGTTGAGACCGCTAGAAGGCTTTGTTTATGGATGAGCGTGAACTTTTGATGATTCCTGGTCCAACGAACGTTGACCCAGCCGTTCTTCGTTCCCTGAGTCAGCCTACCCTATCCCATGTTAGTGGCGCTTTCGCGAACATTCTCAAGGAGACGGTGAGCAACCTCGCTACAATCTTCAAAACGAAAGGGTTGATCTTGCCACTCGCCGGATCGGGAACCCTGGGCGCCGAAATCGCCCTCGCAAACACAATTGAACCGGGGGACAGAGTTTTGGCGATATCTGGAGGTTTCTTCGGTGATAGGCTCGCGGATACTGCTACGGCGTTGGGCGCCAAAGTGGATCGAGTTGATGCAGCCTGGGGCTCTGTGCCGAAACTTGATGAAGTTGAACGAAAACTATCCGAGGGTAAATACAAGGCCCTGCTGGTAGTCCATGTAGATACGTCTACGGGTGCGGCGAATCAGATCAGGCAGCTTGGAGCTTTAGCCAAGGCGCAAGGCGTTCTGTATGTAGTGGACTCGGTCTGTTCGATGGGTGGGATGGATGTTCAGGTTGATGATTGGGGAATTGACGCTTGCTTCACTGGCTCCCAGAAAGCCCTGGCAGTTCCGCCGGGCTTAACAATCATATCATTCAGCGCTAGGGCGGAAGCCGCGAGAGACCAACGAAAAACCCCGATTGGAACCTATTATGGCGACCTTAAACGTTGGAAGCCAATAATTCAGGACCCTACCACATACTTCGCCACTCACCCGGTCAACATGATATACGCACTCCACGAAAGCTGCAACCGAATCCTCAAAGAAGGCTTAGAAACGAGATATGCCCGCCACGCAAAAATAGCTTCAGCTTACCGGGCTGCCATGAGAGCCATTGGCCTCAAGCTCTTATGCGACGATGCTGACGCTTCCAACACCTTGACTGTAACGCGTTACCCTGATAGCGTGAATGATATGGAATTTCGAAAAACGCTGGCTGAGATTTACGGGGTTACTACAGCAGGCGGTCTTGGCCCATTGAAAGGAAAAACCTTCAGGGTCGGCCACATGGGCAACGTTAACAGAAACGACATACTCGCAACCATAGCCGCAATCGAAGGATCCCTCACGCGCCAAGGCTATACTTTTGAAGCCGGTGCAGGAACTGCCGCGGCTAACCACATCCTTTCTAGATAGTGTAACCTGAATACCGGTAGACTCTTCCCTTGCTAACTCGTTTGTAGTGGTTGTTCCGTTAGTGGGTAGTGGCATGCGACGTAATGTTCAGCCCTCAACTCCACCAATTTTGGCTCCTCGATTGAGCACTTTTCCTTCGCGGCAGGGCACCGGGTGTGGAAGCGACATCCGGATGGTGGGTCAGCGAGGTTCGATGCGTATTCCACATCGATCTTTGTTGTAGCGGTTTGTTGAATTTCTGCTCCTGGAACCGATGATAGGAGCAGGTTTGTGTAGTGGTGGAGTGGATGATTGATCAACTCGTCCGTCCGCGCGATCTCGATGATTTTCCCGAAATACATTACTGCAATTCGGGTACCAATGTATCTTGCGACCCCAAGGTCGTGTGTGATGAAGAGGTAAGTTAGTTTCATTTCGTCTTTGAGAGTTTGAAGTAGGTGTAAGACGCCCAGCCTAATTGAAACATCAAGCATGGACACGGGTTCGTCCGCTATCAACAGGTCCGGTTCAAGGGACAGTGCTCTAGCGATGGAGACGCGTTGTCTTTCCCCCCCGCTTAGTTGATGCGGGTACCTGTCCCTTCTTGTGGCTGGGTCGAGCCCAACCAACTTCAGCAGCCTATCCACGGCCGCGGTTCTCTCTCGATTGCTC
>Ga0326728_10024214_pt1 | contig 11029 bp, 10 predicted proteins | sample MB3enrmetagenome_FD_207602 | JGI IMG/M metagenome (GOLD analysis project Ga0326728, IMG submission 207602) | Lab enriched peat soil microbial communities from McLean, Ithaca, NY, United States - MB31MN | ecosystem: Environmental > Terrestrial > Soil > Wetlands > Peat | place: USA: New York... | reverse complement strand
AAGCCGCCGCACTCCAAGGCGCCTTCGGCAGAAGCATTTTCAGAGCTGCTAGACTCCTTACTTCGCTGGGAATGACGTGGTGCGCAGACTTAATCTGCCTTCTGCTTTCTGCCCACCGCCGGCTGCCCACTGCCCTAACGGACTCTGATCAGGACAATCGTTTGATCGTCGCGCGGTGGGCGGCCTTGCTCAAATTCCCGCACTTCATCGAAAAGATTAGTGATGATCTCCTGAGGAGAGCGGTGGCAATGGCGTCGCAGTACGTTCTCCAGGCGTCGCGGCCCGAACTCCTCATGCTTAGTGTTGGCAGCCTCGACGATGCCGTCCGAAAACATCGCGACCAAATCCCCCGACTCGAGCCTCACTAATACGTCCTGGTACTGGGTGTGCTCCAGTAGGCCCAAGGGGATCCCCTCCGCGCGAATGCTCCGGCTCTGACCCTTTCTCACCAGCAAGGGTAAAGGCATTCCCGCATTGGCAAGACGCAGCGTCTTGGCGCGTGGCTCCCAGATGGCGTAAGTCAGCGTGATGAAGTGACCTTCGATCTTGCGCTCCAGAAGTATCAGGCTGAGCCTCTTCAATAAATGAGGCGGGGAGAGCTTTTGGGGGGCCAGGCTGCGAAGGATGCCGCTGGCCATAGCTCCGTACAAGGCCGCGGGAGCGCCTTTGCCGCTCACATCACCGACCGCCAGCACATGGCGCTCCTTTCCATAATTCAAGAAATCGTAGAGGTCGCCCCCCAATTCCCGCGCGGGTTGGAAGCGCAGCGCCACATCCAGGCCGGGAATGCTGGGCGCAGTTCCCGGCATGAGGTGCATCTGGATTTCCTGGGCGCGCTGCAGGTCGCGTTCGAGGCGTGCCTCGCTTCGAGCCACTCGTTCGTAAAGCCGCGCATTTTCAATGGCGATGGCAATTTGGGGGGCAAGGGTGGAGAAAATGCGAACGTGCTCTTCGCCGAAGTAATTCAATTGCGCGCTTTCGAGATCCACGACCCCGATCACGCGGCCACGATAGATGAGCGGAATCGCCATCTCCGAGCGCGTTTCAGGGTTGGCGAGGATATACCGCGGGTCATGGGAGACATTGGGGACCACCACCGTCTGACGCAGGTCGGCGGCGGCGCCCACGATTCCCTGACCAAAATGCACGACATCCTTCTCAGGCTGGTGCTCATCCCGTTTCAGAGAGATCACGGCATTGAAAGTCCGGGCTTGCTCATCCGCCAGCAGTATGCTGAAGCGGTGATAATCAATCAAGCGTCTGGTCAACGTCCCGATCTTCCGCAGGAGCTCGTTCAGGACCAGAACGGAACTCATTTCCCGGCTGATCTCAGTGAGCAACTGGAGAGTCCGTGCTTGCCGCACGCTGCGGCGATAGAGCCGGGCATTCTCGAGCGCCATGGCCATCCGGCTGGCGAGGAGTTCCAAAAGGCTGACGTGAGAATCGTCAAAAAAATCCGGCCAGGGGGCCTCCAGATCCATCACCCCAATAAGACGGTTCTTGGTAATCAGCGGGACCGCCAACTCCGAGCGGATCGAGGACAAGGACTGAATGTACCCGGGGTCTTTATGCACATCATTGACAAGGACTGATCGGCGGGTCTTGGCCGCACGCCCTACGATCCCATCCCCAACTTTAATTCGCAGTCCTCGCACTGACTCTTCAGGGTGCCCGATGCTGAAGCGAACACTCAGCTCCTGGGTTTTTTCGTTGAGGAGAAGGATGGCGAAGACTTCGTAGTTGATGGCGCGTTTCACGATCTCGGCGATGCGGGCCATCAGTTCGTCGAGATCCAGCGTGGAGTTAATCCGCTCGCTGACCTCCACCATCAAGGTAAGGAGTTCCGTCAGTTCGAGGGGCCGGGAAGCGGATTGGGTTAAGTCAGCCATAAAGACAACAGGTGGTGAAAGACTGAAGGCCATTGTAGCATAGGCCTCCGGTCTCCTGCGGTCAGCGGCAGAGACACCCTGCCTTGCGCTGTGCGCACCTCGGGCGGCCACAAGGATCGCCCATACAACCTGCCTCTCGCTTATAATTGCTGAGCATGTTGATTCTGGCGTTGGATACCACAAGCGAAGCGGGTGGCGTGGGCATTTTTCGTGATGAGGAATGTCTGGCGCACGTCGCGAATGACGGTCCCGCGAACCGCTATTCCGTCAGCCTGTTCTCCATGGCGGACCAGGCAATCGAAGAAGCCAAGGCGCGACATGGCGTGCCCAAACGAGGGCTGGCCGACATGGGATTGATCGCGGTCGCTACCGGGCCGGGATCTTTCACGGGAATCCGCGTCGGTCTGGCTGGGGCACAAGGTTGGGCGAAGGCATTCGACTTGCCAGTTCGCGGGGTCTCGGTGCTGGAGGCACTCGTTGCGGCTGCTCATCTAGGAGGGGAGTGGGCCGTGCCTATCCTGGACGCGCGCCGAGGAGAATTCTTTGTGGGGCTCCTCCGTCGCGTCGTGGGGGTCCCGCAGGCGCCGGATGTTTGCCCAGGGCAGCTTCAAGGGCCGCCCCGACAGGAAAATCAACCTTTCTACGTGCCCGCTGATGAAGGCTGGGTGTTGAGACCCGCAGAGCTGGCCTCTTTCCTCACCCGCCGCCTGCCCGGCGGGGCAGGGGCAACGTGCGTGGTCCGGGGGCACGATCAGGCAGCTCTGGCGCTTCGTGAAGACCTTTCCAGCTCATTCCAGTGGCAGGTGGTTACAGGGACTCTGGTGGAACATGTGGCACGCCTTGCTTTGCGGGACTACCAAGCAGCAAAACCGCTGGCAGCCGGCGACCTCGATGCCTACTATATCCGACGGCCTGATGCGGAACTGAATTGGAAGGAATGAGAATTCCAGAGTCGAAACTCGAAATTCGAAACTCGAAAAACGAAAATCGAAATTCGAATAACGAAGATCGAAAATCGAAAACCGATAGCCTAGAAGGGAAACTCGAAGAGGGAGAGGACAAAGAAGGCCTGTCATTCTGAGCGCAGCGAAGGATCTCCGCGGTTCCGGGACTGACCCACTGCAGAGATTCTTCGCTGCGCTCAGAATGACTGAGGAGAATTGGGATTCGAGCCTCGCCGTGGTCTAACTTCTTTTTGCGAGTTTCGAGTTTTGAATTTCGAGTTTCGAATTTCGAGTTTCGATTTTCAAATCTCAAATTTCAAATCTCCAATTGCCGGGAAAGCTTCGATGCGTATCCGCCCCTGCTCTACCGAGGACCTTCCTGAAATCATGAGCATCCAGAGCCGGACCCCCCAAGCCGCCCAATGGTCACAGGCGGACTACACGCAATTGGCCGGCGACGCTTCAGGATTAATCCTGGTGGTTGAACTCGATCGAATCACCCCACCCGCGCTTGCGGGATTCGTGGCGTTCCACCACGTCATGGACGAGGCCGAGCTCAGGAACATGGCCGTCGACCCGGCCCATCAGCGGCAAGGCATGGGACGGGAACTCCTTGCAGAAGGTAAGAGGCGCCTGGTGGAGCATGGTGTGAGGGAGATTTATCTGGAAGTGCGCGCCTCGAACCTCGCGGCACAACGGCTCTACTACTCCGTAGGGTTTGGCCTGCGCTCCCGGCGAAAAGATTACTACAGCGATCCACGAGAAGACGGGTTAGTCCTGTCGCTCGAACTCTCCCCGCCTCTCGCGGATTCCGCCGGCCGTAGGGCCAGCAATGGCCACAAAAACATCACGTAGTGTGAGCGAAGTTCCAACCGAACAATTTGTAAACGCTTGCCGTACAGGCTGCGGAAGAACCCTGGAACGCTGTCATGCTGAGTGCACAGGGGCCCGCAGCCCAGGCATAGCCTGGCAGGCCGTCTGATGAGGACTGGCGCCTGACCTTTTGTCTCCCGCATTTTTCACTTGACACCCCCACCGATTCATGCTAGCCTATAAAGGTTGTCTTATGGGATTGTGGAACCAGGTAGCGCGGAGCCCCCGTTTTGGGGTCCGCCGCTTGTCCACGGGCCCAGGAAAACCCCGTTGGCTATCTCAGCGCTGGCGGCCGTAGCGCTGCCCTTTAGGTTAGCACGCCAAAATGTCGCCACCACGGCCGCCGCTGCAGAGAGAAGAGAGCAAGGAATTGGAAAAAGATGTTTTAGACGGAACGAACTCAGTCATCTATGGCAAATAAATGACTTAGCGATTTTGGAGTGCTCAAAACGAACTGGTTTTTGATGCAAACGAACTCAAAAAGGGGGCCAAGAAACAGCCTTTGGCGCAGAAACAAGTTGGAATCTGGCGTCAAAAGGGCGCCCTTATGGAGGGCTTTCAGGCCCCACATCCTCGAACCTCAGGGGGACGTCGTCATTATCTGTAAATCGCATTCGCACCGAATTCGTATAGGTCTTGGGAAGGCGGAGCGGAGGAGCAAGGGTTCCCCAGCCCAAGTCGGGGTAGCCCCAGAGGTTATCAAGATTGAAGGTGATCTTGTCCCCCGCGCCCACCTGCGCGCGCACCGCAAGCGGACCATCGGATTCCGCTCGCAGGCGGAGGTTTGTTCCGGACAAAACGCACGATGCATAGACGACATCGGCCTTCAGGCTTCTGAAGTCGTTGCTCCCATGTCCGCCAAGGTCATGGCTTCCAAAAAGGAAGAAATCGCTCGAGTCGTCACCCCAGGGATGCGCCGGCTGCGCGCGGTATCTCTCCGTAGCGCCGCTCGCCTTCATGGCGAGGCCGCGAGGCCTGCCGATGTGGTCGGATGGATAAGCCGACCAAAGCGAATTCCTCCGCCATGTGAGGCGGTCCACGTCACTCGAGAGCAGATAGGAAACGCCGGCTTCGCTGGCGTCTTGGGGCAAATCGTAGGCTGTGTAGCGGGTGGTGATCAGGCCCGCGCCGTCAATGGTAAGCCCAAACTCGGCCATGGCCGCCTCTCCACCTCCGCGCACGGCCATATAACGTCCTGATATATTAACTAATATAGTATTATTCTGTATGGAATAACCCAGCTTGCTCAGCCACCAGTCAGGCAGGCTGGCACCGCCCAAGTTTAGATACGGCCCGCCCTCCAGAAGTCTGCGTCCACGGAAGATTCCCTCCCTGATCAGTCCGGTCTGCCTGCTAAAGGTAATGGCGAAGTCCTTGCCGGCAACCCGAACCGTGTTCGCGTCGGCAGTCACCGCCGGAGCCGGGCCTTCAACATTGGGGAAGACCGGTTTGGGCTTGCCCAAAGTCAGCTCGAACTCATCCACCATGATTGTGCCAGGGCGATAGAATTTCAGCTTCAGCACCTCCCCATTCCGCCAAGCGCGCGCGGGAATGGAGAGCATTCCTGATTTGTGAGGCGGCAGGCTCGAAGGGGTGAGTTGCCCGGAGGCAGTTCCTACGCGCCAGTTGAGGGAGAGCTCATTCAAATCCGTATGGTCAAACCGGTTCTCAATGCGCAGGGTCAGCGGCTTGCCCGTTCCGGGATTGGCAACCGGATTGTCGCTGAGATGAATGGGTGAGTAGGCCTTCTTGGCGAGCCAGTATTCCGGCTTGGGCCTCCTCCACCCGTCCACCAGGCCCCATTCGCCGTAGCCGACGGGCGAATCCGGCAGCATGAAGACCTCGTCAATCGCGCCCCAGATGGCGCCGCCCAGGCAGCCCTCGGAAGCGAAACAGTTATCCCAAAAGCGCCGGATGCTCTCACCCCAGAAGTCCCGCACACCGGGGTCGCGCTTCAAGGTCTCAACGTTGTAGCAGGAGATGTGCCCATACTCGTCATTCATTTTGGGCACGCCGGCGCTCTTTAAATCGCCATCGACTTTGGGATAGTGCTCACTCCAAATGTCGTAGCCGGCGGTTCCCTTGGGTACCGTGTCCGGATAACTAAAAATCACCGGCCGGCTCGGATCCTCACGCTTGGCGTAGGCGTACTCCGCCGCGATGTTCGTTCCCCAGCGGCTTTCATTCCCAAGCGACCACATCAGCACCGACGGGTGACTCTGGTCCCGTTCGATCATCTCCGAGAACTGTGTCATGTATCTCGAAAGGAATTCAGGATCGGACTGGCTCGAGAGACGCGACACATTCCATTCCGCATTCACGAAGCAGACGGCCGTCTCCTCTTCGACGTACACGCCATAACGGTCGCAGGCCTCGAGAAAATTCTCCGAAGGCGGATAGTGGGAGGTCCTCACGAAATTCAGATTGGCATCGCGGAATAGCAGCGCGTCTTTCTCATCGAGCTCGGCGGTGGTCGACCTGCCTCGCAGCGGGTGGATATCGTGCCGGCAAGCGCCGCGCAGTTTCACTTCCTGCCCGTTGACGAAGAGCTTATTGCCGCGAACCTCGATCTTGCGGAAACCGATTCTCCTTTCCAGGGTTTCCACCGCCACGCCGCCTGTCACTACGGTGGCTGTTAGCGTGTAAAGATTCGGGTGCTCGGCGTCCCATTTTTTCGGGGCTGCCACCGGAATGTCGAGACGAACTTCGGTTTTCTCTGCGGCGAAGTTCATCGAACCGGGCCGCAAGCTAACCGGGTGGTTATCAGAGTCTTTAAGTTGGAAGTTCATGGCGGCCTTCCGGGCGCCACGTAAGGCGATTGCGGCAGTCACCTCGAGCGTACCATCGCGATAGGCCGAATCCAGGTCGGTGCGGAGTTGCAAGCGGGTGGCGTGGGTCGAGGGCAGCGCGACGAGTTTCACATCGCGCAAGATTCCGCCGATGTAGTGCTTGGCATAATTGCTGCCGTAGGAAATCTCATCCGAGCGGTCCGTGATCCCCACCGTGATCCAGGCGGCCTGACCGGGCGTCACCTCGTTGGTTATATCGCACTCCCAGGAAGTGAAGCCTCCGTGGTGGTCGCGCTTGAAGACTCCGTTCACCCAAACCCGCGCATAGCTGTAAACGCCATCGAACCTCAGGATAATTTGTTTGCCCTTAAAGTCGGGAGGAATCAAGACCGACCGCTTATAAGGGTATTCCACGTCCCGGCTGATCCCGAAACCCTGCATCACCAGTTCCCCTGGCACGCTGACGTCTGGCCACGGCGCGGGGTCCGAGCTGTTCAGCCAGAAATCCGCGGGGGGAGTCAGGGTGAACTTCCAGGTCCCGTCCAAGCTCAGCACAGCCTTCGACACTCCCTGGACTTGTACGGGAAGGGGGACAAGCTGAGGGCGAGGCCATTCACCGGCGGTCATGACAGGCGAGAAAACGGCCATCCAAACCAACCAGGCCGGGATGCAGCTCACAATGCTTCGCCAAATTGCCGATTTCCGATTTTCGATTGTCGAATGACGTCTTGCTGTAAACGGGCACATTTCGCGCTCCCTCCAAGCGTGCGTGATTCTAACACAGCGCATTGGAGCAGCAGCGCTCTCCCTTGGGGAGTCTGTGTGATAACCCGGTATTGCGTGTCATCCCGAGGAGCCGCAGGCGACGAGGAATCTCGCACTGCCTTGAGAATAATCAGAGCGAGATTCCTCGCTCCGCTCGGAATGACAGCTTAGGCAGGGCTATCACACAGACTCTTGGGGAGAGGGTGTCCCGCGACGACGCTTTCTCCAGCCGGCGCGGTTTTTCGTTTTCCAGCTAAAGCTCGATCGCGGTGGGCAGATTTTGGGCAAGAAAGCTGTCGGGATCGCGGGACCAATCCCCGAACTCGGTCTCGGAATAGACGAGCGAGTCGGTTGGAATCGAGGGGCTGACGATCTGGTAAGGGGCGCGGCTTTTATGGAAATCCTGGAATTCTCTCCGCACTACGACGATCAGGTCCGCATCGCTGTCCGCCGTCCAGTTCCCTTCGACGAGCGAGCCAAAAAGCAAGACCTTGATAATTTCCGGATGCGCGGCCTTGGCCTCGACCACGGCCTGCCGCAGGCCGCGAAGGATTTCATCATAATCAAGGAATCTGACTTCGGCACCACTCCAGGGTTCGTTTTGCATAAGCTATTAATTCCTTGCTATCCGTATCATTGAAGTATTCGCTGGGGCTTCCCGAAGCAAATCCGTTTGGGTATCTTGATGTCACGTAGACTTTGTCGAGTTGCTGAGCCGCGTTAAGTATTTCTGCGGGGACGCTTACCGAAGCAGAAAGCTGCCGTACGATTTCTGTAATCGCATGTCCGCGGACGCCTCCGTGCAAGGAATGGACTAGAGCTTTGACTGCTTTCTCCGCACTCTGTTGAGCATGGAAGGCAGCGCCCTCATGGTACCCCGAGGCTGCGGCTAGCTCCGCCAGTCCCAGGTCCCTTTCCGCCATTTTCAGCCAATCTGCCGCGCGATTCACCTTCGCTCCATCGCTCAAGTCTATCACGAACGCTGTGGCGATGTTGTCCCCTGAGATTCGGTTGCACAAGAGGGTTTTTCTGGTATGCTTGCTGCCCGAAACTTGAGCATCCTTGATCGCCATTCAAGCAAGCGAGGTGGAATGTCATGTCAACAAGATTATCGCGACGAAGTTTTATGGTGGGTGCGGCGACGGCGGCGGCAGCGCTGCGCGTGATGGGGGCGAACGACCGCGTCCGTCTGGGCATCATTGGCTCGGGAGACCGTGGGACGTACCTGATGAAGCGGGCCAACGAGGTGGGCAATCTCGATTGGGTGGCTGTGTCGGACATCTGGGATGTGCGGCGAGACCACGGCGAGGAGACCGCGGGCAGGAAGGTGGATAAGTGCGCCGACTATCGTCGACTGCTCGAGCGCAAGGATATTGATGGCGTCATCGTGGCAACCTTCGATCACGTCCACGCGCAGCTCACCATCGACGCCTGCCAAGCCGGCAAAGACGTATACGTCGAAAAGCCGATGACTTCCCTGCCGGAGCAGGGGCCGAAAGTCGTGAAGGCTGTGCGTGAGACCAACCGGATCGTCCAAGTGGGCACGCAACAGAGAAGCACGCCGCACTTCCTCGAGGCGAAGCAGAAATTCTTCGACAGTGGGCTGATTGGAAAAGTCAACATGGTGCGCACCATCTGGAATGCCAACGGCGGTTATTTGACCCCGGTGCCCAAGGGATTCGACCAAAAACCCGCCGGACTCGATTGGGACGCTTGCCTTGCCTGGTTGCCCAAGATCCCCTGGGATGCGAAACGCTACTTCAACCGTTTTGCATACTGGGACTTTTCCACGGGGGGACAAACCGGCGGGCTATTCGTACACATGGTGGATGTTGTGCATTGGTTTCTGAACATCCAGCGTCCTTTGGCTGCGGTAGCGATGGGCGGCATTTATCTCTACGATGACGGGCGAGACACTGCGGACAACATCAATTTCGCTCTCGAGTACCCCGAGAAGCTGAACGTAACGTTCGAAGCCACGCTTACGGACATGATCCCTGCGGGGGCGGCGGATATCGTCTTCATGGGCACGGGCGGCAGGCTTAACATCTTCCGTTACGGCTACCGATTCCTTCCCAGCAAGGACAACGCCCAACTCGGCGAAATCTCGAGCGGGCCAACGAACGACGCTCACATGGGCAACTGGCTCGAGTGCATGCGCACGCGCCAACAACCCAACGCCGACGTGGTCGCGGGACATTACAGTGGCGTGGCCTGCCACATCGGGAATATCGCCTACAAGCAGAAAAGCCAGGCTGTCTGGCGAAAGGAGTGGGAGGTATGAGCATTCAAGCCGGGGTCAATATGGAGTTCATCAGGTCGCAGGACAAGTCTTTTGCCGAAGGGGTCAAGCGCGCCGCGCGGCTCGGCTATCGCTTCGTCGAACCCATGGTCCACAACGGGCGGGAACTGCTTAGCGAAGCCGGCTACTTCCATTCCTTCTCTCTCGACGACGATCCGGGCGAGATGAAGGACATCCTGGAAGAGAACGATGTCAGGGCCTCCGGCCTCAGTGCTCACTGTCCCCTGATGCGGCCGGAAATCAGCGTGCCTTACTTGCAGAAAGCCATCCGGTTTGCGGTTGCGGTCGGCGCTCCGGTGGTCAACACCGATGAGGGCATTCGTCCCTCCTGGGTGAGTCTCGAAGAGGCGTTTCCGGTAATGAAATACACACTCACTACGGTGCTGCGCACGGCGGAACGGTACGGGATTTACATCGGCATCGAACCGCACCAAAGCATTTCCAAGTCCACCCAAGGGCTGTTGCGCATCGCCACCCTGGTGGAGTCGCCCTACCTGCGTGTGAACTACGACACCGGGAACGCCTACCTGGCCGGCGAGGACCCTTACGAAGGGTTGCGGGCTGTCCGTCACCTGCTCGTGCATGTCCACGCCAAGGACATCGCCTGCGAGCATTCAGAAGCGGAACGTGGAAAGGTGAGTGGCACGCCTGTGGGATGCGCGTGCGGGGATGGCGTGATTGATTGGAAGAAAGTTGTCGGCATCCTGCGGGAGTCGGGTTTCGATGGCGTCCTATCAGTGGAGTGCGGCACAGAAGAACAAGCCCGCCGAAGCCTGGCGCACCTGAATGCCGTGCTGGGAGAATCTTGAATTTCGAATCTGGATTCTGGATTTCTTCTGGCCACGCCGCTGGCCGCTTTAGCCATGGCCGCGGCGGAACCGCATTGAGCAATGGCGAGAGCTACCACTTTGGACAGGGGCGCATGGCCATGCGCCCCTGCATTGATCGAGGAACGCATATGAAGAACCACTCTTTAGCCAAGCTGATAGTCCTGCTTGCAGTCATCGTACTCTGTTGCAAGGCGAGCCTGGCGCAGGTGACGATTCCTTTCTTCCAGGCAGGAAAAATCCGCGTCCTTATTCTTTCCGGGCGGAACAACCACGATTGGCGGAACACCTCGCCCTTTCTGCGCAAGACCCTTGTCGAAAGCGGGCGGTTTGATGTCCGGGTCGAAGAAGAACCCATGGGAATCACTCAGGCGACGCTCGCCGCTTATGATGTTCTAGTGCTCGACTACGACGGCCCGCGTTGGGGAGAAGCCACCGAGAAGGCGGTCGAGGATTTCGTGAAATCGGGCAAAGGGTTGGTGGCTATTCATGCGGCGAGTTACACATTCACCGGCCTCGAGGTTCTCGGTGACAATCATCGGCCCATGGGACTCAAAGAGCCGCCCTGGCCGGAGTATCTCAAGATGATCGGTGGCTGGTGGACCGAGGGCCCGCCCAAGACCGCCCATGCACCGAGACA
>Ga0326728_10024212_pt1 | contig 11029 bp, 6 predicted proteins | sample MB3enrmetagenome_FD_207602 | JGI IMG/M metagenome (GOLD analysis project Ga0326728, IMG submission 207602) | Lab enriched peat soil microbial communities from McLean, Ithaca, NY, United States - MB31MN | ecosystem: Environmental > Terrestrial > Soil > Wetlands > Peat | place: USA: New York... | reverse complement strand
TTTTTCTCGTTGATCTTGGCCAGCGACTGCGAGATGGCGCGCAAGGCAAAGAGCTCACGGTCGGTGTTGAGGTCGTTGTACTCGCTTTCGTCGGGCGTATAGGCGGTGGTGTCTTCCACCTGGTTCGAGTTCGCGTTGGCGCCCTCGGCAAAGCCCTGGCCCTCCGTGCCGTTGTAAGCGCCCACCTCGCGGATGAGCGCATCCTTGTCGGCGGTAAAGTCCTGATCGACGGTGAGCGTGTCGCCGAGAGAAACCAGCGCGACCAGGTCGGCGGGCTGCATCTTGGTCTTGAGGAAGGTCTGGGCCGCTTCCACACTGCGCTCCAGATCTTCAGGCTGCATGGATGTGAGGTCGAAGAACATGACGATGAGGCGGTGGTTGCGCAGCTCCTCGGGTTTGGCTACGACCACCGCCTTGTTGCCGGTGGGACCGGCAGCGAGGCCGCTCACGGTGGCCTCCTTGAGCGGCGTGGCCATGTCGACGCTTTCGAAATCGAAGGTGGAGATTTGCTGCTCGCGGCCGTTCTCGTAGATTTTGAAGTCGCTCTTTTTCAGATCCTTCACGAGCGCGCCGGTTTTGGCGTCGCGCGCCACCACGTTGGTGAGGACCAGATCGGCGTTGGTCTTGATCGTGAATCCGCCCTGCGGCGTGGCGCTCACCTGGCCGGGCGATTGCGCGGGCAAAGGCGGCACACCGGCAGCAACCAGCGCCAGCAACGCAATCGTTGCACCCATGCTTTGCAGCCAGCCTCTCATGAACTCCTTTCCGCGACCATCCTGTCTTTCTCGACCCGCCAACAAGTTAAAAGCTAAGAGCTGTTTTTAGAACCTGAACCTGGCCATAAACTGGAACGCCCGCATTGGGCCTAACGGATTGGTGGCTACGGAAGTGACTTGACCGAACTGCGGCGTGCCCTCCGTTGTGTCTATACCCGAATACTGCACGGTATTAAAGACGTTGTCGATCTGCGCGCGAATTTCCATGCTGCGGGTTTCGCCCAGATTCATGGTTTTGGAGAGCGCCATGTTGTTCTGCACCGTTCCCGGGCCCTCGATGGAGTCGCGCGGCGCGCTGCCGAAGTAATTGCAGAACCCGGTGGTGGCGGAGGGCGGAGCATAGGCCGCGGTGTTGAACCACTGGCGCAGGGTGCCGATGATCGTGGGCGATTGCCCGGGCACGAGATTGGGCCGCAGGCCGCTCGTATTGCCGCACTCCACACTCTGCGCCGTGGGCTCGAAGCTCGGCGAAATCCAGCCGCCGGTAGCGAAGGTGAAGGTGCCCGAGACGGAGAAGCCCTCGAGAATGTGCGAGCCCACGCCCGATGTGACCCAGAGTTTATCGGGCCCGAAGGGCAACTCGAAAAGATAATTTCCGCTGACCTGGTGGCGACGGTCGAGGACCGAGTGACCTTCCTGCCCGGCCAGGTTCTGCCAATCCTGCACCACCGATCCGCCGCTTCCGTTCACGGAGCTGGCGTCGTCGATGGCGTGGCCGTACTGGTAATTGGCGCCCAGAGAAACGCCGTGCTGCAGCCGCTTGTTCAACCGCACCGTGGCCTGATGGTTCTTGTAGTAGGCTTCGGCTTCTTCGTAGGTAAAGAGCAGGTCGCTGGGGTCGGTGCCTGTGCTGGTGGGCAGCGCGCGGGGCGCGAGCTGGACGTCGAGATGATTGGAGCGCGCTCCGTTGTATCCGATATTCAACACCATCTGCAGCGGCAGGGTCTTTTGGAGATCGAGGTTCCACGCCATCACGTAAGGGAGGCCGTAGTGGGGATTCAAGGCGTAATTTCCGACCGTAGCGGGCTCGGGAAATCCATTGGCGAGCGTGAAGCAGGTGCCGGTTTGTGCGCACGCAATGGACGGCGTGTTGCCGACCGCTTCCTGGTTGGTCTGCTCGTTGGTGAAGGGCGGCTGATGCGCCATGAGGTTGGCAAAACCGGCGAACTCGCCCACGGTGTAATTGGTGCCGAAGCCGGCGCGGAGCACAGTGCTTTTGATTTTTGGCACTCGCCATGCGAGACTTACGCGCGGCTGAAAGGCCTTGCGCCAGGGAAACACCAGCGAAGTGGGCAGGCCGTTTTCGCCGGATGTCTGCTCGGTCTGGCTGGTGAATCCCGCGCCGGGGTTGGTGGCGATATCGGCGAGGCGGTTGTACTTCTCGGTGTAAGGCGCAAAGAACTCCCAGCGCACGCCGTAATTGAGCGAGAGCGAGGGTCGCACGCGCCAGTCGTCCATGGCGTAGGCGTCGTAGACATTGTCGCGCAGGTAGCTCTTAGCGAGTGACGAGTTGAGCGAAGTGGATTGCGGCAATCCGAGGAGAAAGTCGGCGATCGACGAGCCCGTGCCCGCAACAGTCGTGCCACTTGCATACTCTTCAGTGAACAGTCCGGTGAAGGTGAAGCCGCCGGTGGCGTTGGAGCCGGCGAGAAAGTCGCGGTGCACGCGGCGGTAATCTGCGCCGTAGCGCATGTTGTGCTTGCCGTGGATCCAACTCAGAACCTCAGAGAACGAGATGGTTTGCGAGATGGAGAAGCTGGGCTGCCTGTTGCTCAGTCCTGTAATACCATTGCTGAGCGAGATGGTGGGCACGCCGTAATTGAGCGCGACGTTGTTGGGCACGTTGATGCCGGCGGCCGCAGCGGGATTGTCGGTGGTGTTTGTAAAGAAGTTAGTGGTGTGGCTGTTCGAGCGGTTCCAGTTGACATTGGAAATGCTCGTGAACCGGTGATACCCGACGGTGTAGCCGGCCTGCAGCGCGTAAGAATTCGAAGCACTCTTGCCGCCGAGCTCGGGAATGAGATTGACGAGGTCGGAAGCCGAGTCGCCCTCGTTGTAATTCAGGTTGATGCTCTGCCGCAGGCCCTGATTCTGCGAACTGCCGCGACGCCCGCCACCGCCGCCGAAGCCTCCGCGGCCGCCGGGTTGCGTGGCGTTCGCGCCCAGACTGCGGTTGTAGCGAATGCCGGCATTGGTGGTGTTCGATTGCCCGGTGGTAAGCAAGTGATAGTTGTAGCCGTTGATGGTTTCGCCGTTCGGCAGCGGCTGAGGGAAGTACGCAAGCAGCGCCGCGGCCTGCGGGGAGATGGATTGGCCCGCTGCGCCAGTGGGCGGAATCACGTTCTTTGTGCTGTTGAAAATAAACTGCTGGCCGGTCACGGGATTGTAGATCGCAGGCAACCCCGAAGCGGAGAAGTCGCCGCCGCGCTCTGCAAGTGTGGGCACAGTCGCGTAAAAATCGTCGGGATTCGACGACCGCGTGCCGGAAAGCGTGAGGAAGACTGTATCTTTGCCGCTGGGCTTGGTGAGGTGGGGAATATATGGCGCGCTCATGAACGAAAGAGTGAACCGGTTGGAACCGTTAGCCGGTTGCGACTGCTGCTGGCCGAGCAAAGCGAACGGCTGTGCATTGAAGTAGGAGGTGGTTCCATTCCACGCGATGGCGCCGTGGGGTTGCGCGGGATTGAAGCCGCGGAAATTTCTTCCGCCGCCACCACCGCCGCCGCCGCGTCCGCCGAAGCCGCCGCCACCACCACCGCCAAACCCGCCGCCGCCGCCAAAGCCACCACCGCCGAAGGCTCCGCCAAATCCTCCTCCGCCGCCGGGTCCGCCAAACAAGCCGCCCTGGCCCGCGAAGTCGCCACCCTGGCCGGGACCGCCCTGCCCGCCGGGACCGCCTGGCGGTCCCATGCCCGCGTTGAGCCGGTCGTCAGGATTCATGCCGGCATAGGCGCTCACCTGCCCGGCCTGGCCGGTGATCGCCACCGATTCATCGCTGAAGTCGGAGTTGGCGGCGATCGAAGGCAGCGCCGCACCGCTCTCGCCTTCGGTTCCGGCCCCGGTGTCGGTATCGGCGCTCAACGCGCTCTCCAGACTCACGTTTTCCGGGGCGTTGCCGGCCAATTGCCTCACCCCCTGACCGGTCCCGCCGGTGCGTGCCGATTCACGCGCCTGTTGCTGGTCCGCTTCAGCCTGGCGCGAGGCCAGAATGAGCTCGAAGTTCACAATTTGGTCGTGACTGGTGGCGTTGAGGACGGCTTCCTGCGACCCTTGCGCGAAGGCCGCGAACTGGGTGCGGATCACGTAGCGTCCGTTCTGGGGAATATTCATTTGCCACGCGCCGGTGATGTCGGTGGTGGTGGAGTAGCGCTTGCCGGTGAGGGTGTTTTGCGCAGTTACGGTGACGCCGGGGAGGGGGATGTTGCCGCTTTTTACCGTGCCATGCAGCTTGCCGCCGGCGACAGACGGGCTGGCAGCAGGGGCGGCAGCCTGCGGGGCAGCTGCGGGCCCCGATCCGGGAGAGGACGCGGGGGCGCCGGTCGAAACTGGGGCTGCCGCCGGGGCCGGGGCCTGCGCCCAGGCCGCAACGCAACCGGCCACAACAATTGCTGCCACTCCCGCACGCATCATTTCTGTGCTTTCCGACCTCTCGGTCTCTGACCGCGTGAATCTGTGCCAGTGGAGTTCGTGCTTCCCACCCGCTCGCCAGAAGAAAGGCGAAAGGACGGGGCACGGGAAGGTTCCTTGTCAAGCGGTCAGAGACCTAATGCCTGTATTCAGTCTGACGAGTCACGCGCTGTGAAGGTTTACTGACGGGCGATCCCGCGCGCCGGTGGTCCCGCGCTGCGGGAAGTTTTGCGCAAATTGATGCGCCCCATGGAATTTTGGCTTGCAATCCGCGATGGCCCATGTTAACTCTTAAGGCAATAATCTCCTGATTGCTACCAAGCCAGTAAACCTTGGGAGAGATCGGACAGGATGGGACAGGGATGAAGATTGGCACTACGATTCGCGCTTACCGGTTGCAGAAAGGACTTTCACAGGGAGACATCGAAAAGAAAACCGGCCTGCTGCGCTGTTACCTGTCGCGCGTCGAGAACGGCCACACCGTGCCCTCATTGGACACGCTCGCCAAGATCGCTCACGCCCTCGACCTTCCCATCGCGCAGTTTTTCGCCAGCGACACACTGGCCCGCCAGATGAATACGCAGAACCTCTCCGACGACGAGCTGCGCTTTCTCACGCAGATCCGCCGCTACTCCTCGAATTTGAACGAGAGCGACCGCAAGCTGCTGATGGCCATGGTGAAGAAGTTCGCGGCCACGGCGGTAAGGTAGCTGTCAGCCTCCCGCTCTCAGCTTCCTGGTCTCTGAGTGGGCGAATTCGAAAGCATGTTGACTAGCGCGGGCGAGGACGCCCGCACGACAGCCGATCAGGAGACCGGCGCTACATCTTTGCAGGTCATCGTCCGGGCGGAAGTACGACTCCACGCCGTTGCCTTCGCTCAGGATGTCAGCCCTGCGGCGGCGGAATGTGCGCCACGTAGAAACCAAAGAGCACAAGCAGGATGACGACGACGGCGACGGCGAGCCGCATGCGCGTCTGAAATTCGCTGCGCGGCGAGCCGATGCGCGGCACCAGGGGCAGAGCAAAGAGCAAGCCGCACAGACAGCCGCCGATGTGGGCCGAATTGTCGATTTCCACGCCCGTGAATCCGCTGCCGAAGTTGACGGAAAGGCCTATGACGAGGTTGATCGCGGCGAAATAAATTACGGACCTGCGCAGCCGCTTGAGCTCGTACTGTGGAATGGGCAGCCGCTTTGACTTGAGCAGGACGATGAGGGCGCCGGCAATGCCGAAGACGGCCCCGGAAGCTCCCGCTCCAGCGGCGAAAAATGGCGCGCCTGAAGCATCGTGCATTGGCCGCACCCAGTTGTAACAGGTGGAGAGTAGATTGCCGGCCGCGCCCGTGAGAATGTAAGTCGCGAACAAACCAAATGAGCCCATTAGCGGTTCGGCCAGCAGTCCCAGGTTCCACAGACACCACATGTTGGTGGCCAGGTGAAGGATGCCCACATGGACAAACATGGCGGTGACGATGCGCCACCATTCTCCGTAGACGAGCACGTTTTCTGCATTGTCGGCACCAAAGTGCATGAGCTGGTCGACGGTGGGGCTCCAGAAGCTGACGCCACGCGCCACCATGATGAGATAGACCGCGCAGTTAATGCCCACGAGCAGATAGGTGGCCGGGGCGGAGGCCCACCTGCGCCGCGGCCGGGGAGGCGGCGGCGCGTATTGGCTCTGCGGAGGAAGAATCTCCGGTGGGGGGCTCGTGGGAAAACTTCCCATATCAACACTCTAAAGCATCGGCGGGTGAGCTGCGTGAGGAACAGCAGGACGATCACATGAACGATGAAATTGGGATTGAGATTGTCGTTCGATTCACAACCCGGCGCGGAGCGTCGATGTAGTCTGGAGTTTGGTTCGCGGGCGATGGGCCTCGCGGGTTGCGGGGCACAAAAGCGGGACCCCGGGCGCCCAGTAATCGTGCCGCGTGGGCACCCAAGAAAATGCAGGTCCTTCGGCTGCGTTTGCCGCAAATATGCGGCAAACTTCGCTCAGGATGACCGGAGAATAGGAGATAGATCGTGAGTGCGGAGGCAAAGGCAAGCGGGACCGGCGCGAAGATGATTCGCCGCGCGTTGCTCAGCGTGACCGAGAAGACGGGACTGGTGGAGTTTGCGCAGGCGCTGGCGGGATTCGGCGCGGAGCTGGTTTCGACCGGTGGGACCGCCGGGGCACTGCGCGCAGCAGGGCTATTGGTCAAAGACATCAGTGAACTGACAGGCTTTCCGGAGATGCTTGACGGCCGCGTCAAGACGCTGCATCCGCGCGTGCATGGTGGTCTGCTCTATATTCGCGGCAATGCCGGGCACGAGGCAGCCGTGAAGACGCACGGCATTGAGCCCATCGACATGGTGGTGGTGAATCTGTACGCCTTTGAGAAGACGGCTTCGCAACCCGGCGTGGCGTTCGGGCACCTGATCGAGAACATCGATATTGGCGGGCCGTCGATGGTGCGCTCGGCGGCGAAGAACTTTGAAGACGTGGCCATTGTGACGCGAGTGGCGGATTACACGGCGCTTACGGAAGAATTGAAGGCGAACGGCGGGGCGCTGACCCGCGCCACGCGCTGGCGGCTGGCGAAGCAGGCTTTCGCGCTTACCTCTGCATACGACTCAGCGATTGCGAACACGCTCGAACAGATTGCCGATGCGCCCGCGCCCGAGGCTGCCGCCGCGTTTGACGATGCGTCACTGCCGGCCACTCTGCGCATCAACATGCCGCAGGCGCAGGCGCTGCGTTACGGCGAAAATCCTCATCAGCGCGCGGCGCTCTACGCAGATGGCACGGGTCTTGGCATTGCCGGCGCACATCAGTTGCAGGGAAAAGAGCTCAGCTTCAACAATCTCGTGGACCTGGATGCCTGCTGGGAGCTGGCGCAGGAATTTGAGGAACCCGCGGTCATCATTGTGAAGCACACCAATCCCTGCGGCGCGGCCACCGGCACAGACATTCTCGAGGCGTATCAGAAGGCGCTTGCCGCCGATCCGGTGTCGGCCTTCGGCGGAGTGATCGGCATCAATCGCGAGGTGGATGGAGCGGCGGCGGAAGAGATCGCCAAGCTCTTTGTCGAGGCCATTGCGGCGCCCAGGTTTTCCAGCGATGCGCGGAAGCGATTTGCGGCCAAGAAGAATTTGCGCCTGGTGGAAGTGAAGGCGGCTCCGGCCAAGCCGGTGGTCAAGCAGGTGTCGGGAGGGTTGCTTTTGCAGGATGCCGACACCGGCCGGGTGACGGAGTCGGAGCTGAAGGTGGCGACGTGGCGTCCGCCGACGGCCGGGGAGATGCGCAGCCTGCTCTTCGCGTGGCGCGTCTCGAAGCACGTGAAATCGAATGCGATTGTGTACGCGCGCGACGGGCAGACCCTGGGCATAGGCGCGGGACAGATGAGCCGGGTGGACGCGGCCAGGTTCGGCGCCATGAAGGCCGTGCTGCCGCTCAAGACTCAGGAGGGGGGCTGTGTGGCTGCGTCGGATGCGTTCTTTCCCTTCCCCGATGGGCTGGAGGTAGTGGCCGAGAACGGCGCGACGGCGGTGATCCAGCCGGGCGGCTCGGTACGGGATGAGGAAGTGATCGCGGCCGCCGATAAACTGGGCCTGGCCATGGTTTTTACCGGAATACGGCACTTCCGGCACTGATCTATTTTGCGTCATTCGGGCTCGAGTTGAGCCTGCGCCCAGCCCGCAAGCATATGAAGGTCGGCAATTTGCGGGAAATCGCGGATTCCGCCGCGCATACGAGACTATTCGCGCGTAAAATCGTCTTTAACAGTAGGCAGAGATGTTCGAAAAGGCTGCCTGCGCCGCGTTTCAGCTTTTCGCGAGCGTTCAATACGCTTTGCCGGCTCTGGAACCTGTGGAATTCCCTGAATGATGACAAAAATGACTGCATTTTCGATCCTTGGGCGCAAAATTGCCCCCGCCCTTCTGCTTTTGATCCCGGCAGCAGCCGTTGGCGCGCAAAACGCGCCAGCCAAGACGCAACAGCCGCCATCTACCGCTGCGCCAGCTCAGACTGCACCAGCACCGGCCGCTCCCGCGAAAACGCCGGCGGCCAGTACCGGCACGACGCTGCCGAGCCCGGCCGCGACCGAGCCCAACCGCGCCCAGGCGTACTATCACCTGGCGCTGGCCGGCGTATATGAGGATGACGCCATCTCTGACGGCCGCACCGACGAGGTAAACAAGGCCATCGAGGAGTACAAGCTGGCGCTCAACGCTGACCCCAATTCCGCGGAGCTGGCCGACGATCTCGCCGATCTCTATTTCCGCGTGGGGCGCGTGCACGATGCGGAGACGACGGCGCGGGCGCTGCTGAAGAACTCGCCCAACGACATTGACGCGCACAAACTGCTGGGCCGGATTTACCTTCGCCAACTGGGCGAAGGCGAAAACAGCAGCGCGGGAGCCACGGCGCCGAATAACGTGCTGGACCTGGCCATTACCGAGTTCCAGAAGATTGTGGCCCTGCAGCCGAAGAGCGTGGAAGATCACATGGTGCTGGGGCAGCTTTACACCGTGAAGCACCAGCCCGACAAGGCGGAATCGGAGTTCAAAACCGCGCAGGCGATCGAACCCGAGTCAGAGGATGTGGTGCTGAACCTGGCCCGGCTCTACGCCGAGAGCGGCGACCTGCAGCATGCGGCGAAGTCGATTGAGGCGGTTCCCGTGGATGGGCGCACGCCGAAGATGGAATTCACGCTGGGTGCGTTGTACGACCAGATGAAGCAGCCCAAGGACGCGATCGCGGCCTACAAGCGCGCGGAGGATATGGAGCCCGGCGATTTGCAGACCGTGGATGCGCTGGCGCAGGCGCTGCTGAACAACGATCAGCTCGACGATGCACTGAAGCAGTACAAGGAGCTGGCCGAAGCCAATCCCGACGATGCCGAGCCGCTGATTCACATCGCCGAGATCGAGCGCAGGCTGGGCAAGTATGAAGATGCGCTGGCGGTCGTCCGCAAGGCGCGCAAGATGGATCCCAACTCGCTGGAAGCGGGATTCAACGAGGGCTTGTTGCTTGACATTCTGGACCGGCTGGACGAAGCCATCCAGGTCTATCAGGAGATGCTGGAAGTCCCTCAGATCTCGCACGACGAAAAAGAGATCACGCACGCCAACGGCGCGTACACCGAAGAGGAAAAGAACAACCGCAGCATCTTCCTGGAACGGCTGGGAACGGTGTGCCTTGAAGAGAACAAGGTGGACCTGGCGGTGGCTGCATACCAGAAGATGATCGACCTGGGCGGCAGCATTGCGGTGCGCGGCTACCAGGGCGAAATCGACGCTTATCGCGGCGCGCATGAGTACGATAAGTCGCTCGATGTGGCCAGGAAGGCCGTGGCCGCCGATCCCAAGGATCGCGACCTGAAACTGATGCTGGCAGGAGAACTCGCCGACCAGGGCCATCCCGATGATGCACTGGCGATGGCCAAGAGTTTGCTCGACGCCGCCACGCCCGACGAGCAGCGTGGCATCTGGTTCGCAATTGGGCAGATGAACGTGCGTCTGCGCCGCTGGAAGGATGCCGAAGAGGCGCTCGACAAGGGCGAGCCGCTGGCGACCAAGAAGGAAGACCGCACCTATCTGTCCTTTCTGCGCGGCGAGCTGGCCGAACGGCAAAAGCATTACGACCAGGCCGAACAATACTTCAATCAGGCGCTCGCGCTCGATCCTGAGAACGCCATGACGCTCAACTATCTCGGGTATATGTGGGCCGACAAGGGAGAAAAGCTGCCTGAAGCGCTGAAGATGATTCGCAAGGCCGTCGATATCGAGCCGATGAACGGCGCGTACCTCGATTCGCTGGGCTGGGTCTACTTCAAGATGGGCGAGTACGAACTGGCCGAAGATAATCTCCGCCAGGCGGTAAACCGCGACCAGACCGATCCCACGGTGCACATGCATCTGGGCGATCTGTACGAAAAGACAGGACGGATCCGGCTCGCAGCAGCGCAGTGGCAGCTTTCGGTTGACGAATTTGCCAAGTCGTCGCCGGCCGACATTGAGCCGAGCGACGTGGCCAAGGTGCAGAAGAAGCTGGAAAGCGCACGGGAGAAGCTCGCCAAAGAGGAAGGCGCTCTGGGGGGCCAGCCCAAGCCGGAGTAGGCGGGATTCCCGTTTCCACCGCCCGAATTCTCATTCGATTGCATCTCAGCTTCGGGTAGGCTCATGGCAATGGCTGGCGATTTCGAAGTGGCCTTTTCCGAACTGAAGCGTGTCTTCGCCGGGCATCTGTCCCGCTTGGCGGTCAAGAAGGACACGGCCACCGAATACTCCCTCAACACCCGTGTGCCCTCGCCGTTTCCCCAGCACAAGGGCCAGCCGATGTGGTTTGCCTCTGTGCGCCAGGGCAAGGCCTACGTCAGCTTCCACCTCATGCCGCTTTATATGAATCCCCCACTGCTGCGTGCCGTTTCCCCCAGCCTCAAGAAACGCATGCAGGGTAAGACTTGCTTCAACTTCAAGGCCGCTCCGGAGCCTGAGTTACTCAAAGAACTGCGGCGACTCGTCGAAGCGGCCATGAACGATTGGACCGCGAAGAAGTACGTCTAGTTTCTGCGCCCCCACGCCGAATCGCGCCTACTGCGCGTGCGCCGTCGCATCGGCCAGGAACACATCCACGTTGCT
>Ga0326728_10024211_pt1 | contig 11029 bp, 12 predicted proteins | sample MB3enrmetagenome_FD_207602 | JGI IMG/M metagenome (GOLD analysis project Ga0326728, IMG submission 207602) | Lab enriched peat soil microbial communities from McLean, Ithaca, NY, United States - MB31MN | ecosystem: Environmental > Terrestrial > Soil > Wetlands > Peat | place: USA: New York... | reverse complement strand
AGGTGGATGCGGTCATTGTGGCCACGCCGCATTTCCAACATGCTTCCCTGGGGATTGCGGCGTTGCAGGCGGGGCTGCATGTCATGGTGGAAAAACCCATTGCGGCCCATAAAGCGGATGCCGAGCGATTGATCGCCGTCCGGCGGCAGCATCCCAAACTGGTCTTTGGCGCGATGTTCCAAATGCGCGCCGAATCGCGTTACCTCAAGATCAAAAAAATCATCGCCGACGGGGAACTGGGCGGGATTGTTCGCTTTTCCTGGATCGTGACGGAGTGGTTTCGGACCGAGGCTTATTATGCCGGCAGCGCCTGGCGCGCGACGTGGAAAGCGGACGGTGGAGGGGTCCTGATCAACCAATGCCTGCATCAGTTGGACCTGTTGCAATGGCTCCTGGGCATGCCAGCGCGCGTGCGCGGCTTCGTGCATCTGGGCCTCTTCCATAACATCGAGGTCGAGGATGATGTGACGGCGTATATGGAATTTCCCAACGGGGCGAGCGGCACGTTTGTTTCGACGACTGGCGAAGCGCCCGGCACAAACCGCCTGGAGATCAGCGGCGACATGGGCAAGTTGCTGCTGGAAAATGACCGCCTGCTTTTCCTGCGCAATGAAGTTTCGATGTCCGAATTCTGCAAGACGGCCAGGCTCGGTTTTCAAAAGCCCGACGTCCGGAAGATCGAAATCCCGATTCCGCCCGAACCGGCGCAGCACGCCGCATTGACCCAAAATTTTGTTGATGCCATCCTGGATGGCACGGGCTTGATCGCCCCCGGCGAAGAGGGCCTCCATTCGATTGAGCTGGCCAATGCCGTGCTGTATTCGGGATTGACGGGACAAACGGTGGAGTTGCCTATGGACGGCGCGGCTTACGAACGGAAACTCAACGAATTAATCGCCGCTTCCACATTCCAAAAGAAGGTGGTCAAAACTTCGAACGAGGATTTCGCCAAGTCATTTATGCGATAAACCGGCGGCATCGTATGATTCTTACAGGCATTGGCGATGAAGCGGGCGTCCGCTTGGACTCGCAAATCAAGGCCGCCCGGGAGTTGGGCTGGAACTGTTTGGAACTGCGCGCCGTCGAAGTGCCGGGATTCGCCGGGGCCAATGTCCACGATATTCCCGACAAGGCGTTCGACCTCGCCGTGGAGCGTCTGAGTGAGGCGGGCTTGGGCGTTTATTGTTTCAGCTCGGCCATTGCCAACTGGTCCAGGAAAATATCCGATCCGTTCGACATCACGCTGGCGGAAGTCAAACGCTGCATTCCGCGCATGCGGCGGCTGGGCACAAAATTGGTGCGCATCATGAGCTTCAAACCCGGCGACGCCGAAGAGACCACGCCGCCGGAGGTGTTTCGGCGCATCGGAGAGGTGACGAGGATGTTTTGCGACGCCGGCCTGCAACCGGCGCATGAGAACTGCATGAACCACGGCGGGATGAGCTGGCATCATGCCTTGGAATTGCTCGAACATTGCCCGGGTTTGAAATGGGTCTTTGACACGGGCAATCCTGTTTTCAATCCAGACCGGAGCAAAGCCAGGCCGTGGCCGCGCCAGGATGCCTGGGAGTTTTGGGAACACGTCCGCGAGCACGTCGCTCACATTCACATCAAGGACGCGACCCACGTTCCGGCCAGGAATGGTTGCGACTACAATTACCCGGGTGAAGGACAGGGGCGGGTGCGGGACATTCTCAAGGACGCCTTCGCGCGCGGCTACGATGCGGGCATTTCCATCGAACCGCACGTGGCCGCGGTCTTCCACGACGGCACCGTCAAGGCCGGGGACAAACAAATATATGACAGCTTCGTGCGTTACGCCCGCCAAGTGGAGGCGATGATTGGCGAAATCAGACTTGAGCTTGCGCGAATTACTTCGGCGCGGCCGCCACCGGATTGACCGGAGCCGCCGGCTTGGCAGGCAGCGGAATGACCGGTGTTTGCAGCCCCAGCCTGGCACACACGAAATAAACGACGGCGCCGACGAGGAAGGCGGCGACGGGCGCGGCAGGAACCGGATAAATGTTCAAGATGGGCAGGATGCCCACCACGAAGCCCGCCAGCCAGGAAATCCAGCCGGCCGGATTGAAGCCCGCGCGCGGACCGGGCCAATTGCCGCCCGCCAGCAGGTAGTCCACCATCATCGCGCCGCAGATGGGACCGAAGGAGGCGCCGATGATCTGGAAGACGATGATCGCCTTGCCAGCCAGGCCGGTAATCGCCAGCACAATGCTCACCACCGTGCCGATGCCGATGGAAATGAACGGATTCACGTTGGGCAAAGTGGTTTTGAAACTGTTGGCGGCAATAAACGCGGAGAAGCACGCCGGCGGAAAGGCGGCCAGCGCCAGCAGAAACAAAATCAGGGGCGCGCTGGTGCTCATCACAATCGGGATCAAACCGGGCGTCTGGAGAATCAGGCTCGGCGGATTGGTCTTGGACGCCACCAGCGCCGCGGCTGTGCTGAAATCGGGTGAGCCGTAAGTGCCGGCAACGATCAACAGCGAAATCCCCGCCGTTACAGTGATTGCCAGGGCGATGCCAATCAGGCCGCCCATCTGCACGTCATGCTTATTCCGGCTATTGGTGCCGAAATCCGTTCCAGCGGCCCCTGCGGTGGCAAAGAAGCCGACCACGTAAGTCATCATGACCGCCAGCACGCCAAAGGTGCTCAGCGCCGCCGGGGCCTGCGGTGACAGACTCTTGTGCAGTTCGATGAACTTCTGCGGGTCGAAACTGCCGATGGTTCCTGCCGTTTTTGCCAGGAGGATGAGCAGGATAGCCAAGGGAATCAGCGGCACATAAGTGGCCACCCTGGCAACGTACTGGATGCCTTTCAAGCCGACGAAGGCGGCCAGCACGCCCCAGACCACCATGATGACACGCGGCGGCAGATGGGTAAACGGCGCCAGCGCCTGCGAGGAGAAATAGACATTGACACCGACCCAGCCGAATTGCAGCACGCCCATCAGGAACCCCGGCATGAGAAAACCGCCCTGCGCGCCAAAGGTCGAAGTGCCGACGATGTAAAGCGGCAGGCCGGTTTTCATGCCCAACAGCCCCGGGACCAGGTAGAAGAAGAAATGACAGACCAGCGCGGCCAGCGCCAGGCTCAGCAGTGCCCAGCCCACGCCTTGCGAGAGCATGCCGCCGGCGTTGGGAGCATTGACCGCGTCCTGCCAGAACACAAACCAGAGAAAGATGCCCGCATAGGCCGGCGCCGTATTGGCGTACCAGGGCGCGCGCTTTTCGGGGGGATTGGGCGTCGCGCTGGTGATGTAAGAAGGCAGTTGCCCCGCAGGTGGCGTGTCTTGATTATTCATGCCTCCCTGATGGGCTTGATTCGCCAATTTGTCAAACAAATTCCGGCTCCTCGATTCTCACGGGCGGCCGAACCAGGGGCGTTCCGTCGGCCGCTTCGGGATACTCGAAAATCCGGCCCTCAAAATTGCGGATGACCACGCGGTCGTTGTTGCGGCTCAGGACGTACTCGGGATTGACCGGGACTTTGCCGCCGCCGCCGGGAGCGTCAATAACATATTGCGGCACGGCATAACCGCTGGTGTGCCCGCGCAAACTTTCCATGATCTCCAGCCCCTTGCGGACGCTGGCCCGCAGATGGGCCGAACCGGTGATGAGGTCGCATTGATAGATGTAATACGGCTTGACCCGGCACATCAGCAGTTTTTGCACGTGCGCCCGCATCGTCACCGCGTCGTCGTTGACGTGGCGCAGGAGGACCGATTGATTGCCCAGGGGAATGCCCGCGTCGGCCAGACGGCCCAGCGCCTCCCGCATCTCCGTCGTCAGCTCGCGCGGATGATTGGAATGAATGCTGATGAACAGCGGATGATGGTTTTTCAACATCGCGCACAACCCGGGCGTGATCCGTTGCGGCAAAAAGACCGGGATGCGCGTTCCGATGCGCAGGAATTCCACATGCGGAATGGCCCGCAGCCGCTCCAAAAGAAACACCAGCTTTTCATCGCTCAACAGCAAAGGGTCCCCGCCGCTCAACAACACGTCCCGAATCTCCGCGTGCCGGCGGACATATTCTATTTGACGGTCGAACTCCGGATGAAAATCGTAACCGGACGCGTTGCTCACCATGCGCGAACGCGTGCAATACCGGCAATACGCCGCGCACCGGTCCGTCACCAAAAACAGCACCCGGTCGGGATACCGATGCACCAAACCCGGCACGGGCGAATGGGAGTCCTCCCCGCACGGATCGCTCATCTCCCAGGGGGCGGCGTGGGTTTCCTGCCCGCGCGGCACCACCTGCCGGCGAATCGGGCAATTCTCGTCCGCCGGATCGATCAAGTTGAAGAAGTAAGGCGGAATGCTCAGCGCCAGCTTTTTATTGGCCAGGAGGGTCCCGGCGTATTCCTCCGGCGTCAACGTCGGCAACAGCCGCTGCAACTGTTCCAGCGACGTGATGCGATTTTTGAGCTGCCACCGCCAATCCGTCCAGCTCGCTTCGCTGACATCGGTCCAAAACCCCCTCCCGGCGGAATGGAATTCCTTGAGGGCTTGGAATCTGGTGGAATCGGGATCCTCCCCGTTTTGACCTGCGAACGTATTACTTTGCATTCTCACGGCACTATAAATTGGCTTGCTCTTATGTCAAGTCGGAGCGAAAAAACGGGTTTGACGCACTTTGACTGAGATCTGACCCGCCTGACGCTGCCTATTTTGTAAGACGTTTATTTCAAAATGCTTTCATAGGGGCAAATCTCTACTGTCCAAATGCGTGTTGCCATCAGTGAATGGTAATGGTATGATCTTATGGTATGAAGCATGACGTTGTGCCCATTGACCAAGCTGGCCGGATTATTCTCCCAAAGGACGTTCGCCAGGAACTCGCCATCAAGCCTGGAGACACATTCAAAGTCTCAATTGAGGGGGTGGCGGTCACGTTGACGCCAAACAAGGAAAGGACCGGCTTTGTGCGGAAGGGGAAGGCGCTTGTGTTTTCGACCGCCGGCAATGAGACGTTAAGTGAGGAAACCGTGCAACAAATCCTGGAGTCAGGCCGGGCAGAACACGATTCCAGAAACGTCGAGGGTCTGGCCGGTCGAAAGCACCGGGGATGAAAGTTCTGCTTGATACAAGTGTGCTCCTTGCTGCTGTGATTCAAAAGCACGCGGCGCATGAGAGGGCCTTTGCCCTGCTTGAGGGCGTCCAAAACGGAAAGGATGAGGGTTTTGTTTCAGCCCACAGCCTCGCCGAGCTTTATGCAAATCTCACAAAGCTTCCGCCGCCGTTTCGCCATTCACCGGAGCAGGCGTTGCTGAGCATTGAAGAGAACGTTCTCAAATACTTTAAAATCTCAAGCCTTGCGGGCAGTGATTATAGCGCGTTGATTCGCGAAGCGGCCCTGGCCGGCATTCAGGGCGGCACTATTTATGATGCTGTGCTGCTGAAGAGCGCAAGAAAAGCGGAGGTCGATCAAATCTACACGCTGAATCTGAAGCATTTTGAAGCTGTGGCAAACAAAAACTTTGGCCCGGAATGCCTCGTTCCGTAACGATACAAGTTCGTAAAACAGCTTTCTGGTTTGACACCATGGGCGCTTTGCCTTGTCATCGGACGGGTGAAAGGCAATGGCGGCTTTAACTTTTTCCAAGGCATCAGCTTGTGTTGCTGGCTGTGGGCCGTGAACGCGCCGGGCGGTCCGCCGTTGCTGACGGATGACCCGGATACGCCAGGGCCAAATCATTGGGAAATTAACATCGCCGTGACTTCTGAGGACGTGACGCGCGAATGGACCCTCGGAACGCCTTTGCTGGACATGAATTATGGCGTGGGCGACCACATCCAGTTGAAATACCAGGTTCCGTTGGAAGTGTTCGTGCCGGCACAGGGCGGCGCGCGCGTCGGCACGGGTAATTCGCTGGCCGGCGTCAAATGGCGCTTTGTCGATCAAACCAACGGCTCCTGGCTCGAGGTTTCCACTTATCCGCAGTTCGAGTTCCTTTATACCCAGTCTTCCGTGCGGCGCCTCCTGGCCGATGACGGGGACAATGTGTTGCTGCCGATTGAAGTGGAACACAAGTTCAAGAAGCTGACAGTTTATGCGGAGGGCGGTTACATATTGAACGAGGAACGGGAGCCGGAAGTCCTTTATGGCGCGGCAGCGGAATATGAGTTCAGCGAAAAATTTTCCCTGATGGGCGAATTTTACGGCGGATTCGGCCGCGATTTCGAGGAGAGCGGACTGAGCTTCAATCTCGGCTTTCGGCGGGCATTGACCGAACACGTCGCTCTCATTGGTTCCGCGGGCCGGGCGATTAGCGGGCCCAGGTCGGATGCGCCAGCGTTCATGAGCTATCTGGGGCTGCAATTGACCTTCTGAAACCGCCGGCAAGATTCCGGTTTGACTTCGCCGGCGCGCGAGTGGTATTTTCCAGATGTTAATTACACACATTAGACAGAAAGTTAATCCATGAAATTGCACTCTCTTTCGGTTCAACTCGCAGCGGGGGTCGCCCTCGCGCTTTTATCCTGCGGCATCAGCAACGGCCATGCCGCCTCCGCCACACTCATGCAAAACGCGGGCGATGGTTTTGCCCAGCCGCCCCGATTCCAGCAAATCACATGGGAACAAACCAGAATTGAAAAGCTTGAGCATGCCTATCGCCTTCTGGAACACGCGGACGGCGATTATGGCGGGCATCGCGTGGCAGCCATGCACGCGATTAAAAAGGCGGCCGAAACCCTGGGGGTCGAACTTCATGGGAAAGCACATGCTGAAGAGAGCCAATGGAAGTCGGACCGCCGGCTCCACGAAGCCAGGCATCTGCTGGAAGATCTCGTCGTTGAGGCCAGGGGAAAAGAGCAGCCCCACATTCACCGCGCCATCAAGGAAATCGACAAGGCCCTCGCGTTGAAGTAAATCAATCAATCCTTTTTCGGCGGGGCCGGCGGCGCGGGAGATGCGGGCGGGGCGGAGGAAGGAGCGCCCGTTGCGGTTGAGCCGCTTGAAGCCGGGGCTTTGCTTTCCGTTTTTGCGCCTTCGGATGAAGAGCCGGCAGTGGCGCCGGCTTCTTTCCTGGCGGCGGCCTTGTACGATTCGCTGCGGTAATCCGTGGCATAAAAGCCGCTTCCCTTAAAAATCAAACCGCCTCCCGTGCCGATGGCTCGTTTGACCTTTCCCTTTCCCCAGGGCTTTTTGGGGCACAAAGCCTTGGGGCAAACGGACAACGGCCTGGCTGTGATCGGTTGCACTGTCTCAAACCTGTGGTCGCATTTGGAGCAGATGTATTCGTAAGTTGGCATAATTTTGGAAATGGGGATCAACCGCCGATGCAGCTCATGGTCCGCTCCGGTTGGACAAATTCCGGCTCGCCAATATGGTGCCGGGCCTCCTTTTGCCGGACGACGGAGAGGAGAAAATCGCGCAGGGTGTCATCGGCCGCGCCGGCCCGCGCCAAACCCCGGAGGTCATGCTCCACAACGCTGAAGAGGCAGGTGCGGATTTTCCCGTCCGCCGTCAGCCGGAGCCTGTTGCAATGTCCGCAAAAGGGTTCGCTGACCGGAGCGATAATGCCGATTTCGCACCGCCCATCGGGCAAGGCCCACCGCCAGGCTGTTTCCGACGGGTTCAGGGAAACCAGGGGCTGGAGCGGAAAGCGCTGTTGCAATCTGCGCAGGATTTCCCGTCCCGGCACCATCAAGTCTTTGTGCCAGGCCCGGCCTGAATCCAGCGGCATGAATTCAATGAAACGCAGGTTCAGACGGCGGCTGGCGGCAAATTCGCCCAGCGCTTCGATTTCGTGATCGTTCACCCCGCGCATGATGACGGCATTGATCTTGACCGGGTGCAACTCCAGTTCCTGCGCCAGGTCAATGGCCGCCAGCAATGCCGCCAAGCCGTCGCGTCCGGTGATTTTCCTGAAGTTTTCCCGATCCAGCGAATCCAGGCTGAAGCTGATCCGCCGCAAGCCGGCCTGGCGCAAGGCCCGTCCTTTCTGGGCAAAGAGAAAACCATTGCTGGTCATCGCCAAATCATGCACTCCCGGGATGGGCGCGATCATCCCGACCAGCTTTTCAATTTGCGGGCGCAGGAGCGGTTCCCCGCCGGTCAGGCGCACTTTTTCGATGCCCAATCCGGCGGCGAGTCGCACCACGCGTTCGATTTCCTCGAAAGTCAGGATTTGGCCATGGGGCTGCCACGGGCGCGTGAGGCGGGTGGCGCCGTCCCGCGCCGCCGGGAAACGGTTCTGGCGGAAAAGGGCGGCCGCTTCCGTCTCCGGCAAACAGTAAAGGCACCGGAAATTGCACCGGTCCGTGACGCTGACGCGCAAATCGCGCAACACACGCCCATGCGAATCAATCAATTGCCCGGCTGCAGCGTTCAAGAGGCTGGGTTTCTAATGGCTGTTGGTCGGAGCAGGCGCCTGAATCTTGACGGCGCCGCTCTGCCTGAGTTCCACCTTGAGGGAGGCATTGGTTTCCGGCGGCGGAGGCGGGGCCGGATGCACGAGCCGCTGGGCGCCCTTTTCGTTCAGGGCCTCGTAAATGCCCCGGCGAATCCAATCCAGCCGGCGGGCAATGGACAATTGTTCCTTGAGCAGATGAACCTGCTCCTTCAGGGCGGCCAGGTCATTGAATTTCTTTTCCAACTCGTCCTTTTTCGCCTGCAACAACTCCAGCTCCTTCATCAGAGTGGCCCGGTCGCCTTCCGAGGCGGCGAGCTTCTTTTGTGTCAGCGTGATCCGGGTTTCCAGATTGGAGATGGAGCCGCGCAAATCGGCGGACTCTTTGTCCAGCGCCTGGTTTTGATTTTCCAGGTCGGCAATCTTTTTGTCCCGCTGCGCCACTTCCGCGGCGGCGGCTTCGGCCTGGGCCTTGGCGTCAGCCTGGGCCTTGGCCAGATCGGCTTGCGCGCCGGTCAGTTGGGTGTCCTTGGCGGCGAGTATATTGGAGTACTCCGCCTTGGTGGCCGCGAGATTGGTTTCCAGCGCCCGGTTGACCGATTGCTGTTCATCCAGGCTGGCGCGCGCGCTGGTCCAGTTGTTGGACAGCGTTTTAATGCTGCTGTCGGCCTGGTCCTTTTCTTCCTTCGCCTTGTTATTGACGACGATGAGCGCCACAGCCAGCCCGATGGCGACGATGATCAAAACAATAATTGGAGTTTTGTCTTTCATAAAATGAGAATGCGCCCACTGCCCGTTGTTTGGCAAGCCCCCATGTCCATCTTGATTAATGGACGCCGGAGCTTACAATAATGTTCATGGATATTCCGGATGAGGTCGCGGTCATGACGCTGCCCAGCGAAACCCTGTTTCCCCAGGCCCTGCTTCCTCTCTACATTTTTGAACGGCGTTATCGGCGGATGCTGGCTGAAATCCTTCATTCCCACCGCATGTTTGTCGTCGCCATGCAGAGGCGGGGGTTCTCCCGCGAATGCCCTTCCACGGTGGCCGGTCTGGGCTTGATCCGCGTTTGCGTGGACAATCCCGACGGCACATCCCATCTGATTCTGCAAGGCATCAGCCGGGTGGAGCTGACCCGAACCGTTCGTCACAAGCCCTTTCGCGTCAGCCGCATTCGGACGTTGCAAACGCCCGCGCGCGACAGCGTGGCCATTGACGCCCTGATGGCCAAAGTGCGCGATTTGGTTTCCGAGCGCATTCGACAAGGTTTGCAGGCCCGTCCCAACGCGCCCAAAGCGCATTCGATCAAGGAGATCACCACCTATCTGGACAAACTGAGCGATCCGGACCAGGTGGCCGATCTGGTCTCCTGCGCCCTGCTGCCCGGCCCGGTCGAGCGCCAGACCATATTGGAAACGATTGAAATCGAACCGCGTTTGAAGCATTTAATTCATTTCTTGATGGCGGAAATCAGCCAGCATCGAAAAACGAAATTGTCATGAATAATCCCTCCTCCACACCGGACCCCGGCGAGGCCGCCGGCCGCGAACAAATGCTCTCGGCGATGTTTGCCCACCTGGTCCTGCAACACACCAACATGGCTTTGATTTCTCTGGGACAGATGCCTCATCCGCAAACAGGCAAGACCGCCCAGGACCTCGATCATGCCCGGTACTTTATCGACCAACTGGAAATGCTCGAAGTCAAAACCAAAGGCAACCTGGACAAACAGGAGCAAGCCGTTTTGAAACAAAGCCTGACCAGCTTGCGCCTGGCTTTTGTCGAAGCCGTCAATCATCCCCAGGCCGCGCCCTCCCCCGCCCCGGCGGAGCAGCCGCCAGCCGCGCCCGCCACCGATGAACAGGAAACCCCCGTCGCCGAACCGGCGTTGCCCGGTGAAAAGCCGCCGCCGTCCGCCGGAACCGAGTCGCACAAGAAATTCTCCAAGAAGTATTCTTAACCGGCCAGCCGCGTTACTGGTCAAAGAACACGGTGACGCTGTGGAGATATAATTCCCGGGACGTCGTAGCCAGGCGGAAATCCGCTCCGTTGGTTTGACCGTTGCGAAAGAGCGCGTCGTTCAACTGATAATTCGTGACTTTCCAAACGCCCTCGGCATCGAAGCTTATTCTCCCGCCGTTCGAATAATGAGGCGATTGCCGGGCAGACCCGTCGAACAGGACATACATGACGCCCGGCGACGCGGCGTAGTATTCGACTTGCACTCTGGCGTTCATGGCGCCCGGGCGTTTGAAGGCGGAGGAAATCTGGAAATCGCCGTGCGCGCGCCGCCCGCGGAATTTGAGAAGGCGGCATTCTTTGCCGCCGATATTGGCAGGCGAGGTGGCTCCATCCCCCCCTCCGGTCACTTCCCGCAATCCTCTTTCGAAATCCACCTTGCCCAATTCAATGCTGACTGACGTTCCGCTCAAAGGCGGCACCGGAGCCAGGCTTGGGGCCGGGGTCGGTGCCGCCTTGCTGACATTGCTGCCAGCCGGGTTGACGGCGTTGGTTTTGGGTGCGGAAAGGGGGCCGGGAAAATCCGGCATCTTTGGGATGAAATGGTCCCAGGCCAGCCATGCCAGTATCCCCAAGCCCGCGGACCCGGCGAGCATGGCGAGGCGCCGGCGCATCGCGTTTTCCCCCGT
>Ga0326728_10024209_pt1 | contig 11030 bp, 4 predicted proteins | sample MB3enrmetagenome_FD_207602 | JGI IMG/M metagenome (GOLD analysis project Ga0326728, IMG submission 207602) | Lab enriched peat soil microbial communities from McLean, Ithaca, NY, United States - MB31MN | ecosystem: Environmental > Terrestrial > Soil > Wetlands > Peat | place: USA: New York... | reverse complement strand
GCTCCGTTCAACAGCCGTATGGCGTACTTGCGGTGATAACCTGTGTTCAAACAGAACTCGTTCAAAATAGCTTCGCGTGCTTTCCGATCGCCCTTCTGATAGCGCCCATAGATCGCACGAAAATACTCCCATCGTGACTTGTAACCCACTGTAACCCTCCTCCACCTTCTCGCTAGCTTGGGTTACATCTTAAATGGCGCGATCACTCCTCCCAGGGTTACATTTTAGATGGCGCGATACGCACCATTGCATTCGGAGGTAGCGGGGTGTATGTTCTCGGCAGGCCCGATGGAAAAATGGGAATCCTGGATCGATCCCGGAGGATATTATGAGGTATACAAACAATCCTGAGGAGATAAAGAAGATCCTCGTCGGCAGGACTGAGCTGGAACAGAAAATCGCTCTCGATTTGACCGATATTTTTCGGACTGGTGTTCTTTTTGATAAGATCAATGCGGCGGTAATTTCCGCTTTTGAGGCCCTGAAAGGCTTGAAAGAAAGAGATCCTGGACTCAAGATGAAAATCGAGGAAGTCGAGAAAAACCAAGATTTCCTCTTTGACCAGGGCCGCAACAAAGTCGAATATGTCTTGGATACCTACGGCAAAACTGGTACGCGCAAGCTCACCCCAGAACAGTGCGGCAACCTCATTCGTTTCTATGGAGAAGTAGTGGAGGCCCTCGCCTTTGCTCATAAGTTCTATTGGATGCAAGAAAGAATGAAGCAGATCTCTTGGCGCTACGGGGGTGGAGGCGAGACGTTCAAGGCCATTCGATCCATTCAGGACTATGAAGAAAGTCAGGAATACCTGGAACGTCGGGCAAGAGACCCCATGGCAAAGCGCAAGGGGTGGGTGCAGGTGCCGGGCGAAGAAGGCAAAGGCCAGTTTTGGAAAAAGGTCGAGTCTAGTAATCCCAGGGACATTGATCCCCCGGATCAAATGAAAATCGTTAGGGAGGAGGACGTGCACGTGGCGGAAGCCGATCAAGGCACCGTGTGGCGGAAGGGTCAGTACCTATTTGCCCGGCCTGGGACGAAGGACGGAAAGAAGGTGCAGGTCCCGAAATCGGTCGCCCAATGGAAGGACACATCGGACCAAAGCGGCCACCTCTCTTGGCAGAAGTCCGTTGTTAATGCCCCCGATGCAGGACCGGGAGGGCGGCGAAGAGGCGAGCAGAAGAGCCATGACAAAGCCGGGAAGCCCCTGGACTCTTACTTTGGGAAGAAGAATGAATGGAAACCGAATCCATTCTACGATATCATTCCCGGTAGCCTTTTCATCAATCCAGAAGCCCAAAAGCTGCACATTGGGAAAGAACATGGTGGGGCCATGGAATGGAAGATGGAAGAAACCAGCACCATCGGCGTAATCGATCGCGTGTTTGGTCTGCCTTACGGCGCGGACATCTCCGGAACAACCTCCGACGAACTCTACTTCCTCACGGGCTGCGCAGATATCAACAGCGGCGACCCGGTAATGAAAATGCTTCCGCTCGCGGTCATTGTGGGCGAGTATCACCACAGTCTGCTGGAAGTCGCGGCAGCGATGTCACTGAAGAGGGTCATCAACTACCAAATTGGATTCTATAGGACTTTGCTCCCACCCCTGCCACAAGGGATCCCAGCACAGAAGCAGAGAGTCGACATCGAGCAATTGCTCGTGCGATGTGAGACCGATTCCAGAAACGTACATATCCTTCTTCACTACAAGAGTGACAAACAGATCGCCGGAGGTTTTATCGCTGAGGATAAGGGAGAACTGGACGCATTCAGGAAGCTGGGAACGGTCGACATCCATCTTTGGCCGCAGTTCAATAAGTTGCCTGCCTACCCGCCGGAGGACGATATCATACAGCTGCTAAACAGCGTAGGTCTTGGCAATGCGCTCCTGCAGTTAAGAAGGAAAGCGTTGAGGCGAGCTGCCTAAGCGTTCTCAGAGACCGGCTGGCAGACTCAAACTTTACGAGGTCTGCGTTTGTCAGTTTACCGAACAGCTCCGTTCCACCCCGGAGGTTGCCGGCAGAACAGTTACTCCGAAGGCCTCCAGGCCTAGTCTCCCGTCCCAGAAATAAGTGGACTGAGCGGGGTGAGGATGCCGCTGGTTGAATGAACTCCTCATTGCGATAGCGGCGTTGAAGCCCCGTCCGGGGCGGCAGGGCTTAGCCCAGGGCGTGAGAAGCTGTGAAGCCAGAAAAGGTGCGGCGTCTCGGACCCGGGCCAACGGCCCATGAGCGTTGACCTAACCCTTTCCCAGGGGAGAGAGTGTCTCGCTCCGGCGCATTCACCAGCCGGAGCGTGACGGGTGAGGGATTAGTTCCGCGAAAAGACCCCTCATCCGCCCTCCTCCGTCGGGCACCTTCTCCCCAAGGGAGAAGGCTGTGATCGCGGCGGGGATGCGTGAGACCCCGGTGCTCTTAAGTTGACGCGTTTGGGCGAGCGGCCTGGGTTAACGGGTCATGCCCCATGGTCCGCTAGCCCTGAAGGGGCCGAATAAGACCACGCACCCGACCGAGGGGGTCATACAGAGGGTTTCACCCAATCGCCGGAGTCTAGAACGCCTGGACCTTGGTGACCTTGCCATTGGTGAAGGTCAGCACCCAGCGGTGACCCTCCTTCAGGTAGTACCAAGTCTCGGACAAGCTGCCATCGGTGGCGTCGTTGATTTTTTTCTGTTCCGGGTCGCCGAACGACAGCATGACCATCTGGTACGTCATGCCTTCCTTTACCGTGCTCTCGGCAATCGCCTGTTGGAACTCGGAGGGGAAGTCCTTCGCAGCAAGCTGGTTTTGAATGCCGCTGACATCGAGAACGCGCGCCATCACTCTCAGAAAGTTCTCCGGCTCAATGTCGCTGTCGGTCAGATCCCGCTCGAAGCGGAAATTGATACGGGAGCCGCCGGCGCGCTTGTAACCCGGGCTAACCTGGTTGGCGTGGTTGCTGCCGCGGCGTCCTTCGCCGCCACCGCCCAAGTGGACTTCGACTTTGTCCTTGTCAACTTTGAGATCGGTGACGGTGGCCGACTCGCCGGCATCCACGCCCACGCCTTTGGACTTGAGGTACTTGGTCATGGCGCCCATATCGACGCCGCGGTCGTCAAGATGTTTGTTGTATTCCGGCTTGATGTAGAGGTCCAACCCTTCTTTGGTGGCGGGCAACTGGATCAAGGCCTTCACATCTTTGCCCAGGAGCAGCTTGGTGAGCGCTTGCCTGGCGTTGTCGGAGGTATTGGCGCTGAAGGCGCGCGGTGATGCACCAATGACAAGAACGATGAGGATTCCGCCCAACCCTGATAATGCTCGCTTCACTTATCTCCCTCCTTGAGTGAGTCTGTGGTTTCCTCGCGCCGCGGCGCTTCGCGCATGAAAACACGCTCGAATGCGCCGCGACTTCCTTCTGTCTGGAGCTCGCGCTTACGGGCGTACAAAGCGGATGTCAAGGGAAAAGGTGAGGGAATTCTCCCTCCATTAAATAAGCGTGGGCGCCAGACTGATCACACGAGCGTAGAATCTGAGATCTTGCCCCATACCCTCGAGTCAGGCCATGGCACTAAAGTACTGCAAAGCAGTCGCTCGTGCCCGTCGGCTGACGGGCACCCTGAAACCATGAAAATAGCCCCTCACCCCGACTCCCCTCCCCCTCTTCCCTCTCCTCAGGGGAGAGGGAAGAGGGGGAGGGGTGAAAGGGTGAGGGGTCTTGGCTCGGATTTTCGCAGCAGTGAGGAGTGACGGCCAATAGCCTTTCTGGCCCGTCACTCGTCACTGCCCTTTCCTCAATGCTTGGGCAGGGCGTTCAGAATAATCTGCAAGTCTTGCGCGGCCGTTGGAGCATGGAAGGTGAAGCGCTTGGCGCCGGTGATCTCAAGGTAGAAGCCCTTGCCGGAATCCGCTGCGCCCGCCTTCTTCACGGCGGTTGTGGGGTAGTCAAACGAGTCGCCCCCACTGCTCGCCCGATATTGGATCCTGCCTTCCCCGACCAGGAGCGTTCCGTTGCAGCCTCCAAATGCGTGTTTGTGCTCGACGGGCATGGAAGCGAGCAGATTAGGGGTGACAGTCAAGACATGGCTGGGGAGAAGGCTGACCTTTTGCTTGAAACTGTAGAAAGGCTTGACGACCACTTCGAGTGTATGGTCGCCGACCGGCAGGTTATTGATTTCCAGCCGGCCGCTCGAACCCGTCTGGCCGGAGGGCCGGCCATCAATGCTGACCTGCGCCCCTGCAAGCGTTTGCACGATGAGCTTCGGAGGGGCCATGACAGGTGCGGCCGGGGCGGCGCTCTCCAGGGCGACTTCACTCGCGTTCAAGTGGACGCTTCCCCCTGCCGCGAATTGCCTTTGCAAGTCCCTGGGCTTGAACTGTTCCTTTCTGAGTCCAATAGTATGCGTCCCCGGCTTGATGTTGGAGGCGATAAAGGTACCGTCCTGAAGTGTTGCGCCCAGTGATTTACCGTCGAGCAGGACATCGGCCGTGGGAGGCGCCCCAGCGATCACCAGGGAAGCCATTGTGGGAACGGGCTGGAGCGCAAAGACGACCTTCGCTGCCTGCCCTTTCAGGACATTGACGTCCTGTGAAGGCGCATTTTGGAACCCCTCCTTGACCACAGAAACCGTATAGTGCTTCGGCCCCAGGTTAGCAATCACAAGCTGCCCACGCTTCGTAGTGCGCGGGTATGCCTTACCATTCAAAAGGACCGTTGCGCCTTCTTCACCCACAACCACCAGCAAATTGCCGACATTCCGATCCGCGCTTAGGAAGACCGTCAGGGCCGGCGCGGTGCTGACCTGGAAACTGATTTTCTTCTCATCCTTCCCGGTGCCCAAACTCAAATCGTGAGTTCCCGAGGGGAGACTGGCAAGCGGCAGGGGAGTAGCGCCGAGGGCGCCGATCGCGTTTCCGTCCATGGAGGCCGGCGAAGGGCCATAGCTCGACAAAACTTGACCCTGCTGGGGACCATTGGTCACAACGATCGCCTTCAGGTTTTTCGTATCGAGAGGGCCTTGAACGAGTGGCATCGAGTCATGCGCGGTGGTAACTGAAATCTTCACCTGGGAAGTCCCGTCACTGATCTCCAGCGCATGCTGCCCCTCGGAAAGGTCGTCGAGGCTGAATTGGCCTGCCTCGAGCGCGCCCACTTCGTTCCCATCAAGGGTAACTTTCGCCTTTTCCAGGTCTGTGTAAACCCTTAACTCCGCCAGTTGCGGCGGCGGTGGGGCGGGTGTGGGAATCGCCGCTGGAATCGGCGTACTAACAACGGTCGCCGCCTCTTGCGCGGCACGCCGCTGCTTGAGAATGCGGGGCACAAAGAAGGCCGCGGCCCCGATCACAACCAACGCGACCGCCCCAATCGCAATCCAGAGCATGTTCTTCCCTGCCTGTGGGCGGGCCGGCGCTTCCGCTGGGGGCAGGGGCTCGAAGGGCCGAGTCACATGTTGAGGCGGCTCAGGCTGCCTTGGGGCCTTCACGGGGCCGGGCGGCGGCTCAGGCTGCTTTGGGATCATCACGGGACCGGACGGCGGCGCCGCGCTCAGAGTTGTTGCTTTGAGAGGCCCACCCCCGGCCGGGGCTTCGGCGCCAACGGGTTTGGGTGCCGAGGCACGAAGGCCGGCGCCGGCCGCAGGGGTTGGGGGCGCAGGCTTCTGCGGAATTTCGGGGGCCGGTTCCCATGGGAGCGGCGGCTTGCTGGAGGGCGGGGAAACACGCGAAGGCTGCGGGGGGCTAGCAACTCCCCGGCCCACAGTACCCACCGTCGGGGGGGCGCTTTCAACCGGGGCCATGGTTGCGGGTTTCATTGACTCGAAGGCCTCAATCCGGGTGGAAACCCGTCGGGAGGCGCTGGCGGCGGCCGCTTCGAACTCCGCATCTCCCCGGTAAGAGAGGGAGAGGGACTGAATCTTGCCCGATAGGGTTTTGAGGAGAGCGGGTTCGGAAGCAGCTTGGGCTTGGTTGTCAAGGCGGTGGAGTTCTTCCAGGTCGCGGTGGCGTGTTTGGCGGTGGAGGGTATCGGCATGCTCCTTGGTCAAGGTGGTGTAAAGTTGCGAGAGGCGAGGATCGGTGGGGGATGAAGTGAGAGCTTCCTGGACCTGCGCGAGAGCCCCACCGATGTCCCCTTGAGCATGGGCGCGGCGCGCCTGGGCAACGCAAAGTTGAATGAACTCTTCCCTCTTACGATCCTGGGCGAGTGTGCGGAGACTCTTGGCAAAACCGTGGCCGGGATCGAGTTCCAGAGCCTCTTGAATCAGGGGTTCCGCGGCGCGCCAGTCAGTCTCCAGAAGGGTTCGAGCACGTTCCACCAGGGCGTCCAGCAGGGCTTGTTGCAAGGCCGCGTTGCGCTCATCCTGGCGATGAGCTTTGCGCAACGCCTCCAGCCCTTCCTGGAAGCGCCCCGCGGCCAACATATCCTGGCCCTCTGAGAGCGAGCGCTGGGCCTCGGCCAAGCGGTCCTTGCCCTGTTGGATCAACTTCTGGAGTTCAGCCAACTCGGTATCGTCTGGGAATTCGATCTCCGCCTGGCGCAGCAAACCCAGGGCCCGGTCGTAGTCCCCGGCGGCCGTATGCTGGTCAATCTGCTTCACCCAACGCGCTTTGCCCTCCACGCGAGCCTGTTGTTCACGCCGCTTGCCCAGGCGGTCGATCTCGAAGCTCAATCCCGGGTAGGGGCTGTAAATGGTCCGCAAAATCTCCCACTGAGCCAAGGCGTCGGTGAACTGTCCCCGCTCCTCGTGCAGACGCGCCTTGGCCACAATGGAGTTGACCAGATCGCGCTTCTCGCGCGTGAGGCGGAGGGCGCGCTCGAAGTGGGGCTCCTGGGGATGAAGTTCGAGGGCTTCTTTGAGGATGTCTACACGCTTGTCGAGGTTCGGCTCCGCCTCGACTTGGCGGTCAATCTCGGCAATGCGAGCGGAGAGTTCCTGTCGTTGCTTTTCCTCGATGTCGAATTTCACCGCTTGAAACAGGGCATGCTCGGGATACTTGGTGAGAAATTGGTCACACACCGTGAGACCGGCAGAGAACTTGCCTTCCGCGAGCAGTTTTCGGGCCTCCGCGTAAGCGCTGTTCATAGCGTCGTGCTCGGAGCGGACCTGGTTGTAAAGCGAGCGATAAGACGCCGCCCTTTCGGGGGTAGCGGAATCAGGAGCCCGTTCGTCCAATTCCAGCACCTGTTGCAGCTTGCTGAGCGCCGCACTCACTTCGCCACGGCTCCAAGCCTCCACCGCCCCCTGGTAAAGCAGGTGCTTTTCGGTGTGGACGCGCTGGTACTCCTGCTCTTGCCAATCGACTTCATTCAGGAGTTGCCCCACACGGCTGTCCTTAGGCTTGAGTTGCAAAGCATTCTTCAGGGCTTCGCGGGCGTGAGCATAGGCATGGTTGGCCAAGTGCTGGCGTGCAAGGTTAAGCCAATCCTCGATTTTGCCCGCGCTCCTCTTTTCCTCGATTTCGTTCTTCATGCTCAGCGCGGAGGCGTTGGTGGCGTCCAACTCCAAGGCTTCCTGCACCTTCTGCAACGCCAGCGGATATTCCTGCCCCTCCATACGCGTTTTGGCGCTTTCCAGAAGTTGCTGAATCCGCTTTTGACGCAAGGCCTGATCTACTTTGAGGCGAAGCATCGTCATGTCATGGTCGATATGACCTTCGGCCTCGAGCTCTCCCAGGATTTCAGCGGCAAATTGGTGGTCTGCCTGCTCGAAAGCCTTGGTGGCGCGTTGTAGCCGCGGCCGGATTTTTGCGGGGTCAAAAATATCGATGGGTTCATTGCGCATGGCCCGCTGCAAGGTGTCGGCAAAATCGCGCGCCGTGGAGAAACGATGGTAGGGCTGCTTCGCCATGGCTTTATGGATGACCCGGGCTACAGTGGGGCTGACCGTGGGATTGAGATCAGAGGCGGGGGGCGGGATGTAATGCAAAATGGCCTGGACAATGTCGCGCTCCGTTGAACCTTCGAAGGGCCGGCGTTTGGTCAGAGTCTCGAAGGCCACCACGCCCAACGCGAAGATGTCGGACAAGGAGGAAGCGGGCTTCATCTCGACTTGTTCCGGAGCCATATAAAGCAAGGTACCCTTCAGGCCGGTGCGCGAGCGACTGTCCGCCACATGCGCCATTCCGAAGTCGATAATCTTTACCGAGTCATCTTCCAAGACAATGATATTGGTCGGCTTGATGTCGCGGTGAACGAGACCCTTCTCATGAGCGGCGTGGAGTCCCCTGCAGGTTTGGGAGATGATGTCGACCGCGCGCTCCACGGTCAGGCGATGGCTGGCGGTCTTGATCAACTGACCCAAGGACGCCCCCGGTAGCATGGGCATAATGAAGTAGGGTTTCGTGGCGCCTTCGATTTCAAACTCGCCAATGTCAATGATTTCGACAATGTTGGGATGGTTGATGTGCGCCAGGACTTCGTATTCGCGGTGGAAGAGTTGCAGGGCGGCGGGATCGGAAACATCCAGCAAGGTCTTGATGGCAACCTCGCGCCGCAAAACGGAATCGAAGGCCTTGTAGACGACCCCCATTCCTCCTCGGCCCAGGATTTCCTTGATCTGATATCGTCCCTTAAGAATCGTTGGAGCGTCCATTTGAGGTCACCTTCTCGGTCATAGTCTACCTTGCCCGCCGCAGCGGGCTTTGGGGCGCGGCCCGGCGGCCGACGGACTGCTGCCGTAGTGCCCCGAGATTATCTCAAATGGCGGCTAGAAGCAAGCTTTGCGAAGGAGGGGTGGCGGGTTCATTTGCATCGAAAGGGCGCTCCCAATACCGTCATTCCCGCAGAAGCGGGAATCCGCTCCGCAAACCTCCGGGAATGCGTTGTCTAGGGACTGGATTCCCGCTTTCGCGGGAATGACGGCGTATGCCAAGGGGCGCTAACTGGAAATGACGCCACTGCCGAAGGAGGGGTGCTGTCCTGATTTGGGCGTGGCGCCGCCATCTTGGCGGCTCCAGTGCCGGCTGGAAGCCGGCGTTACGGTCCAAATTAGAAAAGCATCGCGAAAGAGGTGAAAACTGTCAGGCTGAGCCCAAGCGCTGAGAAGGTGTGGGAAAAAACCGAGGGATTGCCGTTGTGGTTGTCCTCGAACGGCCACCAGCACCGGCTCTACAACGTGATTTTTTGTGGGACGGTAAGCCGTTCCCCTTCAACAGCTAGGGGTCGCCCTACCCACACTCCAAACCGCCCCTATCTTCCAAAAAACTTTTCCAGATTCTCAATCTCTCGCTCCGCCAGGTCCATATACTTCTTGGCGGACTGGGGGTTTCGAGCATTCAGCGCTGCCTCAGCTTTCCCCATATACATTTCCATGCTGGTCTCAGAGGCTGAGATGTCGTGGCGAAGTGAAAAGCCGGCGCTTTCCTGTTCTTTACGAAGGTGTTCGACGCTGTCTTTCACGGCACTGGCGCGACCCTCGAGAGGCGTCATACGGTCTTCCAGATCCTCGAGCTCTTTGGCGGAAGAGGCATTTCCGCTCACAGGCTGAGTGGCTTGGCCTGTCTGGCTGGGCTGGCTGGTTGGAGTTGCCGTTACTGCGGGCGCCTGTGCTGCCGCTCCAGCCACCTGATTGGCCTGTTGATTGTAAGCCTTCGTGGGACGTGTGTCTCTCGCCACTCGCCTCTTCGAGCCACTCGGAGGGGACGCTTGCATCATGGAGTTGGCTGACCCTTCCGAAGGCTGCGATGTTTCGCTTGGCTGGCTGGTTGCGCTCCCACTCTGTACCGGCGCCGCCAGAGACGGGGGCGTTGGTGCGGAGACGGCTGGCGAAGGCTGTGGCTGGCTCTCGCCGGCATTTGCCGGCTGGGCCGGAGGAGAGGTTGGGTTCATCGCAGTGGATGCGGTTTGCTGCGTAACTTGCGCAGTTCCTCCAGCCTTTGCTTTGAACAGGCGCGGCAATTGCAATGCCCCCAGCACGATGACGACAATCGCCACCAGCGCCCCTAAAGTCATGTATAGGCCTGTATAGCTCCTGGAGGAGGTTGGCGGGGGTGGAATTAATGGAGGTTGAATCGGCGGGGCGGGAGCCTGGAATGGCGCCGCCGGCTGAGGTTGCGGGCCGGATGCCGGCGCAGGAGGCGCGCCGAGGACCGCAGTTGCAGAAGGCGCCGCACTGCGCGTGGCAGGCTGTCCAGCCCAGCCCGGAGCAACGGCCTGCGGAGGTGCAACCGGCAAGCTCGTAAGCCCACCCCTCACAGTCTGCAAGGCAAAACGGAAGGCCTCCGCCGATTGGAAACGCTTCGCCGGGTCCTTCTCGAGCGCCGTCATGATGATGTCATTCAGCGCTTTGGGCAATTCGGGCTGAATATCGATGGGGGGCAGAGGAGCTTTTTGCAACTGAGCCACCATCAGGTCGAAATCACTTTGGCCTTTGAAGGGGCGAGATCCCGTCACCATCTCATAGAGCGACACGCCAAACGAATAGAGATCGGAACGGGGGTCCAAGGCAAGGCCTTGAACCTGCTCGGGAGGCATGTAGTAAAGCGAACCCATGGTGGTGCCGGTCATCGTCAGCTTGCGATCCGTCGCCGATTTGGCGATTCCAAAGTCCATCAGCTTGACCATGTTTTCCAGCGTCAGCATCATATTGGCGGGCTTGATGTCGCGATGAATCACCCCCTGCGAGTGCGCATAGCCGAGAGCGGAGAGCACCTGGGAGGAATAGTCGATCGCTTCCGGGACGGGAAGAGGCCCGCTTTTCAGTTTTTCGTCGAGCGTGGTCCCTTGCACGAACTCCATGATCATCAGGAGTTGGTTTTCCAAGCGGAAAGCGGTGTGGAGGCCGGCAATGTTGGGATGATTCAGACTTGCCAGCACCTTGATTTCGCGAAGAAAGCGGTTAGCGAGGTCGGGCTCGTTGGCAAGGTCGGGCAGAAGAACTTTCATCGCGTCGACTCGGTCGGAGATCAGATTCTTGACCTTGTAGACCCTTCCCATGCCCCCGGCGCCTAATACCCCCATGATCTCATAATCCCCAACCTTGTCCCCAATCTGAAAACTCATAGCTGCCTCCCGTGTGGGGCATACGCTGTTAAGAACTCCGTATCAAGGCACCCACAATG